>LFIK01004170.1_pt1 | contig 11717 bp, 9 predicted proteins | sample 643401 | NCBI WGS metagenome assembly LFIK01 (sample SAMN03777447, study PRJNA286221) | soda lake metagenome | biome: soda lake; feature: Kulunda steppe; material: water; isolation source: sample T5-Br brine of Lake Tanatar-5 | place: Russia: Kulunda steppe | collected 2010-07 | reverse complement strand
GCTACGGCAAGGCCGCGATGGTGGGCGAGGGGGGCGAGCTCGAACACGCGGCCGCGATCCTGCACCCGGCGATGGGCAAGCCGCTGCGCGCCGCCGTCGAGAAGGGCGCGGCGCTGGTGCCGTCCTCCAAGAAGATGGGCGGGCCGGGCCAGCCGCTCGACGTGCCGCTCGGCCACAAGGACGCGGCCTATGTGCGCTCGCATTTCGACGGCATGGAGGTGCGGGTGAACGATGCGCCCCGCGCGGGCGAGATCATGGTCGCCATCGCCGTGACCGACAGCGGCCGGCCGCTGCCGCGCGTCGGTGGGCTGACCGCCGATCAGGCCGAGGGTAAGGACGGGCTGCGCTGAGCGCAGCCCGCGGGGCCTCAATCCACGAAGGCGCGCTCGACCACGAATTCGCCGGGCTTGTTGTTGGCGCCCTCGCTCAGCCCGGCCTGCAGGCAGATATCCTTGCAGTCGCCCAGCATCGCCATCGAGCCGCAGATCATCACCCGGTCCTGCGCCGGGTCGAGCGGCGGCACGCCGAGATGCTCGAACAGCGCGCCGGAGGTGATCGCGTCGGTGATGCGCTGCGTTCGAGGGAAGGGTTCGCGGGTGACGCTGGTGTAGTGGGTCAGCCGCCCGGCCGTCAGCTCGCCCACGAGCGGATCGTCGGCCATTTCGCTGACGAGGTTCTCGCCGTAGGCCAGCTCGGCGGCAAAGCGGCAGGTATGGGTCAGGATCACCTGGTCGAACTTGTCGTAGGTCTCCGGGTCGCGGATCAGGCTGGCGAAGGGGGCGATGCCGGTGCCGGTGGAGAGCATGTAGAGCCGCTTTCCGGGCAGGAGCGCGTCATTGACGAGCGTGCCGGTGGGCTTCTGCTTCATCAGCACGGTGTCGCCGGGCCGGATTTTCTGCAGGTGCTCGGTGAGGGGGCCGTCCGCGACCTTGATGGAGAAGAACTCCACCTCCTCGTCCCAGCTCGGGCTGGCGACGGAGTAGGCGCGAAACACCGGCTTTTCGGCGTTGGGCAGGCCGATCATCACGAACTCGCCCGAGCGGAAGCGGAACGTTGCGGGCCGCGTGATTCGGAACCGGAACAGATCGTCGGTGTAGTGCTCCACCAGCGTGACCGTCTCCGCGAAGGTATTGGCCGGGGCGGGAAAATCCCGCTCTTGTGTCATCGTTTCGGCGAGGGCCATGGCGTCTCTCCCTGATCTGGCGGTCATGCCGCATGCGCCCCGGTTCTTACCATATTTGTTTGCACACATACAAACTTTTCCGCGCGCGTGGCGTCGCTTCCTGCCGAGCCGGGTGCGAAAAGTGGCTGATCCTGCTTTTCGGTTAGGTCAATAAGATAAAGAAAACAATGTCTTAGACAGATATTCTGATGATTTCCGGCATGGTTGCCCGCGCGATCCCGAGCATGCGCCGCGCGCAGTCTGCGCCCTCAAGGCTATTGCTTAGTCGATGGAGTTCTGCCAATCTTCAAGGGCTCCTCACCGCGAGGGGCCAGGGAATGGCGCATCCGCGGCGGATCGCGCCAACGCCACAGGGAGACTGCGATGTCCGGCTACGCCCGCCCCGGATCGCTCGATGAAGCGCTCGGCATTCTCGCCGGAGCGAAGGACTGGCGGGTGCTCGCCGGTGGCACCGATCTCTATCCGGGTCTTGGCGAGGCGACGCGCCGCGCGGCGCTCCTCGACATTACCGGGATTTCGGCGCTGCGCGGGATCACGCGCGAGCGCGACGGCTACCGCATCGGTGCATTGACGACCTGGCGCGAGATCGTCGCCGCGGATCTGCCGCCATTCTTCGATGCGCTGCGCCTCGCCGCGCGCGAGGTCGGCTCGGTTCAGATCCAGAACGTCGCCACGATCGCGGGCAATATCGTGAACGCCTCGCCGGCGGCGGACGGAACCGTGGCGCTGATGGCGCTCGATGCCGAGGTGGCGGTGGCGGGCCCGGACGGCGCGCGCCGCGTGCCGCTGGCCGACTTCGTCACCGGGGTGCGCACGGTCGCGCTGGCGCCCGGAGAGCTGGTCACGGCGGTGCATGTTCCCGATCACGGCGCCGGGGCACGGTCGCATTTTCTGAAGCTCGGCGCGCGCAAGTATCTCGTCATCTCGATCGCGATGGCCGCCGTGATGGTGCGCCCGGACGACGGTGGCCGCATCGCGCGGGCGGGCGTCGCGGTGGGGGCGTGCTCGCCCGTGGCGCGGCGGCTTGCGGCGCTCGAGGAGCGCCTCATCGGGGCCGCACCCGGCGACATGGCCGCACGGCTGCGACCCGAGGATGCGGCCGGGCTCGCCCCGATCGACGATATTCGCGCGCGCGCGTCGTATCGCGGCGATGCGGTGCCGGTGCTGCTGCGCCGGTGTCTCGAAGCCTGTGAAGGAGGGCGTTATGCGCGGTGACGGTGGTGTTGCGCTGCACGCGCGCGGGCGGGCCGCGGCGCGCCGGCTGCGCGTGCGCCTCAACGGGACATGGCGCGGAATCGATGCGGCGCCCTCGGCGCGGTTGAGCGAAGTCCTGCGCGAGGACCTTGATGCCGAGGGCGTCAAGGTCGGCTGCGATGCGGGCGATTGCGGCGCCTGCACCGTGCTCGTCGACGACCTTCCGGTCTGCGCCTGCATGGTGCCCGCCGGGCGGATGGAGGGCTGCCGGGTCGAGACGGTGGAGGGGCTCGCGCGGGACGGGCGCATCGGGCGGCTTCAGGCGGCGTTCCTGCGGGCGGGAGCGGCGCAATGCGGCATCTGCACGCCCGGAATGCTGATGGCGGCCGAGGCATTGCTGCGCCGTGATCCGTCCCCCGACCGCGCATCCGTGGAGGAGGCGCTGGCCGGGGTTCTGTGCCGCTGCACGGGGTATTCCAAGATCGTCGAGGCGGTGCAGGCTGTCGCAGCGCAACCGCGCGCCCCGGTGCAGGCCGACGCGGGCGCGGCGGTGGGCGCGCGGCTCGACCGGCTCGACGGGGTGCCCAAGCTGCGCGGCGAGGAGCGCTTCGGTGCGGATGGCTGGCCCGCGGGCACCCTCCTCGTGCGCGCGGTGCGCAGCCCGCATCCCCATGCGCGCTTCGCGTTCGGCGACATCGCGGCCTGGCGCGCGGCGCATCCCGAAATCCGCGCCGTGCTCACCGCCGCCGACATTCCGGGGCGCAACCTGAACGGAGTCATCCCGAACCTCGCCGATCAGCCGGTCTTTGCCGAGGATGTGGCGCGCTTTCGCGGTGAGGCGGTCGCCGCGGTGGTGGGCCCGCGCGAGATCGTCGGCGCGCTGGATCTCGATGACTTCCCGGTGAGCTGGGAGCCGCGCGATCCCCTGCTCGATGTGGTTGCCGCGCGCGCGGCGGGCGCGCCGGCGGTACATCCGGGTCGACCGGGCAACCTGCTCATAGAGGGGCGGGTGACCAGAGGTGATCCCGACACCGCGCTCGCGGGGGCGGCGGCGATCGTCGAGGGGGATTTCAGCACCGGCTTCATCGAGCACGCCTATATCGAACCCGAGGCCGGCTTCGCGCGGCGTGTGGGCGATCGTATCGAGGTGCATGCCTGCACCCAGGCGCCGCATATGGACCGCGATGACCTCGCGGCGATCATGGGCCTCGCGCCCGAGGATGTGCGTATCGTGCCCACGGGTATCGGCGGCGGCTTCGGCTCCAAGCTCGACCTGTCGCTGCAACCCTTCATCGCGCTCGCCGCCTGGGTGACCGGGGAACCGGCGGGTATGGTCTATACCCGCCCCGAATCGATGATGACCACCACCAAGCGCCACCCGTCGCGCATTCATGCCCGCATCGGCGCCGACGCGGAGGGCCGGCTCGTGGGCATGACCTTCGAGGGGCAGTTCAACACCGGCGCCTATGCGTCCTGGGGGCCGACCGTCGCCAACCGCGTGCCCGTCCATGCGAGCGGCCCCTACGGCGTGCCGGCCTATGACGCCCGCGCGGCCGCGATCCACACGCATTGCCCGCCGTCGGGGGCGTTTCGCGGCTTCGGCGTGCCGCAGGCCGCGATCGCGCAGGAGACGCTGTTCGACGCGCTCGCCGATGCGCTGGGCCTCGACCGGCTCGACTTTCGCATCCGCAACGCGCTCGGTGTCGGCATGCCGACGGTGACGGGGCAGAGCTTCGCGCAGGGTGTGGGCATCGGCGCGTGCTTCGAGGCGCTGCGCCCGCACTGGGAGCGGCTGCGCGCCGAGGCGGCGGTCTTCAACGCGGCCGGTCGCACGCTGCGCCGCGGTGTCGGGGTGGCCGGGATGTGGTATGGCTGCGGCAACACCTCGCTGCCCAACCCCTCGACGATCCGCGTCGGGCTCGGCGCCGACGGCACGCTGACGCTGCACCAGGGGGCGACCGATATCGGGCAGGGATCCAACACCGTCATCACCCAGATCTGCGCCGATGCGCTGGGTCTTCCGGTGGCGGCGTTCCGGCTCGTCGGGCCGGATACCGACCTGACGCCGGATGCCGGCAAGACCAGCGCCTCGCGCCAGACCTTCGTGTCCGGCGCGGCGGCCGAGCGGGCCGGGCGCGCGCTGCGCGAGACGCTGCTGCGTCGGCTCAATGCGGGGCCCGAGGCGCGGCTGACCCTCGAGGACGGCGTGCTCCGCGCCGGGGAGGGGCGGCTCGATCTGCGCGAGATGGGCGCCGAGGCCAACGCGTTCGGCTATGTCTTCATGGCCGAGGAAACCTTCGACCCGCCCACCACCCCGCTCGACGAGAACGGGCAGGGCGAGCCCTATGCCGCCTATGGCTGGGGGGCGCATCTGGCGGTGATCGAGGTCGATACCGAGCTCGGCACGGTGAAGGTGCGCAAGCTCGTCGCCGCGCATGACGTGGGCCGCGCGATCAATCCGACGCTTCTCGAGGGACAGATCGAGGGCGGCTCGGCGCAGGGGCTGGGCCTTGCGCTGATGGAGGAATACCTGCCCGGGCGCACCGAGAACCTGCACGACTATCTGATCCCCACGATCGGCGACGTGCCCGAGGTCGAGAGCATCCTCATCGAGGATCCGGACGCGCACGGCCCCTTCGGCGCCAAGGGCATCGGCGAGCAGGTCCTGATCCCCACCGCGCCCGCGATCCTGAACGCCCTGCGCGACGCGACCGGCATCGCGATCCGCGACCTGCCCGCCACGCCCGACCGCATCCATGCCGCGCTGCGCGGCCTGAGCCCGAGGACCGCCTCATGAGCGACTTCGACACGAAACCCGCCGCCAAGCGTCGCGAGCCGCGCGAGGAGAAGATCCGCTGCGACGCCTGCCCGGTGCTGTGCTATATCGCGCCGGGGCGCACCGGCGCCTGCGACCGCTACGCCAACCATGACGGGGTGCTCACCCGCGTCGATCCGCTGGTGGTGCTCGACCGCGCGCTGGAGTCGGGCGGACCCGTCGTGTCCTTCATGGGTGAGGGCAAGGAATGGGAGGGCGAGATCGTCCACACCCCGGAGCGCTTCGTCACGGCCATCGGGGCGGGCACCACCTATCCCGATTACAAGCCTGCCCCCTTCATCGTCTCGAGCGCGGTCGAGGGGGTGGACATGGTCACCGTCGTGACCGAAGGCATCTTCAGCTATTGCGGCGTCAAGCTCAAGATCGACACCGACCGTCATCTGGGCCCGGAGCGCGCCGTGGTGCGCGTCGACGGCGAAGCGGTGGGCCATGTCACCACCGGCGAGTACGGCTCGCAGATGATGTCGCTGGGCGGCGTCCATCACCTCACCGGCGGCTCCAAGAAGGAGGGCCGGGTCACCTGCGCGGCGCTGCTCGATCTGTGCAACCGCAAGCTGGTGGAGCTAACGATCGATGACGGCGTGTCGATCGTGGTGCAGGCGGGCGAGGCGCCCGTCATCGACGGGCAGCGCGAGACGCGGATGCGCGTGGGCTGCGGCTCGGCGGCGATCGGCATGTTCGCCAAGCAGTGGTTCGAGCATCTCGACGAGGTCGTGGTCGTCGATGATCACATCACCGGCGTGCTCTCCGAGCATCAGGCCGGCAAGCTCTTGGACGTCCCGCCCACCGGCATCAAGATCAAGGGGCGCCGCAGCACGCCGGGGCGCTACTTCCAGGTCGCCGCGCCGGGGCAGGGCTGGGGCGGCACGGACATCAGCGACCCGCTCACCATCATCGACCGTTTCGACCCGAAGCACGCCCGGCCGGGGCTGCGGATGCTCATGGTCTCCACGACAGGCGATCACGCGGCGTATTTCGTGCTCGACGGTGATCTGACCCCCGTCGAGACTGAGATGCCCCCCCCGGTGCGCGCGAGCGTCGAGCGGGTGCAGGAGAACTGCGAGCCGGCGCTGTGTTCGGTGGTGTTCATCGGTGGGGCGGGGGGATCGCTACGCGCCGGGGTGACGGAGAACCCCGTCAACCTCACCCGCTCGGTGCGCGACATGCTCACCCATGTAACGAGCGGCGGCGCGGACACCTACATCTGGCCCGGTGGCGGCATCACCTACATGGTCGATGTCACGCAGATGCCCGAGAACGCCTTCGGTCACGTGCCCACGCCGGCGCTCGTCGCGCCGATCGAATTCAGCATGCGGCTCGAGGATTACGCGGCGCTGGGCGGGCACATGGACTCGGTCGTCCCGCTCGACACGCTCGGCGACGTCGAGCGCGCGCGCAAGCTGGGGCCTGGTGGCGAGAGCCACTGGCCGCTTCTGGCGCAGAATTTCCGTCCGCGCGGGGGAGGGCGCTGATGCGGGGCGCGCACCATGCCCTTCTGCCCGACGGCAAGCGGCTTCACCTGCAGCACGGCCCCATCGATATCGTCGCCGGAGCCGAGGGGGCGTCCGGCGAGGTCGCAGCGGCCTATCGGCAGGCGGCAAGCTTCTTCGAGACGGTGCTCGGTGATCTCGTCGCGGAGCTGCCCGCCCTGCGCGCGCCCGTGCTGAGCGACTGCCCGGTCTCGGGCGGTGTCGCGCGGCGCATGTGGCGCGCAGCGCGACCGCATGCGGATGCCCATGTCACGCCGATGATCGCCGTCGCCGGGTCGGTGGCGGATGCGGTGCTCGCGGCGATGATGGCGGATCGCGATCTGACGCGGGCCTACGTGAACAATGGCGGCGACATCGCGCTGCACCTTCCCGCCGGAGCGGCGCCGTTTCGCGCCGCGGTCGCCGTCGATCCGGCGGCGCCGCAGCTTGCGGGCACCATCGACATCGCCGCCGACAGCCCCGTGCGCGGCATCGCGACGAGCGGCGCGCCGGGGCGCAGTTTCTCGCTCGGAATCGCCGACAGCGTGACCGCGCTCGCCCGCTCGGCTGCTGCGGCGGATGCGGCGGCGACGCTGATCGCCAACGCCGTCGATCTGCCCGGCCACCCGGCCGTCACGCGCGCCGCGGCCAATACGCTCGACCCCGACAGCGACCTCGGCACACGGGCGGTGACGGTCGGCGTCGCCGCGCTTGGCGCGGCGGACATATCCGCCGCGCTCGATGCGGGCGCCGCCTGTGCGGCGCGGTTGCGCCGCGACGGACATGTCGCGGCGGCGTTTCTCTCCCTGCAGGGGCACACGCGCACCCTTGATACCGGGACCTCCGGCACGCGGAGCGCGCGCGCCACATCACCGAAAGGACTCGCCGAATGTCATCCGTGAAGCTGCGCAAGCAGGCGCTCGTCATCGAGGAGATTTACCATGAAGGCGGCAAGCCCGCGGCCGAGCCCCTGCATCGCGTCGCCTGCCTGAGCGTGATCGCGAACCCCTTCGCCGGCGGGTACACCGAGGAGCTGCAATGGTTCATGGAGCCGCTCAAGCCGCTGGGGCTGGAGATGGCGCAGCGCATGATCGCGGCGCTGGGCGGCGACGCGGCGCGCATCGAGGGTTACGGCAAGGGCGCCATCGTCGGCGCGGACGGTGAACTCGAGCACGGGGCACTTTGGCATGTGCCCGGCGGCTACGCGATGCGCGAGGCGCTCGGCGATGCGAAGGCGATCGTGCCGTCCGCCAAGAAGGTCGGCGCGCCGGGCGCGCGGCTCGACGTGCCGATCACCCACATCAACGCAAGCTATGTGCGCAGCCATTTCGACGCGATGGAGGTGGGGCAGGACGATGCGCCGCGTGCCGGTGAGCTCCTGCTCGCGCTGGTGATGACGACGGGCCCGCGTGTGCATGCGCGGGTGGGCGGGCTCGCCGCCGCCGACATCGCGGGCGCGGACGGGTTGCGCTGAGGGCCCGGACCCGGCCGCGGCGGGTTGCGCTTGCCGCGGTGGTGATGAAAGCTCGGATCGTGGTGAAAGCTCGCATCAATGCGGGCACAACAATGACAGGGAGACAGGGACGATGAAAATGACCCGCATTCTTCTCGGCGCGACCTCGGTGGCGGCGACACTCGCCGCCTCCGGCGCCACCGCGCAGGAGCGCGAGTTTCGCCTCGGGCTGATCACGCCGCCCGCGCATGTCTGGAACCAGGAGGTCGAGGCGCTCAGCGAAACGCTGCAGGAGATGTCCGACGGGCGACTCAGCGTTGCCGCTTTCCCCTCGGGCCAGCTCGGCAGCGAGGGCGACATGGTCCAGCAGATGCAGACCGGGGCGCTCGACATGGCCTGGCTGACCACCGCCGAGATGACCGAGCGCGTTCCCGACATCGCCGCGCTGCACGCGCCATTCCTCGTGGACAACATCGACGAGGCCGCCGCCGTGCTGCGCAGCGACGTGGCGCGCGAGATGCTCGACGAATTGCCCGGCGCAACCGGCACGGTCGGCATCTGCTACGCGATGACCGGCATGCGCCAGCTGATGACGCGCGATACCATCGAATCGGTCGATGAACTGTCCGGCATGCGCTTTCGCATCACGCCGGCCCCGGCGATCCGGACCTTCTTCGAGATGCTGGGCGCCGCGCCGGCGCCAATGCCGCTCACCCAGGTCTATGACGCGCTCGCCAACCGGCAGATCGACGCCATCGACATGGATTTCGAGTCGATCATCAATTTCCGCTATTACGAGCATGCGCCCAACATGATGGTGACCAACCACCACATGTTCGGCATGGTCGCGCTCGTCTCCGCGCGGGTGTGGGACGAGCTCTCCGAGGAGGACCGCGCGATCGTCGAGGAGGCCACGCAGATGCATTGCGACAGTACCATCGACCGCTTCGTCGCCGAGGAGGACGGCAAGCTCGCCACGCTGCACGAGGCCGAGGGGCTGACCATCACCGAGGATGTCGGCGCCGAGTTCTTCGGCGACATCGTCGAGCGCTGGGATGACGAATGGGATGACGTGACCCCCTACGTCGGATATCTGCGCGAGCTCGTCGCCGATATGCGCGACTGACATCAGCATTTCGCACGCGTGAGACGGAGGCGTTCGTGTTGCCGCTTGCCCGACTGCTGCGCGGATTGTCCGAGATCCTCGTGACCATCGACAGGTGGCTCATGACGCTGCTGATCGGCATGGTGGCGGTGCTGGTTCTCGCGAATGCCGGGGCGCGTGCGGCAGGCTACACGGTGGCCTGGGCGGATGAGCTGGCGATCCGCTCGATGATCCTCGCGGCGTTCCTGGCCGCGGCGCTGCTGTTTCGCATGCGCCGCGACCCGTCGGTGCAGATCCTGCAGGATTTCGTGCCCTCCGGAGTCGCACGCGCCCTGCGCATTGTCGCCTCGCTCGCCGGGCTGACTTTCGCGGTCGTGCTGTTGTGGCTGTGCTGGCGCTGGTTCGATCCGCTCGCCTTCGCGGCGGCGGGATTCGATGTGCGCGCCTTCCAGATGGCGACGGGCAATTTCATCTATTCCGACACGACACCGGTGATGGGGGTTCCGAGCACGCTGTTCTTTGTCGTCGTGCCGTGGTTTGCCTTCACCATGACGGTTCATGCGCTCGCCAACCTGATCGAGGATGCCGGCATCCTCCCCGCGCGCCGGGCCGGTCCGGGCGAGGCGGTGACGGCATGACCGCGCCGGCGTTTCTCCTGCTGCTCTTCGTCGGAGTGCCGATCGGGATCGTGCTGGCGCTGGCGTCGATCCTATTCATCATCGAGAGCGGCAACCTGATCCTGCTGGAGAGCCTTCCGCGCCGGCTCTTTTCCAGCCTCGACAATTTCGGGCTCGTAGCGATCCCGCTCTTCATCCTGATCGGCGAGGTGATGAACTCCGCCGGCATCACCACGCGCCTCGTTCGTCTCGCCGCGGCCTTCGTGGGGGCGGTGCGCGGCGGGCTCGCGCATGTTAACCTGCTGGCCAACATGTTCGTCGCCTCGATCCTCGGCTCGGCGACGGCGCAGATCGCGATGATGAGCCAGGTGATGGTCCCCGAGATGGAGCGCGCGGGTTACGACCGCGGCTATGCCGCCGGGATCACGGCCTATGGCGGGTTGCTCGGCCCGATCATCCCGCCCTCGATCGTCTTCGTGGTCTATGCGGTGCTCGCGCAGGTCGCCGTGCGCGATATGCTGTTGGCGGGCATCATACCGGGGCTGATGCTCACGGGCCTGTTTCTCGTCACTGTGGCGATCATCGGGGCGCGGCAGGGCTTTCCGCGCGGCGAGCGGCTCGTCTGGGCGGCGCGCTTTGCGGCGCTGCGCGCGGCGCTGCCGATGCTGATGATCCCGGTGGTGATCGTGGGGACGATCCTGGCCGGCTTCGGCTCGCCCACCGAGGCCGCGGCGCTCGGTGCGCTCGTGTCGATCCTGATCGGGCTGTTCTACACGCGCACGCTGCGGTTGCGGGACTTCCCGGCGATCCTGATGCGTTCGGGGCTGAACTCGGCGCTGGTGCTGTTTCTGGTGGCGGCGGCGGGGGTGTTCTCCTGGGTGCTGACCTTCGCGCAGGTGCCGCAGGCGGCGGCGCGGTGGATTCAGGAGGTCGCCACGACGCCGATGGCCTTCATGCTGCTCGTGCTGGTGGCGCTCCTGCTCGTGGGCACGGTGATCGACGGGATTCCGGGGCTGATCATGACGGTTCCGATCCTGCTGCCGATCGCGACGGATGTGTATGGCATCCACCCGGTTCATTTCGGGGTGGTGGTGTCGATCAACCTGATCCTCGGGCTCTTGTCGCCGCCGGTCGGCATCGGGCTGCATGTCGCGGCGAGTGTGACGAATACCAATGCGCTCAGGGTGTTCTGGGCGACGCTGCCGTTCTTCTTCGTCAGCGTGGTGGTTCTGATCCTGCTCGCGCTCGTGCCTCAGCTGAGCATGGCGCTGCTCTGAGTCGGCTTGCCCGCCGCCGGCGCGTGGCCGCGAGCATTGAGGCGATCGCGCCGGGAATCGCTCGCGACGTCCGGGCGCAGCGCGCGCGGATCACCGCGTTTCCGCCGTCCGGTCATCCGATGCGGACTGCGCCTGCGGTTGCGACGATCCCGGAGCGTCGGGACCTCGGCCTGAGCGATCCAAGCCATCCCCTGCCGCTTTGTTGGGCTGACCGGATCGCGTGTGATCGTGAGAGGACAGCGCCGCCGCCTCGATAAACTTCGGGTTGAGTATCGCTTGCGCTCTGTGACAGAGGTGGTACCCAAGCCGGATATAAAAAATCAGAACCCGGCGGAATTTTTTGGGGGCGGTGAATGCGTGCGAGCATCGTAATTCGGACGTTGAACGAAGCGGAGCACCTCGAGGATCTGCTCACGATGGTCGCGCGTCAGCGCTGCGACGGGCTCGAGCACGAGGTGGTCGTCGTTGACTCCGGCTCAACGGATGGCACCCTCGCCATCGCCCGGCGTCACGGGTGCCGCATCGTCACGATCAGCAAGCGCGAGTTCTCCTTCGGCCGGTCGCTCAATCGCGGCTGCGACTG
>LFIK01004168.1_pt1 | contig 11720 bp, 8 predicted proteins | sample 643401 | NCBI WGS metagenome assembly LFIK01 (sample SAMN03777447, study PRJNA286221) | soda lake metagenome | biome: soda lake; feature: Kulunda steppe; material: water; isolation source: sample T5-Br brine of Lake Tanatar-5 | place: Russia: Kulunda steppe | collected 2010-07 | reverse complement strand
GGCTGGCCGAGGCCTTGCGGCTTGCGGGGGTGAGCGAGGCGCGGCTCGATCAGGCGAAGGCAAGAGCCTATGCGGAGATGGAGGAGGTCTATGCCGCCGCGCGCGACACCGCCTGGCCGGATGTCGCTGGCGCCTATCACGACGTGCAGGATTGCGGCGACCCGCAGGCGAGGGTCTTTTCATGAGCGTGATCAGCTATCTTGAAGCCGGAAAGCGCGCGGTGCGCGAGGAAATGCAGCGCGACCCGACCGTCTGGGCGCTCGGTGAGGATCTCGGGCGCGGCGGCGTGTTCGGGCAGTACAAGGGGCTGATCGACGAATTCGGCCCCGCCCGTATCGCCGATACGCCCATATCCGAGGCCTGCATCATGGGCGCTGCGGTGGGTGCGGCGATGACGGGGACCCGGCCCATCGTCGAGATGCGCTTTTCGGATTTTGCGCTCTGCGCCGTCGACGAACTCGTCAACCAGGCCGCCAAGGCGCGGTTCATGTTCGGCGGGCAGATGCGGGTGCCGATGGTGGTGCGCGAGCCGATCGGGATGTGGCGCTCGTCTGCGGCGCAGCATTCGCAATCGCTCGAAGCCTGGTACACGCATATTCCCGGCCTCGTGGTCGTCGCGCCCGCAACGCCGGCGGATAATCTCGGCCTGCTCAAGAGCGCGATCCGCAACGATGATCCGGTGGTCTATCTGGAACATAAGGGGCTGTGGCCGTTGGAGGGCGAAGTGCCCGATGGCGAGCATCTGGTGCCGCTCGGCGAGGCGGAGATCGTCCGTGAGGGCGGCGATCTCACGCTCGTCACCTGGTCGGCCACCCGCCATACCTGTCTCGCCGCCGCCGAAGCGCTCGCGGAGGCGGGGATCGATGCCGAGATCATCGATCTGCGCACGCTCTGGCCCTGGGATCGCGACCGCGTGCTCGCTTCGGTCGAGAAGACCGGGCGGCTGATCGTGGCGCATGAGGCGGTCGCGGTATCGGGCTTCGGCGCCGAGATTGCGGCGACGGTCGCGCAAGAACTGCATCACCGCCTGAAGGCACCGGTGCAGCGGCTCGGCGCACCGCGCATTCCGATTGCCTACGCACCCCCGCTCGAAGACGAGGCGCGGGTGACGCGGGAGAAGATCATCGACGCTGCGAAGGCGCTCTGCCTGCCCGTCGCGGCGTCCTGATACGCCGGCTGCAAGGGAAGCAGCCGGTCTAACGAGGGAGGAGAAAAATATGAGAATGGTCAAGACCTTCATGGCGGCCGCAACAGCCGTCGCCATACTCGGAGCCGCACCCGTTGCCGCGGATTACCGGGACGAGTACCGCGTTTCCACCGTCGTGCCCGCACCCTTCCCCTGGGGGATCGCTGCGGAGCGCTGGGCCGAGCTCGTGGCCGAGCGCACGGACGGGCGCATCAACATGGAGATCTATCCCGGCGCCCAGCTCGTCCAGGGCGAGCAGACGCGCGAATTCACCGCGATGCGTCGCGGCGTGATCGACATGGCGGTCGGCTCCACCATCAACTGGTCGCCGCAGATCGCCGAGCTCAACATCTTCTCGATGCCCTTCCTGATGCCGGATTACGATGCGCTCGACGCGCTGACGCAGGGTCCGGTCGGCGAGCGGATCTTCGAGCTGATTCAGGAGAACGGCGTGGTGCCGCTGGCCTGGGCGGAGAACGGCTTCCGCGAGGTGACCAATTCGCAGCGTCCGATCCGCACGCCGGACGATATGCAGGGGCTGAAGCTGCGCGTGGTCGGTTCGCCGATCTTCAACGACATCTTCACCGCGCTCGGCGCCGATCCGACCCAGATGAGCTGGGCCGATGCGCAGCCCGCCCTCACGACGGGCGCCGTCGATGGACAGGAAAATCCGCTGACGATCTACTCGGTGCTCAACATGCACGAGCTCGGTCAGGATAACGTGACCCTGTGGCGTTACGTGGCCGATCCGCTGATCTTCGCGGTCAATCAGGAGGTCTGGGATTCCTTCACGGCGGAAGATCAGGAGATCGTGCGCGAGGCGGCGATCGAGGCCGGCGCTCATGGTGTCGAGGTGGCGCGCACGGGTCTCACGGATGACGATCAGAGCCTGATCGAGGAAATCCGCGGCTTCGGTGTGGAGGTCATCAGCCTCACGGATGAAGAGCGGCAAGCCTTCGTCGATGCCACCCGTCCGGTCTACGAGGCCTGGCGCGACCGTATCGGTGGTGATCTCGTCGATATGGCGGAAGAATCCATCAACAACCGCTGATAATCAGCTCGTAGCCATCAAAGGATCGCGCCGGCTTGCCTGCGCGGCGCGATCCCCTTCGTTTCTTCCCGTCATCCGACCGGAGTCATCCGCGATGAGCGACGAACGCGACATTCCGCATGCGCCGCAAAGCCCGGATACGGGCGCCGACCACGTCTTCGTCACCGTAAAGATCGAGGAGGCTCTGGGCGCTGCCGCGATGGCGATGATCTGCCTGATCTCCTTCGGCAATGTGCTGACGCGCTATTTCACCAATATTTCCTTCGCCTTCACGGAGGAATTCTCGGTGGTGCTGCTGGCCTTCATGACTTTCGTCGGCGCCTCTGCGGCATTCGCGAGCAACGAGCATATCCGCATCACCTTCTTCCTCCAGCGCATGCCGCGCCCGGTGCGCTGGCTGTGCGAGGCGATCACGGTCGTGGTGACCACGATTCTGTTCGCGATGATCGTCTATTACGGGGCGCAGGTGACCTATGACGAGTGGTTCTGGGGCGAAACCTCGGCGGGTATGGGCAATCCGGTCTGGCTCTACACGATCTGGCTGCCGATCCTCTCCGTCGCCATCATCCTGCGGGTGCTCGGGCGCGGCTATGCTCGCCTGATCCGTAATCCGCGCGGCGTGTGAGGCGGTCATGATCGAAGCCAATCTCGCGCTGCTCCTCACCTTCGTCGTGCTGATGCTGATCGGCACGCCGATCGCCGTCGCGCTCGGCCTCGGCGGTGTCGTCGGTATCATGATCGGGCTCGATGCCGGGGCGCTCGGCACGCTGGGCACCAATCCCTACAATGCGGTGGCGAAATATCCGCTGATCGCGATCCCGCTGTTCATTCTCACGGGCATGATGTTCGAGCGCTCGGGCGTCGCCGCCCGGCTCGTCGCCTTCGCCCAGGCCTGTATCGGTCCGCGCAAGGGCGGGCTCGCGCTGGTCGCCATCCTCGTCTGCCTGATCATGGGCGGCATGTCGGGCTCCGGCCCCGCTGATGCGGCAGCGGTCGCGACCGTGATGCTGCCCTCGATGATGAAGGCGGGCTACCCCAAGCCGTTTTCGTCGAGCGTGATCGCGGCATCGGCCTCGACCGCGATCCTGATCCCGCCCTCGATCGCGCTGATCGTCTATTCGGTGCTGGTGCCGGGCATCGATCTGCGCGCGCTCTTCGCCGCCGGGCTCGTCCCCGGCCTGCTGGTCGGCCTCGCCATCGCGATCCCCACGGTGATCCTCTCGCGCAAGCACGGCTTCGGTGCGGATGAGAGCCCGGACCGCCCGGCTTTCTGGCCCTCCCTGTGGCGGGCGATGCCGGGGCTGATGGCGCCGGTGATCATTCTCGGCGGTTTGCGCAGCGGCCTGTTCACGCCGACCGAGACCGCCGTCGTCGCGGTATTCTACGGGTTGCTCGTCGGCACGGTGCTCTACCGCACCATGGGCTTTCGCGACATCTACCATGTGCTGGTGGAGAGCGCGAAGATCTCCGGGGCGCTGATGCTGATCATCTCGCTCGCGGGCATCTTCGCCTGGGCCGGCTCGACCATGGGCGCCTTCCGCGCCACGGCGCAGCTGATCCTGACGATCAGCGACAATCCGTGGATCATCCTGCTTCTGATCATGGGCGTGCTGCTGCTGGCCGGCATGGTGCTCGACGGGGTGTCGATTTACCTGATTACCCTGCCGCTGCTGGTGCCGATCGTGCAGGCCTTCGAATGGTCCTTCGTCTGGTTCGGCGTGGTGATGGCGATCAACATCGCCATGGGACAGTTCACGCCGCCGGTCGCGGTCAATCTGATGGTGACCGCGCGCATTGCCGGCATCCCGCTGGAGAGCACCTTCCGCTGGGTCGGCTGGCTGTTGCTCTCGATGGGCGGCGCGCTCGCGCTGGTGATCGCCTTCCCCGAGATCGCGCTCTGGCTGCCCAGGGTGCTGGGCTATCGCATTACATAAGAAAGAAACGAGGAAACCATGAGCGATCATGATCGCGCCAACGAAATGACCGGCGGGGAGGCGCTCGCCCGGATGCTGATGGCCCATGGCGCCGGGCCGATGTACGGCATGGGCGGCTTCCAGCTGCTGCCTTTCTATGATGCCGCGCGCCGGCTCGGGCTGCGGCACACGCTGATCAACGACGAGCGCTGCGGCGTCTTCGCGGCGGATGCCTATGCCAAGGTCTCGGGCCGGGTCGGGCTCGTTGACGCCACGCTCGGGCCGGGGGCGACCAATCTCGTCACGGGGCTGGTCGAGGCGCTTAATGCCGGCTCGCCGATCGTGGCGATCGTGGGCGATACGCACCGCGCCCATTCCTGGAAGAACATGACGCAGGAGGCGCATCAGGCCGATATCCTGCGCCCGGCCTCGAAGGAGGTGATCCGTGTCGAGATGATCGAGCGGCTGCCCGAACTCGTGCGCCGCGCCTTCATGGTGGCGACGACGGGGCGGCCCGGGCCGGTGGTGGTGATCGTGCCGGAGGATATCTGCCACGACAGCCATCCCTTCGACCCGGAGGCGCTGGTAGCCGATAGCCGTTACGAGGCGGCGCCGGCCCTGCGTGCGCGGCCCGATGCGGATGATCTGGCGAAGGCGGCGGCGCTTCTCGCCAAGGCCGAGAAGCCGCTGATCCTCGCCGGCGGCGGCGTGCATATCTCGCAGGCGGCGACGGAGCTTCAGGCCTTCGCCGAGGCGCATGGCATCCCGGTGGCGCATACGCTGAGCGGCAAGGGCGCCATCGCCTGTACGAGCGATCTCTCGGCAGGCCTGTTCGGGCGCTATGACCGCATCGCCAACGGCATGATCAGCGAGAGCGATTGCCTGCTCGTGATCGGCTGCAAGCTCGGCGAGATCGCCACCAAGCGCTACACGGTGCCCGAGCCCGGCAAGGTGCTGATCCATCTCGAATGCGTGGCCGAGGAGATCGGGCGAACCTACGCGCCGACGGTTCCGCTCTGGGGCGATGTCAGGGCCGGGATCGGCGATCTCGACGTGGCGATGAAGGCGCTCGGCTCGAGCGCGGCGTCGCGCGCGGATTGGTGCGCGCAGGTGCCGGTCCGCATGGCGGCATGGCGTGAGAGCGCGCGCGAGCGGCTGGAAAGTGACGAGACGCCGGTCGGGATGGGCCGACTCATGGGCGAGCTCAACAACATCCTCGCCGACGATGCGATCCTGATCGCCGATGGCGGTTTCGCCGCGCATTGGGGCGGGTTGCTCTATGATTCCAAGAAAGCCGGGCGCGGTTTCGTGCCCGATCGGGGCTTTGCCTCGATCGGCTACGGCCTGCCCGGAGCCATCGGCGCGAGCCTCGCAGCGCCCGATCGGCAGGTCGTGGCCCTGACGGGTGACGGCGGCTTCAACATGGTGCTGGGTGAGCTGGAAACCGCACGCCGGATGGGGCTCTCACCGGTGATCATCGTCGTCAACAACGCCGCTTCAGGCTATGTGAAGGCGTTGCAGCATCTGATGTACGGGGAGGGGGCCTACCAATCCTCGGATCTCGCCGAGACCAATTACGCCGATGCAGCGCAGGCGCTCGGCTGCCGGGGGATCCGGGTGGAAGAGCCCGGACAACTGGCCGGCGCGCTGCGCGAGGCTCTGGCAGAGGGCGGGCGCCCGACAGTGCTCGACGTGATCGTCACCCGCGATCCGGCGAAGATGCTCCCCGCCGCCGATAATCGCGCGGTGAAGGTCAAGAAGGGCGATCGCGTTGCCTGACCTGGATAGGCCGATCCTCGCCGACAGCATCACCCGCCTCGGTCCGGAGGCGACCGGGGCGGTGGTGGTGACGGGATCGCATGGCGGCGTCTATGCCGCCTGGCTGGCGCGCAAGGCGGGGTGCCGCGCCGCGATCTTCAACGATGCCGGCGTGGGGCGCGACGAGGCCGGGATCGGCGGGCTCGCCTGGCTCGACCGGCATGGCATGGCAGCGGCGGCGATCGATCATCGCAGCGCGGATATCGGGGATGCGGCGGCGATGGTCGCGCATGGGATCATCTCGCATGCCAATGCCCGCGCCGCCGCATGCGGGGTGCATCCCGGCCAGAATTGCGGGGAAGCGGCAAAGCTGCTGGCTGCGGCGTCTGTGCCGGAAGGCGCGATCGAGACCGTAAGCGAGGCGCGTGAGGAAATCGTGGCGGAGGGAGCCGAGCGGCGCATCGTCCTGGTCGATTCGGCTTCGCTGGTGGAAGCGCGTGATGCCGGGCAGATCGTGATCACGGGCTCGCACGGGGCCTTGTTCGGCAATGATCCGATGAATGCGCTCAAGGTCGATGCCGCCTTCGCGGCCTTCAATGATGCGGGCGGCGGTGTCGGCGTCTCGCGCTTGCCGGCTCTGGAGGGGCGGGGCATCGCCGCGGTGACGGTTTCCGCCGCCTCGGCGCGAATCGGGGATGGGCGCTCCACATTCGAGGACGGGATCGTTTCCGCAGCCAATCCCTCCGCCCTCTCGCGCGGGGCGAGGATCGGCGAGAGGCTACACGATTGCGTGATCCGGCTCGCCCGGATGCCGTAACGGAACGGTTGGTTACGGAACATAAACCATCCTGTTGCATTCAGATCACAGGATCAACGCTCACGCAGAATTCAGCGGCGCTGGCACCGTCCTGCCTTTATTGAGGCGTTGACGATGATGCTCTCGTTGAATTTTGCAAGAAGGATGACATGTCCCAGTCCCGTGCTTCCCAACTCACGCGTCGTGTTTTTCTGGCGGGTCTGCCGCTGACGCTCGGCGCCTGCGTCTCCGCCGGTCGCTCCCCCCAACCCGAGATGGCGGCGGCGAATGTCGTCGATCCGTTCTACGTCTCGATGTACAGCGCCATCCATGACGAGCCGTTTCCGGTGCCGGCCATCGACGTCTCTGAAATCGATCCGCAGTTCTTGCGGCAGGAAGTCGCTTTTGCCGGACCGGAGGAGCCCGGGCGCATCGTCGTCGATCCGGCGCGCCGTTTCCTCTATCTGGTGCGCGAGAACGGGCGGGCGTTGCGCTATGGCTGCGGCGTCGGGCAGGCCGGTTTCGATTACGAGGGCGATGCGGTGATCGCCCGCAAGGCCGAATGGCCGCGCTGGACGCCGACGCAGAACATGATCCGCCGCGAGCCGGAACGCTACGGCCCCTATGCGGGCGGCATGGAAGGCGGGCTGGACAACCCGCTCGGGGCGCGTGCGCTCTATCTCTACAAGGACGGGCGCGACACGCTGTATCGCATCCACGGCACCAACGAGCCCTGGTCGATCGGTCGCTCGGTCTCCTCGGGCTGCATCCGCCTGTTCAACCAGGACATCATCGACCTGCACCGGCGTGTTCCGATCGGCACCGATGTCACGGTGCTGACCCACGGGGCGAGCCATCGTACGCGCGAAGTGATGGGCTAGGTTCGGCGATCTGGGGAAAACGCCTCGGGCCGAGTTTGCATGTGACTCGCCCGGCGCGATCTGGTGTAACCTGCCGACATGCGCTACCCGCCGGCCATTCTCGATGAAATCCGTGCGCGGCTTCCGGTTTCGGAAGTCGTGCGCCGGCGCGTCCAGATGAAGAAGGCCGGGCGGGAATGGAAAGGGCTTTCGCCCTTCAACCAGGAAAAGACGCCCTCGTTTTACGTCAATGACCAGAAGGGCTTCTATCACTGCTTCTCCTCCGGCAAGCATGGTGACATCTTCGACTTCCTGATGGAGACGGAGGGGCTCAGCTTTCCCGAAACCGTCGAGCGCCTCGCCGCCGATGCGGGCGTGGCCCTGCCCAAGGCGAGCGCCGAGAGCGTGCGCGAGGAGAAGCGGCGCGCGGGCCTGCACGAGGTGATGGAATTGGCCACCGGCTTCTTCCAGAAGGAATTCGCCGGGCGCCGAGGGACCAAGGCGCGTGAATATATCGAGCGACGCGGGGTTTCGCAGGGGCTGCTGGAGCAGTTCCGCATCGGCTATGCCCCGTCAGACCGCTACGCCCTGCGCGAATATCTCGCCGGACGCGGGATTTCCGTCGAGGCCATGGTCGAGGCGGGGCTTCTGGTCTCCGGCGAGGATATCGCCGTGCCGTTCGACCGCTTCCGTGATCGCCTGATCTTTCCGATCTGCGATTCACGCGGTCGCGTCGTGGCCTTCGGCGGGCGGGCGCTCTCGGCGGATGTGCCGGCAAAATACCTCAACTCGCCGGATACGCCGCTCTTTCACAAGGGGACCATGCTCTACAACGCCCATCAGGCCCGCAAGGCGGCGCACGAGAAGGGCGTCGTCATCGCGGTCGAAGGCTATATGGACGTGATCGCCATGGCGGGGATGGGCTTTGCCAATGCCGTCGCGCCGCTCGGCACCGCCCTCACCGAGGAGCAGCTTTCCGTCCTGTGGCGCATGGCGGAGGAGCCGATCCTGTGTTTCGACGGCGACAAGGCCGGGCGCCGGGCGGCCTTCCGCGCCCTCGACGTGGCGATGGCGAGCCTGCCGGTGGGCAAGTCGCTGCGCTTCGCCATGCTGCCGCAGGGGCAGGATCCGGATGATCTCGCCCGTGACGGCGGCGCGCCGGCCATGAGCCGGGTTCTCGATGCGGCGCTGCCGCTGATCGACGTGCTCTGGGCGCGGGAGATGGAGGCCGGGCCGCTGGAGACGCCCGAGCAGCGGGCCGGGTTCGAGCGCCGGCTGCGGCAGGCCTTGCGGGTGATCAAGGACGACATGCTGCAACGGCATTATCGCGATGCGATCGATGCGCGGCTTTCGGAGCTGTTTCGTGGGGCGCGCCAGCGGGGAGGCGGCTCGCGTGGGATGTCGAGAAACCGAGCCTTTGTAAATCGTTCTTTTTTGGGAGATTCCTTCACGGGGCGCGATACGCCGGGCATGCGGCTGCCGAGCGGGTATCGCCCGAGTCCGGCGCTTTTGAGCTCGGGTCTGTTCACGCGCAAGGACGGCGAGGCGCCCGGCGGCGCTGCGCCCCGCGAAGCCACCATCATCGCGGGCTTCGTCGCCCATCCGCATCTGCTGGAGGATCAGGCGGAAACCCTCGCCGCGCTGGATTTCGCCAGCCCGGAGGCGCAAGCCGTCCGCGCCTTCCTGCTCGATTACGCGGCGCAGGACAACACGCTGGCGCATGATCTCGTCACAGGCGCGCTGGCGCGTGCCGGTCTGGCCCGGGATTGCGAATCGTTGTATGCGAGAATGGTGCCGAGCCTGCGCTGGATTCTCGATCCACATGCAGACGGCCTGCGGGTGGAAGACGCGTTGAGGCAGGCGATCATCTTGCATCGGCGCGCATACACGCTACATAACGAGCTGCGGGCGGCCGCGCGCGCTCTGGCTGAAGACGACAGTGAAGCGAACCTCGCATGGCTTCGCGAGGTGCAAATCCAGTTGTCGTCTCTCGAAGGTGCCGAGGCCGACCGAGAGGATTGAAGGGTGACAGCGAACGCAGTTGGAGGCGAGGAACGTATCCGGCGGCAGCGAAGGGATCATGGAACGTGGCGCAGGCGGCGGGCTTCGAGCCCGGCGTCTTTGTGCGTTTTGAGCGTGCTGCAACAATGGGATGCTTAACGCTTCGACAAGTGCATTCGTGTATCAAGGCAGGCGATTCGTGCTCCGGTCGTGATCGCGGGGCGGTCGGATATGTCGGATAAGAAGCTCCGCCCGGGTGCAGGGGGAGCGTGTTCTGCGCGGCACTCCGGTGTGATCAGGCGCAGCGAACCATTCGGACGGCGATGTCCGGGCGAAATGTGTGGGAATTCTTGAATGGCGACCAAGGCAACCGAGACGACAGAGACGGCTCCCGAACAGCAGACGGATGGTCCGCTGCTCGATCTGACCGATGCTGCGGTCAAGAAGATGATCAAGTCCGCGCGCAAGCGTGGTTTCGTCACCTATGACGAGCTGAACGAGGTGCTGCCCTCGGAGGAATTCTCGTCGGAGCAGATCGAGGATGTGCTCGGCCAGCTGAGCGAGATGGGTATCAACGTCGTCGAGGCGGAGGAAGTCGAGGAGGCCCAGGCCGAAGCCGAAGGTGGCGACGAGGAGTCCGAGGGTGGCGATCTCGTCGCGGCCTCGACCAGCCGCGCCGTCGCGACGAAGCCCGAGACGACGAAGGAGCCGACGGACCGCACCGACGATCCGGTGCGCATGTATCTGCGCGAAATGGGTTCGGTCGAACTGCTCTCGCGCGAGGGTGAGATCGCCATCGCCAAGCGCATCGAGGCCGGTCGCGAGGCGATGATCGCGGGGCTCTGCGAGAGCCCCCTGACCTTCCAGGCCATCATCATCTGGCGCGACGAACTCGTCGAAGGGCGCGTCCTCCTGCGCGACATCATCGATCTCGAGGCGACATACGCCGATCCGGAGGGCAAGGGCGCCCCCGGCAAGGAGGACGAGACCGCGGCTGGCGAGGGCGCGGTGAACGGTGCCGTCAACGGGGCCGCGAATGCGGGCGCCGGCGAGGCCGCGTCATTGAAGACCGGGGCGCCAGGTGCCTCCGGTGAGTCGGAGGCCGAAACGGAAGGCGATGCCGACGGTGACGCCGATGACGACGATATGGACAACAACGTCTCCCTCTCCGCCATGGAGTCGGAGCTGAAACCGCGCGTGCTCGAAACCTTCGACCGCATCGCGGACAATTACAAGAAACTGCGCCGTCTCCAGGTCGAGCATGTCGAGCAGCGCATGCAGAACTCGCAGCTGACGCCGTCGCAGGAGCGCAAGTACAAGAAGCTCAAGGAAGAGATCGTCGCGGATGTGAAGTCGCTCTCGCTCAACCAGAACCGCATCGATGCGCTGGTCGAGCAGCTCTATGACATCAACAAGCGCCTGCTCTCGCATGAGGGCCGGTTGATGCGCTATGCCGAGAGCTTCGGTGTCGGGCGCGAGGATTTCCTGCGCAATTATCAGGGCCACGAGCTCGATCCGAAATGGCTCCTGCGCGTCTCCAAGCTCGGCGGCAAGGGCTGGAAGAACTTCGTTGCCGACGGCAAGGACCAGATCCACGATCTGCGCGACCAGATCCATAATCTCGCCTCCGAGACGGGGCTCGAGATCTCGGAATTCCGCAAGATCGTGCATATGGTACAGAAGGGCGAGCGCGAAGCGCGTCAGGCCAAGAAGGAAATGATCGAGGCCAATCTGCGCCTCGTGATCTCGATCGCCAAGAAATACACCAATCGCGGCCTGCAATTCCTGGATCTGATCCAGGAAGGCAATATCGGCTTGATGAAGGCGGTCGATAAATTCGAATATCGCCGCGGCTACAAGTTCTCGACCTACGCCACCTGGTGGATCCGTCAGGCGATCACGCGCTCGATCGCGGATCAGGCCCGCACCATCCGCATCCCGGTCCATATGATCGAGACGATCAACAAGATCGTGCGCACATCGCGCCAGATGCTGCATGAGATCGGCCGTGAGCCGACGCCGGAAGAGCTGGCCGAGAAGCTCGCCATGCCGCTCGAAAAAGTGCGCAAGGTGCTCAAGATCGCCAAGGAGCCGATCTCGCTGGAGACGCCGATCGGCGACGAGGAGGATTCGCATCTGGGCGATTTCATCGAGG
>LFIK01004167.1_pt1 | contig 11724 bp, 10 predicted proteins | sample 643401 | NCBI WGS metagenome assembly LFIK01 (sample SAMN03777447, study PRJNA286221) | soda lake metagenome | biome: soda lake; feature: Kulunda steppe; material: water; isolation source: sample T5-Br brine of Lake Tanatar-5 | place: Russia: Kulunda steppe | collected 2010-07 | reverse complement strand
GGACAACCTTTCCAAAGATCCGCATCCATCTTCCCCGCATCGTTGACACGTTTGCAATCCTTCGTTGTTTTCGCCACGTCGTTCGGTGGCAACGTGTCCGTGGGACACCCGCACCTCCAGGCCAGGTACACCGCCGCTTCGACCGACGTCGTTTGCGCACCCGCTCCCGTTTGGACTCTCGCCGCGACCACCATGTGCACGGCAGATCGCGTGGCCTCTGCCATGATGCTCTCCAGCCTCCTCTTCGTCGCTTCCGACGCGTGCGAAGCGGCGGACGGCCACGCGTCGCAGCACGTCCGTCGATCGTTGTGAGTTCGTTCGGGTTCACCCCCTCGCATCCTTCCTTCTCCACCTGCATCCAACTCCAATCAGATGGGAACCAGCCTTCCAATCGAACCCCAACCTCGGTGGCGAGACCTACTTAACACCGTGCGGTTAACTTCCGACCCCACCCGGTCGAATCCCACGCCTGATCCGAACGTCCTCGGCGGTGCAAGGGGCCCTCCCGAGGAAACTGAACCAATCTGACCGGCATCCTCTTCGGTACATGGACCCTTCCGTCGATTCGATCCGAAAAAATGCGAGCTGCTTGTCCCATCGCCACGACAGATCTCGCTGCACGCAGAGGACTCTGCCTCCATCTGGTACGATTCCTCTGCGGGGATGGGTCTCGGAAGGGGCATTTTGGCACGGTGTGCTCCTGTCGTGGTGCAACGTGCAACACACGTGCGACAGTTTCGCCGCACGAAAGCAGACGTCCGCGCACGATGCGTGCGCATCCATGGCTGCGATGTGCGACGAGAGCGAGCCACCTGCCGCGAGGAAGGACGCTGGAGGTGAGAAGGAGCTTGTGGAAGAAGGCCGTCGCAGGACAGACGTACTCAGAGGCGGAAGAACGAGACACGAAAAGCACCGTGCTGCTGGAAGTGCGAGAGATGATGTGCGGCGGATGCTCCTCGGCGGTCAAACGAGTGCTGGAATCCGACGAAAGGGTGTCGAGTGCGTCGGTGAATCTGCTCACCGGAACCGCGGCGGTCGTGCTGGACCAAAAGGTCGACCCCACGGACCAAGTGGCTCGGGAATTGGCTGCCAAGGTGACGGGCAAAGGATTCCCATCCGACGTGCGGATGGAGGAAGAGCTGTCATCCATGGTAGAACGAGCCAGGAAGAGAAAAGAAGAAGAATTGGAAGAGACCGGGCGCTCGTTGCTCTTTGCATGGGGCCTAGTGGGGCTTTGCACTACCCATCATTTGGGCCACCATCTGCATCACCTGGGCCTCCATTCGATAGCCCACACACCAATCATGAATGCACTTGGAAACCCGTGGATCAGTGCGACCATCGGAATAACTGCTCTCTTGGGACCTGGACGTAAAATACTCGTGGAAGGGGCATTGGCACTGCTTCGCGGATCTCCAAACATGAACTCGCTGGTTGGTTTGGGCGCAGTTGCTTCATTCCTCATCTCGGCGGCATCGTTGACCTTCCCAAGCCTGGGCTGGGATGCACCGTTCTTTGAAGAGCCAGTGATGCTCCTTGCCTTCATTCTCTTGGGACGCTCACTGGAGGGAAGAGCAAGGGCACGGGCTGCCTCTGATTTGAAAGCACTCGCAAATCTACTTCCTAACCAAGCGCACATGGTGCTGGATGATTCCGTAGTAGATGTGGGCATTGCATCTGTACGGAAGGGCGATGTGCTGAGAGTCCTTCCCGGAGAACGTGTGCCAGTGGACGGCCTTGTTGTGAGCGGGAGGTCAGGAGTTGACGAATCCATGTTGACTGGTGAATCTGAGCTGGTGCTGAAGGAAGCAGGTGGAAAAGTTTCAGCGGGTTCATTGAACTGGGAAGGTCCTCTTGATGTGCAGGCAGTGGAGACCGGTGCATCCTGCATGATTTCAAGAGTAGCAAGAGTGGTGGAGGAGGCACAAGCAAAGGAACCTCCTGCCCAACGCCTTGCTGATGTGGTAGCCGGCAAGTTCGTGTATGGCGTGATGGGAATCTCTGCACTAACTTATGCTTTTTGGGCTACCTTGGGTGCAAAATTATTTCCGAGTGCGGTAGCATTGGCCGGTGGAGACTCCACGCTGCTGGCACTCAAGCTTGCCACAGATGTTGTGGTGGTGGCCTGTCCTTGTGCACTTGGCCTGGCTGCCCCTACGGCTGTACTGGTTGGGACCTCACTGGGAGCAAAGAAGGGATTGCTGTTGCGTGGAGGAGCAGCACTCGAACGACTTGCTCAAATAGACACGGTTTGTATGGATAAGACAGGTACCCTTACCGAAGCAAAGCCCAGCATTTCCTCCATTTCACTGCACGGGGGAGTAAGCGAAACCGAAGCGCTACTGCTTGCGGCTAGTCTCGCGAAGACGACCAGGCATCCTATTGCAGATGCCCTTCTGAGCGAGGCAAAGCATCGAAATATAGGTTTAAGTGAAGCTATCGATTCCCAGACAGAGCCAGGTATGGGTGTAAGTGGAAGCATTGCAGAAAAGAGGTTATTTCTTGGTCGCCCATCCTGGGTAGCAGACAGGCTGCAACTTCTTGGGGAAGAGGAAGCTTCAGCTACTCATCACTCCGGCGAACAAGGAAATCATGGCGGGTCGACCGTACACCTTGGCGTCGAAGGTCAGGGGGTCATAGCAAGGTTCTCCACTGTAGATACAGTTCGCAGCGACGCCTTATCCACCATAAACAAGTTGAAGGATATGGGCATAAAGGTGTATCTCCTTTCCGGGGATAGGGAGAAAAACGTGGAGCGCAGTGCGTTGCAGGTTGGTATCCCTGCAAATTGTGTGTACGCCGGACTCCTCCCAGAAGAAAAATCTGAGATAATCAAACAGCTTCAAGCGAATGGAGCCAAGGTGGCAATGGTGGGGGATGGGATCAACGATGCAGCTGCTCTAGCAGCAGCAGATGTTGGAATAGCTGTCCGTGGTGGCATGGATGCTGCTGAGGATGCAGCAGGGGTGGTGCTTATGGGCAACAAACTAGGGCAGGTGGTAGAAGTGATACAACTGGGCAAGGTAACATTAGGGAAGATAAGGCAGAACCTTTTGTGGGCTCTGGGCTACAACTGCGTCACCATACCGCTTGCTGCAGGTGCGCTTCTTCCTTCTCTTGGCATAACGGTATCACCCTCTACGGCAGGTGCCATGATGGCATTTAGTTCTGTTGCAGTAGTTTCAAACTCGTTGCTGCTCAAGTATCAAGTCATAGGTCGAATTCCAGCAAATAATATCACGCAACTCGGTGGAAAAGCAGGCACAGCCACTGGAGTACAGGGATGAGTTGGGAGTGTTTTCTCTGTATTACACGCCGGCGCATTTCAAACGTTTTCTTCTTGTATTGGCCTTGTAAGCACAGCCTACCTACATCTTATCTTGTTATTCATGAATCCGATGGCGGGATACCGCTTTTCTCTGCATTTTTTGCAATCCACGGATGGCAAAGCACTTCTGTCAACGGTAGCCTGTCCCTCGGATCCTTGCGCAGAAGCTTGCTCACCATATCCTTTGCGTCTGCGCTGACATAGGGATATGCAGGCCATTTCAAGTCCACTTTCAGGATGCGCCGATACGTTTCTGAATGACCAGCGGCCTCAAATGGTGGAGCACCGGTCAAGAATTCGTAGCACAACACACCCAGGCTCCAAACATCCACAGCGGCGCCATGGTCATGTCCCTCCACCATCTCGGGCGGGAGGTAATCCAGTGTCCCGCACAGTGTCTGGCGCCTACTGTTGGGCGCATGCACAGACCATCCAAAATCTGCAATCTTGAGCTCACCCTTGAGTCCGATCAACAAGTTTTCGGGTTTGATATCACGATGAATCACATGCTTCGAATGGCAGTAGATCAGTGCGTTGCAAAGCGACATGATGTATGTAGCAGCTCTTCGCTCGTCGAATGTCCTGCAGCGTTGCAGTTCTTTGTACAGTTCCCCTTTTGCGGCATATTCCAAGATCAAGTACACACGACTGGAGTCGTAGAAGTAGCCGTACAGCCTCAAGATGTTTGGATGGCGAAGGTGCGATTGGATCTCAATCTCTCTGCGCAGCTGGTGCTCGACATGGGACTGCTGAAGTTGGTTTTTGAAAAGAACCTGTAATGCACGACAAAACTTGGGTCAGACATGTCTCACACTTTGCGGTCCGCAGTTGATCATGGCAAGAACCATGCGTACCTTCAATGCGATGATGTACTTGCTATTCTTTTCTCGAGCCAGGTAGACGTTTCCGAATTTCCCTCTTCCCAGAGGCTTCCCAATATCAAAGTCCTGAAGCTGCCAACGTTTCAGGTGCGAGGTGGAAGGTTGCTCGTTCGCTGTAGGAGCCTCTCCACACGGTCCAATTGATGGAAGGGCAATGGTTGTGCTGCCTAGCTCTCCATTTAGGCGGTGCAAGGGAAAACGATTTCCTTGCTTCGAGTTCCCGTCCTTTCCAACACTGTTGTACGCACATGTATCGTTTTCCTGTCCGTTTGGCCCGTCGTTGCGTCGATCGTCAGCTTCTTTTCCCAGGTGTCGCTTGCCAGCTGTCGGTCCATCGTTCGAACGTTCCCATTCGCCTCTCGCATCCTACGTGGATCGTCTCACGTCCAAATGCACGTGACATTCATCTACGTTCCATTCCTTTCTCCTCGTCCAAACTTTCGCTTGTCTTTCACGTCTCCAGCACCTTGTCTTCGTGCAGCTCTGCCACGTCGAACTGGTCCTGGTCTGTGGAACGGACGTTGTGCTCCCTTTGGATCCCTTCCTTCCCACCACGCACCTTTCCAACTTCGCAAGTGTCCTTCCAGGTCTCTTCTCCCTTCGTTCCAATCTGCATGTCCATCGCCAGAAGCGTTGGAAGTGCGTGCGACGCACGTGAAGACGCGAACCAAACTGATGCGCGTCGTCCATCGCTCGACACCCACGTCCGAGACATCCTCCGTCTGCCGCAGAGGAATCGACAAGGATCCAAAGCGATTCCTCGACGGGATTGGGAATCAGTATGTCCGTCCCGTTGGGAGAGCCGTTGGGGGTCGGTCCGTTGGATTCGTGGAGGGGCCAAAGGGGACCGTAGCCGACGAGGACGGGATGGAGGAAGCTACGGGGACCTCTGCGGTAGATGAGATCAGGTCCGGGGGAGGGGACGAGGAGTCGAACGGATGAACGCGATGGCCATGGACGTTGTGAAGTGGTTGTGAAGCAGCCACCTGCTGTTGTGTGGATGCTGGAATGCGTCTTGGCGAGTGCAGTTGGATGTTCGCAGCCGAATCAGACACGCAATGCACGTGGGAAGCTCGCAGGAGCGAGTGGAAACGAAAGATACGGGCATGTGGGTGCGCCAAAGGAACTGTCCGACATGGGAAGTGCAACGGTGGCTTGCCATCCATCCTCGCATGGCACCAAGCTGGACGCTCCTTGGGTGCCACCGACTTGGAGGATGGCCTGCCGAAGCAATGCAAAAGTAACGTCGAAACCACGAGCCGAAGGACGAACGCGAACAAACAAGCGCGTGTGTGCACGGAGAGACGCCTTCGAAGCGGCATGGCCATCGACGCCGGTGGAAACACGGCTCCGTGGGTGTCGCCATCGCGGAAACGCCCAAATGGCAGCGTGCACGACCTGCACAATCGCACTTTCTCCCAGGTGCAACCCAACGTTGCGCACCGACCCGACGCCTCGAGCATCACGAAACAATCTCTTTCACGTCCATCGTGGCTACGAACGTGTCCTCGTCTGCACCGCGCGTCGTTTGTGGTGCGCTTTCCTCGTCATCTTCGTCGCATCGTTCGCTCCTGCCGCAGCCCACCTCCATCCCTCGGTGATTTCGGACCCCTTCTTCGATCTCCTCGGGGCGACACAGAGGCGTCCCGTTGGAGGGGAGTCCCGTTCCCGTCCAAGGTCCCCCGACCCCAGTGTGACATGACGGGGTCGGACTCTTCAGGGTCGGTTCACTCCGAGACGAGGTGTGGAAGGGAACGAAGACGTGGTCTTGACTGTCCTGTTGACAAGCACCATGCGACGTGCCACGCGGAATAGCGTGCCAAGTACCATGGAAGAAGAAGAAAAGGAACGGAAGGAAAAGAGACAGGGACTCTTGGCTTCCCTGGGAATCACCGGATGGACGAAATCGGCCGAGTTCTTCGGATTGCCGGAAACAGAGCAACTCCTCGACACGTACAACTGCGCGTACAAAGGGAAGATCCTGCTCCAAGGACACATGTACGTGTTTCAAAAGCACGTCTGCTTCTATTCCAACGTGTTCACGCATGTTACCAAGATGGCCATGCCTTTCGAAAGCATCGTTGGAATTCAGAAAGCCAAAAACTTTGGGCTGCCCAACTCGATCGAGATACGCGTGGCAGAAAAAATGTCCTTTTTCACGTCCTATCTCAGTCGAGACGACGCATACAAACTGCTTCTCAAGCAGTGGAGGGAAAACTGCAAATACGCCAAACTCTTTCGTGGCACGGACAGTCCAAGTTCTGGTGTTGGATCGCCGAAAGTTGAAAACAAAAACACGATATCATCGCCATCGCCTAGACAAAGCATCCAGCGACTGAAGTCTGCTCCTCTCGAGCATGCGGGCATGTCCGAGGTAGACAAGAGCCCTGTGGCAATGAGCTGGGAGAAAATAGGCTGGTCAAGGGAAGGTTGCAGTGCAGCAGAGGTGCCCGCAGAACTGGAGCTGCTGGGAAGTGCAGATTTACCATGCCAATCCGCAGAAGTCTTCTTCTACATCTTCCTAGGAGGTAACGGACAGTACGAAAGATATCACGAACTCAATGAATGCAAAGACATTGTGCGGGGGGAATGGAGCGATGGAGATCATGATCGCAGTGGAAAAGTCAGGCAAGTCACTTTCATGGCACCCACGCGTTCCAAAATCGGACCAAAATATGCCGCGTGCCATCAGGACCAGGTATGCCACGTATATAAGAACGATCATATTGTCTATTGCATAGAGCAGGAAATGAAAAATATCCCCTATGGCAATTACTTCAAAGTACTTACAAGATGGGATTTGTTCAACACCGGCACCGCACCATACTACAGGTGCGTGGTCGAGGTGAGGGTACATGTGGTGTTTTCAAAGAAAACGGTGTGGCAAAGCAATATTATCTCTGGGGTTCACGTTGAAAGCCAGCGTTTCTTCTCTGTGTGGGAGAAGCTGGTCCGTGAAGGACTCTCTCCACAAGAAGTTATCCAAGCTGCAGATGAAGAGGAAGCCGCAGCTGCTATCAGCATTCAAAACGTACCTGAACAGTACCAGGCCGACTTCGAAAGGCTTCTGAAGCTGAGAAAAGAATCTCCTTGGAATTTTGACTACCATGCGCAGCTGATGAATGCCTCCCTCTGGGCTCTTAAACCCGTTCAACGGATTTCCCTGCTTGTAAGGTTGAAGAAATTCTGCCTAGCATTGGCTGGCTTCAGCGGTGGCGATCGGAGTGGTAGCACCAACAGGCAGCACAAGGCTCGCAAAACGTATGCATATAGCATGGCAAGTTTGAATTTGCTTGTATTCTGTGTTTTAGGTATGTGTTTTTACAACATTCTTACAGATGGAAGTACAGGACCTATGCCAATGTCCTACATGGAAGTAAAACGCCAAAATCTTGAGAAAGAACTTCAAAAATTGGATGCACGGCAGCAGGAAATAAGAGCTATACTGGAACAGTTACAGTAGGAGATTGTGCTGCGACGGAGATCACTACTAAAAGGAACCACTTGCAAGCAGATGCCCGGCACGTGACACCTATGAATAACCACAGAACTAAACCATCTCAGCGACACGCCATCCATTGCACTAGTCCAATTTTCCATATTCAGGGCTTTACAGTGGTGACACAACGCGAAAGTTCCGCAAGCATTTAGTAGTTCCTGCATATTCCACCATCATGACCAGCACTTTCCTGGGGAAAGTCTGTTGGAGGTATCGCAGGGTAGGCATAACCCGCAGAAGGTTGTGGTTGGTTTGGGCCAGTGCCAACAGCGTACCCCGGATTCTGATAATGGGGTGGAGCTCCCATTTGGTGCTGTGGAGCACTTCCAAGTGGATTGGAGCCTTGTCCCACGTGCATGCCCTGAAACTGTGTATCCAGCATGTTTGCTCCGTGCCCAGGAGCACCTGCTCCTGCTTGGGCTTGCCAGCTTTGTTCTAACCTCCCATGCCTGTTGGCCTCCTCTTGAGCCCGTCTTCTACGAATTTCATTGACCATTTCATCTCGCTGCAGCTGGCGCGACAGAGCAAACTCACCACATTGATGCCTCAATGTTGTACTTGCTTTGCACAGCGATGTGTAGAAGTTGGTGCCTTCTTCTAAGCTGGCCTTAAGTTCCCGGAAGTACTCTACATCTCGTCGCATGTCTGCAGCTGCCTTTTCGCAGTCTACTTTCCATTGAGAAATGTCATATACACGATAGAATTTGGTAAATATTTCCACAAGATCATCCAAAGCACTCTTAGATCTGGCTGCATTACTCCTGATTTCTTCTTTGAGAGGGTCGTACTTTTTTATTTCTTGGTCAAACAAATCATCCGTGGAGCCTGAGTAGGACATCAATTTGGGCAACAAATCGTCCTTCTGTTTCAACTCCCGTAGTTTCACCTCCAGAGCATCCCGCTCGCCTGCCAATTTCTCCAGCTCCACCAACGCCTTCTGCAAACCTTTGGCCACATCACCTTCTTCCATGCAGACCATTGGAGTAGAAATTCTAGGCATGCGAGAAGCTGCCTCGCGAGCACCAAGGGACCGCAACTTATCTTCGTTCTTTGCGAGCCTTGATTCAATGCCCCGGTCGCTATCCAGGGCAACCTCGAGGCTCTTCTTAAATTGGTTTATCCTCTCTCGTAGCGGATGATCTACAAGGTTGCTAGCAGGAAACATGCAGTGCTGATCGAACTGCTGCCGAGTTCTGTTGTCTTCCTCCACCTCCTTATCCAGGGCTGACTCCGCCGCAGCCAACGCAGACATGGCTGACGCACGATACTCCTTCTGCTCAGCATACATCTTTTGCAACCCTCTTGCGCCCCCGAAGTTAGCAATCTCATCCAGCTCTGATGCAAGCGGCTCTGGAATGGGAGTGTAGCCTCCTTTCGGAGCGCTCTCTAAAGAAAACAAGAGTTCTGGAAGCTCAAACTCCCTGAGCTTCAAGCGCACCTGGTCGCTCGTCTCTTGGACCTGGCTTGTAAGCTCTCTGATGGTCTTATCTACCATGTCTGTGTAGATGGAGAGCGATTTGGCACAATGATCTGGGACAAAGCCGCTGAAGAAGTCAATTGGGAGAGACAGTTCCTCAGGTTGGATTGACTTCACCATCGGAGCTCCCTGCGCCTGGTCAAGACTGGCGGGATCTGGCACACGCACCAAGTATATCATACTGTTTTCCTTCATGGCCACTTGTAGTGCCCTGTTTATGGTGCCTTCCAGTGATTTCAAGGCCGACTCCAGACCGGCTTGAAGTTTTTTTCCCGCATCTCTCCTTGCATTCTTCAGCGCAGAAGATGCTGCTTGCAGTCTTGCAATTTCTTTTCCAATGTCTTCCTCTGCGCGATGCGATAACGATAAAAAGTACAGGCACCATGCAAGCATCATGGCCTCTTTCGTTCGCACATGGTTGAGCCATTCTGCATCAATTCTGTCCTTCAACGGCGGTTGTTTGGTGTTATTCAAAGCTTCGCGATAGAACAGCTCTGCTTGCTTCGCCAGCCTGGCACAAATCCCTGGACTCTTGCCATCCACGGTGGCCTTGACAAAGAAGCATTCTTGGGCTTGTGCGAGCATGAGTTTCTCCAGCATGTTGCTGCTTTCGTTGGACAAATCTTTGCCTGCCGCTGGGATTTTGGCCACGCCGGTTTGTCGGATCATTGCGAACACTCCTGCAGCTTCTTGGAAGTGCTTGGCTGCCAGTTTGATTCCCATTTCGCTGTCTCGATCCGTCTCTATGGCTTGTTGGGAGATGGTGGCTCCAAGATTGAAGAGGACGGCCGCTTGTTCTGCTTTGATGTTGCGCAGGGCGGTTTTGTCTTTGGTTTTGAAGGCGTCTTTCCACACGAAGAACACCGTACTGATCTGTTCCTCGTCGTCGCTGAAAGGGAACCTGGTTTCCATGACTTTGAGGATTCGATGGTACCTGTCCGTCCCGTCGATTCGCGTCAGCACGTCCGTTTTTCCTTCCCATTCGTTCCACGCGCGTCCACGTCTCCGATCACGCACTTCTCGAGGTCGTTCCTGGCCTTCGCAGCACCTTCTTTGCCACGCACGACGGATTCCCGCAGCCGTTGCACGGCTTGGAGGTCTTCTTCGCACGCTTCGGCTTCGGATTCGGAGTAGTGCTGGGCCACGTAACGCTTCACGGCCTTCACCAGATCCACGTCCGTCCCTCTCTTCCCTTGCACGGCCAGCACAGGTCCCGTCAACGCGCGCATGCTGCTTCGATCCGACGGTCCGTCCATGCCGTCGATGGGAGCACGTCGAAAGTCCCTCTCCTTCTCTTTTTCGTGTCGAGTTTTCTTCCACCTTCGGTGTGTGAGAAACACAGACGTGGACCGAGACGAAACCCTCGACGAAAGGAATTTCCTGCGAGGTTTTCGACGGGAAGGGACGTGCCGACGCGCGTCGCGCACGTCGCGGTTCATCGCTTGGACGCGGCTTCGTGGACGCTACGGAGGTCCAGCAGGCGGTACCATTGCGTGTGCGCCAAGATTGGGTAGCGCGTGTCGGCGTCGTGCACCAGCCCGTGCCACAACACGCCGTGGAAGGTGCCCAACACCGCACCGGCCACCACTTGGTCCGTCGTGTGGTAGCCCAGATACACGCGCGAATACGCCACTAGTGCCGCTGCTGGTGCGCACAAGAGCATGATGCACGCCTCTGCACGCGACAAGGTGGACGTGCGCAGTCGCATCCACGCGTATCCGGTCAAGAAGAACATCAGCGACGCGTGCGAGGACGGAAAACCGAAGGAATGGCACACGTCCAACGCATGGCAGCCGGACGGCCTGGGCTGTCGCACCAGCGTCTTGAGCGTCGTGCTCACCGCTTCGTTGCAGAACACGCCCACGAAGACGAGCAACGACTGCAGCTCACGACGCGCCGCCACCCAGCCGGCGTGGAACGGCACCCACGCCACAGGTATCAGCGTCACGTACGCCAACACCTGCGCCCACGCGTCTCCCGAAGCGTAGCGCACGCACATCTGTCCCATCGTTCGCAACGTCGCCACGTCCGTCGCCATGGCGCTCCCACGCACGTCCATGTCCACGTCCACGTCTGCGCGCGACAGGTGAAGAATGGACGAGTGAGCGGACCCGTGCGAACCGCACCTCTGCGTTCGAATTCACGTGCGCACGTACACGTGCGATTCGAGACGGACCATGCGACGTCGCGACCTGGCGTGGGATGCGACGCACGTGCGGAACGGCGTCCACATCCGCTTGGCGTCGCGGACGCGTGGATGCGACGTGGCGGTGGACGACGGAGCGAGAGACGGTCCGAGATGCGCTGGACGAAAGACCGACGCCGCGTGCGACACGAAGACGCATCGCACCGCACGTGAAGACGTGCGAATTGCGTTTGCACAACACGAGATGCACGCGACGTGCGTTTCGCGTGCGAGATGCCTGCCACGACGTTCACGTCGACGTCCGTCGAGGCGTCCACCACGAGGGCCGTGCGATCGGTTTCGAGGCAAGGAGGAGGCGTCCTCTCCGCTTCCATCCAGTAGCACGCTTCGAGG
>LFIK01004166.1_pt1 | contig 11727 bp, 10 predicted proteins | sample 643401 | NCBI WGS metagenome assembly LFIK01 (sample SAMN03777447, study PRJNA286221) | soda lake metagenome | biome: soda lake; feature: Kulunda steppe; material: water; isolation source: sample T5-Br brine of Lake Tanatar-5 | place: Russia: Kulunda steppe | collected 2010-07 | reverse complement strand
GCCCGTTCCCTTCTTTGGAGCACCTGCGCAACTACTAATCACCCACGCAAGTCTACAAATTACCTACCAAAAATGGAGAACTTTGGTAGTTTGGAGCCAATCAACCCAGTCACCACGTCGCCAGTGTGCAGCCCCACCCGCACTTGCACAGGTTCATGTGTGTCCGGCATCTGAACCTGTGAAATGGAGTAAAAATGGAGTGCAGCAGGTGATTCCAAACAACCATATATTAAATTTGTTTGAAACAAGATTAGCTTAAAGCCAGTATTGATCATGTTATGCTCATGGTGCACCATGAAAATATAATAACGAGTATTGTGCAAAGGGAGTGTGTGAAAAGACACAGTAGTAGGTGGGATACTTGTTTTCATCTTATTACCATATGTCTGTCACGTCAAATGGCGCCAAAAAGGAGAAGAGGAAGCATACTTATGATGTTTGGAAGTAAATTTGGCGCTGGGTGGATCATGGCAGGTATGATCAAATTTAGGCCAGAAATGGAGGCTATGCACCCATCAAGGGCCACAGGGATCTGGTGTACCCCCGACTCTGTTCCATTTCTGAGCATATGCCAATCTCAAGGGTTGCATCAAGACAGGAGCATGCTAGGCTTAGCCCAGTTGCCACTCTCAGCTCATATTCTGATGCGTGCGCGCCATTTTCAACCTGCACCCCCTTCAAGGTAGCATATGCGTGGCCGGATTGTTTTGGCCCCCAGCCTTAACTCAGAGGCATTTAAAAGTCAGCATTGTCTCTTCAGAATAGTAACCCTACTGTACCGAGTACCCAAAGGCAGCCATAGATATCTTCAAACTTTAATACAGAAACATTCTTGGTATGGAAGCCAAATCACATGAACTGAAAATTACCCAGAATGATGTGCATGAATCGAAACCAGGCATGTTGGGACGATGCAAATTTAGCTAATTGAAAAAAATCGTTTTACGAAGCAGGTTCCAATGCAACCCCCCTCCCCGCCCTTTCCTTTGTTCCTGCTTATTTCCTCTTTTGTTAACTTCACTTAGCGTAGGCAAATCTAAAGAAAGAAGGAAGTTTTAAGCCTCATTGCTGCTGCTGTCCTCATCACTGCTGCTACTGTCCTCTGCATCACTACCCTGGCATTCCTCGTTGTCGCTGAAGACTTTTGATGCTGGTGCCTGAGCGAGCCCCCTGCTCCAGGACCTGGGTGCGCTCAGCCAAGTCTGCTCCCCTGCACACGGCAAGCATCCGCTGCTTCTTTGCAGGTGCCGAGGAGGTGCTCGCATTTGCTGCTATACTTCTGTCAAGCTGGCACTGCTCTGCCGCTGCTGCTGCTGCTGCTGCCGCTGCTGCTGCTGCTGCTGCCGCTGCTGCTGCTGCCCTGTTCTGACCATCGATGGCCCCCATCTTATCCAGGATAGGCTGCAGGACTGCCTCATCTGCTGTGCACTTTGCTACCCCACAAGTTGGATAAATGTGCAGGAATTGCTCCTTGATGCGGGAAGTACCAGCTACAAAGACATGCTTGCAGTACTTGCACTCCACCTTGTGCTGGTGCGTCCTGTCAGCTCAATGATTGTGGCATGATCCCATTCCTTCCCCTTTTCTCTAGGCATTATGGATATAAACATAGAATAGGGTGTTAATAGGTATCTGGGGGGACAGTTGGGGGCCCACAGGTCCCCCTCTAACCTTCCAACCTCTACCTTCAAAAATGACCCCTAAATGCGGACGCTTTGACGTTAAATACGCGCAATGTTCGTACCATACGCACATTGGTCTGGGCAAATGGACGCATGACCCAACCCTGATTTAAGAATAATCACTTCCGATATTTGGACAGACCTTCCTTGCTATCTCATGCACACACGCCTAAGCAGAGGGGAGGAATAGAGCTCCTGGAACAGCAGAACCTCAATGTGAAGAATTCATCGAGCACCAACTCTTCCTTGGGCAACTTGCGCAATTTGATTATAAATGTGCTTATTGGTGTCATTTGCAGAGAGGGTGATTAGGGGTGCGCGGCCAGGAAACCAGGCAAGGTCCTGCTGGAGCATCATATTTGAGCAGGAGCTTGAGGAAGAGCAAAATTGCCCTTTGGCAAATGCGTGGTGAACACGGCCTTTTGGCGAATGCGTGGTTAACACGGCAATGCGTGGTGAACATGGCAATGTAAGAAAATGTGGAAAAGGAGCTGGTAGGCTGCAACTATGACAAAGAAATCTAAGGGTCTTAGCACCTGCTTTGCTGTCTCCAGGAGAGCCTTGGCAAACGCCATGACCCGCTCTGCAGACTCTACCGGATCTTGGTCATCCACGACCACGCTGAACCCGTTTGCTGAAGGTTGTGGCGACATGATGCCGCCAGACACAATGTAACAATCTCCAGCGGTTTCGACCTGCTAGGCGTACAACGGCAGCAGCATGTCTGCCTTGCACTAGGCCTGCAACTTATGATGCCTAACTACTGGCACATCTCTTTAGGGTAAGCCGGGGCATACTTGTGAGCAAGCTTTACAAGTTCTTTGTGACCAGTCTTTTCCCTTGGCATGCAGCTTGGAACAGCCAGATAGCTCACTCATGTGCCTAAAAGGTCCAATCAAGTACTGACCTTATGAACCCCGTAAACATCAGTGAGATGGTCAAAGTGAGAGAACAGCGTGTTAAGGAAAAGCATAACCTCCTTGGGACTGACGTTCTGCGGCGGGTGCACAGACACTTTTTGTTACTCAGCAATGCTGGACTATAAAGAGCCCTCAAATATTTGCTAATACTGCAGTCTAGAACTGCAAAGACGGCTTGGCGCTCTACGGGAACTTGGTAAAATGGATGTTCAGGGATCGGCTTGACATGCAGATCAAGACTCTGCATGCTCTTGTGGATTAAACAAGCTTGTGACCCACTTTGGACATGCTGGTGAACCCACAGATATCCATGAACATTAAGGTGACACCTGCACATAGATTGATCAGAACATACCTAGTCATAAGATTTCAAGCTGCCAATACAGTGGACAAGAAATTTTAGTGCTGGTCAGGAATTCTCAATGTTGCAATGTTCTCTGGAAGACTGATGATACATGCTGACGGTGTCAATGATGCCAAGAGGATGGAAAGGGGGAGGTCAGTTTGGCCTTGAGCTTCCCCTATCTAGCCCTGACCTTTATTGTCATACCAGCTTCCCATTTCCACAACAACTTCTACACAAGCAAGAGGTAAGGAATGGGGGCACGTCCATCAGGCAATACGAATGCAGGCATGCCAACAGAGGACACAAACACAACATACAAAATTTCCAGCCTTGATGAGCCTCAAGGCAGTGAGCATCCACAAACCACCTATAGCCCTGAGAAACAGGGCCATGATATCCAGCAAGCATTCAGTCCAGTGGAAACAATTGCGGTGAGGAAACGCTAGAAAAGTCTTTAATCGTAGCAGTTTTGTTACTTTTGTTGAAAGGGGGCGGAACAGGCGAAGTCACGGTCAGAATGGGGGAAGGAGGGAGCAATACATTGAGACATCAAATTCACACAATTTCTTCGATAATGTATGCACTGCATATAACAATCAGCCACAACTATCAAAAGCTGAGCGCCGCTCTAAAAGATGCGCATGGCAATTTGTGTGTAAGGTCATGGACGGGATTGTTTTAGGTCCAACCTGATGTAATCGGAAGCATAAGCAGTCTCCACAGTGATTCAGAGTCCAACAATTGTTGGCCACCAGGGAGATATTTAAGGGTGGAAGGTATCTTTGACCCTTAGTGATTGTGCACATAGGTCTGGATTAGATTGTGGACAGCAGGATGGCAAAAGGGCTTAGGCACAGGCAGATGCAATGAGGAATTAGAATGTTGTACATCAGGACAATAAGCTAGTCCAAAAAAGGCTTTTGCTGCACACTAGAGCCATTTTATTTTGGATGGCTGGTCAAGAAAGTGAAGGGTTTGAAGATGGGCACATCAAGTGATGAGGTGAAGGAGCATGCTAGTTTGCAAGACAATGGGTCTACAATCGATGTTGTACCTAATTGGGTGAACTTTGACATGAGAGCTCTGCTTTAAGGAATACGCGTGTAAAACTACATGGCACAAAGGATGGATACCATGATAGGTGTGCTTTGCTCCCCACATTCCACAAGATCATTCCACTTATCAGTATCTACCTGAATGTGCTCGAGCCAGCTGTCCAACATTCTCTGCAACAGCCTCTGTGCTCTCCATTGCCAGAAACTGCAGGGGAGATGAAGGATAAATTTATCAGGGTTGGGTTATGCGATCCTTATTGCAGTGTACACATTGCTATAAATGTCTAAAATATGGGCATTGGAAAACCCCTATGCGTTCAATGCGGAACTGGTTCCCCCCCCAGCATTTCCTGTGTTTCTGCTCAGCCTCGGTCACTGCTCCTCTGCACTCTGCAAGCGCCTGCTGCTTCTATGCAGGTGCCGAGGCGGTGCTCGCAGTTGCTTCCATACTTCTGTAGAGCTGGCGCTGCACTGCTGCAGCTGCTGCTGCTGCCGCCTTGGCTCTGAGCATCAATGGCTCTCATCTCATCCAGGATAGGCTGCAGGACTGCTTCAATTGCTGCGCACTTGACTACCCCACAAGCTGAATTTATAGGCTGGAAACGTTTCCTGATGCAGGAAGCACCAGCTTTTAAGACAAGCTTGCAATACTCTCACTCCACCTTGCGCTGGTGCGGCTTGTTTCAGCTCGATGATCTTGACACGATCACACTTTTCCCCCTTCTTTCTTGACGTTTTGAATAAAGAGTACATGCAAGAATGTATTGGGGTGGTAATAGGTAGCTGGGGGGGCAGTGGGGGGCCCACACTCCCCCATACCTCTACCCTCAAAAATGACCCCTAAATGCAGACAAATTGACACTTAGAGTGTGCATTCTCCGTACCATATGCGCATTGGTCTGGGCAAATGGACGCATGACCCAACCCTGCACTACAAAAATGCTAAGGGTTAACATATCAATCTCTCACCCAAGCACTTTCTTGAGGTTCCCCATAAAAAACAAAGGCGGCTTCAAATCAACTCGTACGATACAATGGCTGTACAAGAGTACCTTTCAAGCTAGAATTTTCAAGCAGGCAAGTTGACCAGATGACAACCTAGCTTAGACCCATAGGACAAAATAACAAGATGTTAGCGCTTGACTACATTCGACCAACCTTGATGGCATGCTCCGGAATAATGCTAGACAAAAGCGACAGTTGGCTCTCAGCAAGCATTGATAGCGTGTTTTGCACTTGCCTGCAAGGTACAATTTGGAAGAGGTTTTAACAAAGGCACAAATTGATCAGATTCAATGGCTGGAGCAAAAGCTTTGGCTACCTAATAATTGCTTGAAAGGACAATCCTCCAAAGTACTTAACAGAGCATGCACAGTAACCGTGTACTTACGAGTGCTCAGTGCAATTGTAGATGACAATAAGCAGTGGACACCTGCATGGTATTCATTCAGGAAACAAGCCTTGAAAGGAATAGGGCTAGATTTTGAAAAAGCGTCAAACCTCACATTCAAGCAAAGCATTGTGCTGGGAATCGAAGGTCGTAGCACAGCAGCATGTACTTACTACCTTTGAGCTACAAATCCTTCACTGTAGAGCTACTTCATGTTGGTCTTTCTTCAACTTTTCACATTATACAGCCTAGCTTATTCAAAACCTACATTTGCATTCACTTGTGCCTAAGAGTACTGGCCATTGTCACACAGCGCTGCAACCAGAACACAACACAGCAACTCACTTGTTGCTGCCAGTGGGATCTGTCTTGAAAATAGAGATATCAAAGCTCTGCGTCGCAGTTGCCTTTGCACCCGTTGAGACAGGCTCAGGAATACCTTTTTGGACAGCTGGAGAATGCGGGCAAGTGACTGCAAGAGCACTGTGGTCAGCTTCACCTGGAAAGGATGAGCCAAAGGACGAAGAAAGGGTTGAATGGGCGTGTCTGGTACAGAGCCAAAAGCAAAATTTGCAGAAAGGGACCGGGAACGCACCTGTGTAACATGGATTGTCACTGACAATCAAAGATGACCTGCCTTTCTGGCCACATTCATTTGCCTACGATAGACAAGCAGACACACACTTTTGTCTTGGATTGCCTGGTTTCATTACACAACAGTCCCTTGTGTTGGGCTTCAACGTGCAGAGGCTAAGACACAAGAAGTCCAAAGGAAAACTATTTCAGATATTGCTGCAAAGGCTCAAGCCAGTGGAATACCCAGCTAACAATTGACATGATAAATCACATTCTCGTTGTGCGCAGATAGTTGTTTATAATTACGGGCCTTCAACTACACTTGCAGCTGTTAAACTGGCAATGAACAACGCAAACTGACCACAAATTTGCAACTTAGAAGTGAGGATAGGCTTAAAACAAGTTAGGCAGCAAAGAAGCGGTATGGCATACCTGTTTAACCCCAGCTTGCATATGGTCAAGGCTCTGCACATAGCTTGGCCTCTTTAGTTTTGATTCGCAGGCGGAGGGCTGAGGATGGTGTTGGCAATACATGCCTGAGCCTTCCTTCCCTCCAGGGGCAGCTACTGCTCCTGGCAAACAACAGGCCAGCACATTGCGACCATGCACGTGCCTGAGGATGCTTAAAGAGTAGGAGGATTAATCAGGGCCATCCATAATAGCTGACCTGTCTGCCAGTCCCAAGGAAATAGACACACAATAATGAAACTCTTGAATTGGTGTTCATGCACAGAAGGCTTTGGGCAAGAGTGAGGTCATGGAATTGCACAAAGGCTCCTAAGCACTAACCGCTAGATCCAGAAGTGAATGTTGAAATAGAATGGCCAGGACGAGGCTTGCTCCCATTTGAAGAGTTGAGCTCATGAAAGTATGTGGCATTCACTGCTGTTTGGACTGATTGAGGGAGTGGGACAATTTCTTGGTCTTGCGAGGTGTGGCCTGAAGTCAAGTGCCCTGCACCGTTTTCGGACTTCTTTGCCTGCAGGAAATGTGCAGACAAGGGTGCAAGGCCAATCATGTTGCAGGTCATCCAAATCCAGCTTAAAAGGCCAACCTTTCCATTATATCATGCCTTGAAATTTTGATGCATTTAATTAACACGCAATCTTAATTCCCGCTGCTGCTCCGAGGACACGAAGTTGAAGCCTCTAAATCTTAGCAGTATGAGAACATCGGAGAGGCGTTGATGTATGGTACCTGTGAAATGGATTTCAACAGAGCAACTGTCCTGGTTGCGCACTCCTCGCTTGCAATGCCACTCTCGAGGTGCTCAATAGCTTTCTCTGGCCTGCAGGCAAATTGAGGAGCACTGGCTGCATTTGCGGAGAATGGCATGCTTTACAGGTAATTTAGCAAAGGAAGGCTACAAATTGATAAGAAAGCTTTTTTGCTGCTCAAGGGATGCGGCTCTCTGATCTTCTATGTTCCTATATTCTAATATGATATTCTGGGGCTCTGAGGATGCAGGTCTGCCTTTCAATCCACTTGCATTATGAGTGGATTCTTCTGGTGCAGGTGGAGCGTGGAGCTCTGCTTCATCAGCCCTTTGCCTTCACTGCATATGGAGTTGCTAGGGCAGGTTAGGCCTCTCCTTGTGTCTTCATCCTGGTCCCGTAACTCAGCGGCACTGACGGCCAGGCCCTGCCGCGGTGGGGCACTGCGGCTGAGGACCTTGCTCAGGGGTAGCCAGCTGCCTGGGCATGCCTTATCATCCTGGCTAGACGGCCTTGAGCTGCCCTTTTGAGCTCCGGTGTGTGTGTTTCTGCCCAAGGACATGCATGGGAGTGGTTTAATTGTTACGCTCAGCTCCCTTCAAGTTCATGTCTAAGATGCATGCCTTCACACCTCATTATGCATGCTTGGACTGCAAGGTGGACTTGCAGCCTGCCAAACCCACCAGCAAGGATGTGTGAGGATAAGGATGTTTCTAGATCAGAGATACTAGCCCTTGAAACATCAGTTTGCAGGTTTGATGGCTAATAGCCATGTGCCAGTCTCGGTACTCAAACACCAGCAGAGGCAAGCAGATGAACAGTCATGCACAAGAAGCCATCAAATAAGAAGCAGGCCATCATACCTGTCCTTTACAGGTTCGCAGGGGGGTTGAGGCTGACTAAAGGCACTAAGCGACAAGGCCTCATTGTTGGGGCAGACCCAGCCGACAGCTACAAGACATGGGAAGAATGAAGCAGCATCAAAATAGAATATTATTTGGACAAGGCCGCAGTCACACACAAGCCTTTTCACTAATCTTCAGTCGACAGTTTACGGTCACAGTTTTTCCACTCTTGACCGCAATTTTTTGCTTTCACTCTGTTAAAAAAGATGATGGAAAAACTGTGTGCCTGCAGCATAGCTCTTAACATTGTTGAAACTGGGGCTGATAATTAAGCGCACTCATCTTGCTTTCAATGAGTGTACTTGACACAATAAATGAATGTTGATTACACTCTCTTTTTCTGAGTTGTTCGGGTTTAGGACATACTTCCTATGCAAAAGAGGGTCAAGGAATATTCTACTGAGCACGTGTTGCTTGGTGCCTAGAGAGGCGTTTGCTCAGCTCGCCCTCCTGGCCGCATTCTAAGTATATGCTGTTGTTTATTGTGCTTCCAAAATCTACACTGTAACTTTTAGTGCCTGCACAGGAGCTGGGCTCATGAGTCCTGAAGCTGATGAAACTTGCAAATAGACAATGCTGCCGCTACCCGTAACCACCTGGGACCTGTTGTACATCTGAACTTGACACAGGCATGTGCTTGCAGTTAAGCTCCATCAAAGCGTTAACAATAACACATTGTCAATACATGCACTAAGCCCACCAACCGTTCACATCCAGGACTTCCTGTTCCATGTCTCCATACTGAAGGTGCTCATCGTGTGCATGCTGGTTGACCGCCATATGTCTGGTAGTTTCATCAACTTCTGGGGCCTCTTGCAAAGTGCAGCAAGCATCCGCAGAAAAAGCTGTGCAGCAGGTTCAGATAGCCTCAAACTTAGCAGCAATGAAAAAAGGAGGGACCAAGACACTTCAAACAATACTTGAGGCAGCCCAGAGACCAAAGCAGCTGCAATCTTAACAAATCAAGGCAAGAATTGGGATCCTTCAGGGCCTTGCATGATCAGGCTATCAGAAAAATTAGAAATGCTATTAACCCAACCTCATTGGCCGGTAGCAATCTAAGGGACCAGGTTGCCGATGACCAGGTTGCCGTTACACCTTGCAAAATATGCCATGCCAGCCAAGGACCCTAGCATCACAGCCCAGTCAAGATGCCATCGTGCATATCAGCTTTATCACACTAACCTGATGCAGCATAAGGAGCATGTGGCTTGGGAAGTTGCACAGACATACTGCCTTTCCAGAACCTGCAATGTTTGCAGATCGTTGATCATTAGACTTCTTTGGGTGTTGCATGCATGCCAAGTATGCTCGCCCTATAGCTCAATATATTTACCACCAAGGGCCTTGCGGACTTATAATCGAGGTTGACCCTCAATCTAGCAAAGGAACAAAGAAACTTTATCATATGTTTCAGGGTGGTAAATGAGCATCTTGGATGCACCCTTTTTTGATCAAATTGTACCCTTATCACATCATGAGACGCTCAAAAAAAGTAGCACCAGCAGGTTTGTGCCTTCTTTTGAATCTCCAATTCATAACATGATGAATCAAGCAGAGAGCACATGAAATATTAACGACACAGTGTGACACGTGAACTGTTCAATCACTTTGCTGTTCAGATTTTTGGAGTGCGCCCGGGCCCGGGCCAGGGAGCTTTTCCCCGGTGCAGGGGCGGTCGTTTTTGTCTGGGTCCCAGAGTTGCTGTACTTCAATATGATAAGTGCTTATATATAATGTTGTAAAGCAAGTGGCCTAAATGAAAAAACGCAAATCTAAAGGAGATGAAAAGCATTGCACCTTTGCAGGAGTGCAAACTGTAGTTTTCCTGCAAATGTTTGCACAAACAGGGAAACCAAATCCAAAGTCATTTGATTCCATTCTGCTCGGCTATCCATGGTCATTGGGGGCTACTGATGGCAGGTAGGGGGCCATACTGGGCTTGACGTCCATGAAGTTCACAAATTTCAGTTCAGCTTTTGAACAAGTTGATCAAATGAACGCATTGAACAACAGATGGCCCAAATCTGATCACAAATTCCCAAGTCGATCATGATGAAGCACGCAAGATATGTAAATGGATGCAAAAGTAGGTTTGCAGAGATACTTCTGCTGTTTTCCCCCAACCTGCAGATTTCGAAGCTTCAAGTAGGTGAAATCAAGATTGAAAGCAGGGGGCACCAATGCAGGGAACACAAAAAAAGCATACCTATAAAGGGTCTCAGTCAACCCTCTGCTCTTCGCCAGACATGTTGCTCTACTGCTTACCCGCTCTGCTGCACTCCTTGCAATGCAATGTGGCCGAGCTCAGAACCCAGTAAAGCAGCTAGCATTGAGGTGTCTTTCATTGTGTTGCTATAATGTACTGCCTGGGATAAAAGCTGTGCTGCTGCAGGCTCCCGGCCAAAACTCTTGTGGAGCACCTGGTTGGCATCCCTGCAAAACAGAATTTAAGCTTACTACTGTGGGCTGCAGAATTTGACAGAATGTGGGTGAATAGTTGTGTGAGTCTGTATGCGCTTATGCCTGTGCCTGTGCATTTGCATGTGTAAATGAGAGTGGCTTGAGTGCAAAAATCCACAGGCACAGCTTGAGTTTGTACAAGTGCGTGCATCCATGCGATATGCGAATTTGAGTCTGTGATTTTTTCTTGTCTGCGCGTGTGTGCGCCTGCTTTTGATGTCCATGCGATGTCATCGCAAGCACACAAGCAATCTTTTACTCATGCTTCCTTTGACAGACTTCACCATGTACCCTTACCAGGACACAATGGCCAAAGCAAAAGGCACCAAGTCAATCAGGGCTGACTCCCAGAGGATTTGTCCACGTTGATGAGATGGTGTTGGAGGAGTAGGTTGGCTTTCCGAGCAAAGGTTTGGCAAGATTGCTGCTGCTGACTTGGCTGGATCCTGGGCCGCATTGAGAGGAGAGGCGAGCACAGCTTTTATACAGACAAACATGTGAGCCTAAAGTAATTGTCCAGCTCAACGTGAGCTGAAGGACATGTCCCAACAGCTCCGTGCACTAATGGTCCCTTCGGGGGCAGAGAAAGATCGAAGTAAGCTAATTTCTCACCTCATCATTCGCAGGCTTCTTCGCGGACAATACACCACTGAAACAAGACAACACGGACTTCAGCATACCCAAAGGGCGGCAGGTTATTCAGATCCAGGTTGTAAATATATTTCAAACCAAAATAATGTTACTAATTAGTCTGAAACAGTGCGCACGATCTTTACAGTAAGGGTACGTTTACAACACCGTGGTTAATGGTTAATCAGGAATTCAGAAATGCAATTAACCATTAACCACGTTTACAATTCGTGGTTAACGCGTGGTTAATCAAAAATAGAAATAGAATTAAAATTGCAATTTTGAATTAATAATTTCTGTACATATATTTTTTTACAGGAGTGAACCACTTCATATACATTATTGCAACAAGCAATACTTCCAAACATGAGAAAGCCTAAATGGAGCTTGGAGCAATTAGATGGCTAGCGCATGCGCTCATACCACCATCCCCCTTTCAGCCCATAGCATGCACACTCTGGCTGTCGGGTACCTCGTGCGTGTGTGTGTATTTGTGTGTGTGTGTGTGTGTGTGTGTGTGTGTGTGTGTGTGTGTGTGTGTGTGTG
>LFIK01004165.1_pt1 | contig 11727 bp, 8 predicted proteins | sample 643401 | NCBI WGS metagenome assembly LFIK01 (sample SAMN03777447, study PRJNA286221) | soda lake metagenome | biome: soda lake; feature: Kulunda steppe; material: water; isolation source: sample T5-Br brine of Lake Tanatar-5 | place: Russia: Kulunda steppe | collected 2010-07 | reverse complement strand
TCCAGAAACACCACATCCGCGCCGGGCTCCAGCGCCGCTTGCCAGGCGGCAAGGTCGGTGCCATCGACCAGCACCACCTCGACCCCGAAGCGGGTCAGGACATCCTGCAGCACATAGAGGCACGAGCCGAACAGCGCCCGCGCCGCCACCACCCGGCTGCCCGCGCGCAGGCAGGCCATCAGCGCCCCCGACACCGCCGCCATTCCCGATGCGGTGGCAAAGGCGTCCTCGGTCCCCTCGAGCGTGGCGACCCGGTCCTCGAAGACCGCGACGGTGGGGTTGCCGTAACGCGCGTAGATGAACTCGTCCGGCCCGGCGCCCAGAAAGCGCGCCTCGGCCGCGGCGGCCGAGGGGTAGACGAACCCCTGCGTCAGATACAGCGCTTCGGCCACCTCGCCGTATTGGCTGCGCCGGGCGCCGCCATGCACCATCTGCGTCTGTCTGTGCCAGCCCTGCGGGCGCTCATCGCGTGCCATGCGCGGTCCCCGTCCTGCGTTGCGGCGCCCTGGCCGCCGGATCGCCCTGCGCTAGCGCCGCGCGCGCGCCCGGTCAACCGCCACCGACCGCTTTCAGGCCACGTTTTCGAGCGCCACCTGCGGCACCACGCCCAGCGCGTGGCAGACATCTCGGGTCAGATGCGCACGGTTGAGCGTGTAGAAATGCAACTGGTCCACGCCCTCGGCCATCAACCTGTCGCACATTTCGGTGCAGATGGCGGTGGCCAGCAGCGCCTCGCGCCCGTCGCGGGCGGCCTTGTCGAAGGCCTCGTCCATCCATGCGGGGATGCTCGCGCCACAACCGCGCGCGAATTTGCGGATGCCCGACCAATTCTCGATCGGCACGATGCCGGGGATCACAGGCTTGTCGATTCCGGCGGCGGCGCAGGCGTCGCGAAACCGCAGGAATGTCTCGGGCTCGAAGAAGAACTGCGTGATCGCGCTGTCGGCGCCGGCCTCGAACTTGCGCCTGAGCCAGGCGACATCGGCGCCGGGGCCCCCGGCATCGGGGTGCGGTTCGGGATAGGCCCCCACGCGCAGGGTGAAATCGCCGGCCTCGCGCAGCGCTTCGATCAGCGCCACCGAATCGGCAAATCCGTCGGGGTGCGGGGTGAAACCGCCGGCCCCCTTGGGCGGGTCGCCGCGCAGCGCCACGATCTCGCGCACACCGGCCTCGGCATAGGCGCGCGCGATGGCAAGTGTCTCGTCGCGCGTGGCGTCCACACAGGTCAGATGCGCGGCAACATTCAACCCGAATTCGCGCCCGATGGTGGTCACCGCCTCATGCGTGAGCTGCCGCGTCGTGCCGCCCGCGCCATAGGTCACCGACACGAACTCGGGCGACAGCGGCGCCAGCAGGCGCACCGTTTCCCATAGCCGGAAGCTCGCCTCGAGCGATTTGGGCGGGAAGAACTCGAACGACACGCGCGGGGTCGGCATGGGGCACCTCTGGTCTGGATTGCCCGGTTGTGCCACCCCGACCGATGTGAGACAATTTCATTATCTTCAACAAGACCATGAAGCCGACCGCAAGATGCACATCGAATTCCGCCACCTGCGCACCATCCGCGCGATCCACGAAACCGGCGGGCTCGCCCGCGCCGCCGAGGCGCTGAACATGACCCAGTCCGCGCTCAGCCATCAGGTCAAGGGGCTGGAGGACCAGGCCGGGGTCGAGCTGTTCGTGCGCCGCTCGAAGCCGCTGAAGCTGTCGGCCGCCGGCCAGAAGATGCTGCGCGCCGCCGAGGACATCCTGCCCCGCCTCGCCGCACTCGAGGAAGAATTCGCCGGGCTGCGGCGCGGCAATGTCGGCCGGCTGCACATCGCGATCGAATGCCACGCCTGCTTCGACTGGCTGTTTCCCGTGCTCGAACACTTCCGCCACGCCTGGCCAGAGGTCGATGTCGACATCCGCCCCGGGCTCGCCTTCGACGCCCTGCCCGCCCTGCACCGCGAGGAGGTGGACCTCGTGATCTCCTCCGACCCCGAAACGCTGCCCGGCATCGACTTCATCCCGCTCTTCGACTACGAGCCCGTCTTCGTCGCCGCCCGCCAGCACCCGCTCGCCGCCAAACCCTTTGTCGAGGCCGCCGATTTCCGCGACCAGACGCTGATCACCTATCCCGTGGACCGTGCCCGGCTCGATGTGTTCACCGAGCTTCTGACCCCCGCGCGGGTCGAGCCGCGCGCGATCCGGCAGGTCGAACTCACCGCCGTGATCCTGCTGCTGGTCGCGTCCAACCGCGGCGTCGCGGTGCTGCCCGACTGGGTGCTGCGCGACGTGCGCTCCAACACCGACTACATCACGCGGCCCCTGACCAGGACCGGCCTGACCCGACGCCTCTACGCCGCCGTGCGCACCGAAGACGCCACCCGCCCCTTCATGTCGCACGTCCTGCGGCTCGCCCGCACCGAACCCCTGAAGCTGCAGGCGCGCGCGACCACCGCGTCGTGACCGCGCCCCCCACCAACCACGCGCACCCGGCCCGCCCCTGCATCACGCCGCTCCCCCCTTTCATCCTGACGCAAATATCCTCGGGGGGAGCGTCCGCAGGACGCGTGGGGGGCAGACAGCCCCCCTGCCCGGCCAGCCAGAGAGCGCATCAGATGTCGAACGACACCCCCTGCGCCAGCGGCAGCGCACGCGAGTAGTTGATGGTGTTGGTCGCGCGCCGCATGTAGCCCTTCCACGCGTCCGAGCCCGATTCGCGCCCGCCGCCGGTCTCCTTCTCGCCGCCGAACGCGCCGCCGATCTCGGCACCCGAGGGGCCGATATTGACGTTGGCGATCCCGCAATCCGAGCCCACGTCCGACAGGAAGGTCTCGGCCTCGCGCAGATCGGTGGTGAAGATGCACGACGACAGCCCCTGCGGCACGTCATTCTGCAGCGCGATTGCCTCGTCCAGCGCGGTGTAGCCCATCACATACAGGATCGGCGCGAAGGTCTCGGTGCGCACCGTCTCGGTCTGCGCGGGCATCTCCACGATCGCCGGGCTCGCATAGGCACCGCCTGCCACCCCGTCGACCACCGCGCCGCCATGCACCGTGCCGCCCTCGGCGCGCGCCGCCTTCAGCGCCGCCAGCATCCGGTCGCGGGCATCGGTGTCGATCAACGGACCGACCAGCGTGCCGGGCTTGCGCGGGTCGCCGACGGGCAGGCTGGCATAGGCCGCCTTCAGCCGCGTCACCAGCTCGGCGCGGATGTCGTCATGCGCGATCACCCGGCGCAGCGACGTGCAGCGCTGCCCGCAGGTGCCCACCGCCGAGAACACGATCGCGCGCACCGCCATGTCCAGATCGGCCGAGGGCGCGACGATCATCGCGTTGTTGCCGCCGAGCTCCAGGATGCAGCGCCCGAAGCGCGCCGCCACCTTCGGCCCCACCGCGCGGCCCATGCGCGTCGAGCCGGTGGCCGAGACGATCGCCACATCCGGGCTCGACACCAGCGCGTCGCCCAGATCGGGCCCGCCGATGACCAGCTGCACCAGCCCCTCGGGGGCGTCGTCGCCGAAGCGCTCCAGCGCGCGGCCGAGGATCTTCATGCAGGTCATCGCGGTGAGCGGCGACTTCTCCGACGGTTTCCAGATCACCGGGTTGCCACACACCAGCGCGATGGCCGTGTTCCACGACCACACCGCGACGGGGAAGTTGAACGCGGTGATCACGCCGCAGGGACCCATCGGGTGCCAGGTCTCCATCATCCGGTGGCCCGGGCGCTCGCTGGCGATGGTCAGCCCGTAAAGCTGGCGCGAGAGGCCCACCGCGAAGTCGCAGATGTCGATCATCTCCTGCACCTCGCCGAGCCCCTCGGAGGTGATCTTGCCCGCCTCCAGCGTCACCACGGCGCCAAGCTCCTCCTTGGCGGCGCGCAGTTCCTCGCCCAGCAGGCGCACCAGCTCGCCGCGCCGCGGGGCGGGCAGCGCGCGCCAGGCCTTGAACGCGCCCTGCGACCGCGCGATCACCGCGGCCATGTCCGCGGGCGCGGTCTCGGCGAGCCGCGCGACCTCGGCGCCGTCGATGGGCGAGGTCACCGAGAGCGTGCCCCCGGTCAGCTCCTCGGGGCGCAGCCCGGCGGCGGCCAGAACGTCGTCATGCGTGATCATCGCGTCGTCTCCCTGTCTGTGTGAATTCCGGTGGCCCACCCGCGCTGCTCGGGCCGGCCCATCGCGACCAGCAGCGGCGCCTGCGCCTGCCGGTCGGTGAACGCCGCGCGGTCGCTCATGCCGCGCCAGTCGCACAGGATCAGCGCCTGCGCAACCGCGCCGCCCAGCGTGGTGCCGGGGCCGGTGACGATGAACAGGTCCGGCGCGAACTCGCGCGCGGCGATGCGGATGGCGGCGGTGAAATCATACGGCGCGGTCACCTGATGGCCCAGCGTATAGTCCCACAGCGCGGCCGTGTCGCAGGCTCCGGGCCACCAGACCTGCCCGCGCCCGTCGATCAGCGGCAGGCGCGGCTGGTCAGGCATCACCCCCGCAAGCGCCGCGCGGCCGCGCCCGGCCACCGGCGCCTGCAGCTCGGTATGGAACGCGGCGTGGTTGGGCAGGCGCAGCGGGAAGCGGCCTTCCACGGGTGGGGCCTCGGCCTCGAACGCACCAAGCCCCGCCGCGTCGCCCGCCAGCACCAGCATCCCGCCCAGATCGATCGACATCGCCAGCCGGTGCCCGGGGCGCGCGTCGATCTCGGCCACCTGCGCCAGCAGCGCGGCCTTGCGCGCGGGGTCGGGGCGCCAGTCGGCCCCCATATGCGGATAGACCAGCTGCCCGCCGATCAGTGCCTCGTGCATCAGCGTGCCCATGGTGTTGGCCAGCCTGAAGCCGTCCCCGGCACCCAGCGCGCCCGCGCAGGCGAGCGCGGAATACCAGCCCATCGAGTTGCCGGTAACCGCGACCACCTCGATCCCCGCGCGGTCGATGCTCAGGAAATCGCCGAAGGAGGCCGCATAGATCAACCCTGCCGCATTGTCCCCGCGCGTGTGCCGCGCCGCCGAGAACCGCGGCGCCGCGTCCAGCGCCGACAGCGCCTCCTGCCCCGCCTCCGCGCGCAGCGCGTCGAACCGCGCCAGCAGGCCCGCGTCGGGGAAATGCCGCGCCAGCGTGCCCAGTTCGGCCGCGTTATAGGTCCCCCGCCCGGGGCAGATCACCACCGCCGTTACCATGCGCCTGCCCCCTGTCGGACCGCGCAAGCGGTCCGGCCCGCGCCCGGCGCGCACGGGTTGGTGGGTGGGGCGCGGCGGGCGCGGGCACAGCCGGTCATGTGTCGCGCTCCATCAACGCCCGCGCCGCCGCCTCGATCCCGTCGGCCGAGGGCAATGTCGCTGCATAGGCCGGGCCGGTGGCAATGAAGCTGTCCTCGGCGCTCAACCGCGCAAAGGGCACCGCCAGCGTCTCGGCCGCCCAGGCCATCAGCGCCTCGGCCACCCCGCCCGAGCGGCGGGTTTCATCGACGAACAGCACACGCCGCACCCCGTCGAGCGCCGCGCGCAGCCCTTCCATCGGCAAAGGCGCCAGCCAGCGCAGGTCCACCACCCGCGCGTCGATCCCGCCTTCTCCCAGCCGCGCCTGCGCCTTCCGGCACAGGTAATGCCCGTTGCCGAAGCTCACCAGCGCCAGATCGCGCCCCTCGCCGTGCTGGCCGACCTCGCCCAGCGCCACCCGCCGGTCGGGGGCGGGGTAGCGCGTCATCCAGCCGCCGTCGCCCTCTGCCAGCAGGTCGCGCATCGGATAGAGCGCGATCGGCTCCACAAACACCACAACGCGGTTTTCCGCGCGCGCCAGCCGCACGCATTCGCGCAGCATCATCGCCGCGTCCGCGCCCGTGGACGGCACCGCGACGATCACACCCGGAATGTCGCGCAGCACCGCGAGCGCGTTGTCGTTGTGGAAATGCCCTCCGAACCCCTTCTGATAGCCAAGGCCGGCGATCCGGATCACCATCGGGTTGGCGAACTGGCCATTGGAAAAGAACGGCAGCGTCGCCGCCTCGCCGCGCAGCTGGTCCTCGGCGTTGTGCAGATAGGCGAGAAACTGGATCTCGGGGATCGGCACGAAGCCGTTATGCGCCATGCCGATGGCCAGCCCCAGAATCGACTGCTCGTCCAGCAGCGTGTCGATCACCCGCGCCGCGCCGAAGCGCGCCTGCAGCTTCTGCGTCACGCCATAGACCCCGCCCTTGCGGCCCACATCCTCGCCCATCAGCGCAATCTCGGGGTGTTCGAGCATCAGGTCGGTCAGCGCCCAGGTGATCAGGCGCGCCATGTGCTGCGGCTCGGCCATCGCCTTGAGGTCACTTCCGAACACCGCCGCGCGGGCCTCGGGCGCGGGGCCGTTGGTGGGGGTGCAGGGGAGCGGCGGCGGGATCAGGCTCGCCATCACGTCCGCCGCGCTGCGCAGGCGCGGGCGGGTCACGGCCTCGGCCGCCACGCGCTCCACCCGCGCGCAGGTGTCGGTGTAGATCGCCAGCGCCTGCGCGGGGTCCAGCGCGCCGGCCTCGGCCAGCAACCGGACCGAATGCAGCAGCGGATCGTTGGCCTCGTCGGCCTCGACCTCGGCGCGGGGCAGGTAGCTGGTGGCCACATCGGCGCCCGCATGGCCATAGAGCCGCACGGTGCGCAGATGCAGAAACGCAGGCTTGCGGTGGCGGCGCACATAGGCCGCAGCCTCGGACGCGGCGCGGTAGGTGTCGTGGATATCCAGCCCGTCGGCGGCGAAATAGCGCAGCCCGGGGCGGTGCTTGAACGCGGCCTCGATCCAGCCGCGCGGGGTGCGCACCGAGATCCCGATCCCGTTGTCCTCGCAGCAGAACAGGATCGGCAGCGGCACGGACTGATACGCGGTCCATTGCGCGGTGTTGAACGCGCCCTGCGCGGTGGAGTGGTTGGCCGAGGCGTCGCCGAAGCTGCAGTATATGATCGCGTCGTCGGGAAGCACCGCATGTTCGGGGCGCGCGCGGCGTGCCGCGCCGATGGCATAGGCCGCCCCCACCGCCTTGGGCAGGTGCGACGCGATGGTCGAGGTCTGCGGCGGGATCATCAACGCGCGCGAGCCCAGCACCTTGTGCCGCCCGCCCGAGATCGGGTCCTCGGCCGAGCACGCGAAGCTGAGCAGCATGTCCCAGGTGATCGACTGCCCCGGCACCTGGCCCGCGCGCGCGATCTGGAACGCGGCGTCGCGGTAATGCAGGAACGCCATGTCGGTGGGCCGCAGCGCGTGGGCCACCGCCGCCACGCCTTCGTGCCCCGACGAGCCGATGGTGTAGAACCCCTGCCCGGCCTTCTGCATCGCGCGGCTGGTGCGATCGAGCGCTCGGCTCAGGCATCCCGCGCGGAACAGCGCCACTGCATCGGTTGCGCCCAGCGGCCCTGACGGCGGCGCGCCCGGTGGCAGGTCGCCCGCGGCCACGCGGCGCAGGAAGTTCTCATGCACGATCCCGGCGCGATCCATGCTCCCCTCGATCCATCGCCCCACGCGCACCATGCCCCGCCGCGCCGCCGGGTGCAATCCGATGCCGGGACGAAGCAGCGGAATCAATATATTGATGCACTGATGCCATGAGACACCATATGCTTGACTTTGTGCATGTTATGTTCTATTTGCCGTGCAGGAGGTAAACCCATGTCCACACAAGACACCCTGCCCCCGACCGACCGCCAGATGGCCTATGCCCGCAAACTGGCGCTGCGCAACCAGGTGATCGTGCCCGCCGAAGCCCAGGCCGACCGGCGCGCGCTCAGCCGCTGGATTGCCACGCAGGCCGCGCTGCGCCCGGCTCCGCGCCCCGACAGCCCCAGCGCGCGGCAGGTGGCGTTTGCGGAAAAGCTCGCGCGGATCAAGCGCCGCTCGGTGCCGGACGAGTGCTTTCGCGACCGCACCTTGATGTCGCGCTGGATCGACAGCAACCGCTGACCCCCACCGCCGCGCGGATTGCGCCGCGACGCGATCCGCGTTATCCATGCTGCAACGCGGCGACATCCGCCGCAGCGCAGCACGGAGGGCGACATGGCCGGGTCCGCCACACGCAAACCCATCACCCTGGCGCTGCAGGGCGGCGGCGCGCATGGCGCGCTGACCTGGGGCGTTCTTGATCGGCTGCTCGAGGATGAGCGGCTCGAGATCACCGAAATCAGCGGCACCAGCGCAGGCGCGATGAACGCCGTGGTGCTGGCCTGCGGGATCGAGCGCGCCGGCCGCGAGGGCGCCCGCGCCGCGCTGACCGAATTCTGGCGCGCCATCAGCCGCGCGGCGCTCGCCTCGCCGCTCCAGCGCAGCCCGCTCGACCGGCTCACGGGCAGCTATTCGCTCGACGCCTCGCCCAGCTACCTGTTCTTCGAAGGCATCAGCCGGGTGCTGTCGCCCTACCAGCTGAACCCGCTGAACGTGAACCCGCTGCGCGACATCCTCGAACGGCAGGTGGATTTCGACGATGTGAACCGCTGCAAGCCGATCACGGTGCATGTGACCGCCACCAATGTGCGCACCGGGCAGGCGCGGGTGTTCTCGCGCGGCGAGGTGACGGCGGATGCGGTGATGGCCTCGGCCTGCCTGCCACAGCTCTACCCGGCGGTCGAGATCGACGGCGAGGCCTACTGGGACGGCGGCTTCAGCGCCAACCCCGCGCTGATGCCGCTGGTGACCAGCACCACCAGCCCCGACATCGTGATCGTGCAGATCAACCCCATCGTGCGCCACGACACGCCGCGCTCGGCGCGCGAGATCATCAACCGCATGAACGAGATCAGCTTCAACACCTCGCTGATCAAGGAGCTGCGCGCCATTGCGCTGATGCAGCAGATGGTGGCTGCCAAGGGCGTCGATCTGGGTGCGGCCGGGCAGACGCATGTGCACCTCATCCACACCGACGCCGAGGTGCAGGATCTGGCCGCATCGAGCAAGCTCAACGCCGAATGGTCCTATCTGCGGATGCTGTTCGCGCGCGGGCGCGGCTGGGCCGATGCCTGGCTTGACGCGCATTTCGACAGCATCGGCCAGGGCTCGACCTTCGATCTGGAGGCGTTCTTCACCGACCCGGCAGGCCCGGTCGGCAGGGATCCGCGCGCATGATCGGGATCGCGGTGATCGTCGCCGCGCTCGCGGCGTTGATGTATCTGGCCTATCGCGGGATCAGCCTGCTGCTGCTGACCCCGGCGCTGGCGCTGCTGGCCGTGCTCGCGGCCGAGGGCGGCCCGGTGCTGGCCAGCTACACGCAGGTGTTCATGGAGGCCACCGGCGGCTTCATCATCCAGTTCTTCCCGCTGTTCCTGCTGGGCGCGGTGTTCGGCAAGCTGATGGAGGCGTCGGGCTCGGCGCGGGTGCTGGCGGATGCGATCATCCGCGGGCTGGGGCCGTCGCGCGCGGTGCTGGCGGTGATCCTGTCGGGCGCGGTGATGACCTATGGCGGGGTGTCGCTGTTCGTGGTGGCCTTCGCCGTCTGGCCCATCGCCGCCGCGCTGTTTCGCGAGGCGGACCTGCCCAAGGTGCTGATCCCGGCCTCGATCGCGCTGGGCGCCTTCACCTTCACCATGACCGCGCTGCCCGGCACGCCCGCGATCCAGAACGCGATCCCGATGCCCTATTTCGGCACCACGCCCTTCGCCGCGCCGGGGCTGGGGATCATCACGGCGGCGATCATGCTGGGGCTGGGCTGGGCCTGGCTGGAATACCGCGTCCGCGCGCTGGGCCCGGGCTATGGCGAGGACACCGGCGACACGACCGCCGACGACCGCGCGCGCCCGTCGCTGCTGGTCGCCGCGCTGCCGCTGGTGCTGGTGCTGGCGCTGAACCTGGCCTTCACCTTCGCGATCATCCCGGCGATGGACACGGATTATCTGTCCATGCCCGAGTTCGGCGAGACCGATGTCGGCGCGGTGCGCGGGGTGTGGTCGGTGATCTCGGCGCTGACGATTGCGTCGATGGTGCTGGTGGCGCTGAACTGGCGCGCGCTGGGCGACGGGCTGACCGCAACGCTGGACGCGGGCGCGAAGGATTCGCTCAAGCCGATCTTCAACACCGCGAGCCTCGTGGGCTTCGGAGCGGTGATCGCGTCGCTTGCCGCCTTCGGGGTGATCCGCGACTGGGTGGTCACGGTGGGGGGCGACAACCCGCTGATCTCGCTTGCGGTGGGGACCAGCCTGCTGGCGGGGATGACGGGCTCGGCCTCGGGGGGGATGTCGATCGCGCTCTCCACGCTGGGCGAGACCTACCTGGAGATGGGACAGGCCGCCGGCATCTCGCCCGAGTTGCTGCACAGGGTGACAGCGGTGGCGACCGGGGGCCTCGACGCGCTGCCGCACAACGGCGCGGTGATCACGCTGCTGACCATCTGCGGACTGACGCACAAACAGGCCTACAAGGACATCGCCGTGGTCGCCGTGCTGATCCCGCTGCTGGCGCTGGTGGTGCTGGTGACGCTGGGCACGCTTCTGGGGAGCTTCTGACCCCTGCCCCTGGTGAGGATTTCTTAACCCGCGCCTGCCAGACTGCCCTCATTCACCGAAGCACATGGGCGGGCGGGCATGGAACAGGGCGGGCTCAACGGCAGCGGCACGGAACGGCGCTTCGCGCATGCGCGGCTGCTGAAGCCGGGGGCAAGCGACAGCGAGCGCCGCGCGGTGCAACAGGCGCGGGTCGGCATCCTGCGCAATCCTGCCAGCCCGGACCTGCCGCGCCCCGCTCCGCGTGACGTGTGGCGAAAATGGCCGCGCCTGCGCAGCCAGCGCCGCCTGCAAGCGCTTCGCGGATCCGAAGCAGCGAACGACGTCGACGAGATCCTCACCGGCGAACGGCTCCGCGCCTTCTCGCGCAGCTTGCGCAAGCCCGGCACAGCCCCGGACGTCGGGGGCCAGGACACCGCAGCGCTGGACACTGAAGCTTTCGACACCAAAGCTCCGGACGTTATGGACATCGGCACCGAAGCCGCGCCTCGGCACGACGCGCCACCCGCGCGCGGCCAAACGCCGTTGGCGGCAGCGCGCGGCGCCATGGACGCGCCCGAGGACGAATGCGCCCCTGCACCGGACCCTCAGGCACGCCCTCAGGTGCCGCCGACTCGCGCACCGGCTGCAGATGGGCGCCACCGCGCCGATGCCACTCCCAGCCCCACGGACCCGGCAGTGCTCAGCCCCGACCCGGCGCACAGGCCCCTGCCCGACCAGCGCACCGAGCGCATGGGACCGCCCGCGCGCGCCGCCGGCGCGCGGGGCGATCCCGGCATGCAGCAGGCCGTGGACGATGACATGCGGGCCGCACCACAGGACAGCCGCCCCGCACGGCGCAACGGGGCGGCCACTCCCCCGCACCCGGCTCCGGAAAAGCCCGCCCTCCGATCCCCCGAGCATCCGGCCGCCAGCACGGACGCACAGCTCAGGCGCGTGCCCCACGCTGGCCCGCCGCCCCGGAACGCGGGGTCAGCCACCGATGCGCCGCCCCGCAGCCGTGCGGCCGGACCGCCACCCGGGAAATCTCCGAACACTCCTGCTGCGCCGGACCCGAAGGCGCCAGCACCTCGCAGGGACACCACCCCTGGCAGCGCCGTAGCGATGCCGCAGGCGGATCAGCCCCGCGGCGCGCCAGAGGCCAGGATTGCCGCGCCGGTCGACCCGTCTGCGCAACCGACCGCGAACCAGCCGGACGAGGACCAGACGCCACAGGCCGCGCAGCCCGCCACGCCCCAAGCCGCGCAGCCCGCCACGCCCCAAGCCGCGCAGCCCGCCACGCCCCAAGCCGCGCAGCCCGCC
>LFIK01004164.1_pt1 | contig 11729 bp, 16 predicted proteins | sample 643401 | NCBI WGS metagenome assembly LFIK01 (sample SAMN03777447, study PRJNA286221) | soda lake metagenome | biome: soda lake; feature: Kulunda steppe; material: water; isolation source: sample T5-Br brine of Lake Tanatar-5 | place: Russia: Kulunda steppe | collected 2010-07 | reverse complement strand
TCCCCACCTGCCACACTCCTGTCTCCAGCCCCTCCCCTACCTCATCCCCCAGCTCCGCCTCCGCCAATCCCACCTCCAGCTCCTCTTCCTCCCTTCCCGCCCCTCCCGCCTTCACCTCCTTTCCCTACAATGCCTCCCTTTCCTCCTGCTGCTGATAGCAGCACAAATGTCACAAACTGCCCGTGCTCGCTGTTACCTGAAGCAAACCTTGACATGACGTGCGACGAGGGACGCACCCTCCTGCGGTTTGAGCCAGTGGATGGCAGCAGCAGTCCACACTTTCGTTGCGCACGCGCGATGTCCAAACTTGACTCGACAGACGGCAATGCTACCGATGCGTTCTCTGGTATCTTCTTTTTTGAGTTTTGTTGGGCGTACGCGTGTTTACCTGATGACCTTCAGGTGCGAGTCCTGCTTGAACAGTGCTTTACGCTCATGCTAGCTGCAAATAGATGTGTGTTTTCACCTGCCAACATTGCAAGCATTGTCAGCATGCACATGGTGATGAGCATAGCATGATCAGGCTTATTGCTTGGTATTGGCACGCATCCAGGACATTCCTCAGGGAGCTAATGAGCCACAACCCTTCAAAACGCAAACTTGGATTGGTGCACGGATCGCCAAGCATTCAAAGGCTGACCGTTGTGTGCATTTAAGGTTGCACAGGTTATTGCCTCATTCCAGGGAGTAGGTGTGCACGCATGCTTTCTAATCCATGTGCTCCTGGAACCTGAAACCTCTTGCTTTTTATGATTAGTGCCACTGCTCTGCCTTGATTTGTAGGACAAAGCGCTGAGGGTCACTGCAGGGGCTGTGGAGGCTCCGGAGGGGGGATTGAAAGTCACAGAGAACACGACAGCAGTGCTGATGGACATGATTGCACCGGAATGCGCTCTGCGTTCTGTGGAGGCGTCAGTTGTTGACGTGGACGGGTGAGTGAAGTGTAAGCAGGCGGCCGACAGCAAGCAGCTTGTGCACCCTAAAGCTGGCTCATGCCGCCCACCGTGCTGACAGGGCGTGCTGACATGGCGTGCTGACAGGGTTCATGCCGCCCACCGTGCTGACAGGGCGTCTAAGTGAGAGGTGTATGTTGTGAATGTCTCATGGCCCATGCGGCTGTAATGGGCTTGTTCTCCCCTTCGTGTGCTTGCTAGGGGAATGCAAGAGCTGCGAGCGAGGGCAGGCCAGGGTGGGCTGCTGGAGGTGGCCCCTCGCACCGGATCCACTGTGACATCAGTCAACTGCTCTGTTAGCATAAATGCCACATGCGACAACAGCAACTTCATGCTGGTGATGACAGCAGCCTACGCGCAAGACCCGCAGCCCACTGTGCCCACCAGCACCTGCCCCTGCTGGCAGCAACCTGACGGCCAAGGAGAGTGCCCCTTCCCCCAGATCCCCATCACGCTCGAGACTGTGACGCCAGAGCCCTCGCTTGGGGTGTCTTACCAGCAGTGTATCGACCCGGCCAACTTCGACTTCTTGTGAGTGCTTCCAGACAATGGCAGTATACCTGCAAAAAAGGCGGTGCATAAGCATGCATTTATGACCATCCTTATGCATACTATCTCATCTACTGCGCAAAAGATGCCCAGCCCGCTCAGTGGGTTGTACGCTCACTCCTCTGGCCACTCTGGTCAGTCTTTTCTTATCAATGAATGAAGGGCATGACAGAACCAGGCTGATGGACCAGTGTAAGTCATCTTGGAGTGCTTGGACCTGCATGGCGCTTTGCTTGACTCATGATATGATCCAATCTCATGCATACGCTTGTGTGATGCAGCCGCGGCGAGATGGCATTCTCTTTCTGTTGGCGCTACAAGTGCTTGCCAGATGCATTCTCGCGTACCAACTTCACAGCGACAGTGGCCGGCCTAGAGCGATTCAACATTGCGCGCATGCCAGGCGGTGCTGTGTACAATGCAACAATCAAGGTGCAGTTCATTCTTCAAGCTCTCAGCATGCGCACAAATACAACGCCGTCTTGATACGCAGAATACTGTGCGAACCCTTTGTTTTTGCAACTCTTAACTTCGCGAGGCCATCTTGATAATAAATAATCATATCAATAGCTTCTTTGAGGAACTTTCATGTTCGCGAACACCCCCAAAAACATTCGATACTTACAAAAGATTGTTTGGGGCCCGTTTTCAGTGTAAATCAGTCCTTATCTTAACATCATTGGCAGCCTTAAAGCATAGTCTTTCCCCTTAGTTTCCTCAGCTGCTCCGCTCTCCTCCTCACTGCCCTCCGCCCCACTGCTCTCCTCCAAGGGCTCCACCACCTGCCCATTCACCCTCGAGCACTTTTTGCACACCCCACTCCTAACACCCCTCCCGCCCATTGCACCCCGGCTGCCCTTTCCATCCCTGCTGCCCACTGGCCTCTGTGCTCCCAGCATGTTGGGGACAATCCTTAAGGCACCCTGCTCTTTCTGCTCTGCATGGGGAGCTTGAAAGATTGCGCGTGCACAAGGCCTGCCCACTGGCCTATTAGGGGGCAGGGGAGGCTAGCTTGCTGGACACCCATGGGGTCATGCGCAGCCTGCCCACTGGCCTTTTGACAGCTGAGGCCTACTCTGCCTCCAGTGCTGCTTGCTGCTGTGCCTGCGCCTCATGCTCCCTCATCCCTGCCTTAACATCAGGGTTGAAGTGTGTACAGGCCACGTGGCACCTGAGAAGTGGGTCGTCCTCCTCAGTCCTCCTCAATGCAAGGTCGTTTGAAAACCCCATAACAGCCCAAAGTTAACTGCCCTGGAGGGGTAAGGGAGTTCATAGGGGCGCTTTAAAGCATGTGCCTTTTTTGCAAGGACCCTCCATATTAATTTTTCCGACCCCTCTCCAGAGTTATTCATTAATTTATTTGATTATTGCTCGCAATACAACAAAGTTCGTACGGCATAGAGTGGTTGCTCATGCTGGTGCTTACTAAGATGCAAGACCTGATTGAGATGCATTGCAAAGACAACCTCTGCTTTATTTAAACGACATTGCTCTTCTGTGGCCTGTAGCGCCAGCACCTGCAATGGTTAAAAGCTAGTTCCGCGAGATCCTCCACTCCAGCAATCTTCCTGCAAGGAAAGCATGCCGCTTTGCACCATGCGCACCATTCATGACACAGTCACAGCCATGTGCTTGCCTGCTCAACTGCCCGTGCTGCAGGCCACACCTGGCGTGCGCCTGCGTGTAAGCGGCATACCCAAGAACACAGCTGAATCGCTGGTTGTTTTCAGCAACGGGCCGGAAGAGACACGGCCCTCCCTCGCCCTCATCAACCGTGGTGACTGGACCACAATGAATGTGACCCTGCCTGAGAGCGGGCTCAGCAATGTGACCATCATCTTCTTTGTGCCCGTGGGTTATGACGACCTCTCATCGGCGGTAACCATGGTGCTGTGGGAGGGGCAAGATCTGCCGGCAGCTCCACCGCCGCCTGTGGGCGCAGTCTGCGCGTGAGTGACGGCATCTGTGTGTATGTGTAGGCGTGGCATAGCAGGGGCTGCGCTTAGGTGCATGTTGTTTGTATTACATGCTGTTCGAGTCACACGCTGTTTGCCAGAGCCGGTGCAGGTGCAATTCCCTGATACAGCAGTGGCATTGGCGCACTTCCTTTTCAATTCAGGCATACAGAATCCACTTTCCTTCCATCTCTGCTTTTGCTGCGAGCCCTCACAGATGTTGCTCAAACGGCTGTGCCTCTACACACAGGTGCCCAGCAGTTGTTGGCGAAGACGGCACCTGCAGGGAAGGGCTCATGACCGCCACATTTGAGCGCCATGACAACAGCAAGCTCCAGGCCACCCGCTGTATTAACCCCCCCCAGTTTGACATCTTCCGCTCCCCTCCACGCTTTGTGTTTTCAACTTGCTGGGTGCGTGCCCAGAGTGTGGCTTTGCAAGTCACTCCTCTTGGGGGCTTCCTGATTGCCTGCATTGTTGATGTGTTACGGTGGTAGTTAAATGGGTTGGGATGGAGAGAAGGCTTAAGGTGCCTTCACTCTTGTGCTTAATTGATTTGCTTCAAATCGTGGTGTGGCAGGGCTCTGGGCGCAGTTAGCTATAAAGGCTTTGGTCTGTCATTCTATCACAGGCTCTTCTTGTGCGCATCATGAGAGAAGTTGCGCAGTCCTATTCTGAGTACCACCGCATTTTTGTTGCACCTGGCTTTCACCTGGCAGACCAACATGCAAACCTCACTGTCTGCAGTTGTGGGAGTGCCTTCGCCCGGACTTCACGGGCCCTGACCATACACGCATCAAACCCTACACCATCACCCTGGCAAACATGACGGCCTTCCACAACATAGAGCAAATGCTTCCTGGTGCTGCTACGTTGGAGCTGCGCAAGCCAAGAGAGGTACATGTTGATGCCCCAAGAACATGTTGGTGATGCTGCACAACCCTGATGGAGTAGTGGTGCATGCTTGTGCATTCTGTGCCGACTGCAGGCTTAGGACGGCATGCTGGAAACCGCATTTTAAGAGATGCGCCATTCAGCGTGTGGGATGTGTCCAAAGCACACGGAAGCGCATTAAATTATTGGCAGCTGCTGCTGCAATTGGGAAAAATCTGACAAACGGCACTGGCCCATATGTCGGCCCTGTTCAGAAGCAGAGGTATGCGCCATATGTGGTCCTCCAGGTGAACATGAGCATGTGCCATATGTGGTCCTCCAGGTGAACATGAGCATGTGCCATATGTGGTCCTCCAGGTGAACATGAGCATGTGCCATATGTGGTCCTCCAGGTGAACATGAGCATGAGTGTGCGCGCGGGCATTGAAGAGGCTGGGCCATTCTGGGAAAGCGGGAGCGTCATCTCTCTGCCAGGCGGGCGGCGGGGCGACATCACCGCAGTTTCTATCGTCATTGACGTGCCAGCTCAGTGAGTGCACTTACTAAGGCCCAGAACACAAGGCATGCAGCCCGCAGCGACAGCTGATGAGGGTGTGTCAGGTGGCAGCACAGGACCTGTGTGACCCCGCGCACATCCAGCCGCAAGTTATCATTTGAGAGCGCTGCACCTGCGCCCTGCCCTGCAGACCTTGGTTGGACAACAATGCAGCAGCACTGATCCTTGTGCCGGGACCCTTCCCGCCATCTCCGCCGGCGCCCCCTGTGTCCCCCCCGCTGCCCCCCCTCCCTCCAAGCAGCGTCACAGGCAGCGCCACGTCGTTCATTGTCGCGCGATACGTGGCGCTGGAGACGCTGAGCCCTGAGACGCTGGACCGTTTGCTGTCACGAAGGTCCGCTGTGGTCAACGCTGTGGGGTTCTTTTCCTAGGTTTTGCGAGCCTGGCTTATCGAGCGCTGGGTTGCCTCTGTTTGGCAAGCACAGCCATGCAGCCTTGACCTCACCTCACCTTACCCCTCCTTTCCTGCTCGAAGGTCCGCCGACATCATTCCGGAGATAATGCAGCTTATCTTCGTGCTCCCCACCGCATTTGCTGACCTGTCGGCCGTACCCAGTTGCGACCCAGCGGTGCTCTCTGATGTCAAGGCCACCCTGAGCAGCATCTGGGCCGTGAACACGAGCGCGCTGTCAGGCCTGCAGTGCAGCTTTGGCGGCTCTACGACTATGCGGCGCCGACAGCTGCTGGGAGTGCCCGTCAGCGCCAGGGGCTTGCTGCAGGCGGTGAGCAGGAACTTCCTCCAAAGCACAGGGTCGAGCGGGTGGCTGCCTCTGTAGATCATGGGCTGCCTGGGGGCATTCCTCCCATCTAGGCCCTACCCATCTACAACGAGTCTCGGCGAGTCTCGGCGAGTCTCTTTGGCAGACTGGACCACCCTATTTACTCATCCTTAGTTATTTACCCATCCTTAGTTATGTGTCTTAGGGAACCACCACAGGTGGCAGCTCGCTTCCTTGCTGTGTTCACGCGCTCCTGCAGGATTCGGACCCCTGCAATGCAGGCGCCAGGATCTGCCTGGACATCCAGCTGTCGGTGCCCCAGTCTGTGGTGGCTTCCAGGGATGATGGTGTGGCAGGCCTCGTCAGCAGCTACAGGGCCCGCCTCGAGGCGTCGTCAGGCCTGGGGGGCAGCCTGCTGGGATTTGGTCAGGTGTGCCTGCGGGGAAACGGCAAAGGGCTATGGGGCCATGGAAGGACGGCAGCCTGCAAAAGGGTTGGCACCCCTGCAATTTGCATGCATGTGCAGGCACAGGAGTGTCATCCACGCGCCCTTGTGTCTCAGGCCATCTGAGGGGCCGGCTTCTTGGCAAGGGCATGCGTGTGCAGGCACAGGAGTGTCATCCACGCGCCCTTGTGTTTCAGGCCATCTGAGGGGCCGGCGTCTTGGCAAGGGCATGCGTGTGCAGGCACAGGAGTGTCATCCATGCGCTCTTGTGTCTCAGGCCATCTGAGGCGTCCGCCCCTATGCCTGGGTAACACATGTGCATGGTTGCTCATGCACACAAGCATGATGTCAAGTTGGTGTGGCCCACAACCACGTATGAGGTCAGGCAATGCGCTGGCTAGCCCAGATGGGGGGGGGCGGCCTTTGTTAAACTCATGAGCCTAAGCTCACCCACAAGCCTCAAAATCTGCGTTACACGTGGGGCCCCATAGTTCAGCCATGATGAATGACAGAGAGCGAGTTCAAAAACCGGCGAGCAATGCTAGCACGCAACTCGACGCTCTGCCCTAACCTGCAATGCAGGAAATTGTGGCCACCAGGTTCAAGCTCTCGCAGCCGAGTTTTGACGATGACCAGCCGGCAAGCCCAGCCTCCCGTGCGCTGACTCAGGCGGGCTCCAGCGCACCAGACTGCGCAGCACTGGACGCGTCCCTCTCAAGGGAACTGCAGCAGGTGCTCATTGGTACGCGCGAGTGCGAGCGCGAATTTGTGGGCCTGCCCCAGGACCGCGCACCCTCGTCATCCGGGGAGGAGACGTCCGATGAGTCGGGGGGGGCAGGTGTGATAAGTGACCAGCCTGTGGAAGAGGTGCCAGTGCCGTCCAGCGGGAGCGGGGATGATGGCCCCGACCTGGCCCTCATTCTCGGCCTGGCCCTGGGGCTGGGGCTGGGCCTGTCCGCCGCGGCTGCTGCTGTGTACCTGGTGGTGGTCACCTACAGGAGGAGGACGGATGGCGTGCTAACTGCAGCCATGCTCGCGGTGGGTGCATGCAGATTGTGCGGGAGGTGCGAATAGCCCTGGCCTTTTCGGACAGATGATCATGGGGAGCACAGTACTTTGAGAGAGCCGACTGGATGGTTTGCATCAATTGCGCCAGCCTTGCTGCACCTCCTCTGCCTGCAGAGCGGGTGAAGAATTGGGATGTAGGTTGATCATGTGACTAGAGTTCATCAATCAGATGGTGTGACTCAGGTAGTGCAGCACACACACACGGGCATGCGCTGGTGATGGATCATCCACGCTGATCAAGGATCACCAATCAGGGGCCTGGACAGACTGGTTCGCCAATGGGGGCCGCCTGCTGACGTGTCGATACGCTTTTCCAGCCTTGCCCTGAGCCAAAATTGATGCCTGCGCTGGAGCATGGCGTCCTGTCCTGACTACAGGCTTTGCACCTGACCTGCCCTTCTTCAGGATCCACAAAGCTGGAAGTTATCTAGAAATCGTGTAGCTCCAGAGCAACCACGGCACGGAGAGGAGCTTGGGCCTTCTGTGGCAGGGGCAATGTCAGGTACAGCTTGGGCCTCTCACGACAGAGGCAGTGCAATCAGGCGCTGTCACTGTGTCCACACACTGTCTCTACAGCATGGCATGCATGTATGCTCTCTTACTGCTTTCCTGTCACTAGTGCTCCAAGACGCTCGCTGCTGGGTCAGCCCAGGGCACTCACTGCTTGTTATTTGAAGCACCACTGCTTTGCATCAAGTACTGTGAGTGGCATGTGAGCCGTGTTTGTCCAGCTGAAAGTAGGACGCTTGCAGGGGCTCTCCCAGCTGACATCAAGCTTCACCCGCCTCGTGTTCATCTTGTGCGCAGATCTGAACTCGAAAAACCCCAGCGCATTCAACTCAAGGCGCCCCAGCGCGTTCCATTCAAAGAACCCCAGCGCGTTCCATTCAAGGAACCCCAGCTTCTCAGCCAGCACAGCCGATGTTATACACGGGCAGGTGACTGGCGCAACTGCGTCTCATGAAAGACGCAGGCTGCCAGGTGACAGCGCCCTACAGCCACCCAACACAAGGAGGACATGGCAGCTGCCGCCGCTGCAAGGTGCAAAGGTGCATCCTCAAGGTGGCCCTGCGTCCACGGAGCAGGAGCCAGACAGAGGCCGAAAGGCTGGTGGTAAGGTAGTGGCTTTTAGCAACATGAGCTTGTAAGGGCTCCTTGTCCCATGCTCTGTGCCCACCTTGGTAGTCGCATAAGGCGTGATGGGCATAGGAGAAGAGTGTATGCAATGCCTGCCTTCCAACTTCAAGGATGTTGCACAATCTTGCTAGCCTCTCATGAGCTGATGTGTATGAATGCAAGTTCACTAGGTCACTTGGATGCTGATATGTGTGGATGCAAGCGCATGCATCTTGCTGGAGCATCAGCTAAGAAGGTTGTCAATAAGTGGCCAGCAAGATGTTTAGCAAACCTAGGGTGCAAAATCTAGCCTTTGAGCGTGCATGTGCCGGCAGACAAGTAAGACAGCTTATTCTGTGAGCCAGGCTGACAGCTTCTCTTTGTTACCTTCCCTTTCCATGCTTTTCCAAAACTCTCATTCCTCATCCGTCAAAATGGCTCAGCGGAGTGCCTCGCATCGTATTCAGCTATCCATTGCTGATGATTCATTTCCAGCATTTGCATATCATGGCTCTGGACAACTTTCTTGGTGAATTTTCGTCTTCTAATTGCTGTAGGCTGTACTCGTTAAACAGTTTCTTGAATTTTTACATCATTTGTGTGGGCTATCGTTGTACGGGTGGCAACCTTGCACAGGAAAGATCCCATTTCCGGTTGCCACCCGTAATGTTCTAGAGCATCTTGATCAGAAGAAATGACCCTTCCTTTGACGGAAAGACATAGCCTCGTGGCTCTAGACAAAAGATCATCCTTTCCTTTAGTGCCTGCTTGCGTTCTTGAGCTCGCTCTTGAAGCAAGCTTTCCATTTGTACCATGAGCCTGCCTCAGCTTTTTGAGAACCGTTTTCTTTTCCTTCTTTTTTAGGATAAGATTTGCCTGCTTGAAAATCGTATTCTTTTCCTTCTTTTTAAAGGATTTGCGTGCTTGAACTAATTGATGCATCGAGGTTTTGCAAGTTAGTCTTCTGTGGAATTGCTTGCTAAGACAGTTGCAGTGCCTTGCCTCCTAATGCTGCTAAGAGAGTTGACAGGTTCCTATGTCTCCGCCTTCGCTTGTAAAAAAGGTACCCATGCAGCATAGCATGCAGCTATTGATTAAGATTCATATCATCACAGATCCATGGCATGGAGAGGCTTTGGGAGTAGGAAAGATTTGCACACATGCAGCATCCTTTTTAACTGCCCTGCTGCTGTGCGGCTTTTTGAACCAACATAGCTGAAGGGAGGGGCTCCTGGCCACATTCATCCAACAGAGACCAATTGGGGGAAGAACATGCACCTCATTTTGATCAGCAGCACAGGAACACTTGTCACAGTGGCCATCTCCACCGCGCCAGATGAAAGATTCCACCGCGATAGTATGTGTTTGCAAGCGAAACCTGCCACATTCCTCATAATATGCTTAGGGAGATCAAGGTGCAGATTGCGAGGAGGCATCAGGGGCACCCCCATTCCGCACCCGAGTGCCAGAATCAGCTTGAAGATTTAAGAGGGGACAGGCAAACCAAGAATGGTAAGTCACCCACCAGTTTGTTGTCGCTTTCCAGAGGGTTCATGTCAGCAATGTCCCTCCACACTTTTCTAATCATAAACCTCAGGTCAGCAGTGAAATCAGAGTGACAAATAGGGAGCCCCTGCAAGAAAGCTTGTGTATAAGTGACGCAGCCTCGCAATCCCTCTAAGGCGTGTAAAATATCCGAAGCCCAAGATGTTTCAGCCCGAGGCACCAGCTTCAGGTCTGCACGAAGGGTCTGCTTAAGAGTGGCACTGTTGGAGGACAACATCCCGTTGTAAAACCAAATGGCAGCTCTAAACCAATAGAATTGCAGGGGTTCATGTGCACATTCACGTGAAACAGCCCAGTTAGGCGCAGACCGCGTCACACCTAGGGTGCCCTCTAAGAAATTCAAATGCAATGTCTGGAGGGTAGGTCTAAACACATCACCTTCGCGCAAAAACCCTGAGCTCCAAACCTGACAGCCATACATACTATGTAGTACCAGCAGGCACAACTGGTAGTACCAGCAGGCACAACATAAGCCTTAGCAAGCCAAAGGGAAGCAAAAGGTTTGTCACATAGGGCAGTGTCCCGTACAACCCCACGTATTCGATGAGCTGTAGCAAGCATTGGTATGGCCGCATGCTCAGACGAGGCTGTCATGTTACGTGTTCGGTGATAAGTCATGCCAAGGTACTTACTAAGGTACTACTAGTAGGTAGTACCGTCTAGTAGACGAGTCAGAGCACTTCAAAGCAGCGCCGGCTGACATAAAAGTGGGCACATGAGCACCGCGCTTTGAGTTGAAGTGGACCACCTCTGATTTTGCAGTGTTGATGGTCAAGTGTTTGGAGCGTGCATAGACCACAAGCCTGTTTAGCATGGTTTGCATGGCATCAGGGGCATTAGCTAGAAGGGTCAGGTCATCTGCGTACAACACGTGCGTGACCCGCTCATTCTCTGTCCCAGCAACTACTCCTTGCACTCCCTCAGCAATCGAACCAATGTCATTGATGCACTACGAAAAGAAAAGAGGGGACAAAGATCACCCTTGTTTCACCCCCACAGTAGGCTTGACCCGTGCAGCTTTATGTCTGTCTTGAAGGAGGTACTGGTCGCCAGCATACAGGCTTTGAAGAGCAGAAAGGAGAATTGCAGGCATGCGCATGCGACGGAAATGGGACCAAAGAGCCTGTCTGGGGATTGTGTTGTAGGCTTGTTTAAAATCAATGAAAGCAGTATGCAGCCTGGAAGAGCTGCTTGGCTTAATGGTGCGGGCAGCGTGCTGCAGGTGCATGAGGATAAACATGGGCTGTAGAGTATTCCGGCCTGGGTAGAAACCAAACTGTGTGTCCGGTATTTTGCTTTTTGATATGCACCAAGTTGTCAGCAGGGAGCGAATGACATTTGCGTACGGTCTGTACATGGTGCCACTACCCGCCAGCATGCGATAGCTGTTGGGGTCAAGCATGGGGCCCTTCTTGTATAGCGGGGTTATTTTTGCAACTTTCCAATTAGCTGGGACCCCGGCACTCTCAAACGACAGCAGGAAGAGCTGGTCCAGGAGGGGCAAAAGAACATGCACCGCATCAAAACCACGACCCTCAGCCCCAGGCACATAACAAAAATAGTTATGCCTATTATGTTATGCCTATGATGCCTATAATATATAAGTTATGCCTATAATGTTATGCCTATAATGCCTATAATATATATAAGTTATGCCTATAATGTTATGCCTATAATGCCTATAATATATATAAGTGATGCTTATAATGTTATGCCTATAATGCCTATTATATATAAGTGATGCACATACTTCAGGAAGGGTGTGGCCACCATATCCAAAACAGAGGAGCTACCTTTCAAGCGCTTCAAGTGCTCGGCAAGGAGAGAGCACATGGATCCTATATCTAGTGCAGGCATGGAGTCAGGAGGGGGGAACCAGCCTGTTGCAGCACCGTTTGCAAGTAGCTG
>LFIK01004163.1_pt1 | contig 11731 bp, 16 predicted proteins | sample 643401 | NCBI WGS metagenome assembly LFIK01 (sample SAMN03777447, study PRJNA286221) | soda lake metagenome | biome: soda lake; feature: Kulunda steppe; material: water; isolation source: sample T5-Br brine of Lake Tanatar-5 | place: Russia: Kulunda steppe | collected 2010-07 | reverse complement strand
GCTGCTGCTGCTGCTGCTGCTGCTGCTGCTGCTGCTGCTGCTGCTGCTGCTGCTGCTGCTGCTGCTGCTGCTGCTGCTGCTGCTGCTGCTCGTGCAAGAGCAAGAGCAAGAAGCAAGCACAAAGCAGGCACAGGCCTTTCACAGGCGCAAAGTACGATCAGGTGAAGCGCTCCTGAACTTGCAGCCTCACAGGCAAGGTGCGCAAGGCCGGGAGCCAAAAGAGAGCGGCATTGCCTGTTGGTTGCTGTCAGGCAATAAGAGCAGTGCATGTTGATTGCTTTCACGTAAAAAGAGCAGTGCCTGGTGATTGCTGTCACGCAATAAGAGCAGTGTGAGGGAGGAACCTGTTCCCTGGACACCCTGGACAGTGCACCTCAGCCTTCGCTTAAAATCTACAGCGCTGCTCTGCTGCTGGCCCCCGGGCGGCCCCTGGCACATGTGTTGCCACGTGGGCCTTGATCCGTGCACAGCACACACACACACACACACACACATACACACACACACACTCTCCCACCCAGGTGCACACGCTGGCCGAGGCCTATCGTGAGGAGGTGGCTGACCTGCACGAAGGGGGCCATGTGGGCGGGCGGGGCAGGGGGCGGAGGCCCAAGAAGTCGGTCGACCTCAAGGTGTGGTGCTGGTCGAGGCTGGGTGCGGTGGTATCACATCATGTGCGAGAGTGGAGACAGCTCAGCGGTGTGAAGCGCCCCTAAGCCACAGGCAGAAATAGCCAAGCCAAAGGGGGGAGAGGAAGGGGGGAAGAGTAAGCAAAACAGGGTTTCGGACTACCTAAAAACAGCAACGAGGCAGGCTGGCAGCTCAACACCTTCCTCCCCTATCACTGCCTGCCGGGTTGGGGTGGGTTGCAGCTTGGCAAGGGATTTAGTCGCTCCTGGTTTGGTGTGAGGTGTGTTGGTTGGTAGGGCGTGTTCACCTGCCTGTTCCCGCCTGATGTGCTCTTCAGTCCTATGAACAAAGGACTGTGCCACTCTCTTTGTTGAGCTCGTGCAGGTGCAGTACAGCAACCGCCGTGGCTTCTACCTCTGCGCACCCCTGCCCACTGACATGCGGGGGAATGTGGCAGAGGTGGTCTTCCCCAGGTGCGTGGCTGAGTCCTGGCCTTTCAGGATGACACCTGCAGTAGGCGGTCTTCAAACACCCAACAACCTGCCCGCCCACCCATGCCAGCAGGCCATTCCTCCCCCCTGGACAAGCGCAGCCGCACCCCCCTGCTCCCACCCCACCACCTCTCCTCACACACATACTTTAACCATCTGTGCCAATCACATTCCCTCCCGCACCCCCTTTGACCATCGATGCCAGCAACAGGTCCTTTGCCCACCCATGCCAGCAGGCCTAGGTCCTTCAATTGCAGCCGCACATCCCTACTGTTCACCACCACCTCTCCTCCCACGTACCTTTGCCCACCTGTGCCAACAACAACAGAGAAGCGCAGCCGCTAACGTCCCTGCTGTTTGCCACCACTCCTCCTCCCACGCACCCTTTGCCCACCTGTGCCACCGACAACAGGTCCTTCCTCCCCCTCGAGAAGCGCAGCCGCACGTCCCTGCTGTTCACCACGCACGAGCTCAACGCGCTCAACGCGCGCCTGCGTGACGCGGCGCACGACTGCCTGGTGCTGACGGAGAAGGCAAGCCCTCGCAGCGTGTTGTGTTGCCTTGGTGTCGGGTACACCCAATGCGCCTTGCGTGATTCCACCTGATGTTGCTGAGCACACGGCTGCTTGGTGCTGGCGGGGGAGGCAAGTGCTGGGCACACATACACATACGATACATATGCTTAGCCCTGTCAATATCTGCTGTATTCTCCTATGTCTGCTAGCTTAGCAGACACACACACACACGCACACGCACGTGCACACGCACTCTCTGCTGTATCTTCCTATGTCTGCTAGCTTAGCACACACACACACACGCACACGCACACGCACACGCACACGCATACACACACACACGCACGCACACGCACACGCACACGCACGCGCACACGCACATGCACACGCACACATGCACACTCTCCTGCAGGCGCTGGAGCAGCTCGTGGCCTCCCTGGCCACCCACCTGCCCCTGCTCCTCCGCGTGTCCGACAACATCGCCATGCTGGATCTGCTGCTGGCGTTTGCCGAGGTCGCGCGCGTGGGTGGCTACACCCGCCCGCAGCTGCACACCAAGGGGCGGCTGCTGGCCATCTTGCAGGTGGGTGTGAGTTGTGGCTTTGGTTGAGCTGTGGATAATTGTGGCTGGTATATTGAAGGTGGCGCGCGCCTGCCAAGGTTGCACAAGGTACCCGCCTGTAGCCAGTTGCACAAATTGGCTACAAATGTAAATTGCGCAATACTGCAAATTGTAGCCAGTTGCACAAATTGGCTACAAATGTAAATTGCGCAATACTGCAAATTGTAGCCAGTTGCACGAATTGAATGGCAAGGGGCGGCCGCTGGAGGGTCGGTTTGTTCGCTTTGTTCCCCATCTGGTAGGGAGGCCCATTTCTTGCTGCCCAGCAGGGTGAAGCAGCTGCTGAACCTGCCTCAGGAACCTGTCTCCGGGACCCGCTCTACCAACTGTAAGGGAGCAGTTTGGTGTGCTTACGATTAGCCAACAGCTTGCACCAACCCATCAATATCATACACCAACCCAACAAAGGGGCGGCACCCGCTGCTGGAGGGGCGCGCGGATGAGCCCTTCACGCCCAACGACACCTACATCGACGGCGACTGCGCCAGCTTGCACGTCATCACGGGGCCCAACATGGTGCGCTTGCCTGGGCGCTTGCTGCAGCAGCACCAGCAGTTGGAGCAGGAGGAGTGATCATGGCAGCAAGCTCTCTGACCAGTCTAACACTTGCAGCCCCAGCTCGATGAAGGCATTGGGCTCTGGGAGGCGTGCAACAGTACAGGCTTATGCAGGCCTCAAGGTGGCATGTGCCTGGATTGCGACTTGAGCAGGTTGCCTCACGCACACCCTCCTGCTTGCAGGCTGGCAAGAGCACGTACCTGAAGCAGGTAGGCAGCACGGTCATTCTATTGCGGGGCCTCACAATCGACCACCTGCTTGTTGCCCTGCAGCGCTGCCAGCATAGCATGGAACTCTTTGCCAGGTGTTCCCCTCCATTTGGCACCGTGCATCAGAGGTGGAGCAAGTGGCCGCCGTCTGGCCCAGTGTCACCCACGCAAGCAGGCGGCGCTGCTGGTGGTGAAAGCACGGATGTGGGATCCTCACGTGGCCCCTGCATCCTGCGAGATGTGCAACACACTTGCCCCCACCAGCAACCCTGCGGGCTCGCCCGCTCTTGCAGGCCCCCTCTGCCTGTGAGAGCCAGTGGGGGCGGCTCACCCGGCCAAGGGCCAGCCCGCAGTGTGGAATTTCGATCCGCTCCCATTTGAATGCCTGCAGGTGGCGCTGCTGGTGATTATGGCGCAGGCGGGCAGCTTTGTGCCCGCCTCCTTCATGGCGCTGCGCACGTTCGAGGCGCTCTACACGCGCATGGGCACCGGCGACTCGATCGAGACCAACAGCAGCAGCTTCATGCTGGAGATGCAGGTGGGGGGGGAAGGGTAACCGGGCGTTTTGATGCGGGGCCCTACCTGCTACAGTTGTGGAGCTGAGTGAGGAGGAGCAGAGCCCACAGCTGGTGCCACCTGCCTCAATTTGGCGTGCGATTGGCGTGGCCAACCTCCCCTGCCCCACGAACCCAGCCTTCCCAAGCTTCCACGCTTCCCAACCACGCTCCGACCTGTCGACCAATCAGTCCACCCACCCATCCAACCACGTGAACCGTCCAGGAGGTGGCGCACATCCTGGACCACGCAGCCCCCGACAGCCTGGTCATTGTGGACGAGCTGGGGCGCGCGACCAGCACCTCTGATGGCGTGGCCATCGCGTGGGCCATGTGCGAGGCGCTGCTGGCGGGTGCGCGCAGTGCGTGCGTGTGTGTGCGTGTGCGTGTGTGTGTGTGCGTGTGCGTGTGCGTGTGTGTGTGTGCGTGGGTGTGTGCGCCTGTGTTGGTGGGCCTGGGTGGCTGGAGTATGTTGCTTGTGTGGGGGTTGGGGTGCAACCACTGCGTCAACTATCATGCAACTGCACGTTGTGTATGCGTGCGGGACACGTACATGTTGTCATCCTGAGCCAAAGTTGGCACCAACTTTGCTCACGAGCTTGCCAGGCTTACCTTGCCTCCAGAGACTCACCAATATCCCACCCCAAACCCCACCACACCACCTCATACCCGCACCCCCTCACCCACGCAGGCCGCGTCCCTAGCCTTTTTGCAACCCATTTTGCGCAGCTCGCGGACGTGCCACGCTTGTACCCGGCCGCGCGTCTGTGGAGCCTGCAGGTGTGGTGGCAGAAGGGGTGTGCCGTGGGTGGAAGTTGCGTGCAGAAAGGCTTGAATGGACAGCTTGTGACTGGCCGCACGGCTGTGGAGCCTGCAGGTATGGTGACGTGCAGGGGGCGTGTGCAATGGGTGGCACTTTTGAATGGTCAGTGACTGGCCGCGCGGCTGTAGAGCCTGCAGGTGTGGTGACGGAGGGGGTGTGCTGTGGGTGGGACTTGCGTTTGGAAGGGGTGTAAGGTTTGAACCGGTCAGCCTGTGACCGGTCGCACGGTGGTGAATCCTGCGGTAATGTGTCACACCTGCCGTATAAAGTACGACCCCTATCATCGCCCGCAGGTGGACATCAGCCGCGAGCGCATGGACTTCCCGCACACCCTCAGCAGCGCGTCCACGATGGGCAGCGTGCACTATGGCGTGGCGCTGGCGCGCACCGTGGGCTTCCCTGACGACCTGCTGGACATGGCCACGAGGTGGGCTGGCTGTGGTTACCATTATGGTTCAACCTCAGTGTGGTTGCTGTGGTTGACTATGGTTGTCGGCTATGGTGTGGCAACTGGCATGCACCGCGGGCCCCCCTGGCGGCCTGCTGGATGTGGCCGCGTTGTTGGTTGACGTTGATGCTGCTGTGCTGCCTGCTGCCAGCGCTCTGCCAGGTGCAGGGCTTGCGATGGAAGAGCAGAAGAAGGCGCAGGAAATTGGGGCACGGTCAAACACAGCCGCACCACCATCACATGCTGCTGTGCTGCCAGTGCTCTGCCAAGTGCAGCGTTTGGAATGCCAAGGTAGGGGACGCAGGACTCTACCCTGGAGCACGGTCAAACGCAGCCGCACCACCATCACATGCCCAACCACATTGCCCGAGGGCGCGGACGAGGCGAACTGCGTGACTACAGCCTCAGCCATCACCACCGCCATGGCTAGGAGTGTTGACCCAGAACCACAATCACAACCATGACCATGACTGCAGCATTGCAGAGGGCGCGGACGAGGCAGGCCGCGTGACTGCCGCCTCATTTATCACAACCGCCAAAGCTAAGAGTATTGACTTGAACCATAACCACAACCATGACCATGACTGCAGCATTGCGGAGGGCGTGGACGAGGCCGACCGCGCGCGCGCGGACGGCGCTGCGCACGAAAGCCACCTGGGGGGATGCGCGGAGTGGTGGGCCGAGGTGTACGGCACCACCAGCAAGCTGCTGGCGCTGGCGCGGCAGTGCGACGCGCGCGAGGCGGGGGCCAGGGCACGCCTGCTGGTGAGTGCGTGGTTTGAGCGCGCAGTTGGCGCAAGCAGTGCTGCTGAGGTGGCGTGGCAGTGGTATGCACCCAAGGCGGGGGCCAGGGCATGCCTGCTGGTGAGTGGCCCACGGGCTCTGGGCTGAGCAAAGTGTGAGGCAACCTGTGCCGCCGGCGCGGCAGTGTGGCGTGTGCGCCTGAGTGCGTAGTTTGAGCGCGCAGTAGGCGCGCAAGCAGTGCTGCCGAGGTGGCACGGCAGTGTGCCGTGCGGGAGGCAGGGGCCGGGGCCCGCCTGCTGGTGAGTGGACAGCTCCCTTGCTACTGACTGGTACCGCTCTATGGCCACTGCCCTTGCAGCCATTCTTGCCAAAAGGTTCCCCATTGCAGCACCTGCGTGCACCTATCAGGAGCGGGGGTAGACTGCGGGGAAGTGGCGGCTGCCCACGGAAGCGCGCTGCTAGATAAGCGGGGGGAAAATAGGGAGTCAGGTGCCCGGCCTAACTAAACAGCAAGCAAGCAAGGGAAGGAGGGTGGCCTAGGAGCTGACACGGGGTCACCAACACAGTGCACCATCCTGCGACTGCAGGAGCAGCAGCAGGCCCGCGCTGCTGGAACCGATGCACAGATGCAGCCATCGCCATTGCCTGTGGCAGAAGCGAGGGCTTCAGTGCAGCAGCAGGTGCAGCAGCATCAGGGGGAAATGCAGGGTGCTGCGGGGGCGGCCGGGGTTTATGCGGGGGAGGTGGCGTTGGGCGAGGCGGATGCTGCGCAGTTTGCGGGCCACCTGCGGCAGCTGCAGCAGGGTGTGCAGGAGCAGGAGGAGCTGCAGCCCGACAAGCTGGCTGCGCTCGTGCAGCTGTGTGCTGGGGGGGGGGCGTAGGGAGGGAGGGGCAGGAGAAGGCGCAGCTCTCTTTGTGTGGTGCCCATGCCTGGCCAGTTCCACACTCCTCCTGCGCAGAGCCTTGGGGAGACTCCTGCCTCTTGCTTCCTCGAACGTGATTCTGTTTTGATGCCTCGTGGTGGTGGTTGGGTGCAATTGAGTGTGGCAGTAAGGTTGTGGTAATTCAAGGTTTTCATCAGACAGGGAGCAGCCAAAGCTCTCATGCGGGCAGCAGCAGCCTGCGCGGGCGGCCCCCCCGCTGTGCATGCATACAGTGCTGTATGCAGGTGGTGCGGCGGGGCGCTGCTGCGTGCTGCTGCGGCCCCTCCCCATCCGATGATCACGAGCCGGCGCAGCAGGGCGGTGTGCAGCAGCAGCAGCAGCAGCAGCAGCAGCAGCAGCAGCAGCGTGCCCATGAGCGCGCAGGGCGAGGTGCATTGCGTAGACCCAGCAGCAAGCGCCCGCAACAAGCGCGGGGGAGCAGCCATAGGCAGCGCGGGGCGCGAGCTGCTCAACTGGCTGCCCTGCGCCTACCCCCTCTTGCTCATGGCGGGCGTGCTGGCGGTGCGTGCGCGGGTCGCGTGCGTGCGGGGGCGTAGTATGCACTGCATGCCCATGCACACGCGAACCGGGGCTGCAGCACCACCACACCGCCCCATGCATGCCTGCCCTGCCCATCAAGCAGGTGCTGCCGAACGCCGGCATGGCAGCCCCGCCCCGCCTGCTGCAGCTCCTCCTCCTCGCCTCGCCCATCCTCCTGATCCACGTGGTCCTGCCGCTGCTGGACGTGTGGGTGGCAGGCCAGCGCCACACAGCGGTCAAGGTGGGGCGCCGGGGAGAAGTTGGGGAGTTGGGGAGTGCGGGTGGCAGGCACAGCCCCGCCTGTGCCGCGTGCAGACCTGCCTCGTGCAAACACACGTGCAAAAATACCTCCTTACACCAACCCCATACTCACCCCACCCCACGCGCGCCTCATCATCAGGCTGCCTACACCCCCCCCTCCCGCCTCTCGGCGCGTATCATCCCCAGTCTCTTTGTCCTGCTGCAGCTTTCAGCCTCCCTCCTGGCCTGCTACGCCGCTTCCCAGCTCTTTGGCTCGCACCCCTCAGCCGTTGCCGCTTCTGCAGCCGCCACGATGAAGGCGGCGTCCGCTGCAGGAGCTGCGGCGGCTGTGGGCACTGCCGCAGGTAGGCTGCTTCTGTGAGCAGCCGCTTGGTGAGCCGCTGTGTGCGCCCAGCAGATGAGAGGCCTCCTGGATTTATGCTCATCAAGCTGAACGAGCAGATCACCCTGCCTCGCTCCTCTGCTCAACATGAAGTGCAACGGCCGTCATTCGCACGTTCTCAGGCCCATCCCAGAGCGCCTACTGTGCACCCTCCATGCGTTTGTGCCCGCCCACCCTGCCTCGAGCACTCACTCGCAGGGGCAGCCAGCGCAGCGCCAGAGCAGGGCTTGGCGGGGCTGGTGGCCGGCTGCTCAGCCTCTCTCACCATGGACCCCCTGCTGGTGGGCCTGCTGCTGCTGGCCTCCACCGGCCTCTCCCTGGCTGTGGGGGCGGCTGCGGGGCACGAGCTGATCCATGGCAGGTGCGTGTGTGTGTGTGTGTGTGTGTGTGTGTGTGTGTGTGTGTGTGTGTGTGTGCGCGCGCGCGCAAGAGGAGGGCTCACATGTGGGTGGACGGGACAGCTCACGCCTGTGCATGCCCTTACGCAGAGGTGAGCACGCTCCAGGATACAGGCCCTAGCCTTTCATGTCAGTGATGGTGCCCCTAGCCTTTCATATAAGTGAGAGAGCTACCTCTGCCGCTGCCGCCACCGCCGCCAGCCACCCCTGCCCCGGCTTGCTGACCAGAGCCATCAACCCCTCCCCCCCCGCGCACACAGGCACCGCCTGCACAGGGCGGCGGGTGAGCTGCTCCTCCTGTGGTCCTGGCACTGGGGCTACAGCCGCGCGCACCACCACCACCACAGGTGGCTGGGGCTGCGTGAAAAAGAAAAGAAAAGACTGCGCTAGCAGTGACCGCTACCGCGTCTGACAGCACTGCAGGATGAGTCTAGGACTGCGTGGATCAGCGTCATGTTTGTGCCCCGTGCCTGTCACATGCCTCGCTACCCTTCCGCCCCTCAAAACCCCTTGAGCATGCTGGCACCCCCCCCCCCTTCCGCAAGCAACCCTGCAATTCAACGGGTAGCCTTGAAGTCGGTGGTATTACATCATGTGCGGATGTGGAAACTGCCTGTTGCGTGTAGCGCCCCAAAGCCACGGCGCAGATAAGCCCTGACGGCGGCGCATACTGCAGGGTGGTGGGCACTCCCCACGACCGCACAACCATGCGGAAGGGCAAGGAAAAAGCCCTGATGGCTGCCCACATTGCAGGGGGTTGGGCACGCCCCATGACCATGCCACCGCGCAAAGGGGCGAGGCAAAAGCCCTGATGGCTGCCCACATTGCATGCGGCCCACACCGCAGGGCGGTGGGCACGCCCCACGACCACGCCACCGCGCGGAAGGGCGAGGCCTACTTCACCTTCCTCCCGCGCTACATCTTTGGCGGCTGGGCGGTCGCGTGGCGCACGGAGTCTGAGGCGGCGGCGATGAACTGGGCACGCGCACGGAGGCAGCAGTCACAGGTGATGTTGTACAACATGTGCTGACCATGCGTCGCCTGCTCGGAGCGGGGGTATTACACTGCAGGGGAGTGGCGACTGCCCACGGGAGAGCGCTGCAGGATGAGCGAAGGAAAGAAAGGAGACAGGGGCCGGGCCCTGTTGTGCTCTGTGCTGCCCTGTCCCTGGCCACGTGTCGCCTGCCCAGGTGTGCAGGCCATGTGTCAGCTTCTCAGCCGCCTCCTTCCCTTGCTTGCTGTTAGACCGGGCCCCTGCCTCATTTTTTCTACTTTTCTTGCAGTGCTCTTCCGTGGGCAGTCGCCACTTCCCCGCAGTATAATACCCCCGCACCAAGGCCACGCACGCTCATACTGCCTCATCACTCACATGCAGGCCTCCCTCACTCCCACGCTGCAGTCCCACACACTGGCTCATTATTCACCCATGCACATCACCTGCAGGTGGCTGTCACTGCTGCGGACGCCCCCTGGGTGGCTCGCATCCCCTGGAGGTGGGTAGGCACTGCTTATGAGCGTGTGGTTTGAGAGCAGAGGTGTTACACTACAGGTATGTGCTGCCGTCACACTCTGCCTTGGCCGTGACCTGGGCTAGCCCTTGGCCGTCACCTCTCCAGCCCCAACATCTGGGTACAAGTGCATGCTTCCAGCCATGTTGCGTGCTCCCTGCCACCGGTTGGGTACCCAAATCCCTGCCCGGCGCATCCAGCCAACGAACGTGCCCCAATCACGTGCACTCTGCCACACACGCATACATGTGCGCAGGCTCCTCGCTGCCCTGGCAGCACAAGCAGGGATCACGGCAGCGATCGGGTTTGCTTTTGGGCTCCCTGCCGTGAAGCTGCACTGTGGTGCGTGCGTGCGTGGTGCTCGTACGTGGGTGCACAACACACATGCCCTTGCTTCCCTGATCACTCCCCAACAGCCTGGTGCCACCACTGGAGAATGCTTAACAGCCCTGGGCTCTTGCACAAAGTGTGCAAATAGCACGAGAGCCCATCATCTCTGCGCATTCAACACCGCAGGTGCCGCCCTCATCAGCCAGGCCTACCTCGCGCTCGTTGACTATGGCCTACACTACGCCCTTGTGCGGCGGCTGCAGGTGCGAGAGACGCAGTGAAGCAGTCGTGTGGGCAGCAGTGAGGTGAAGCTGCTCCATTGTAGTCATGGCCAACATATGACAAATTGCGTGGGCTGCCACCAGCCTTGCTCAAGCCCTGCTCAACACTTGCACTTCAAGCACTGTGCACCTGAATACTTGAAGCACCGTGCTCCCACACTGTGAAGCACTGTGCATACGCTGCGCGCTGCCGCCTTGCTCAAGCCCTGCTCAGCACTGTTGAGCAAGTGCAAGTGGCACTTGCACTTCAAGCACAGTGCACCCAAACAATTCAAGCTCTATGGAGCAATAGGCGACTCAATTACTTAAGTGCGATTCGTATTGTAAATGTAGTTACGGGCCTCTCACCCGCGTAACACACCGGCTGCTGCTGCCAACCCGCAGCCCGGCGGCAAGGCGTACGAGCCCGTCACGCCCTTCACGTCCTTCAACTCTGCCTTTCTACTAGAGAATGCCGGTTTATTCAAAGGTGCGGTTGTTGCCCAGTGCACTTATCGGTAAAGGGCGGTGTACGCAATGCACTCGGAGCATGTGCGGGCCCAAGTTGCATCGTGCCCAACAACCCTTGGAGGGGGTCCCATCGCTGCTGTATGTGGCTCAGTGCCCCCCACCAGCAGGAACGTACAGCAACCACGGCCGGCACCCCATGAGGTGCAGCTCACCCTACACCACCGCCACACCTTCCCCACCCGCGCCCCCCCCTCCAGTCATGATGCACAGCGACCACCACCTTGTGTCTGCCAAGCCGCATCGAGAGCTGGGGCTTGTGTGGCCCTCAGCTTCTGCAGCAGGCTCGTCCAGCTCTCCTGCCCAGCCCCTCCTCCCCTCTGCTGCCTCTGCCGATGAGCACCCTGGAGCAAACGCAGCAGCAGCAGGACCAGCACCAGCAGCAGCAGGGCCGCCAGCAGCAGCAGCCCCCGCCCCCCCGCCCCTCACCGCTTCCGTGGCCGCATCAGCAGCAACCGCCGCCGCCCGCACCGCGCCTGCTGCAGCCGCAGCAGCGGCGGTGGTGAAGGCGGCAGGCGCGCTGCTCGCTCCGCTGCGGGCTGCGGGGGCTGCTGATGAGAAGTGGGAGGTGGCAGGCCTTGGTGGGGTGGAGGGGCCGCTGCTGCTGCCGCACGTGCCCATGGGCGTCGTGCTGCTCACAGCGCTGGTGCGTGCAACCTCAGGTTGTGGCAGTTGATGAGAGGCTGCGGGACTTGGGATGCACTCTGGCTGCTGGCTGTGCGCGCTGATGGCGCCCATGACCCTCAGGGCTGTAGCAGGCTGCGCATGCCTGCATACCCACAGGCTGCGCGTGCTGCTCCTGCCAGCCACCCCCCTGTGAGCTCTCGCTGCTGATGCTATGCGCGCAGGTCCCCCCGCTGTGGAGGCGCATAATGGATCCGGTGGCCGAACAAGCGAATCTGAAGCATGACCTGTTCCTACAGCAGCAGGCACGGCAGCAGCAGCAAGTGCAGCAGCAGCAGCAGCAGCAGCAGCAGCAGCAGCAGCAGCAGCAGCAGCAGCAGCAG
>LFIK01004161.1_pt1 | contig 11733 bp, 6 predicted proteins | sample 643401 | NCBI WGS metagenome assembly LFIK01 (sample SAMN03777447, study PRJNA286221) | soda lake metagenome | biome: soda lake; feature: Kulunda steppe; material: water; isolation source: sample T5-Br brine of Lake Tanatar-5 | place: Russia: Kulunda steppe | collected 2010-07 | reverse complement strand
GAATGCCAGCCTTCATAGTGTTTTGCATGGGTGGTCCTCGCGACTTGCCCTTCTCGTGCTTTCTGTCCTCCTCGTCGGATGTGGGGATTCGGCATCCACGTCGCTGAGCGAGCCCGGCCCGGATTTCGGGGTCGTCCAGCTTGCCCAGTCCGATTCTGTGTTGTTTAACCGCGACACCATCAGGCTGTCCCTGGAGCGAGTTCACTCCAATGGAGACGTGAAGGCTCATGATGGACCCGCCGTCTGGACCTCGTCCCATCAGACCATCGCCCGAGTGAATGACGGCCTGGTGGAGGCGGTTCGTCCAGGGGTCGTCACGATCCAGGCCCGTACGGACTCGCGGACGATTTCGACGCAGCTTCGCGTCCTTCCCACCACCGAGGACCTGAGACTCGAGGTGTCCGATCGGATCGAGGTCGAAGTCAATGACGAGGGGACCATCACCGTTGAGGCAGGCATCCGCGATGTGAGTGGGCAGCCCGTCGCCGATGTGTCCGTCGACTTCCGGGTGCTCGAGGAGGGGCCCGTGGTATCGGCGGTGACCGGCCCGGACGGTCGCGCCTCCGGAATCCTTCCCATGGGCGGGCAGGCAGGCGAATGGGAGCTGGAGGTGAGTTCCCCCGGAATCGAGGTCGCCGGTTCGGAGGAAGGGATCTCGGCCCAGCACAATCGGGGTCACCTCCGACGGACTGTCCCCGTCATCATTCGGTCGGGTTCTGTGGCAACCATGGAACTCTCCCACACCTTGCTGAGGCTCCAGGTCGGCGAGGAGGCAGGTGTTGACGCCACGCGGTACGATCGTTTCGGGAACCTGACGGACAGTGGCGAGATCGAATGGCGGTCCCCCGACGCCTCAGTGGCGTCCGTGAACGACCGGGGCGTCATCAAGGGGCAGTCGCACGGTGTGGTCGCGGTGGAGGCAGTCGCGATGGCGGATGGGAAGGTCGTCGCAACGGAGTCCGTCGAGGTGACCGTCGAGTCGTCCGGGGGGGAGCTCCCAGCACAGCTCGAGATCACCTCCGGGCGTGGCCAGTCGGCCCCTGCTGGCGAGTTTCTCTCGGACCCACTCGTGGTCCGTGTCGTGAATGGTTCCGGTGACCCCATGGCGGGAACGACGGTCCGCTGGTCTGCCGATTCCGGTGATGTCCTCCTGGCCGCCGGGGAGTCGGTGACCGGGGCCGATGGCACTGCGTCGATGACCGCGCAGGCGTGGGGGAAGGCCGGAGAGCACATGGTTCGTGCGGAGGTCGCGCAGCTCCCATCCCGCAGCTTTCCGGTGCAGGTGACTCCCGGAGCCGTGGAGACCCTCCGTGTGACTCCTGACTCCATTGACATTGTGCAGGGCAACACCGCTCGGCTCGACGGGGCTGGTCTGGATGCGTTCGGAAACCAGGTCCCGGCCTCGCGGCTGTCCTGGAGGTCCGAGGCGCCCGACGTGGTCAGCGTGGGGAGCGAGGGTCGACTCACCGCCCGTGCCGAAGGGCAGGCCACCATCGTCCTATCAGGCGATGACGTGGAGGCGTCTGCTCGGGTCCATGTACTCTCCGGCGAGCCGACAGAGCCAACCGGAACCCCGTCTCGGGTCACCGATCTCGGTCTGGATGCCGCCACGGAGACGGCGCTGATGGTTTCGTTCACGGAGGTCGATGACGGAGCCGGTGGGGCTGCAGACTACCAGCTCCGCATCCGTCCCGATGGGGAAGGACACTGGGGACTCGCACGGGTCGTGGATGCCGGCGACTGCAGCTTCCCCGTCCGGGGCACCACCGAGGGTGCGACGCGACGCTGCACCATCGAGGGACTGGACAGCGGTTCGGACTGGCTCGTCCAGCTCGTGGCATTCCGGGAGCGTGCCGGGACCGATCCGGCCTACTCGGAGCTCTCGAACGGGCTTGCGGCGTCCACCGAGGCCCACTCCGGCGGGTCGGGAAGCCCCGAGTCCCTCGAGATCGTGGCACCGTCTGATCGCTTCACCTCGCTGGAGGAGGAAATCCAGCTCGAGATCAGGGCGCGCGGCACGGAAGGTGCTATTGTTGACGCACCGGACGTCACATGGTCGAGTTCGAATCCGGAGGTGGTTTCCGTGCAGAGCAATGGAAGAGCCGTCGCCCGTGCCGCAGGGGTGGCCATCATTTCGGCCTCGGCGGTCTGCTGCTCGGACCCGCAGTTCGAAATGCGTGTGGAGCAGGAGGCGGCAGCCCTGTCGGTGGCTCCGACCTCCCTCACCCTCCAGGAGGGTGAAGTTCGAGACCTGGGTGCCCAGGTCCTCGACGGCCGAGGCTTTCCCATCGAGGGCGTCGACGTGACGTGGTCGTCGCGGAACTCCTCCATCGTTTCGGTGGGTTCCGGTGGCAGGGTGAACGCACTGTCGGCTGGCAGCACGATCGTCGATGCAGCTTCAGGATCGCTTTCAGCGAGTGCCGAAGTTTCGGTCAGGAGCAGCTCCCCTGGGGGCGGCGGCACGGATGGTGTCGACCCCTTTGCGAATGCTCCGACGGGGTGGCAGACTGCCATCGAAAGCGACTTCAGGTATTCGGGGATCACGATGCACGCCGATCGCTGGTTTTCCATCGATGGCAGCAATTGGCAGGGCCGGGAAGACGTGGAGCTCGGGTCCGATCCGGAAGCAGATCTCTACTTCGCACGGAAGCACCTTCCCGAAGGTCTTCGTGACGGTCATGGGTGGGGTCGGATTCACCAGTCCCGAAGCGTGGACCACTCCACATCCGGGATCTACATGGGCTACTGGTTCCGGCTTTCCCCGAATTGGGAGCAGCGGGTCTCGGACCTGGGCAACAAGCACGTCGAGGTGATCGCCGACGGCCCGGGCGTGTCCAGTCCGAGCCGAATCGGATGGATTGGCTGGAACAGGCTGGGCGGGAACCAGTACCGGGTGGTCAAGAACATGGACCTTCCCGGCGCCAGTGACCGCAGGGTTCACCCCCTTGCCGGAACCGAGGACCTGGGCACCTTCACGGCAGGCGATTGGGTGCATGTCGAGATCCTTTACGACTTCAACGCAGATGCAGGTCGGGCGTCCGACACCGGACGAATCCGCATGTGGGTCGACGGAAACCTCGTCATCGATGCAGGTGGTTGGGATATCCGGCTGAACAGGCTGACCAACCTCTGGGCCCCCATGACCTTCGGTGGAGGGATTGGTGACGTGCCCCACGACCAGTGGGTCGACCTGTCCACGATTCGGGTGATGGTTGCCCCGAACTGATCAGCCCTTGCATCGGTGGTCACCCCCGATGTCATGAGTCGAATGTGGCCCCGCTTTCGCGGGCTTCTCGGGATCAAAGACGAGAGGCTTGCGGAAGCGGGGCTTTCGGATGGGGGGTGGACGTCCTTTGAACCGGGGGAGAGGTGGAGATGTGCGCAACTTTGTGAGACGCTCCTTCGAGATCCTGATGGCGCGATCCCCGGTTCGACGTGTGCTGATCTCGGGCATGGCCCACAAGACCGTTATCCTGGCCTACCACAACGTCGTTCCAGATGGCATGGCAGACCCTGGCTCGGGAGGTCTGCACATCGGGCTGTCCCGATTCGGGTCCCACCTCGACCTTCTCCAGCGACACTTCGAGATCATTCCACTTTCGCAGGTGCTGCGGCCCGGCGCCGGGCGAGTCAGAGCGGTGCTGACCTTTGACGATGCCTACCTGGGCACCCTCAGATGTGCCCTTCCGGAGTTGGAGCGGCGGGGGCTTCCCTCCACCGTCTTTGTGCCGACAGCTCTCATGGGAGGCCCGCCCTTCTGGTGGGACCTGCTTTCCGTTTCGGGCTGGGAGGGGGCGCAGATCCCCCTCCAGGAACTCCGGGGAGACCGGGACGCCGTCCTCCGGTGGGCGGAGGAGGCTGGCGTTTCACTTCGAGTTCCTCCAGCACTCCTCCACCCCGGGGAGGTTCAGGACCTCCTGGAGTTCAAGGACTCGACACTCGTTCGTTTCGGGGTGCATTCCGAGTCGCACCGCAATCTCGCCAGACTGGAGGCGAAGGACGTCGCCCTCGAGCTCGCGGACTCCCGTGCCCGGATCCAGGAATGGGGCCTGCCCTATTCGAACTGGGTGGCGTGGCCCTACGGTCTCTTCGACGAAGGCTGCCTCGCGGAATGCCAGCGGCTCGGTTTCGATGGAGCCCTCCGCATCTCCGGTGCAGCCTTCGGAAATGACCCGGAGCACATGTTCAGGCTCCCCCGTGTGAACGTCCCGTCGGGCGCCACGGCGGAGAACCTCCTTCTCCGCTGTGCCGGTGTCCTGCCCGGGCGCTGACACTCGGCGCACACCTGCAGGACGCGCCAGGCGGCAGGTCTTCCTCCAGGCGGAGACGGGTCACCTGCCCCGATAGAGAGACAGGTAGTCGTCGGCCATCCGCCTGATGGTGAAGTCGGAGTGGGCACGGGCGCGGGCCCTTGTCCCGAGGCGAGCACGGAGGTCCGCATCTGTCAGCACCCGCTCCAGGGCGCCGGCAAGCGCGTCTGGGTCCCCCGGCTCCACCAGGAGTCCCTCGACCCCGTCCGTGACTGCCTCCGGGATCCCGGAGGTTCTCGTGGCCACGATGGGGTTCCCGGCGAACATCCCCTCCAGGACTGCCAATGGAAGCCCTTCCCAGAGCGAGGGCATCACGAAGACGTCGGCGGCCGCCTGGAGGTCGGAGATGTCTCCACGCAATCCGGCCAGGTGCACGTGGTCGTCCAGACCGAGTTCGCCGCGCTGTTCCAGCAGGTTCTGGAGTTCGGGGCCCTCACCTGCGATGACGAGGCACCAGTCGAGGTCCGGGCGACGGATGCGGAGTCGATGCAGCGCCTCCAGGAGATGCGCATGGCCCTTCCGCTGATTCAGGCTCCCCACGGAGAGGAGGAGCAGGCCCCCGGGGGGCACACCGAACTCGGCTCGGGGCGCCTCGCCATCCTCCGGGATCGGCTCCGGGATCCCGTTCGGAATGGTGATGATCCGCCGGACTGTCCCCCCCAGAGTGTCCAGCATGTGTCTGCGGGTGTCACGGGAGACCGCATTCACCCCCTGGCTCGACCGGATCGCCCAGCGCAACGCGCTTCTCCGGGCGAGTGTCCGGGTCATGGTCTGGTTCGCGTGGAACGTGATGATGTGGGGGATTCTCAGGGAACCTGCAGCCGCCGCCCCGAAGACTCCCATCGTGAACTCGTGACTGTGCGCGATGGCCACGCCCTCCTGCCGGAGGATTTCCCTCAGGTCCCGCACGATCGAACCCGGCCTGGCGCCCGCGAGGTCGAGGGTGCGGGCCGTGAACCCGTGGCGCTCGAAGCGGTCGTGCAGCCAGCCGTTTCGGCGGGTCGGGAGAACGGGGACGATCCGGTGCCCCCGATTGCGAAGCTCCTCGGCGAGTTGGACCAGGAGGACCTCGACACCTCCCGGCCCGTCCGTCTCGTTCAGAAGGGCAATCACCGAAGGGGTTCCCGGCCAGCCGGTCATGGGTCCTCCGACGGTGGGAGGGTTGAGCCCGCAGGTGTCCATGGGTGAAGGGACATCATCGGAGCCTGCGCTTCAGGGAGCGGAGCAGCCGCAGCATGGTGGTGGGCATCCATGTGGCGAGCCAGAGCAGGCGCCCTTCGATGGGAGAAAGGGTTCCCCTGGCCCTGGCCTCCAGGAGCGAGGAGCGGGCCCGCCCAGGCTTCAGGTTGGAGAGTTGCGTGTAAGCGAGCCTGTGCCAGAGGCGTGACAGGTGTTCATCACGGGTCCGTGCCGCCTCTCCGTCCGGCGGCCGGATGAGGCTCACCTCCTCGATGGACCGGATTGCGTTCTCGATGAGGGTTTCGATGTTGTCCGGACTGACCAGCGAGTCATGATCCCCGACGCGCCACTGGACCAGGGGGCGCATCAGGACAAGGAGGTCATGCCGCACTGCAAGCCGGAGGGCCAGGTCGGTCTCCTCTGCCAGCCTGCGACCGACATCGAAGCCACCGATGGATTCCAGGGCTGTTCTGCGGGCAACGAGGGCCGAGGGTTGGACGAAGTTCCCCTGTAGCAAAAGGGCAAACGGGTCCCCGACGTAGGCAGTCGCCACCGCCTCTCCAATTCGGATCCGGATATCCTCGAGGCAACGCGCGAAGAACTCCGATGGCTCCGCACCCGCATCACGGAAGACCCCGAAGCCCCGGGCAAATCCCTGGGTCCCCGGCCAAGGGGAAAGGTCATGGTCCACCAGCGTCGCATCCGTGATCAGCCAGCTTGGTCCGGGGGATGCCTCGATGCACGCCCTGACCCACTCGAGTCGGTCCTCCGCCCAGGCGTCATCCGAGTCCAGGAAGGCGATCCAGCTCCCGGTCGATTCCCGGATCCCGCGATTCCGGGCAGCGGAGACCCCCGCATTGTCCTGTCTGACATATCGGATCCGTTCATGGAAGGCCGACAGTGCGGCCTCTGTCTGGTCCGTCGATCCGTCATCGACGACGATGACCTCACGTGGCGCAACCGTCTGCGAGAGGGCCGACTTGACGGCACTCGGCACCAGCTCCTCTCGGTTGAAGGTCGGGATCACGACCGAGAAGCTCAAGGGATCGTGGGTGGTGCCTTCCAATCTGAGGGCTCCTGGAATTGGCAGCAGCGCGAGCGCGGACCTGAATCGGGGGACGGAGTCGCTTCAAAGTGCATGATGCGTGCCGCTCATGAGGACAGGGTCAGTAGCGGGATGGCGCGATCCGATCAGGTCACAATCCCGGCAGGATCACGAGCCCTCGTAGGAGTCGATCACCTCCATCAGCCGCTCGGAATCACACTCCCAGCGGTATCGATTCCTGATGGCGGCCCGTCCCTTCATCCCGGCGGAGGCGGTCTGCTCCCGGTCCTCGGCGCACGCCTTCAGGACCGAGGCGAGGGCTTCATGATTCCCGCTGGGATAGGTGCATCCGGCACCCGTCTCCTCGAGGACACGGAGGATGGGCCTGGGGTCGGATGCCACAACGGCAAGCCCGGCGGCCATGTAGTCGAAGAGCTTGTTGGGAATCGTCGTGTTCCAGCTGTCGTTCGCCAGATGGGGGATGATGCCCACGTCGTGTTCCTGCACAATGGTGAGGGCATCCATGTACGGGACATATCCCCTGAAGTCCACCCGATCGGTGATCTCCAGGTCTTCTGCCATGTTCTCGAACGCGGAGAGTGCACGCCCGCTCCCGATGACGGTGAACTCCACGCGAATGCCGTCCTGTTTGAGCCGGGCAATCGCTTCCAGGCACGTGCCAATCCCCCGTGCCTCCTCCACGATTCCAAGGTAGACGGTTCGCAGGGGTCGATTCCCGCCCGGGCGAAGCCCTTCTCCTGCCCTCTCCATCTCCTCGAGACGGCGAAGCGGGGGCGTATTCCCGACCACGGTGATCCGGTCGGAGGAGAGCCCGTACTCTTCCTGGAGGCGATCGCCCGACTCGGCCACTACCACGAGCACATGGTCGACGTGCTCCAGGGTCCATCTCTCGACGGCGGTGACGGCGGTGGGGTTCCGGATCAGTGCATCCCCGAATCGGGTGGAGTCCGTCAGCCAGAGATCCTTGATCATTGCAGGATAATTCTCTGCCATGTCGAGGATGACTGGAAGGCCGAGGAGGCGCCCACAGAGGACTGCCGTGGGGGCCAGTGGAAGGTCACGCACGAGGATGATGTCCGCATCGGTGCGACGACCCGTGCGGAGCATGAGGTGGAGCCAGCGGGGGTTGAAGAATGCGGGGAACTGAGAGATCGCGTTCAGCCGTCTTCCCAGGATTCCCCAGAACCGAAGTCGATGGACCATGGCCTCCTCCAGCTTTTCCTGGACGCCCCGGCCATCGCGGTTGCGGGCCACCATGTGCACATCGTGGCCCGCCTCGGTGAGTGCCCGACTGATCTTCTCCGTCCTGACATCCCACGGATACTCCCCGTCCCAGACCTTCAGAATCTTCATTGATCGGTGTCCCGGCTGATGGATGAATCCCATGTCCTTCTCCACTGCTCGAAGATGGCCAGCGCCCAGAGCCCCGGCGCCTCCTCGTCGGCGCCAGCCGTCTGGAAGCGGTTCCATACCGCCTCCACCTCCCCGGGCCTGAGGAGAGACTCGCGCTCCGAGTCGTGGGGGAGCAAAAGGTCGCCGGCCCAGTCCCGAAGAGGTCCCCTGAGCCAGTCGGCCACCGGAACGGTAAAGCCCATCTTCGGGCGATCCACCAAAGACGGCGGGACATGCCGATGGAGCACCTCTCGAAGCAGCCACTTGCCACGCCCCTCCCGGATCAGGAGGTGGGCGGGAAGATTTCTGGCCATGGAGACGACGCGGTGGTCCAGGAGGGGCACCCTGACCTCCAGACTGCTGGCCATGCTGGCACGATCCACCTTCTGCAGGAGGTCGTCAGGGAGGTAGTACGTCTGGTCGAGGCGGAGGATGTCGTGGAGCCCGGGAGAGTCTCCCTCGATCTGGCACCATTCCCGAATCCCATCGTCCTCGGCCTGTCCGCCATCTGCCATGAGTCGGGACAGCCCGAGTGTGGTGGAGATCAGTTCCCCGTACATGCTTCGCGGGGAGGACGCCCGGAGCATGCGTGCGAGCTTGGCAGCCTTCTGTCCGGGGAGGCGAGGGATCCCCGGGACTGTGCCCGCCGCGGAGTCGAGGCGAGCCCATGCCCCCTCCGGAACCGACCCGAGGGCGCGGGCTGCGACCCTCCTGGCTCGGTGGGGGAGCCGTCCCAGCGAGCCCGCAAGCTGCAGCCCCTTCACATGACGGGTGTAGCCCGCGAACAGTTCGTCGCCACCATCCCCGGAGAGTGCAACCGTGACCGCGTCCCGGGCGATCCGGCTCACGAGGAAGGTGGGAATGCAGGAGGGGTCGGCCAGGGGCTCGTCGAAGATGTCTGACAGCTTCGGGACGAGGTCCAGGGCCTCCGAGCTGCCCAGCTGATGGTGGTGGTGGTCCGTACCCAGGTGTCTGGCGACGGCCCGAGCCCGGGCGCTCTCGTCGTGGGCAGGTGTGTCGAATCCGATGGTGAACGTCTGCACCGGTTGGTCGGAGCACTGTTGCATGAGGGCCACGACCAGGCTGGAGTCGATGCCTCCCGAGAGGAAGGCCCCCACGGGGACATCCGCCACAAGGCGCATGCGGACCGCATCCCGGAGGAGCTCCTCCAGCCGGTCCACCGCCTCCACGTCGGTGGTGGGGACCTGGCCAGGATCCGAAGGGCGATCCGGAGTCCACCACCGTTCGGCCTCTGCAGGTGAGGCCGTCTGGCGGGCCGAAATCTCCATCAGGCAACCCGGAGGGAGCTTCGTGACCCCCTTCAGGGGGGTGAGCGGTGCCGGGATGTACAGGTACCTCAGGAGTGCAGACACTGCAGGCCGATGCAGGATCGCCTCGAACCCCGGGAATTCCCGGAAGGCGCGAAGCTCCGACGCAAAGGCCACGGAGTTCCCGATGCGGGCAATGTAGAGGGGTTTGATCCCCATCCGGTCCCGAGCCAGGGTCAGGGTCCGTGTGGCCGTGTCCCAGACCCCGATGGCGAACATCCCGTTGAGTCGGGCCAGGGTGGGGCGAACCCCCCAGGTCTCAAGCGCGTGCATCAGGACTTCGGTGTCAGAGCCCCCCCGGTACGAAATGTCGGGAAGCTCGCGCCTCAGCTCCTGGAAATTGTAGATTTCCCCATTGAAGACGCCGATGAGCCGCCCCGAGGGAGACCGCATGGGCTGTCGGCCGGCGTCGGAGAGGTCCTGGATGGCCAGCCGGCGGAACCCGAGGGCCGCGGCACCCTCCGGGTCGACCCACGAGCCTCCGTCGTCGGGACCCCGGTGCTGCAGGGTGCGAGACATGGATTCGACTGCCCCGAGCAGCTCCTGGGCCGGTCGGGGAACTTCATGGATGAAACCGACGATCCCGCACATTCTGAAAGGGAGCCTTCGGGGCTGTGGGAACGAGGGAATGCAGGGCCTCAACCTGGCGTGGCCGTTCCATGACGACCAGTGCATGGGTGAGGTCAGGCACTGGTGCAATTCTTGCGCCGTTGGTCATTCCGGACCTGCTTCGCGACTGCGGGGGTCCACAATCCACCTCCAGATCACATGGCCCCGGCCCAGATGACAACGGTTGCCCAAAAGGATCGGCCGCTCCGGTCTCCCGGACGTCGAACGCAGCTTGATTCCGGGGTCCGACCCGTCCTGCTGGTGATGGGAGCCCTCCTCCTCTTCACGGTGAGCCGGGTCCACGAATACCTGGGGGGGCTTGGAGCGCTGAGACCCGGTCTCCTGCTCCTCGTTGCAACATTGGCTGTCGCGGCCATGAGCCCGGGGGCCGTGCGCCTTCGCAATCTGTCGGATACATGGCTTTCACGGGTGATGCTGGTCATCGTCGGGTGGATGTGCGTCTCTGCGCTTTTCGGTCTTTCGCTGGGTGGTTCGGCCGCCTTCCTCCTCGATGTGATGACACGGGTCCTCCTCCTCTGGGTTCTCCTCGTGGTCCTCGTCTCCACGGTGACCGACCTCAAGGTCATGTTCGCGGCCTATGTGGCGAGCCTTGTGGTGCTGGTCTACATCGCCTTCTTCGTGGCAGGTGTCGAATCCTACGGTGAGTACCAGAGGCTCGGGGAGACCGCCATGTACGATGGGAACGACCTGGGGGTCGTCTTCATGGCGGGCTTTCCCCTTGCGCTCCTCCTGGTGCAGACCGGGGGACGACTGAACCGGGTCCTGGGCTGGGTCGCCCTGCTCGGCGTACCCGCAGCCATCGCACTCACGGCTTCCCGCGGCGGCTTTCTCGCCCTGGGGGCCGGATGTCTTGCGCTCCTCGTCCTGGCCCCCGGGTTCTCCTGGTTCCGCAAGGTCGGTGTGCTGGGGATGGTCTTCGCCGCCGTGGCCGTCGCCGCGCCGCCGGGATTCTGGGGCCAGATGGGGACGATCCTCAACCCGCAGGACGACTACAACATCACCTCCGAGACCGGGCGGATGGCGATCTGGAGCCGGGGGATGGGCTACATCGCCGAACATCCGGTGACAGGGGTGGGGCCGGACAACTTCGTGCGCGCCGGCTGGATGATTTCCGATGTGGCACGCGGGCTGTCCGGTCGTGGCCTCCCCGACCAGGTCCCGCACAACACCTTCCTCCAGATCTGGGCGGAGCAGGGTACCGTGGGGCTCCTCCTCTGGCTGGGCCTTCTGGTCGGGGGCGTCGTCTCATGCCTTCGCCTCCATGCACGAATGCCGGATTCCTGGAGAAAGGGCTCCGGAGATCGCCAATGTCTCTTCCTTGCCACCCGGTACCTTCCCGTTTCCGTGGTGGGATTTTCGGCCGGGGCCTTCTTCACCTCCCATGCATACACGCAGATCCTCTACATCCTTGCCGCGTTCATGGCATCCGTCGTGCTGATCAGTCGGAGAGAGCTGAAGACAGCTGCGACGGGGTCGAGGACGGATCCCGAGGTAGCTCCCCCGCAGTCCACCGGGTTCCGGGAACCAGACCCGCCGGTGCCGGCTCTTCCACTTCCAACGGCCGCCGGACGGGGTCTGGAGTCATCTCGATGAACCGATTCACCAGGGCTCTACCTCTCACGATTTCAGCAGGGATGGACGGATGAACGATGACACGGGCGAGCTACAGCGCGTCGCTGGCACCGGCGGATCGGAACTCAGCCAACCACCCCCCCTTGCACCACGTCCCCCGACTCCTCGGTCGGACCCCGAGGGTGAAGGGTCCGGCTGGCTCGACCCGAGGCAACTCAGGTCCGCCCTCTTTCGTCACAAATGGCTGATCCTGGTT
>LFIK01004159.1_pt1 | contig 11735 bp, 9 predicted proteins | sample 643401 | NCBI WGS metagenome assembly LFIK01 (sample SAMN03777447, study PRJNA286221) | soda lake metagenome | biome: soda lake; feature: Kulunda steppe; material: water; isolation source: sample T5-Br brine of Lake Tanatar-5 | place: Russia: Kulunda steppe | collected 2010-07 | reverse complement strand
TCGATTTCGTTGATATCGCCATACTTGCCAAGCTGATCACCGATTTCGTTGGAGTTACCCACAACCAAAATCTGAACATCCTCAGGTCTCAGGTAATTTTGAGCAACTTCCATGATATCATCTGCGCTAACTTCACGAATCTCCTCAACCAAACGATCGAATGTATCCTCAGGCAGACCGGCATAATCGTATCCCAGTCGTTCATTCAGAATTCTCGCTCGGCTATCGTATCTGAAAACCAGTGAGTTCAGGAATTGATCTTTAGTCTGCTGCAGCTCTTCGTCTGTAACGAGCTCGTTCTGCAGGCGTTCAATCTGTCCAATAATGGCATCAATAGCTTCGCTGGTGGTTTCACTGGCGGTCATCACACCCGCAGTGAACGTACCGGGATAGAAATTTCCGCTGCCATAAGAGCCGAAAACTGAGTAAGCCAGTCCCATATCGGATCGAACTACCTGAAACAGACGACTCGAAAAGCCACCACTAAGCACCTGGTTCATCACCTGAAGTTTGGCGTAGTCGGGATTGTCTCTCATTCCACCAATGTGGCCCAGTAAAACATAGCTTTGATTTACATCCTGCTTATCAATAAAATTGATTGTACTCTCGAAATCATAATTTACTTCAGGAATATTGAGCGCTATCTCTTCACCTGCGGGAATACCGGAAAACGCATCGCGTAGTTTAGACTTCATCTCTTCCTTATCAAAATCCCCGAGCACGCCAATCATCATGTTATTGCCCACAAAGGATCTTTGATGGAGATTAACCAAATCTTCCCGACTAATATTGTCCACGGTCTCATATTCGGTATGCCGTGCAATTACGGAATCCTCACCATAGATCAATTTTCTAAACTCGCGATTGGCAATACTTCCCTGGTCATCATTCCGTCGGGATATAGAAGATTTGGTCTGAGTTTTTGCCAGTTCGATTTTATCCTCCGGAAAAAGCGGGTTTCTAAGCAGATCGATAAATACCGGAAGCAGCTCATCAAAATCCTCCTCAAGCACGTTCATTGAAGCTGACCCTGAGGTGAGTCCAATTCCGGTTTCCATCCGTGCCGCTCTGTTTTCGAGAAGCTCATTCAGTTCGTCATCGGGATACATTTCCGAACCGCCGGTTCTCATAACCGTACCGGTCATTGATGCTCTGCCGATCTTATCAGCCGGGTCGAGAAACGAACCGGTTCGAACTCTGACATTGAGATTGATTAAGGGTAGCTCCCGATCTTCCACAAGATAAAACCGAATACCGTTATCAAGTTCAAAGATCTCGACATCCGGCATTTCAAAGTTATTGATTTCGGGAAACTGGATTTCGTCCCAACGGCTTTGGGCATCTACTGCCTGTAAGCCTGCAAATAGTAAAATGAACGTTGTAATAATTATCTTTTTCATGGTTATGCCCTTTAGTTTTCTTCAGTATTCATTGCCACTTCATCTTCGTCGGCAGACTCATTTTTTATCATACCCACAGTCCGATTATTTTTCACAAAATAGGTCTGTGCTACCCTCTGAAGGTCATCTAAAGTCACTGCTTCAAGTGCATTCAGGGCTCTGAAAGACTCTTTCCAGCTTCCCCGCTGGGCGTGGCTTTCCGCAAAACCGAGTGCCAGTCCCATATTACTATTCAGGCTTCTTACCTGGCTTGCCCGCGCATTTGTAATGGCCCTGTCCAGCTCTTCCTGGGTTATATCGCCATCTTTCACTTTTTGAAATTCCTCTTCAATAGCTGCTTCAATTTCATCTAATGAGACACCTTGATTTGGAACGGCAAGAGTCATGAACAGTCCGGGATATTTTGTGCCCGGGAAACCGTTGAATGCTTGTACAGCCAAAGCCATCTGTTCGTCTTCAACCAATCGTCTGTATAACCTTGACGTTCTGCCTTGAGATGTAATAGCTCCAACAAGTTGTAGTGCCGCAAAATCGGGGTGTGTTTGCGATACCGTGTGATAACCTGAAAGGAAAAAAGGCTGCGACTCTTCAATCATAACAAATCGGCGTTCACCGCGCTGCTCAGGCTCTTTTGTAATTACTTCGGGTGCGGCTCGTCCCGGCGACATTCGGCCAAAATACGTTTCAGCAAGTTCTCTCATTCTCACCGGATCAACATCACCTGCTATTGCAATTGTAATGTTACTTGGTGCGTAGTACTGCTGGTAAAATCTTCGGGCATCCTCAATAGACGTTCCCTGAATATCCGAAGCCCATCCAACAACGGGATTTTTGTAAGGGTGTGCAGAATAGGCAACACTTAAAAACTCTTCAATAAGCCGTCCTACAGGGTTAGAATCCGTACGCATTCTTCTCTCTTCCATTACAACATCTTTTTCTGCATAGAACTCACGAAATACCGGATTTAAAAATCGATCGGATTCTAATGAGAACCACAATTCAGCCCTGTTTTGAGGCAAGCTGTAGAAATATCCCGTTGCATCTGCACTTGTAAACGCATTTAAACCGGTACCGCCGTTTTGTTCTATGATCTGAGTAAATTCATTGCTCACAACGTATTGATCAGCTTCTTCAACCAATTCTTCAAAACGGTTCTTTAAGCGCTCGAGTCGTGCCTCATCAGGATTCGGCTTACTTCTCTCCCGTACCCACTGTCTGTAAACATAATCCGCTCTGGTTATTGCTACACTCTCTTTTTCCCAATCGGTGGTTCCTATCTCTTTCGTCCCCTTAAAAGCCATGTGCTCAAAAATGTGAGCAACTCCGGTATTTCCTACCGGTTCGTTCACGCTTCCTACGTTTACAAACGTCACAAAAGAGGCAACCGGGGCCACCGGCCGTTCTACGATAATAATATGTAATCCGTTATCGAGTGTAAACTCTGTCACCTTCTCTTCAAATGTCTCGAGCCCTTGTGCGTACATTATCGCAGGTAAGGCCAGGACACTCAACAATCCTATTAGCAGCTTATTTTTTATGGTCATAACAAATTGAATAGTTTATGGTTAATGAACGGGTTCCTCTACGAAATGCTTTTAAAAAAGATTCACCCCTCCCGAAATTTTCTCTTTTGAATAATGTTATCATCTTCATACAAAATCAACACTTAGTGTTAAATTTTGTGAAATTAACTCAATAAAAAAGGCCAGGCGTTATTATACGACTGGCCTCCATGTACTTATGATCTTATAAAAAACGTCAGGTAGTAAGCCCTCCGTCTATTACATACTGAGCGCCTGTAATAAATTTACTTTCATCGGATGCCAAAAACAGGGCGAGATCTGCGATCTCATCATTTTTGGCGTAGCGACCAAGAGGAATCATTTGTTCGAACCCTTTCTTCGCTTCTTCACCTCCGCCGGGAGCAAACCCTTCTTCCAAAGAGCGCATCATACGGTTATCAACAGGGCTTGGATGAATGGTGTTTACCCTGATCTTATCAGCAGCACCTTCCAGTGCGCCAACTTTCATGGCGCCTATGGTCGCATGTTTACTGGTCACGTACGCGCTCACATTTGGTGTACCCTGCAGTCCGGCAACAGAAGAGGTTATCATTACGCTGCCGCCTCCGTTTTTCTTCATATGTGGAAACGCATGCTTCATGCCAAGCCATACCCCCTTCACATTCACATTCATTACCTGATCAAAGGTCTCTTCCGGGTAGTCCTCGATTGGTTTTACTACCCCCTCAACCCCTGCATTCAAAAAAAGCACATCAATCTTTTTAAAAAGTTCAATGGCTTTATCCGTGTACTTTTTCACATCACTGCTTTTTGTAACGTCTGCAGATATATAGTGAACTTTATCACTCTTTATCTCTGCAGTTGCTTTTTTTAAAGCGTCCTCACTCAGATCAACCAGTAATACACCGGATGCTCCTTCCTTAAGCATCTTTTTGGCAGTTGCCAATCCGATTCCCCCGGCTCCGCCGGTAATGACTGCACTCTTGTTCTTTAGTCTCATTTTATCCTCCCTGGATAAACCTATTTTATGTTGGTATTAAGCCTCCTCAAAATCTTTTTCATCCGGTCTTACCGTAATTACAGGTTTGGATACGTACTGAGCTACTTTTTCTGCTGTGGATCCAAGAATCAGATGTGCAAATCCACTGTGGCCATGGGTAGCCATTACTACGAGATCTGCCGACTCGGATGCATAATTCTCAATTTCGTAATGTGCAGATACGCCTTTCTCTATTTTCGTATACAGCGGAATCGTCCGGCTTTGATCCCCGTCTGTGATTATTACCTCGTCTTCAAACGTAACACCGGTTCGCTGCACATGAATATTTTCGATTTTTCTCTTGGTAAGATGCTCATTCAGTCGTTCGATAATTGCCTCATAAATAGAGATCGTCTCACCTTTTGCAGGTGTTCTTGGAATATCTTCAGAAATACTGCCATAGAGTTCGATCACATGGAAAAGCGTTAAGTGTGCCCCGAACGAATCTGCAAGAGCTGCGGCCATCGGAAATGATGCAAGTGAAAGCTCCGATGTATCTGTGGTAATCATGATGTTCTTAACATCGTCTGTGTTAAAACGGCTGCTCACAGAAAATACCGGTGTTTTAGATCTTCGAATGACTCTCTCGGTTACACTGCCACGCAACATTTTCGTTTCGTGCGCGCCTTTTGCACCAATTAAAATCAGATCGTAGTTATTCTTTTTGGCGTACTCAATAATTGATTCAGACGGCCTTCTGTCAATCTTAACGACAAAATCACCACGGTTTTTATCCGCTATATAGCTGTCCATGGCTTTTTTAAGCTTTTGTTCAGCCTCTTCTACAACACGGGGATAAATATCCTTATTCATATCTAAAGGAACCCCTAACCGCTTAATGCTTTCATTCACATACTTGAGTGTAGGTACTATGTGTATAAAATCGATCTTTCCGCCAAATTTGTCTGCAATTTTTTGAGCAACTGCATAAGCCCCTTCAGCTCCCTTGGAAAAGTCTGTTGGTACCAGAATTTTTTTGAATGTAATCATGATCGAAGTCTGTTTTTGATATTTAAAATTAAAAACTCTTTGATTCGGTGAATACTTCTGACACCCTAACCATTATTCCTTTACTTAAATTTTGAAGTTTCTACCTTCTTAAGCAAGAAATATTTTGGTTATCTGAAAATAATTCAACGATTTGGGGACTTCCTTCTTAGAAATGCAATCCCAATAATAAGCAGTACTCCCAGTATCATCCCAATCACTCCCTGAGTTGTTTCAATTTCCTTGTCTGAATCTACTGAATCCGCCCATGGCTGAATCGGCTGGCTGGCTACAAGTTTTCTCGATACTGACTCAATAACTACCAGTTCTTCTCCGCTTTCGGTTGTTATTCTCTCTCCGATTCTCAGAAATTTCGGTTGATTTGGCAATCGATCCCTGTTCTCTATTTGATGCACTAAATCACTATCGGCCGGTACTACCTCAGTGCTTCTTACAATCTCTTCAAACTCCCGATCTTGATACGGCCATATAACGTATAGCGACCCAACCAAAAAACCAATCAAAACCAACAGGGTTACGGCATAGTATCGATTTAAAAGCCACGACAGAACTCTCGAAAATAGAATCAAGCCGGTTGCAGCTCCTATAGCAAAGGGGAGTATGTTGATCAGTGCCTGAACTGTCTCTGCAGAGCCAATTGCACCGAGCTGAGTTAATACGTAATCATATTTCCGAAATATGAGTAATATGTAAGAACCGGAAATGCCGGGAAGTATCATTGCGCTAATTGCAACGGCTCCACTTAAAAAGACAAACCAAAAGGATTCCGGGGTATCGGCCGGTACTAATGTTACTACCCAAAAACCAACGATTGCCCCTAAAAGAAGAGGGAAAACAGCTTTTAAATTCCGGTGAGAGTTATCCAGTTCAGCAAGTAGTAAAAATACAGAGCCCAGTATCAAACCAAAGAAAAGGCCGTAAATCAGTTCAGGGTGAGTAAACATATATACCTGAAGCGGTACTATACGCGTGAAAAAGATTACGGCCAGAACAATCCCTGTGAAAAGCAGCAGCAAGAACTTCCAGTGGAAGTACTCAAAAACTTTGTTGAAACGCAGAGTAAACAGGCTTTTTGCAGCTTTTGTATCTACACTCTTTATCGCAAAAATAAGCCGATGATAAATTCCGGTAATAAGAGCCATGGTACCGCCGCTAACACCCGGCACAATATCTGCAGAACCCATCAAAAAACCTTTCAATATTAAGTACGGAGACTCTTTCCAGTCCGTCTTATCGCGATTTTCTTCTTTTCTATTACTCAACTATTTGATTTTTGAATTTAAACTTTCCGTATCTGAATTTTCTTTTAACACATCAGTTTCATAATACTTCATTGCACCTACCAAAGAGAGTGTAGCCCCTGCAGTAGATATAGCAACAATTGTCATGATCGCGTGCGAAACTGCGTATGGCCCTGAAAATACGAAATCTATCAGCCAACCTGCTAACGGAGGTCCGATACCAAAACCTGCTACACTAATTACAAAGAGATACAGCCCACCTGCAAGAGCACGTTTTCGGGATGGGACAAAATACTGAATAATGGCAGCAGCCACACCATTATAAGATGAAGCAAATAAAACTCCGATTCCCATAAAAAGAAACGCCATTTCCGGAGTAGAAGAATAGAGCCCTAAGGCATAAAAGGGCAGGCCTCCCAAAGCTGCAAAAACCCCCATCAGATATCGTCTATTAGGCTTCTTTTCAGCCAATTTATCCGCCATTTTTCCTGAAAGGATTACCATAACTCCAACGCCAAACATGAACCATCCGTACTGTGGAATCAGGTCCGGCCTCTGGTGCAGATCATTAAATACATTTCCAATAAATGCCAGAATGGTATATCCCATGCACGCCAAAAATGAAAAACCAACCAGATGAAAAACAACCGACTTTTTGGTCAAAATTTCTTTCAAGTCAGACAGTATGTTCTCCTTGTCACTTTCATCCGGTTTCTTTTTGTTCGGCTCCCGAACTATAAACCAGGTAAGAGGAGCCAGTATCAGACCGGGTACCCCCACTACAATCATTGCCACTCTCCAGTCATATTGTAAAGAGACCGTCCCTCCAACCAAAAATGATAACCCAACCCCTATAAAAATCCCACTCGCATAGATAGAAAAAACCGTTGCTCTCTGCTTCGCCGAAAATGTATCAGCCAGATAAGAGTAAACGGCCGGGCTCAGCATTGCCTGACTTAATCCCACAAAAACCCTTGCAGTAACCAGAAAGGCAAATGAAGCTGCAAACCCACTCAAAACCGTCATTAAACTCCAGACAAAAAGCCCCACACATATCATTAACTTTCTGGACGTTTTATCCGCAAGTCTTCCCATGGGTATACCTGCCAGGGCGTATACAAAAGAAAAAGCCGGACCGTAAAGTAACCCAATCTGAAAGTTACTTAATACCAGGGTGTCCCGTATTTGAGTGCCTAAAACAGCTACAATTTGACGATCTACAAAGCTTAAAATATAGATTAGCGTAAATAAGAGAACGATACCGTAAGAAGCGTACTTCTTCATTTCAGGAGTCAGGTTATAAGTGAAGGGCAAGTTTACGAATTCAATCTCCGAATATGAAGTATTCATCTACTCGATTTCCATCAAACGATATGGATAAAAATTTTATTTAAATAGCGACATTCATAAGTTGCTGCCAATCATTTTTACAATAACACACACAGAGGAAAACAGTGGCAAAGCTTCCCAAAAAGTCTAAAAAACAGAAAGAGCATGCAGAAAAAATTCTGGAAGAGCTTTATGAGTACTACCCAAATCCTGTATGTGAATTAAATCACAGAAATCCTTTTGAACTTTTAATTGCCACAATACTTAGTGCCCAGTGTACGGATGTACGAGTAAACAAAGTAACGCCGGCACTTTATGAGGCTTATCCCACACCGGAAACCATGGCAGAAGCACCGTTGGAAGAGCTGGAAGAACTGGTTCGAACAACAGGCTTCTATCGCAATAAAGCAAAGTCACTGAAAGAGGCTTCAAAAACTATTGTTGAAGAGTTTGATGGTGAAGTTCCCGACACTATGAAAGATTTACTGAAACTTCGAGGTGCTGCTCGAAAAACAGCAAATGTTGTGCTTGGAAATGCATTTAATAAAAATGTAGGTGTAGTTGTCGACACTCATGTTAAGCGGCTTTCAAACCGGTTCGGGCTTACAAAAGAGAAGAAAAACACCAACAAGATTGAAAAGGATTTAATGGCACTTTTCCCTCAGGAGCATTGGACAAACCTTTCTCACCTAATGATTCATCATGGGCGGAATGCCTGTAAAGCTCGCATTTCCGAGCCTCCGGATCACCCCATTTGTATCAAATACGGTAAAAAGTGTGAATGCTGGAAAATGAGAGGACAGAAAGAAAATGAATGACACACTACTCTTTGATTCACTTACATCACCAATCCCTGGAATACGCCCGGATCTAAACATCATTCCCATCAAGGATGAAGGACGTGATCTGCTCTATTTCCACGATGTAATGGGCTATGCATCGCCAAATTTTGCTCTCGATCATCAAGTTGAGACAGTTCTTTCATTAATCAATGATCGAACATCAATTAAGGAGATCGCAAAGCTTTCCAATGGAAATATTTCTGCGGATGAGCTACTTGAATTTATCCAGTTACTGGATCAAAACCGGATATTAAATACCAAGCACTTCAAACTATTTTCAAACAAAATTGAGAAGCAGTTTGAAAGTAGCAGAGTTCGTAAACCGGCTTTATCCGGCCGCAGTTATCCAAATAACGCTGAGCAGTTGAAGGAGTACTTAGCATCACTTTTTGAAGGATATGATCAATCTCCCGTAACTCATGCTAAAGCACTTTACGCTCCCCATATTGACCTTAGTGTGGGTGAAAACCAATACGTTGAAGCGTTCTCTAAATTGAGAAACTTAAAGCCTAAGAGAGTAGTCATTTTAGCCACAAGCCACTATTCGGGATATTTTCCGGGTATCTATGATGAATTCCCATTTATAGCCTCTGATAAAGATTTCCTATTGCCAAACCGTACATTTGAAACCGATTCAGATTTTATAAATCAACTCAGAGAAAATGATTCTGATACCGGACTCACTATGGCCGACAGGGCTCACAGAATTGAGCATAGTATCGAAACCCACCTACTTTTCGCTTCTCACATTTGGGAACATGATTTCCAAATTGTTCCCATTCTTGTAGGGTCATTCGATGAAATACTCTATCACAATTCGGGCGATTTGGCTGCTAAAATTGATCGGTTTACAAATAAATTAAAAGTGCTGGACAGTGAAGATACATTTTACCTGATTAGCGGAGATCTGTCTCATGTCGGCAAAAAGTTTGGTGATCAGACCAATGCGTCGTTAATGAAAGGAGAGATTCAATCAATAGATAATCATTTCATGAATGCGTCTGTGAACATGGATTCAAATCAGCTTCTTGAAAACCTGGCAACCCATTATGATTCAAGCAGAATCTGTGGTTTTCCTCCACTCTATACATTTATTAACTCTATTGATAATTTAAGCGGTGAGCAGATTAACTATCACTGGTGGGACGAAGTTTCAACAGAGAGCGCAGTTTCATTCGGTTCAATTCTTTATCGTAAAGCATAATCAGAGCTTCCCGAAGATACTTCTGATTTTGAGGCTCCAGACCCTCCAAATGGCTTCTCTCACTATCGATTTAGACATTTTTGAAACACCTTCTTCTCTCTCCTTAAAAATGATGGATACTTCACTCAACGCAAAACCGGCTTTCCATGCTCTGAAATGTATCTCAATCTGAAAGGCATAACCATTTGATCGAATTTTCTTCAGATCAATAGTTTCCAGTACTTTACGATGCAGACATTTAAAACCTGCAGTCGTATCCTTAACAGGAATTCCGGTGATGTATCTTGCATAAAGATTGGCACAGTAAGAAAGTATTAAACGGCTCAAGGGCCAGTTTACAATACTGATACCTTTTATATACCTGGAACCGATGGCTACATCAGCCTCACCTTTTTCAACTACTTCAATCAGGCGCGGCAGATCTTTTGGATCATGAGATAAATCAGCATCCATCTCACAAATGAACTGATAACCTTGTTCCAAAGCTACTTCAAATCCTTTAACATACGCCGTTCCTAGTCCTAGTTTCCCCTCTCTTTCAATTAGATTTATTCTTTCAGGATATTGCTTTTGTTTCTCTTTTATAAGTTCTGCAGTACCGTCAGGTGATCCATCATCTACAAATAGAATGTCTACTTCTCGAGGCAATTCCATCACAATGTCTACTAACTTAGTAACATTATGTGCTTCATTGTATGTTGGGATAATTACAACTGCATTCGCTTTCATTCTGATTCACTTATTAAATTCATTTTTTTCAATACAAATACTCGTTTACTGTGAATCGACGCATACGATTCTTATTTTCATAGCTAATTGTAAAGGCAGAAAATACTGCCTTATGGATAGAAATAATAAAATAATTCATTGTTTACTCTACAGAAAACTTCATCACAAACCAAAGCTCGTGTCGGTAAATTAACGACAGATCACGGAGATATTGAAACACCGATCTTTATGCCTGTTGGCACCTTAGGAAGTGTGAAAGCTGTAAATCAGGATGATTTAAAGGAAAAAATAAAAGCTCAGATAATACTTGGCAACACTTATCACCTCTACCTCAGGCCCGGAAACGATATAATAAAAGCTGCAGGAGGTTTACATCAGTTTATAGGCTGGGATAAGCCTATTTTAACAGATTCAGGCGGTTATCAAATTTTTTCGCTTTCGGAGAGCAGAGATCTGAAAGAAAAAGGTGCCATTTTTAAAAGTCATCTTGATGGATCTAAACATCTTTTCACTCCAGAAAATGTAGTAGAAACTCAAAGAATTCTGGGCTCCGATATAATGATGATCCTTGATGAATGCCCTCCTTACCCAGCTGAACGAGAATATGTCGAAAACTCTATGAAATTAACTCATAGGTGGGCCAAACGGGGGCGTGAACACTTTTTAAAAACTGAAGCTATCTGTGGACATGAACAGATGCAATTTGGTATAGTACAAGGTGGAGTGCATAAAGATTTGCGAAAGATATCCTCGCAATATATGGCTTCACTCGATTTTGAGGGTCTCGCTATTGGTGGCTTAAGTGTTGGTGAACCTACCCATTTGATGTATGAAATAACTGATTTTAATACAGATCATTTACCTGAGAAAAAACCACGTTATTTGATGGGTGTAGGTACGCCGGCGAATTTATTGCAAAATGTTGCTTTTGGTGTCGATATGTTTGACTGTGTGATGCCAACGCGAAATGCCAGAAATGGCATGATATTTACCAGGCATGGAAAGGTTAATATTAGGAATGCGAAATGGAAACATCATCATCAACCATTTGATAGTGATTTTCCATCAGATTTATGTCAAAGGTATAATATGAGCTATATACATCATCTTATAAAATCAAATGAGATACTGGGTATTGAGCTTACATCAAAACACAACCTGACATTTTATCTGTGGCTGATGGAAGAAATTAGAGAGAGAATTAAAAATGACACCTTTAGTAATTGGTACCAAGAGATGATGAAAACTGTAGACCAGAAGATTTAATCTTATCTTCAACCACTTCTTAACAATCGATTATAAAAACAAAAAAAGCCCCTGAACGCTGAGCGTTAGGGGCTTTAAGAATAAAGATGAGGCGACGACCTACTCTACCGCGTGTGCAGTACCATCGGCGCTGCGGAGCTTAACTTCCGTGTTC
>LFIK01004158.1_pt1 | contig 11737 bp, 15 predicted proteins | sample 643401 | NCBI WGS metagenome assembly LFIK01 (sample SAMN03777447, study PRJNA286221) | soda lake metagenome | biome: soda lake; feature: Kulunda steppe; material: water; isolation source: sample T5-Br brine of Lake Tanatar-5 | place: Russia: Kulunda steppe | collected 2010-07 | reverse complement strand
GTGTGTGTGTGTGTGTGTGTGTGTGTGTGTGTGTGTGTGTGTGTGTGTGTGTGTGTGTGTGTGTGTGCGCGCGCGCAGGTGTGCTGGCATGGGACGCAGAAGGGGTGCAAGCAAGGGCTCTGCCGAGCTGCGCCTGCTTGCCACGAAAGGCTGCTTGGATGGAGCATGGGCGGAAATGCAGTCCTGCCGCGAATGCTGCGCAGGAGGGCGGGTGTGCTCCCAGCACTGACTGCGTGCAGAGCCATAGCGCTGCCGCTGCTACAGCGGCTTGCCCACCGCCCTGCATGCCCCTTCCCCCTTAACAGCTTCGGGTCCCTGGGCACCTTATAAAAGGAGCGCCTGCTTTGGGCACTGCACTTGCGCAGGTCCAAGAAGCTGACACGCTGCTGGCTCAGGCCGCCAGCACCCCAGGCTACGCGCCCTCCTCCGTGGTGCACCTGCTGCTGGCTCAGGCCCAGGTGTGTGTGACCTTGCCGGACTTCATCATGCGCCGTCTGTGTGTGCCTGCCAGCCTCACGCGCCTGGCACTGCCCCTGCCTGCAGCTTGTGCGCGTGTGTTGGGTGGCTTGCATGTTGCCCCTAATGCAAACATATTGTGCACGGTCCGCGTGTGCCTGCCAGCCTCATGCGCATGGCATATGGATACCCCCTGCAAGTTGAGTGTGTGAGTGAGCTCATGTACCTCGCAGGTACATCGCATGTGCCTCCTGCACCTCTCCCCACTCACAGGCCCCCCCTCCCCCTTTCTTTGCTGTCACTGCACGTGCTGCATCTCTCGCGCACCCCGAGCCTCATTCCAAACCCGTGCCTGGTCTCACATCAGGGCTTGGTTTCAGGACAAACCCACCTCTGACCCACGACCCACCCACCCACCTAACCCACTACTGACAGCCTGCATGTCACCCCAAGAGCACGACCACCCGCGGTCTGCGTGTGTCTACTGGTCTGCGTGTCTGCATGTGTCTGCATGTGTCTGCTGGTCTGCATGTATGTGCTGGTCTGCATGTGTCTGCTGGTCTGCATGTGTCTGCTGGTCTGCATGTGTCTGCTGGCCTGCATGTGTCTGCTGGTCTGCATGTGTCTGCGGGTCAGCATGTGTCTGCTGGCCTGCATGTGTCTGCTGGTCTGCATGTGTCTGCATGTGTCTGCATGTGTCTGCTGGCCTGCATGTGTCTGCGGGTCTGCATGTGTCTGCTGGTCTGCACGTGTCTGCTGGTCTCGAGCCTGACGCGTGCCTGCGTGTGCTGAGACACCTGTCACACACCTCTTTGCCCGCTCGATGCGGGGCACCACACCTGCGCATGTGTGCCCCAAATCAGCCTGGCGTGTGCCTGCGGGGAACGCCTGCCTATGCACACATGCACTCCCCTGCAGTTGGCCCTGGAGTCGGGCGACGCGGCCAGGGGCGCAGAGCTGCTGGCCAGGGCATCCGCGGTGGCGCAGGAGGCGGGCGCGGCAGGAGGCCTGGGCGCGCGTGCTGGCAGCCCCGCGCTTCTGGCCTCCATGGTGGCTCTGCGCCAGAGGGTGGGTGTGGGTTGGGGAGCGATTGGGTGAGCGGCTGCAGGCACGCATGCTGCGCCCACGGAGCTCCAGGTGACTGGGTGGTGTGCCTGAGGTTTGCACAAAAGGTCCAATGTGTGGTGCTGAGGTGGGCAATGCTGTGTCCTGGCTGCTGCAGCTCAGCAGGGGCCGCGACGTCTCTCAGGGACTCTGCCCACAGGCGGTTTGCATGCTGCCACGCCCAGGGCTGTTGCTCGCGCTGCCCATGTGCTCCATGGCACAGCACGGCAGCGTGGGCGGGCCACATGCCGCCCGCGCTGCAGGCATCTGCCGCTCAGTGTACCCGCAAGTGCATGCATGTGCGCGTGTGCTGTCCCATGAGCATGACATCTCCCCTCCACGCCGCCATGTTGTCAATGGGCGGCCCCTGATGCCAGCAAACATGCCCTCGTGCGCTACGGGGCATCTCACACACATGCACATGAGCGCACACTCACACAGCACAAGCATGTGAACACGCGCGTGCTCCCCCACCCACACGCGCTGCAGCGCAAATCTTTGGCTACCTTCCCAAGCGCGCCCCTCGCGCATGTGTGGCAAGCATCGCCCACATGCCCGCGCCGCTAGCGCATGCGCGCGCTTCTCAGGCACGCACCTGCACCGATGCGCGCGCGCCCCGTGTGCCTGCCCACCTGCCCGCCATGTGCAGTTGGGAGACCATGGGGCAGTGGAGGCTCTGTTGGAGCGCAGCCTTGCGGCGTGGAAGGGCAGCCCGGATGGTGTGCTGTCCACAGCCGGCGTGTCCTGGTGCTTGGAGGGCCTGGCGGACCTGAAGCTGAAGCTGGGCAAGGTGCGTGCGAGGTGCCGCTTGCTGTGCGCGTCGGGGGTGGGCAGGCCGGCAGGGCGGGCGCCATGTAGACGCAAAGCCAGGGCTCATCAGAGGATGTGCACACAGGGTCAGGCACATGTGTGACACCTGCAGCTGGTGCCGTTGCTCCTGCACCACCCTTCCATTGAAGGGGCAGTGTGGCAGGGAGGTGGTGCGCAAGCGGGATTGGCTACACAGGCGATGCAGGCGTCGAGGCGCAGATCAGGAAGGCCGGGCAGGCGCCCGAGAGCGCACTCAGGCAGGCAGCGCAGGCAAGGCCGTGCCAGGGGAATTCTGCAGGCGAGGTCATGGTGACGTTTTGTGAAGCCGCCTCTGCCGTTCGTGTGCCTTGACCTAAAATGCGTAAGAAGCTCAGTACACTGCTGCTGACGTAGGCTTTGAGGCTGGTGTGGAGCTGCACCCGCTATGCCTCCTCAGCGCGCTCCGTGTCATGTGCGCACTGTGAGGTCCATGTGCCAGGTTGCATGTGCGCCCCGCTGCCCTGTAGGTGAAGGAGGCCGAGGCGGCCCTACAGCAGCTTCAGGACTTGGGCGTCGGCAGCGCTGCGGTCCTAAAGGTGGGTAGCTGCAGGGGCTTGCTTTGCCTGTGGAGTGCTTCTAGTGGAGGGAAGTGGGTAGCCCTAGCAATGTTGATGCGTATGAGGCAGGCGTGTTGGCATGGGCATGGGCAGTGTTGCCGGTGCGTGGCAGGTATATGGCCTTCAGTGTGCATGGCAGAGGAAGGCTTCGAAGCTTGTATGGTAGGGGCCCTTGGTCTACCTCCAGAGGGAGGCGGGCTTGCAAGACAAGTGGAAGGTCAACTGAGAGCAGCACCCCGAGGCTGCATGCCACAGTGCAGTCCCGCAGCGCTGCCCCAGCGGCGCCCGCGCGGCAGCGCAGCGCGGGTGTGCACGCACAGACCCACCCCCCTGGGGGCCTGTGCGCCCCGCCCTGCGCGTGCATGGCGCAGCGCACCCCTCCCTCGCCCTCTATCATGCCCTGTGACATGCACCAGGCTCTGCTCGTGGGCCAGCAGCGCCGTCCCAGCAGCCTCATACTCGCACCGCCTGATAAACGCCCCCAAGCATAATCGATGCACACGCCCCTAAGCATGATTGCTGCGCGCACCCCCCATGTGCTCCCTCAGTTCTGCCCTCCTGCGTGTGCGCGCTCTTTGTCCCCCCTTGCTCCACACCCGTGCCTACCCTGTGGGATGCCCGCACTCCACCGCTGCACAAAGCCTGCTTGTTAGCCCTTGCACCTGCCTGCCTGCCTGCCTGCCTGCCTGATTGACTGACTGACTGACCGCGCCTCCTGCCACCCAGCCACCCGCCGACTTGCCTGATTGACAAACTGACTGACTGTGCCTCTTGCCACCCAGCCACCCGCCGACTCGTCTGCCTGCCTGCCCACCCACCAGCCTGCCTACCTGCCTGAACACCTTCCCCCCCTTCCCATCCTTCCTTCCACCTTCCTGCCTGCCTGCCTTCTTGCGCAGTTGCATGCTCGCCTGATGCGCGCGCTTGCTGCCGGCCCGGACCTGGCCAAGCCCGCAAGCCTGGCGCAAGGCCTGCCTAGCCTGGCCGTCGACGTGCGCAGCATCGATGTGGACGCGCTGGAGGAGAACACGCTGCTGTCCGCCAGGCGCGCAGGTGTGTGGAAGAAAGATGGGCACACAGGCGGGCCCGGGTGTGAGGTCCCGCCAGGGGGTCAGGGGGCGGCCACGCGCGCGGCTGGAGGGATGCAAGCGCGTGAGGGTGTAGAGGAGGTACGGGGGGCAAGTTTGCGCGATTGGCGTGTGTTGGCCTGCAGGTGCCAAAGAATGTTGGGTGGCTGGCTCAGCGCCGCCGCTGAGTCCCAGGCACCCTGCAGTCCTTCGTCGGGCGCAACACTGCTGGGGTGGGGCCCCTGCAGTGGCACTGGGCCCTATCCCTGAGACGTCGTCCCAACCCAGTCCCCAACCCAGGGGCAGCACCCTTGAGGTCTGGCTGCTTCAGGATCCTTCAAGGGGCTACGCAGGAGGCATGGGATTGTAGCGCAGAAGGACGCGGGATGTGGTGAGGTGGCGCATGGATGATGCGCAGACAGCACAGGGGCTGCGCGTTGCATTGGGCGTGCCTGTGCATGCGCAGGGGGCGACGCGGAGGCGGCGCCTCAGGCACCTGCAGAGGCTGGCGGGCAGAAGCGCGGCGCTGACAGCATGGAGGTGGATGGCGCAGGCGCAGAAGATGAGAAGGTGGGTGCGGTTCAGCTTTGCGGTGGTGCATGAGACGGAGAGGGGGGGGATGAGTCAGCTTTTAGAGAGGTGGATGCGAGTGGGAGAGCGGGAGGTGGGATGGTGAGAACGGGGCTAGGCGTGTGTGTGCACGCAGCCATTACCACATACAAGCCACAAAGACAGCCACGCCCACGTTTATGATGTGCACCTGCGCCTCATGCAGAAGCGGGTGAAAAAGAAGCGCACGCACAAGAGGAAGCCCCGCCTGCCCAAGGGTTACGATCCCAGCCAACCCAATGGCGGCCTCCCTCCACCAGACCCGGAGCGCTGGTTGCCTAAATGGGAGCGATCAGACTTCAAGAGGAAAAAGAAGAAGAGCTCAGCACGAGATAGGGATGGCAAGGGTGGAGGCGCGCAGGTGCGCAGAAGCAGCATGCCCTAGACTAGACGCATGTGCACGCACCAAATATGCTGCTGGGGCTCGCAAGCAGCACACCTCTGGGTGCGCAGCAGCAGCACGCTTGCTCCCCTTGGCTGGGCACGATATACAGGCTGGGGTCCATGCCTGTGATATGCCATGGGCTGTGCATCAGGTTTGTTCAGACTGCTGCTACCGCTGCCGCCGCCACTATTTCTTCATGTGTGTGCATATGTGCGCGCGCATGTGTTTGTGTGCATATGCACGTGTTTGTGCGCGTGTGCATGTGCAGGTGTGACTACGTGCCTGTGTGCCTGCATGCGGGTGTGCGTGTGTGCGTGTGTGTGCACAAGTGATGCACACAGCAGGCAATGTGGGCCCCATTGTATTGCGTGCATTTCGCTGTGCATCCGCAGGGTGCTGGGAAGGTGGATGACTCTTTGGACCGCACAAAGCAGGACGGCTCTAAAGGAAAGCAAGGACCCTCAAAGCCCCAACCCCCTGCCGGGAAGTCAAAGAAGGGCAAACGGTGATTGTGAGAGGGCTTCTAAGTTCTCACCTACATTTTGTAGGGTCCTTGGTATGTGACCCAGGCGGACTACACAGGATTGCGGAAATTTTTGTCTCAGTCTTGTAGCATCCTGCACAGCCCCAACCACAACTCTCACACCCTGAGTGACCCTTTTCTGTATGGCGTCGCCCTGCTGGCTCAGCTTCCTTATGTTCCTTATAAGCATTCCTTATGTTTCTTATGTTCCTTACTAATTAGTAATTAAGCATTTCCCTGTGAAGCCTGTGCTGTCAGGGGGTATCATGCGGATATCATAAGGGTGAGTATTGCTCCACTCCTAACCTTGAGGATAAAGTTTACAAGTTTAAGTTTGACCTTCATCCAGGTAGTTTGCCTGTTCAGGTTGCTGGTGAACACCAGCCATCAAAAAAACATCCATAAAGTTTACAAGTTCAAGTTTGACCTTCAGCCATAAGCTCTGAATTGTTTAAAACAACAGGAATCATTAGTTTAACCTTGAGGATAAGCCAGGTAGTTTGACCTTAAGGATAAGCAGGGGCATAAATTTTGAGGCTGCCAGTGGCTCTCAGTGAGAGCGCATTTGGTACTTGGGATTTGCACACAGACCATCTGTGACAATTGATGTGAAGCTTCATAACAAGGGTTTCAAGAAAGTGCGACTCCAAGCCTACTCATAAATAACTATGAGTGCATGAAGAAATAAAGCAGTGCATGAAGGAAATAGGATGCATGAAGAAAATAGGAATGAAGGAAATAAATAGATGAAAAATTGATAAAAAGTTGTTGTTTTCCTGGCCCAGAAAAGCACACATTGTTAAAGCCTGCGGGAGGAAATAGGGATGCATGAGTCCTTCGGAGAGAGACCAGTCACTGGTGCCAGTGGCACGTGTGGATGGGTGCAATGAAATAGGACGTCACGTTACTGATGTCTAAGATGAGCAATACCGTATTGCTCATCTTGTACATCATTAGCAGTGCACAAGTCACAAGTAGGGGAGGTATTGTGGATCTAGGTCACAGTTTCAATTCGTTAAGTGTGGGTGCAAAGTCTGAAGCGTGCTAATAACTTCATGAGGAAGGTCAAGAAACGAGTGATGTGCTTCAACTCTTACACCAGCCATCTGCCCCCTCTCTTTTATGATGACGCGCAGCTCCCCTACACTGTGTGACACTCCTTCAAATATCTGGGCATGGTTTGTGAAGGACATATCAATCTAAATACTGCAGCTGATGCTGCGCTACGTCCATTCACAGCTGGTCCCTTCCGCATCAGACAGTTCATACAGGAACATGACGTTGCAAACAGGTTATACATCTACACGTGGCTCCAAAAAATTTACACAATTCCTGCTGGTACATATGCAAGCCAGGTTTGGGCCAACTCATCCTTACGACAGGGCCAAAAATTGGACAATCCTCTACATGGTGCATGAGCGTGGTCTAGAGCCTACAGTTCAACTGGTTCCGGGCGGCAGTGCGGCTGTACAATGCTTTAACACAAGCAATAGCTTCACTGTGCTCTGAGACTGTGGATTTTTTTTGTCGGGCTGGCAGTGTCCAGCAAGCCCAGCAGTCAACCCATCTGGCTGAAGGTCTAAACCCATTGTAACTTTCTCTGTCAGAGAAGGGAGACCCAAAGCAAACAGGGCAAAAGATTCTATAAGCTGGTGAGCCCTTCCTGATCAGGTGTAGGCCTAACAGCTTGACCACCTATGGTTGACAAATCATGAATAACAGGTGGGCATCAAAAAGTTCAGAGCAACATAAGGACACTGATTACATGATGCAAGCAGCATTCAAAATCAAAGATCAATGATTGGTTCAGAAGCATAGTCTGAAAAGCATGAATTTTTAGAGTCATGGTTTGCATCGAATGCTCAAATTCAATCACATGCTGACACTTATGGAGCTGACGACACTGTACACAGGCGCAGGCTCTGATTTGCACACAGCTGGCGTACGATATGCGATCATATCCACGTCTGGTGATCATTGGTAAGACTGAGGTATGGACAGACTGGGAATAAGTACACAAGCAGACTGCAGCTCCACACCTAACATATTCAGTTTTTCATTCAGCAATAAAAACGAATCACACCAAACTTCACACAATAGAAACCAACACACATCACTTGATGAACACTATCAGGTCCAAAGCTTTCCAACAGCTGTGGAGCTCGCACAGGAACTGTTGCAGAGCACTACAGGGTGAAACAAAAGCAGAACTGACATGGATAAGAACCATCTTCCACAAGCCACAAAACCGTGAGGACACGCATCCTTAATCTGGGAATTGATGGGGGCGCTGGGAACAGGCTGAGCAGCACTGCAGATTCATGCTCCCACTTTGCTTCTTCTCCAGAGACGTCGTGCAACACCAACGCTTGCCTGAGATAATAGAGCTTGAGTAAGAACGCTAGTGTACATGGGGATAGATCTACAGCTGTGCAAGTGCATTTCTACAGCTAAATGTGTGTACATATCAACCCAACAACCCTGTGCGTGTTGCATTTGGTTGGCCTAGCCCTGGCCGATGGGCCAGGCTTCCTGAGCTCCCACGACAGAAGCGGGAGGGCCTAAAGAGACGAGCCGTGCGGAAGCGATGGGGGAGGGAGAGTGGCCAACGCAGGGAGAGCTTCACCTCTGCCTCATCGGCACACACCGCACGCCCCCTCTCGGCATCATCTCTTGGCGCGTTTCTCGTCAGGCAGGTTGAATTGGAGCATGCTGGTATCTTCGAATTGCTTGCTGCCGGTTTTCCCGGGCGGCGAGGTCAGCGAAAGCTGGCTGAAGTCCCCACTGCGTAAGAGGGCGCGTGCGCGGAGAGGGTTGAGCAAGCAGAGGCGCACGCACACACGCACCCGGCAGGAGGGGCCGTGTGCACACATTGTAGTGGGGTCTGACGAGGACAATGGCAGGCAGCAGGGCGTGCTATTCGTGTGTCATCAGACGGACAACGCCCAACTCCCTCCCACCCGACACTCCCCCACTTCACGCCCTCTCGCTGCTCACCTGTCCATCCGCTTAATGGTATATCTGCCGCTGGCTGAGCGCTGGGGATCCCTGCCCTTGCTGCGGCGCTGCGACGCTCCGCTCAACGAGGAGGACGCGAAGAACGTGTTGCAGGCCATCTCGATGGCAGGGGGAGGGAGGCCGGGCAGCAGCACCTGCGGTGCGCAAGAGCGCGGCCAGAAATCAGCTCAATCATGAAAGCACAGTGCACTCCGCGCCTGAAGGGGGCGTGAGCCGGGAATGACAGGGCCGGATGCCATTCGCTTCAGGGTCCCCCCACACAAAACAGCTCTGCCCCTAGGCCCCTCCAGGACTCCTGCAGTCCCAGCAAGGGCTGCCCAGTCTTGCAGATATCTACAGCACGCACCTGCAGCACGCGCCGGGTGTCGCGCACTGCCTGGGGGTTAGGCGCCGGGGCCTTCCCTTGCTGTTGGTCGTGAGCCATGGCAACTGCGTTTGACTTTTCTGCTCAATCCTTCTGTGTATTTGCCGTGTCTTGATGCCAGTTAATTCAATACTGGCTTCTGCTTGGTCAAAGCCAAAGTTACCGTTGGCCACACCTTTTTTCACTACACATTAATTTGCTTCATAAGTTTCCTGCCCTTACTACTAGACACTAACTTCGAGTTCTCCCCCCCCCCTCTCTCTCTCTCTCTCTCTTCCCTCTCCGTCTATCTATCTCTCTTCTTCTCCTTTTCGAAATGGTCATACTGAGTATGAACTCCTGCCATTCGAGCAGACGGGCTTGCCTTTCCATGACGCCTGCATGCCAAGACCTTAACTTGGAGACATGGAGGTCAACTCTCCTGCCCTCCCTGGTTGAAAGCAACCTTAATGCTGTCATACCACATTACCATCAGGAAGACTCCACGTTCTGCGCCTAAGGGCATATGCTGCTGCTGCTGCTGCTGCTACACATACCCTGCAGACGCTGGTGCCTCCCTGCTCTGACTCTGACCTCCTTCTGACCCAACCATGGACGCAAGGCCCTTGGCCGCAGGTACACAGCTTGCAGTCTTAAACATATCACTCCTGGTTACCCTTAAAACAGGGCTAACAGGGTTCTGAGCTTAAAAACTGCAAACCATGGCGCGCGTACCGCAAGAACATACTAAAGCACACCCATTTAAAATGGGGCCATTTTAGGCCTCAGTGTCCCCCCTTTGTCATTTTGGGGATAAGCGCTTTCATTTTCCCTTTCCTTCCCTCGAACTTAAAAAATTTTCTTTTCCCATCACACACACACTCTCTCTCTCATCCTGCTTACAGAAGATCAGTAATGATGAATAAATTGAAAAATAAGACATACTCTTGTTAGAGACAAATACAGATGTGTTGGCCAAGCTGTGACAAGAAAGCAAACCAGACCAAAAATATTCTTCAGGGCACAAAAGTGGAGGCTATCACGGGATACGTCGAAATTGCCTGCAAGTCTTAGCAGCTTTTCAGTCTATCTCATTGCTGCTTGTTAGTCTATCAATGTTGCTGAAAATTGTCCAAAGGTGCCAAAATTTTGTAGCAGTCTTCTGCATGTTCGCCATGTGGATTGGAAACCTGTGCAAACATGCCAGATAAGGTTAGGTTACACAGGTGCACCTGCCAAACTAGGGCAGCTTAGCTGAAGTCTATCAGGCCCACAACCCGAACCCACACCTTGTCAACAATGCAAGCATGTGGAAGCATGTTTTTCCAATCTTCTCGCACCTTGGTCTGTCTTTGGGAATACTCATACTCATACTCCTGCAACACTCTCAAGAGGCTGCTTGGTGACACTGGCTCAGCTTCTGCTGCTTCATCTTCTACATAGATAGCTTCCTCCTCCTACACCACCACGGGTTAGTAGGTGTCATGAGGATGAAAGCTCCATACATAGAGCAACTGATCGAGGCAGAACTTAAAAAAACAGTGATTAACATCATTTTCCAGCTTCAAGGCATTCAACCAGGGAACGCTTCTTTGAGCCATTCTCGGGGGGCTCCTTTTCCCAAACATCCCCGTTGCCCTAAACTTTCCTAGTGTCCAACTGGCAGCACCTCTTTGAGCTTATTCTTTTGAAAAGTCGAACGCACGACTTGAAAATAAGTTCCCTGGTTCAGAGGCAGGAGGGCCATAAGTTGGCTTAAGTAAGGCCCAAAGAGCCCCAAGGGATGCCATTTGAAAACGCATCCTTGTGGACTATCATGTAACCTTTAATTGGTCTGTGAGAAAGTGTCCGGGGGGATCTGGTTTTCACCCCCCAGGACCCGCATTTGGCAGCTTTTGCCAGTAAATCCCAGACTGCGAAGTGCTCAGATTAACAGCGATCTGCCTAGCAACCATCGAGGGATGCAAAGCATACTTGCCCAGATGCTCGCCAGAAATTCCAGACGCTAGTGACGCCCCCCTGGTTCCTCAATAACTCAACTGTTTTCATAAGATCAAAACTCCAGAATCAAAAGCTTTGAAAGCGGTTACCTCTTCGTCCTTTTTAAAGGGCTCCAACACGACATCACCTGAGTCAAGCACCTGCGAACATAGGGGCTCCTTATTGTTTAAAGCAGTTTCAAGGTTGTAAGTATGGTTAGATGCAGGAAGAATAGCATCTTTGACAATTTTCACACCCCTTACCTTCAATACTCGCCCAAGCCTTTCTTGACCATCCTTTCTGTACTGCACCAAGTCAATTTCTTCCAGCAAACTGCTAACATCAATGCGCGCACTTGCTCTGGGGGAAGGGTGTAACCTGTTGGTAGCAACGTTCTTGCCACCAGCTGGATGAATGCCCTTTGTTGCAGAGAAACCTTTTGCCTTCGCACTGAGCATGGAGCTGACTTTAATTTAATTTAACGAAATTTAAAAACGCTCTCAAATCTTGAAAGCAAATAATAATAATATGAAATAATGTCCCTACTAGGAAGCCTTTACAGCTTACCGCGATCATTTTTAGACGTTGAGGTTCCCAGTGCTGAGGATGGGTGAGTAGATAGGTGCATGTGATAATTTTACCTGAGTATGAGGTTGAGCATGCATGTGCGCATGCTTGTGAACGGTTGTCTGCTGGCCCAGGAGGTGGTGTGTGCGGCTGGCACTCTGTGTGTGTATGTGTGTGTATGGGTACATGTGCTTGTGTTCATGCACGCATGCATGTGTGTACAAGTGTGCGTGTGTGGTTGTGTTTGTGTGTGCGCACGCGTGTTGTGTGTGTGTGTGT
>LFIK01004157.1_pt1 | contig 11738 bp, 22 predicted proteins | sample 643401 | NCBI WGS metagenome assembly LFIK01 (sample SAMN03777447, study PRJNA286221) | soda lake metagenome | biome: soda lake; feature: Kulunda steppe; material: water; isolation source: sample T5-Br brine of Lake Tanatar-5 | place: Russia: Kulunda steppe | collected 2010-07 | reverse complement strand
CCCCCGCCCCACTTGCTTTGCGCAGGACTATGAGATCTACATCCGCATGATGTACGTGCACGTGGCTGTGGTGTGGCTCAACGTGGCTGCGCTGGGCTGGCTGTTCATCGTGGCCAGCCGGGCAGACAAAAATCCGACGATTCGGCGCTACATCAAGTACCTGCAGGTGAGTGTGGTGGAGAGAAAGATAGTAAGGAAAGGCAGGAGTACCTGCAAGTGTGGTGGAGAGAAAGAGAGTAAGGAAAGGCAGGATGACACAAGGATGCCTGTCTGGGTGTTTGTGGAAGCCACGGAAGGGTAAGGGACCATCACCAGTGCTGCTTCGCTCATGGACGCATGTACTGCAGCATCTGCGCCATGGCATCGAAAGGCCCAGCCACTCCCATTCAGTGTTGCAACCCCGGCCTGCGCGGCAGAGGCCTTATGCTCCGCTCTCAGCAGCCCCAGCACTTAATGCTCCAACCCAGCCTCCAACCCACACCCAGCCTCCAACCCACACACACCCAACCTCCACACCAACCCAACCTCCAACCCCCCAGTTTGTGTCGGACGTCGTGGCCTCCGTCCTCTTCATGACCTTCTTCGCCCTATTCACCTTCATGTTCAACGTGAGTGCTTTGCCAAGGCCCACCTGCATAGCGCACCATGTGTGCCAGGCCGCGATCCCCCGTTCCTCTTGCACTGCAAGCAAGCCGAAGTAGGCAGGGTGGGAGTCGGGAACTCAGCTGTGGCTGGCAAGGATGGTGGACGTGCTCCTTCCTGGCCCTGCCTGCTCTGTCTGTGTGTATTCTCATGCAGTGCCGCGACACGCAGCCTCTCCCCCTCCCCTCCTCGGCAGTGTGACTTTGGTGGCACGAACAAGCACCTCACCTTCGATACCGTAGGTGGGTGTAGTGCCCGCTAGGCGCGAGGGATACCCAACGCACACAAACACTGAAACAGCTCCCAGGACTGCAGCTTGCCTCTGCACCTTGCTTGCAGGACGCAGCCACTCCTAGGCCAAATTTATTTATTGCCCTTATGCCGCCATGCATGACACACACACACACTCCCACTCATACACACTCTTTCTCACACACACACACACACACACTCTCTCACACACACAAACACACAAGCACACACACACACACACACAAACACACTCTCTCACACACACGCACATGCAGTGTGCTCGGAAGCCCCGCACATTGCCCACATGATCGTGGCCGGCATCACAGCCCTGGTGCTCGCCGTCTTCTCATGCGTCCTGGTGAGTCGCAACAAGGGGCTGGCAGGAGCGAGGGGCCAAGGGCCCCTCATGCTGCTTGCAACAAGAACAACAGGAGGCCACCCGTACCCGTGCACGACAATTATTTGACTAGGCTGGCCAGCTTCTGCCCCACCCCTCACCCTCCTTCACCACCACCACCGCCGCCCGCCCTCACCCCGCCCCCACTGCAGGCCGTCTGCAACTGCGAGCACAACCCTGTGGCCCGCGCGTGGCTGGCCTCGCCCTCCGTGGAGATGCGAATGAAGGCGGTGGTGGCCAAGATGGTCCTCATCATCTGCGCCGTCGGCATCAATGTGGGTGCGCTGGCTGCGCCGCGTGCTCGCGTGCTCGCCACCCAGCTGCTCCCTCGCCGCCCCAGCCGGATCGTAGCTGCCCAAGCAACCATCCCTGCTCTCCGCACCACCTGCGGTGGAACATTCAGTGCCCCCAAGTGCTGCAAACCCACACCCCGGCAGCCACTTACATGCCCACGCCTCCTCTGCACCACCCGCGCCACTCGCGTGCCACCCGCACCGCCTGCGCACCAGCCACACCACCCGCGCCAGCCACACCACCTGCACCATCCTGCTCACCGCCCGCACCACCTGCAACAGCCACACCACCCACGCCGCCCGCCCCGCCCGCGCCCCCCCCGCTCGCAGAACGTGCGCAAGGCGCCCACCATCATCGCGTGGCTGGCCGCGCTGTACACCTGGTGGCTGCACTTCCGCGCCATCCCCTACTACAACAACTGGGTCAACATCACGATGAGCGGCATGTGGCTGGGCATCGCGTACACCGCGTCGCTGCTCATGGTGATCGCGTGGGACCCCCGGCGCCTGGACGCGCCCAGCGCGGCCCGGGCCCTGCTCAACCACAACCCCACGGTCAACTCGTTCGTGCACTACATGACGGAGGTGAGCGGGGCCTGCTGTGTGGAGGGGGGGGTGGGTGGGGGCAGCTGGGGCGCTCGACCACGCCCCCATCGTCAACTTGAAAACTTGGGCACTTGTGACAGAAGTGAGCGAGCCTGCTGTGACATTGTTGGCTACATAATGGTAGGACGGGGGCCGGCTGCCTGCCACTGCCTCCCTCCCCACAAGCCCACCCTTGACTGCGCCCTGCCATCCGCCCCCACTCCGGTTGCAGAACGTGCTCAAGGGCATCTTCCCGGTCATCGTTGGCGGCGCGCTGTGCCATGGTGTGCTCATCAGGTGAGGCAGGCGCCCGGTTGCAGCACCAGCGAGAGTGCCACGACTGCCGTTGCCTTCCTGCTGTCGCTGGCCGTGACGGACCAGGCTTGCTGCAATTGTGAGAGGGGCAAAAGCAGCAGCAGCCATTGCTGGAGGAGGGGGGCCAGGGACCAAGAGGGGGCCCCGCCTGCCCGCTCTGTGGCAGCGCATGCCAGGCATGAGGATTGTTAACACAACATGCAGGCTCAGGCCCACACGGAACAGCACGCACGCATGCGCGCGCGAGTGAGCACGCGGTCCCCACCCTCTTGCCGTGCGCCGCAGATACAAGATGTCGCGCTTCCTGAAGTTTGAGCGCATCCCGGCCGGGGTCCAGCTGCGCAAGGTCCACAAGTTCGACAGCCCAGGTGCGCCGCTGGCTCCAACACAGGCCGTGCTGGAAGGCTTGGGCTCCCCCGCGCTGCTTTGCCCCCCAGCTGGGCAAGCAAGCGTTGGGGGGTGCTCCCCCCCTTGCTGGGAGGTGCTTCCCTCCTTGCTGGGAGGTGCCTCCCCCCTTGTGCTTCCCCCCTTGCGCTCGATCATCCCCCCTGCCAATCGCCCATCCCGTGATTGTTGAGGGGCGGCAGTGCGCCGCACATTGCCTTAACTTATACCAAACCGCATGTCCATGCTTTTGCCACAGTTTTGGTAAACTGCATGGGGACCCGCACCCCCACACACGCACCCCCACCCCACCCTCACACACATTCTCTCACGTACACACACACACATACGCACGCACACACACACCCCCACCCCACCCTCACACACATTCTCTCACATACACACACACACATACGCACGCACACACACACACACACACACACACGCCGCCGCTGCAGAGGATGTGGAGGTTCTCTCACGCATCATGCGTAAGTTTGACATTGACAGCGGCCGAGTGGACCCGGCGTCGGCAGAGGTGGCGGAGACCATCATCAAGGCGCGTGCCGGCAGGGGGTGTGCGTGTGTGTGGGTGCTGGGGCAGGTGTGGACGTGTGGGCGCAGGACTTGGAGCGTGCGGGCTCATACACCTGCTGTGCAGCGGGAATGCCATGGTGTGCATTGGTGTTCTTGAAGCACAGAGGAGGGAGCAGAGTTGTGCTCAGCTGTTCAAGCTTCTGCAACAATGGTCAAAGAGCAAAAATGTCGAGCTCAGCATGTCCTCGCTCTTGAGCTGGTCAACATCCTGGGCTCACCAACGAGCACGTGTTGAGCTCGACACTTTTGCTCTCAAACCGTCGTTGCAAAAGCTTGAACAGCATAGTACACCCCTGTTGACTTCCTCCCCTGTGCCACAAGGAGAGCACATTGAAGCAGCAGGCGTGGGGTCTGCTAGACCCTACGCCTGTGGCTGTGGGCGCTCTGGCTGCCGCTGCCACCCTCTACTCCTCCCAACAACACCCCACCCCACCCCACCTCTGCGTTGCCTCGCGCTTGCGCCCACAGGCCGGCATCCAGTCCTTCCCCAACGATGCATACTTGATCCTGCTGTACGCCAATATGCTGCTGGAAGTGAAGCACGATGGGCCGCTCACGCGTACGCAGCTGCAGGTGAGCGCACCGCTTGCACCTGCATGCGGTGCCAGCACACGTTGTCCCCTGCAGTCCGCTTGCACCTGCATGTGGTGCCAGCACACATTGTTGTCGCTTGCACCTGCATGCAGTGCCAGCACACGTTGTTGTGTGGCCTGCCCCAGGTGGACCTACTAGGTCCAGGGTGCCTTCCTTTTCTGGTTGAGGGTCGAGATGAGCATCACCAAACAGTGCCTGGCCACCAAGGAGAGTGCAAGCAATCATGAGCACAAACCGAGCCGCCTGCATGACCAGCGCTCACAACGCCTGCCTCTCCGCCCTACACCCACCCACGCCCTCGCACTTGCACTAACACACCCGCACCTCGCAGATGGCGAGCAAGCTGAACCCCCACGTCCCCACGCGCTACGAGATCTTTCTCACCGCCTGCAAGTCTAAGCGCCTCAAGGACAGCGCGGACGGCGCGCTCGACCTGCAGTCGTACGTCGAGTTCAAGCGCAACTACCGCGCGCTGGCGCGCGTGCACAAGGCTGCGCTGCAGAGGTGCGTGGGCGTGGGCCTGCGGGCGGCTGCGGGGACGAGCCGACACCCCCCTCTCCCCGTCCACTCACGCCCCCTGCCCCCTGCCCCCACCACCCACTGCGCAGCTTGCGCGTGTGGGGGGCCATGAGGGTGTGGTCGTGCTCATGTGGAAGTGCGTGCCTGGGGCTGCCTGCCGCATCATCAGCCCGCGCTCTCCCTGCTCAACGCCTCCCCTCGCACACCCGCCACTTGCAGCCAGCGCGAGTTCTGGAAGCTGTTCATGCGCAAAAAGACGCAGGACTCGGCGATCAAGAAGGCGCTGGCCGACTTGGACGCCAGCGCCAAGCGCGGCGAGATGGTGCGTCCCTCGCCCCACTGGCTGGCTGCCCTGGAGAGCGCATGCATGCATGCACGCACACATGCATGCATGCACATGTCCTGTGCCGTGATGAGCGCAGCCTTGGAGTGCAGGAGGCCTGTGTGCAGGGGGCGCAACGCATGCCCTTGCGCCTTCCGCACACAGTGATGAGGGCAGCTGGTGGAGGGCAGCTGCTGCTGTTAGTTGGGCAAGAGTGAGCGGCCGCATGGGCCTGGCTGCCTGCACCGCGCCACCCGGTCAAGCTCCCTGTGCCCATCCAACGTTGACATCACGTCAACTCTCCTGCACTCCCGTGCCTCTGTCCCACCACAGGTGTACAACAAGATCATGGAGCGCTACCCCAACAACGGCAAGCTGCTCAAGTGCTACGGCAAGTTCCTGGAGGAGGTGCGTGGGCGGCGCAGGGGGTGTGGGGGCTGTGAGTGTAAGGGGTCGGACGTCAGGGTAATTACGCTGCCAAGGGCTGTGCACAGTGCCTTTGTGGCATGCCCACAACACCAGGCCTTGTGCGCAGTTTTGTCGCCCGCTGCCATCAATGCCGCTCCTCCTCATGCAACGCCCATCCGCACACGCCCTTGCCACGCAGGTCAAGAATGACATCCCGGGCGCCACCAAGTACTACTTGGAGGGCAACCGGCTGGGCACCACGGACGCCATCATGAACATGTGAGCTGCGCCTTGACAGCCGGCTGGGTGCTAGGGTGACGGTCGCCCTTGCCAGGAGGAGGGAGACACCTTCTCCCCCTTCCTGCTCCTCCTCAGCTTGTCCCCTGCCAAGTGTGCTGGCTCATAGTTCGCGCCCACTTCGTATTGGCATGTGCTTGACCCTTTAAACCCAACCATTGCACCACATGCTGTCCAGGGACTCCCGACTATTTGACCTAACCATTGCACCACTTGCCGACCAGGGACTTTGACCTCGCGGGCAAGAAGAAGATTGACTTCCTCGTGAGCATGGACATGCACGAGGACGGCGTGATCATCATCGACGCCATCGGCACCATCCTCATGATCTCACAGGTGCGCGCGCCTGCCTGCGCCTGCCTGCCTGTGCGGTGCTGTGCAAGCTCTGCGCACACATGCATGCAAACCCAGCGTCATTCCCCCGCTCCTCCCCCTCACCCTTGCATGGTTCACCACACCTTCCTCCCAGCTGAGACTCATGCAAGCAGGTGCACTCACCCCTCTTGCCGCGTGCCTGCGCCCGCCCCTCTGCAGGGCATGACAGCCATGTTTGGCTACAGCAAGATTGAGCTAGAGAACGCCAACGTGAGCATGCTGATGCCGCAGCCCTTCTCGCAGCGCCACCCCTCCTACCTCACGCGCTACGTGTCCAGCCAGGACCCTCACATCCTGGACAAGGTCCAGGAGGTGGTGGCCCTGCACAAGGTGGGAGCGCGTGCGGGTGGCTGGGTGGGTGGGTTGGGTGAAGTAGGCGAGTGGGTGTGGGGGGATAATTTTACGTGCATGTGCGGGACCGCACTGTGTGTAAGCCTGAACGCCTAGAAGTGTGGCTACGTGTGCATGGGCAGATTCCGTGCCGGTGCGCTGTGCCGTCCAGTCCCTGCACAGAGCAATGATGGTGTGCCCCATGTGTTTCAAACATGCATGCAGGACAAGTATGTGTTCCCCGTGGACCTTGGGGTGACCAAGCTGAGTGGCTCTGGCGCGGACTGCATCTTCCTGGGCGTCATGAAGGCGGTGCCGGTGCGTGGGGGGTTTTAGGTGTGCGTGTGTATGTGTGGTGGGGTGTATGATCATCATTGATAGGGGGTGTATGATCATCATTGATAGGGGGTGTATGATCATCATTGATAGGGGGGCATTCCCCTCTTGCGCTATTTGCTTGTGCTATTTGCCAGCACTCCACTGTGCACTGCGCCAGGGCTCTTCCTCATGCTGGTGGCAGGGATGCAGCAGCTGTGCCTGGCCATGTTGTGTGGCTGCACCTGCTCTCCCTCACCACCTGCTCAACCGTGCCATCCCTCCAGGTGTCAATGGAGAACGTGCGCGTGTGGGTGGCCCCCAATGGCATCGTCCTGTGTGCGGACCAGCAGTTCTCTGGCCTCATGGGCTGCTCAAGTGGGTGATGGGTAATGCTTGTGAGGACGAGGGTTGATGGTGATGGTGCTCTAGGGGCGGTGGTGGATGTGGGCCTGATGGTTGGTCTTGCTTGCCCTAGGGGCGGTGGTGGTGGTGGTGTGCCGCAGTCAATGCCATGCCTGGTCATGCAGGCTGCACCCTCTGCATCACGCTGGCACGCACACGCTTGCTTGCACTGCCGCCCGCTTGAACTGCAGGCGAGGCGCTCGTGGGGCAGTCCTTCTTCTCGCTCGTGGACAACAGCGCGGAGGGCGAGGCCTTCTTTGAAAAGTGCCGGGCGTCGCCGCCCGAGGACTTTGCGCAGCAGAAGGTGGGGCGGCCTGGCCTGCAGGTCATTGCTCCCCTGCGTTGCTTGTGTTTTGGGGCACGTATGCTCGGGCGCAGCCAAGCAGCGCAGCCAACCCGCGCAGCCAAGCAACCCGCGCAGCCAAGCAACCTGCGCAGCCAGCGCAACCCTCACATGCACGCCTGCCACAAGGACATCATAACAGAGGAGGAAGTGCGCGGCTTGGCAGGCTGCTTGCGCTTGTGGCAGGCGTGCACGTGAGGGTTGCGCTGGCTGCTTGGCTGCGCAATGCATGCCTGCACACATGCACGCGCCGAGACACGTGCACAAGTACACACCAAGACACGCGCACACACACACACACACGCGCGCGCACACACGCACGCACATGCGCAGCTTAAGTTCACCACCAAGCTGAAGGGCAAGTACCTGCCGCCCATGGCCAGCGTCATCACCGCGCGGCTGGGCGGCACGCAGACGGAGCGCATCCTCGTGCTCAACGTGAACCGGCTGGAGAGGAGCGACGAGATGACGATGGTGGGTGGCGTCGGGTGCTGGGCGGGGCCTGGAGCTGCAGGTGGGGACTGCAGCGGCTCCCTCCACTCTGCTAGGTGGCGAGCCTTCCACACCCGAACCATGCCCCTCCCTTTTTGCACACAGCCCTCCCCTATACACACATGTGGGCACACACATGCACGCACACACACGCACACACACACCCCCACACACACATACACACCAACACACACACATCCCCCCCCCACACACACACTACACATTGCACACACGCAGGTGTGCGACACGCACGGCATCGTGACCTTTGCCACTTGGGAGATCGCGGCGCTGCTGGGCTTCAGCACCAAGAAGCTCATCGGCACCAAGCTGGACGCGCTGCTGCCGCCGCCCTACAACTCCATGCACGCCAAGTGGCTGCAAGAGACGCCCGCCACGGTGCCCAAGAGCAGCTGCCGCGCGGGCGTGGTGGTGCAGTTCATCAACACCAGCCACGTGCTGGTGCCCGTGCGCATCCGGGTGAACCAGATGGAGGACCAGGCGCGCACGCTGCACGTCATCCGGGTGGGTGGGTGTGCGCATGTCCCAGATGGCAGGGGGCGGGGCTGAGGTATGGAGGACCAGGCGCGCACGCTGCACGTCATCCGGGTGGGTGGATAGGCGTGTGCTGCGCCACGGAGGGTGGCCAGGGCGGGCGCACATACAGATGGTGCATGTGCACTGTTCATACACTTGCACGCAAAGCACATGCACACACACATATGCACACATGCATGCAAACGCACGCACGCACGCACGCGCACATGCACATGCACACACACACACACATGCACACACACACGCGCGCACACACACACACACACACACACGCACACACACGCGCACATGCACGCATGCACGCACGCACACGCCCCGTTGTCCGCAGATCCAGCGCGCTGCCCCAGCGGCGCTCACCGAGGAGAAGCGCGTGAGCCTGGTGGTGAGCCTGAAGGGCATCATTGAGAGCGTGGAGCCGGAGCAGTCCCAGATCTTTGGCTGGCCGGTGGTGGAGATGAAGGGCGCGCACGTGGCAGACGTGAGTGCGGGGGGTGTATGGGGGATGGGGGTGGGGTGCTTTGTAGGGTGGCTTGTGCTTGGTGTGCGAACACAGTGTGTTGCCTCCGCCCCAGCTGCTGCTTGAAGCTGTGCACGCGTCCTAGGAGTGGTTTGGGCGGGCCCACGCACCCCCCCTCACTGGCTCCACCACCTCGCTGCTGCTGTGGTCATACCCTACAACTGGCGCAAGTGGCCGACGTGCCTCTTTCCATTGCCCCATGCTGCTGCTGCCCTATTCATCCCACCACAGGTGGTGGACACCTTCCACAACTGGCGCAAGCGCTCCGCAGACCTGTTCTACAACGGCGACATCGAGCAGTGCATGGCTGAGACGGGCACGGGGGGCGCCAAGCTGCTCATCCTGGCGCTCATGGACGCAGAGTACGCACGGCCAGGTGGGTGGGGGTGGGGCTGGTGGGGGGGCAGGGAGTGCGAGCAGCCAGGTGAGTGTGGGGCTTGTGAGTGGGCTGGGAGTAGGCACGGCCATGTGGGGGGGGGCGGGCAAGGCTGAGGCAGGCAGGGTGGTGTCCCCTGGCTGCCCACCATCAAATCCGGAGACGCATAGGAAGTGCGGCTGTGCTTGGGTGGTGTGGAGCCGCTGGCACGCAGCAGCCCTCACTGGTGCACAATCCTGGCAGGATGGGGAGTGCTAGGCGGGCCCTGGTGCTTGTCTGTCTGTGTCAGGGAGCGTTTGGCCAGCCTTGGTGCTCAAGCGCGCTCACTAGCCTGTGTCCCCCTCGCCCGCAGGCTCCTCCTACCGCTGCACCGTCAAGCCGCCAGACGTGGATGCAGACACCGCGGCCGCGGCCGCCAAGAAGCAGGACCACCAGGTGAGAGGGGGGTGTTGGGGGGTGTTGGAGGAGCTGCAGGGGTGAAGCTGCAGGGCAGAGGGTGTGGGGGCAGCGAGCAGGAGCTGTGGGAGGGGGGGAGGGAGCTGCGGGCCGGGCTGAGGGGTGCTGGGGCAGCAGGCTCACGCACCCACGACTGCCCACCTGCAATGCGCGGCGCCCTGCAATGTGAGGCCCTGCATTGTGAGGCCCTGCAATGCGCGGCGCCCTGCAATGTGAGGCCCTGCATTGTGAGGCGCCCTGCGATGTGCACGCCCATGACAGCCCACCTGCCCACACACCGCCCACGGCCCCGCGCTGCAGAGCATGGCCAGCTGGGCACAGCCCCTCTTTGGCCGTGCGCACATTGTAGGGCGCCTCTCGCTGCAGCGCATGGCCAGCAGGGTGCAGCCCGTGTCCTGCCGTGCGCACGTTGTAAGACACCTCTCGCTGCAGTGCTTGACCAGCAGGGTGCAGCCCCTTTCTGGCAGCCCCTCTCTGGCCATGCATGGCCGCAGCGCCCCACCCTGCCCGCACGCCATCCCACCCTGCCCGCAGCGCCATCCCGCCATCCCACCCTGCCCGCAGCGCCCCACCCTTCCCGCACGCCATGGCGCCCCGCTGCGTAATGCAGGGCTCCTCCCTCTCCCTCGCATGGCCACAAGACCAGGGTGCACCGCCCTGACTGCGTGCCACACAGGGCCCCGCCTGTGCACCATGACGTCCCCCCCCTCCCCCCCCCCGCGCATGCAGGGCGCCACGCTGCACGAGATGCTGCACAACGCGGCCAACGCCGCCAAGATCCGCGCCGCGCGCCCGGCCGTGCTCGTGCCCGAGGTGGTGGAGCTGGACGGCGTGCCCGCCATCAAGCTGCAGCTCTTCAAGCAGGACGCGCTCACGGGTGAGGGGCTGGTGCGGCGCCGTGCCTGTTGTGCTGCTGGTGTTGGGCAGGTGGGCTGTCATGGGCGTGCACATCGCAGGGCGCCTCACAATGCTGGGCCTCACAATGCAGGGCGCCGCGCATTGCAGGGTGGGCAGTCTTAGGGTTAGGCGCCGTGCCTGTTGTGCTGCTGTTGTTGGGCACCAGGCTGCGGTTCCACAAGCAGGACGCGCTTACGGGTGAGGGGCTGGTGCGGCGCCGTGCCTGTTGTGCTGCTTTTGTTGGGCACCGGGCTGCAGCTCTCGAGCTGGGCGCGCTGATGGGTGGGGGGCTGGGTGTGGCACAGCCCCTCCTGCTCATGTTCCTGGGGCAGCACCGCCTGTTGGGGGCTTGCACTTGCGTGGGCTAAGCGCTGTGATGAGCTTGGAGGCTCCCTCAGTCTGTGGTCCCCACTGCCTGCACGCTGCTGCACACGCTCACCCACACCATGCTCATGCGCCACGGCCCCCATGCACAAGCTTCTTGGACCCTGACCTTTGCTCGGCCACTACCATAGCCTGCCAAGCGCTGCTCATCATTAACCGTCCACCACAATGGCATACGCAGGCTACCTTGAGATGGACCCTGACCTCAGCATCCGCAAGGCCGACATGTGGGCGGGCCTGGTGCTGGGCTGGCCCTCCTCCATGCTCACCAACAAGAAGCTGCACAGGTGAGGGGGGGGCCGCAGCTGCTCGTGCGCCTCTTGGAGGCTGGGCTTCCAATGCCTGTGCCCGACCCTGTGTCCTGCTTTAGCGCTGCCCCCATGCTGCAGCACATCCTGCTGCACGTGTCTCTGCCCCTCACACGAAGCTGCCCCTTGCACGTGAGCTAGAGCGTAACATCCGATGCCACCTGCCAAACACTGGCCCTGCAACCGTGCCGGCACGCAGCGTGCTGCACGTGCCCGAGGACATGCGCTGGGAGGAGCTGATGGGCATCAAGGCCCAGACAGGGGGCCTGAAGCGTGTGAACAGGGGCACGGTCACCGCGCCGCGCAGCTTCTCCGCAAACCACCCCGACGGCGGCACCATGCGCGTGACCATCCAGGTGAGCTGGGCTGGGGGGGGGGGGGGG
>LFIK01004156.1_pt1 | contig 11738 bp, 10 predicted proteins | sample 643401 | NCBI WGS metagenome assembly LFIK01 (sample SAMN03777447, study PRJNA286221) | soda lake metagenome | biome: soda lake; feature: Kulunda steppe; material: water; isolation source: sample T5-Br brine of Lake Tanatar-5 | place: Russia: Kulunda steppe | collected 2010-07 | reverse complement strand
CTGCACCCCGTTCACCTTCATAGTTTATCCCACCGTCGTCATGGCGATATAGATTCGAAGCGTCGATTATTCTGCCGAGAGCAGGAAGCTCGACAGCGAAGCTCAAGGTGCCGTTGTCACTCATCTTCCAGTCAATAATGAACTCGTCGCCCCGGTTGATCCGCTCTCCCCGCTCCAACTCATCTAGGCTGTTCAGGCGGAAGTTGCCGATGTGAAGATTATGCTCCGGGCTGTCTACTTCATCAGCCATGTCATAGAACTCTACCGCAATGAAGTCATCTTCCCCGCCAATGAGCGTTTTGCCAGAGCGAAATTTTTGCCGACCTTGCGCCGGTAGCGCGGTTCCCTTCTTGACTAGAATGTCCAGCTTGTTTCGTTCATACCCGACCATGCCATGTTGAACTTTCACGGCCAAGTTGTAGGTCATGGGGACGCTAGCCGCGCTGGCTTCGGCTCGCGTAATGCTAATTTCTCGAGAAGCGCTTTCAACCTTGCTACCGGTCTGGTCGAAAACATTAACCATGTATCGGTTTTTGCCGTTCTTTCGAACGCTGACACCAACCTTTAGCTGACCTTTCAACGGTATCCGGCCAGAAGATGATCCTTCCTCATCAAGGATTTCAAGTTCAATTCCTTGGGGAATATCCCCCGCAGGTTTCACGCGAATTTTTGTGCTTTCAGACGAGACGCGGGACTTGAAGTCCAGCGACAGGTGTATGTCACCCGTGACTGTTTCTCGGTGTTTTGACGTCTTCTGAGTAGAGCTATCCCCCTCCCATTCTCGACTCTCAGCAAATATCGCCGCGCCAGTGGCAACAGCGGTCATGGGATCCAGTCCGCTATCGACCGCAATGGCAAGTTCCGCTTCCAGCATCTCTCGGATGATGGGCATCTTCGAAGGCCCGCCAATCGGCACAATCTTCGAAATATCCTCGTTCTTGTAGCCGTTTGCGGCAATGATCTTCCGACACAACGGGATTGTGTCTTCGATGCGGTCGCGGAGTAATTCAGTCATCTGATCGCGAGAAAGGTCGATGGAGATGTAAATCTCTTCACCGTTTTCATCTGTAGCACGTACCTCCTCTTCAGTGGCAAAGATGGAAGCCGTCTCGGATGCTGACAGTTGGATCTTTGCCTTTTCAGCAGCGTGTTTGCTGACATCTGCAAGGTGCTCATATCTCTTGTCGGCCTGAAAATTCGCTGGTAGGCTGAAGTTCTTTGAAAGCCATGGCCGAACAACACTATCGAATATTATCCTGTCGAAGTCTCTGCCCCCCAGCATATTGATGCCCTCGTGGGCGACAACGTTCACAACGCCGGCCGTGCTCAACACTAGGGCGAGGTCGAATGTCCCGCCACCAAGATCATAGATCAGGAACACTCCGTCCTTCTGTTTGCTGTGAGAAATTGCGGCCAAAGCAGCGGCAACGGGCTCTTGAAGCAGGCTGACCTTTTCCAACCCTGCGAGCCGTGCGGCTGAAATCGTGTCCTCGCTTTGCATTTGGTTAAACGCCGCCGGGGTCGTAATGACCACGCCTTGAATTTCTTGAGAACCGGCTTCCGTCATCGCCTGACCCACCAACGTTTTGATGATTTCGGCCGAGCACTCCACCGGAGTCCAAGTCTCCCCAGCTAAAGAAATTGGATTTTTGGTTCCCATGGAGCGCTTGAAGCCATGCGCGACGTTTTTTGGCGCTGCGAGCAAACGGTCATAGGCGGTTTTTCCAACAAACCGATGCCCACGCTTATCCAAGTAAATTACACTTGGTAATACATCAGTGCCATCAGCGGTTTTGAACAGACGAAGCGCTCCGTCGACATGCCCAACGACGGCAGAGTTTGATGTTCCGAGATCGATACCTAAGTACACAGCCTATTCCTCTCTTTGTTCACCGGGCATAACAATCACGCGCCCTAACCGGATAACAGTCATTTCAGCCATGACAGTGGGCTCAATTGTTTGACCAACAATGAGCACTTCATCTTCGTCATAGTCACCAATATTATCGGCCGATACTGCCAACCCAGGATGGAAGCGCTCTCCTGAAAAATCCACTAGTCGAAGACCTAAGTCCCGGAGAAGAACATCCAATTGGCGTTTTGAAAATTTTAGCTGCGCCTCTATGCGCCTCCCGTCGCCGTTGCGTAAGACTTCCAACGCTTTCTCTGTTGCAGCAGCCAGCTTCCAGTATTCAACACAAAGCTGGGCAACGGATTCCATTCGAATATTGTCTCTTTCGAGTTTTACCATGAGGCTACTATCCTTCGCGCATCTGCGGTAAATTCAGCGGACCTTCTCTGAGCCTCTCTGCGCACTGAGCTCAGCACACCGCTCGTGTATCGGAAATTTGAGCACCTCGAATTGTAGTCATCAATGAGTGAATTAAATCTACTTATCTGATAGTTTGTTGTGACTATCGAACGCATAGCGTCGAGCCGCTCACCCTGGAAAACACAGTAGCGCACTTGCGCTGTGCTCAGAGTGCGGCCTTGCCCAACCGGCGGCGTCACCTCGGCGGTTGCAGTTGGGCTTGGACTGGTCGTGCCTCGCTGTTGCGTAGATGGCTGGAGAGTAGTTGTCGGTTGAGAAGGCGGCCTCGGAGCAGGCCTATTAAGCTCTTCAGAGATTAAAAAGAAACCAATGACGGCAGCGATACCTCCGTAGATCAGCCACTTCACCTTCCTTCCTGCCTGTTTTCGCTCTATTGTCGACTTCAACTGCATCAGTTCGGTGTGCTCATTACCCTTTGCGTACTTGAGCAAATCATCTACGACTCTTTTCATCTCGCCAAGATTGCCGGACTTATTGTCCAGTTCCGGCAATTTCCAATTCCGATGCAACACAGAGCGCTCTTCATCAAGTTTTCTGCTCAGCTCTTGGGAAGGCTTTGCACCACGGTAAGTGATCAGTCCATCAATCAACATATAAGCCGTTTCAGGATCATTCCGATCATTGTTCACGAAGAGCGCCAGGTCTCGGACAACGAGAAACGCTGCATCGCCCGTCACCGTTGTCTTGGCGGCAGCGTCAAACGCTTCAAAGATTTCCGTCACAATCCCCCGCGGCGCGAGCGTAAACCCCGAGTCCTGCAATCCTGACTTCAGCTTCGGAAGTTGTGACTTTGCAGCCTCACAGGCGGCGACGAGCGGCTCCACGACCGCAAACTGCCTTTGCTGTTCATCGAGGTTTTCCAGCGTTTGCACATCCGACTTGAGCACCTCAGCAACGGACTCGAGCTCTGGGAATGTGTGCAGCAGAGCTTCCGACACGCGCTTTGCATGGCGAAACTCACCTCTTTCGTTGGCGAGTTCGAGACATAGTGACCTTAGCTTTTCGTAGAGCTTCTTGGATCGCGCCTCTTCGTGACCGTGATGCTGCTCAAATACCTGAACAGGCTGGTTAACATCATCCCACTGACGCAAGAGCTCGACGATTTCATCCGTCACGACCTCAAGCTGTGGCGTCGGCTGATGGGCAAGTTCGATTTGCTTGTCGATAGCATCGCTAATTTTCGCCAAGTGCGGTTCGCTCAAGATGTCGTATTCGCGGACAAATTTGGTCAAAACACTGCTTGCTCGGCCTTTCTCTAACTTGGTCTCAACAAGATGTTCCATCACTTTTCCCGGATCATCCAATCGCCAGACTGACAGCGCAGCGCTACGCGCATGTGCTGTTTCGAGAGCATTTATTGAGACAACAAGTTGGCTTTCTTCGACTTGTGGAAAGCCAGCTGTTTGGCGTTGGGCATTTAAGAAATCCAGAAGACTCAGTTGGTCAACTTCATCCCAAGCCTGGAGCAGTTCTTGGAGGAGCGTTTCATCTGCATATGTGCTACATAGATGGGCGAGAACGTTGGCCTTGGGCAGATCGGGGAAGAACGCGACTGCCTCCAGAAGTTCGTCTGCCCTGCCTGTTTCCAAAAGCCGTAGGATCTCGTTGATTTGGGTGACGCTGAGCTCTGGAAGCCAACTAAGTTCCTGATCAAGGCGAGCAATCGGCGACAAGAGGGCATGTTGAGATCGCTGAATGAGATCCTGAGAGTGGCTTTCATCGAACTCTGCATCTTCGACCATATCAGAGATTTCTGCATGATTTGAAGCATAGTTTGCCTTTAATATCCAAAATGCGTTTGTGGTTAAACTAAAGTTCTCGTTTGTCAAAAGCTGTCCCCGACGACATTGATATGGTCATTCTATAGCATAAATACACACTGTGAAACCAACCTTTCAAACAGTGCGCGGCGTGCCACCGTACGGGTAGTAGCTCCGACCTTCGGCGAGGTCCGAGCCCGATCAGGTGGCTACGGTGGGCGACTTGACGTGGACAATATCGGTGAGGCGGGTGAGGGTTTCAAGGCTTAACCGCTCGTCGATCTCGGCGCCAAGGCAGCTGGCGCGGCTTTTCGACATGCCGGCCGCGCCCATCGCCTTGAACAAGGCGTCCACAGAGCGTGTCGATATCGCGGCAGCAGCTTCATCGATATGCTTCACGCGCAATTCCGCAGCGTCAAAGGCGGCTTCCCGCCCTTCAGGTCGCTGATGCCGCAACAGCGAAGGCGCATGATTGGATGGCGCGAACTGTAGGTCAGCCCGCATAGCTGCCGTCGCCTCGCATTGCAATCTTGCGTCAGTTGGCGAGCACTTGCGCTTCTCGAGCATAATCAGTGCACTGGAACCCATACAGCGCTCCCGACAAAGTCGATGCGCCCCAATTGCAATTTGGCTACCGAACCGCCATGATCTCGAAAAGAAGAGCATTTTCAGGCCTTATGAGTGTCACCTGATGTCAATCAAACGCCCGAGCAGCTTGCCCGGGACCAGATCGATCAACGTCTGCGGGCGGCTGGTTGGCATGTTCAGGACAAGGGCGCGCTGGATTTCAACGCTGGCTTGGGTGTCGCCGTCCGCGAGTATCAGACCGATATCGGGCCTGCCGATTATGTCCTGTTCGCAGACCGACAAGCGGTCGGCGTTGTGGGGGCCAAGCCAGACAGCTGGGGTGTTCGACTGACATCCGTCGAGGAGCAGTCTGAAGGATATGCCAAGGCCAAGCTGAAATGGGTCTCGAACGCAGAGCCGCTCCCGTTTCTGTACGAAAGCACCGGTCAAGTCACTCGTTTCACCAACGCCCGTGATCCCAATCCGCGTTCCCGAGAAGTCTTCACATTTCATCGCCCTGAAACCCTGAAGTCATGGGTGCAAGCACCGCAGAGCCTGCGCGCAGGCATCGCGGCACTTCCGGGCCTAAACCCGGAAGGCTTGCGCGACTGTCAGATCACAGCGATCACCAATCTCGAAACTTCGCTCAAGTTCGACAGACCCCGCGCGCTCGTTCAGATGGCAACAGGGTCGGGAAAGACCTTCACGGCGATCACGCAGGTATACCGTCTGCTCAAACACGCAGGCGCGCGGCGCATCCTCTTCCTCGTCGATACCAAAAATCTGGGCGAGCAGGCCGAACAGGAGTTTATGGCCTTCATCCCCAACGACGACAACCGCAAGTTCACCGAGCTTTACAACGTCCAGCGCCTCACCTCGCCCTCCATCGCGAATGACAGCCAGGTCGTCATCTCCACCATCCAGCGCATGTACGCCACGCTGAAAGGCGAGGAACTTAACGAGGGTGCCGAAGACGAAAACCCCGCCGAGCAGAAATGGCGCCGCAAGGAGCCACTGCCGGTGGTCTACAACCCCAAGCTGCCGCCGGAATATTTCGATGTGGTGGTCATCGACGAGTGTCACCGCTCGATCTACAACCTCTGGCGGCAGGTCATCGAGTATTTCGACGCCTACCTGATCGGCCTTACCGCGTTGAAGAATGGCAAGATCGTTCTTTCAGAACAGAAAAACGGCAACTGGACCGAAGACGATGCCCGTCCGTTCCTCGTTGAACACGACGACATCTTCCTAGCCCGTGGCAACGGAAGTAAGAAGCTGGTCGGAATAGGCGGGCGCGTCATTGAGAGGCCAATGCCGGTGGCCTTCCCAGATACGATGATCCGTGTGCGGCTCGACACCTCTGCCGTGCGTCCCGACTTCTTCTTGCTTGCTTGGAATTCTTGGACGGTTCGCAGTCAAATTGAAGGGGCCGCGCGTACGACTGCTGGCATCTACAAGATCAATCAAGATCACGTATCAGGCTTCATGTTGCCCCTGCCCAGCTTGATCGAACAAGCCGAAATCGTCCGCATCCTCGACGAAAAACTCGAAGCCGCCGACACGCTCGAAGCCGAGATCGACGCCGCCCTCACCCGTGCCGACGCCCTGCGCCAATCCATCCTGAAAAAAGCCTTCTCGGGCCAACTCGTCCCCCAGGACCCGGGCGACGAACCCGCCGCCGACCTGCTGGCCCGCATCAAGGCCGAGCGCGCCAGGGCTGCGAAGCCCCCCGCAAGCGCAAAGTTCCAACGTGACATGATGTCATCTTGACATTTTGCTGTCAATGCCAACATATACCACATGCGACAGCATCCATGAGGGACCCGCCCCATGCCCACCATGACCGTCAGAAACCTGCCCGAGGACGTGCATCGCCGCATCCGCCTTTATGCCGCCGAACACGGCCTGAGCGCCGAGGCCGCCGCGCGCCGCCTGCTGGACGAGGCCACCCGCCCAACCGAACGCCTTGGCGATGTCGTCACCGCCTTTGCCCGGGCGCGCGCCGCCGATTTCCCGGATGTGCCGCGTGACCGCACGCCTATCACGCCCGCCGATTTCTCGTGATCGTCCTCGACACCAACGTCATTTCGGAACCGATGCGCGCCCGCCCTGACGCGTCTGTCGTGGCGTGGCTGAACGGGCAGTCCGACACCGCGCTGTTCACCACCAGCGTGACGGTCATGGAATTGCGCTTCGGCCTTGAGCGCCTGCCCGAAGGAAAGCGCAAGGCCGACCTGTGGGAAGTGCTGGATTTCACCCTGTCGCGCCTTGTCGGACCGCGCATCCTGCCCTTCGACGTGCCCGCCGCGACCGAGGCCGCCCGCATCGCCGCCGCAGCCGAAGCCGCCGGCACCCCCATCGGGCAGGCAGACGCCCAGATCGCCGCGATCGCCCGCAGCCACGGCTTTGCCATCGCCACCCGCGATGTCGCGCCCTTTGAAACCGCCGGTCTGACCGTCATCAACCCATGGGACTTCGCATGAGCACCGCCCCCATCGTATCCAAGGTTTGGAGTTTCTGCACCACGCTGCGTGACGACGGTGTGGGCTATGGCGATTATCTGGAGCAGCTGACCTACCTCATCTTCCTCAAGATGGCGGACGAATACGCCAAGCCCCCCTACAGCCGCGATGTGGGGATACCGGAGGGGTACGACTGGACAAGCCTGACCTCGCGGCGAGGGGCTGAACTGGAGGCGCATTACGTCATGTTGCTGCGCAAACTGGGCGAGCAGAAAGGCATGCTTGGGCAGATCTTCACGAAGGCGCAGAACAAGATCACCGACCCCGCCAAACTGTTCCGCCTGATCGATATGGTAGACGGCACCAAATGGGTCACGCTGGGCGCGGACGTCAAAGGCGACATTTATGAAGGGCTATTGGAGCGCAACGCCGAGGATACGAAATCCGGCGCAGGACAGTATTTTACGCCGCGCGCATTAATTCGCGCTATGGTCGAATGCATCCGACCCGAGCCCGGCAGGACCATCGCCGATCCGGCTTGCGGGACCGGAGGTTTCTTCCTTGCCGCGCATGATTTCCTTACGGATGCTGACAACCATGCGCTCGACAAGGACCAGAAGGCCTTCCTGAAGCACTCAACCTTCTTCGGCAATGAGATCGTCGCTGGGACAAGGCGTTTGTGCTTGATGAACATGTTTCTGCACGGCATCGGCGAAATGACCGGCGATACCTTGGTATCGCCCGCCGACGCCCTGATTTCTCCGCCTCACGAGACTTTCGACTATGTTCTGGCGAATCCGCCTTTCGGGAAGAAAAGCTCGATGAGCTTCACCAATGCCGAAGGCGAGCAGGAAACCGACGATCTGACCTATAATCGGCAGGATTTCTGGGCGACCACGTCGAACAAGCAGCTGAATTTCGTCCAGCATATCCGGACAATGCTGAAAACGACCGGAAAGGCTGCGGTTGTCGTGCCTGACAACGTTCTGTTCGAGGGGGGCGCGGGGGAGACCATCCGGCGTAAGTTGCTTCAGAATACCGACCTGCACACAATCCTACGCCTACCCACCGGGATTTTCTACGCTCAGGGCGTCAAAGCAAATGTTATCTTCTTCGACAACCGTGCCGCCAGTCCCGATCCACAGACGACCAAGGTCTGGTATTATGATTATCGAACCAATGTGCATCATACTCTGAAGCAAAAGCCGCTAACCTACGCGCATCTCGAAGATTTCGTGTCCTGCTACAGTCCCGGCAACCGCCATGAGCGTAGCCCTACATGGTGCGAAGAATACCCCGACGGACGCTGGCGAGCCTTTGACCGAGAGGAACTGCTGGCACGTGACAAGGCAAGCCTCGATCTTTTCTGGCTTCGTGACGCGTCAATGACCGATCTCGAAAACCTCCCAGATCCCGAGGTGCTGGCGGAAGAGATCATGGAGAATCTTCGGTCCGCCCTCGCGAGCTTTGAAGCCGTAAGCGTGGAATAGGGATTCGCATTTCATGCCGTGAGCTCGGTTCAAGAACCAGCTTTGGCGCTTGGCTTGGGTATCTTGGTTCAACCGCAGCCCTGCCTTTCTAGCCGATAACGCTACTACGCTTTGGCAGCTGTTGCTCGCAGCCAAAGAACGGTCTTCTTGATCGATCCCGTGAACCATCGCGGGGCCGAACATGACTGTCACAACTTTCAAAACCGAGACGTCCTCGCGCGGCGCGCGCATGTTGCGCACGGCTCTGGGGCCCGGCATTGCCGCATGGCTTGAGGATGCGGGCGTCGTCGAGGTGATGCTGAACCCGGACGGGCGGCTTTGGGTCGACCGTCTGGCCGATGGGCTGAGCGACACAGGCGCGGTGCTGTCCCCTGCCGATGGCGAGCGCATCATCCGTCTCGTTGCGCATCATGTCGGCGCAGAGGTTCACCCTGAGGCCCCGCGCGTCTCGGCTGAATTGCCCGGTAGCGGCGAACGCTTCGAGGGATTGCTGCCGCCAGTCGTGTCCGCGCCGACCTTTGCCATCCGCAAGCCTGCCGTCGCGGTGTTCACGCTTGGGGATTATGTCGCCAACGGAACTTTCTCCGCTGATGCGGCCACGCAGTTAGGCGAAGCGGTTACCCAGCGCGCCAATATCCTCGTTGCGGGTGGAACCTCGACCGGCAAGACCACGCTGACCAATGCGCTGTTGGCAGAAGTCGCCAAGAGCTCAGACCGCGTGGTCCTGATCGAGGACACGCGCGAGCTGCAATGTCTGACCCCCAACCTGGTGGCCCTGCGCACGAAAGACGGGGTTGCGACCCTGCCCAATGACCCGATTTCCCCGAATACCCGTTCTTCTTATCACAGCCACAACGCTGACCGCCTGCGCTGGCCAGCGCCCGCCCCAGATCGCCTATGATGATCAGGTCCCGGCGCTGGCCCCGCCACCTGCGCCACCGCCCGTTGAAGGACCACCGCGCCCGGTCCACACGCCCCCGGCCTGGACCCCGGCACGCGGCGGCGATCCGGATGCCGCCACCCCACAAGCGCGCATCATCGCCGCCAATTCCGCAGCGCGCGTCGAACCCCGGCGAGAAGGCTATTACAATGCCATGCAGATCTTCCCCTGGAGCGAGGGCGCGCTCTACCAAGTCTATGCCGCGCCCGGGCAGATCACCAATATCGCGCTTGAGCCCGGCGAGGCGCTGACCGGTCCCGGACCGATCGCCGCTGGCGACACTGCGCGCTGGATTATCGGCGACACCACCAGTGGCGCAGGCCGAACGGCCCACGTCCATATCCTTGTGAAACCCACGCGCCCAGACATCACCACCAATCTCGTCGTGAACACCGACCGGCGGACCTATCATATCGAGTTGCGCGCGAGTGACGCGGCCTGGATGCCTGCCATCGCATGGGCCTATCCGGAGGAGCGCGCCACGCCCCGTGCGCCGATCCTGCGCCGCCCCGCAATCCCGATCGAGGCCGAACGACACTACCGCTATGGCTTGCAGGGTGACAGCCCGGCATGGCGACCGGTTTCGGTCTTCGACGACGGGCGGCGTGTCTATGTCGTTTTCCCGCCCGGCATATCCCAGGGCGAAATGCCTCCGATCTTCGTGATCGGCGCGGATGGTCGCGGCCAGATCGTCAATACCCGCGTGCATGGCAATGTGCTGATTGTCGATCGGCTGTTCGGAGCGGCGGAACTGCGCCTTGGTGCGCGGCGGCAAGAGGTCGTGCGGATTGTGCGGACCGATGGGGTACCGCGACGGTCAGCCGCACAACAGGCAGAGGCGCAACGATGACCCAGACACCTGAAATGCCCGGCCCGCCTCGAACCGAGAAAGACATCGCCCAGGAGCTACGCTTGCGGCCTGATCCGCCCCGGGTCATGCGCTTGTCCCGCCGCGCCATCGCGCTGGCAACTGCCATGGGCGGGCTGGGCCTTGGCGCGATCCTGATCGTTTCGCTGCAAAACAACCGGCAAAGCCACAACCAGACCGAACTCTTCTCGACAGAGCGCATCCAGACCGCCGAAGGACTGTCCGCCTTGCCGCGCGATTATGCCGACATTCCCCGTCTCGGCCCGCCACTGCCGGGCGAGTTGGGTCGTGCCATTCTCGGCGCGCAGGATCGCGGGCAGCAGGTTCCCGCGCCACCACTGGCCGGCCCGTCCATGGCAACCATGGACCCCGAAGAACAACGCCGCTTGCAGGAAATCGAGGCCGCCCGGCTGAGCGCTCTATTTGCTGAGGCGCAAACCGTGCCGCGCGGCGGGCTGCAGGCCAATTCGACATCACCAGCAACCGACGCACTCTTCCCGTCCACCCTTGGCAGCCAGACGGCAAACGATCCGGTCTCGGGTCGGGAGGCGTTCCTCGCCCGTGCTGGCGATACGACGACCGTGAGCGCCGAGCGCATGGTGCCGCCGCCCAGCCCCTATATCCTTCAGGCCGGAACGGTCATTCCCGCCGCCCTGATCACCGGGCTGCGCTCCGACCTTCCCGGCCAGATATCCGCACAGGTGACGTCAAATGTCTATGACAGCCCGTCCGGGCGCTACCTTCTGATCCCGCAAGGCGCGCGGCTGCTGGGTGAATATGACAGCCGGATCGCCGCTGGCCAAAGCCGCCTGCTCTTGGTCTGGACCCGTCTGATGCTGCCGGATGGTCGGTCGATTGTCCTGGAACGTGCGCCCGGCACTGACAGCGCAGGCACGGCCGGGTTGCAGGATCGCGTGAACTACCATTGGGGCCGCGTGTTCCTTGCCGCAGGTCTTGCCACGATCCTCAATCTGGGACTGGAGAGCAGCGCACAGAGTGAAGACGACGTCGCCCGCGCCATCCGCGAGGCCGCACAAGACACGATCGGTCGCACCGGCGACGAAATCGTGCGCCAGCAACTCGCCTTACCGCCGACGCTGACCATTCGCCCGGGCTTCCCTGTCCGCGTCATGGTCACTCGCGACCTGATCCTTGAGCCACTAGGAGAAGTCCGATGACCAAGCTGAAACTCGGCGTAAGCGCCGGCCCATCACCCATGGCCTATTGGCTTGACTATTCGGCGAAGTTCCACGGCATGAGTTCGTCGACATCGCTCTGCATATGCTGGTCGAGAATCTTGCGAAGTGTGGCGGCGATAT
>LFIK01004154.1_pt1 | contig 11741 bp, 9 predicted proteins | sample 643401 | NCBI WGS metagenome assembly LFIK01 (sample SAMN03777447, study PRJNA286221) | soda lake metagenome | biome: soda lake; feature: Kulunda steppe; material: water; isolation source: sample T5-Br brine of Lake Tanatar-5 | place: Russia: Kulunda steppe | collected 2010-07 | reverse complement strand
ATTGTAGGAACTAAACAGAGTGGCCGTCGACCCATCTTCGTATTTAAAGGGTGTCGGGTATTGCTCGTCGGCATCGAGTTCGCTCATGTCGGGCCACAAGTCGAAGGTAATGCTGCCCGGGGCGAATCGGCTTCCCCCGTAGTGTTTCCAACCCATCCCGGATCCGTCGCCTTCCGCCGCGAACCATCCCTGGTAGCCGGTGACGACTTTGCCTTCCAGTTCCGGCCGCGTCTCCGGCGGAGGAGCGCCTTCAATGGGACCCAGTCGGTCAAAAGCTTCATCCCAGGTTTGCGCGACAGGACCTCTTTCCGGAAAGTCTTCAGCGAAAGAGAGTAGAGGCGCGCCAACCATGAGGAAGGAAAGCGCATAAAAAGAAAGGAGGTTTTTCATGAAGATAGAGCGACTCTGCGGCTCGATACTGTAAATGTTTGAAACTGTGCGTAAACGAATCCGCTCGAATGATTGAAGCGTTTGTCGGCAAGGACGTTAAGCCGCAAGGCCATTCGTTGACAGGTGTTTTTTCGTTTGAGCACAACGGTAGGATTAAAATTGGATGTTTAGATTAGGTGCCTGGGCTGTATCAAGAAAAAAGCGCCGACGGAGAACGGTCGCTGTAGGTGTGGTGTGCAACGAAATACAGCGTCCGTTTAACCCGTAGTTGCCATCCGGAATCTGCTGGGTCTAGAATAACGCCGGGTGCGAACAAAGATACGAAAACCTCCGGAGCAAAGCAATCGTCTTCCGGGTGCAATGGGTTGACGGCATTAAGGAAATCCCCCTGAGGGACGCAGCTAAGTTCGACCATTACGGAGCCGGAATCCGGTCCTTGCCCATTCTATGCTGTTCCCTTGGGCGGGCCGGGAGCCTTTTTGCCCTCCTCATACCGCAGGTTGCATCTTCTTTCCTGGCGACTCGGCCTGAACCAGCCCGAGGAAATCGGCATAGGATAAAATCTCCAGGCGACCATCAAAATGCTCCACTATGGCGGTGAGCGATTCCACCCAGTCTCCCGAATTCATATAGTGGATACCGTTTATTATTTTGTCATCCGGTGTGTGAATCCATTCCTTCGAAACGCAGGGGCAGAAACCGGCTTAGAATGTCGTCGTGGTTCCCGCGGAGGTAAATGATCTGAGTATCCTTCTTTTCGAGTTTTTTGAGGACAAGTCGAACGAACCGGCTGTGTTCTTTGCTCCATCCGCCACGACGTTTCAATCTCCATCCGTCGATAATGTCGCCGTTGAGGATCAGTTTTTCGCAATGCGTATGCTTTAGAAAATGATTAACCTCTGTAATCTTACAATCATAAGTGCCAAGGTGAACATCAGAAATGATGACGGTCTTGAATTTAAGAACTGGTTCTTTCATTTGGTGTTATCTCTTTTCGCGAAAGCTTGTTCCTCCGCACAAGGTTCGTCTGTTCGTAGGATCTCTTGCAAAGGTTTGCCGTCACGTGTTTGTGAAGCCCGGGGAGTTTTTATCCGGAGAGAGTTCTCAACGATTCTCACCTCGACTTTGGGTCCGGCCACGTGGGGTTCCCCGTCGGTGTGGATCAACCCCGGCTCCGGTCGCTCGATCAGGAAATACGAGCCGGATCGATTGGTGACGGCGGGGTGTTGGTCGAGAGAGCGGTTGAATAAACGTCTGATTAATCCGGGAAGGTTCCAAAGGCGGAAAGGGCGAACGGCGACCAGGTTCAGCTTGCCGTCATCTATCTTGGCCGCAGGCGCGATAATAGCGTTGTTCCCGTATTGATCAGAGTTCGCAACGGTGATAAGCCACGCTTGGAGCCGTTCGATTTGTCCATCGGTGGTGACCTGGTAGAGAGTTGGCGAGAAGGTCAAAAATGTGCGTAATCCTACTTGAAAATATGAATACGCTCCACGACGCTTCGAGCGATTGAAATGATTGGCAATGCTCGCGTCGAAACCGATCCCCATTACATTTACAAAGAAATTTCCGTCCGCGAGCCCGGTGTCGATGAGTTGGGATCTGTCAGTCAGGAGAACCTCGAGGGCTGCCCGCGTGCCGCGTGGAATCCGGAGGTAATTAGCGAGACCATTCCCTGACCCGCATGGAACGATCCCGAATTCCACGCGGGTACCGGTCAGTCGTTGCGCAACTTCGTTTACCGTGCCATCTCCCCCGCAGGCCACCACCAGTTCACACCCGTCCTTGACTGCATCGGCGGCCAAGTCAATCGCGTGTCCCGGACGTTCCGTAATCACGACCTCGGCATTTAACCTGTGTCCCGCGATAAAGTCCTTCACCAGAGTCGGCACTTTTTCCGATGCGATTCTTCGACCGGCGTAGGGATTTATGATAAAGCGAATCTTCATGAGGCCGCGCTGGCGTCTTCCCCGGCGATCCGAATCAAGTCGTCCTCGAACTTGTCCAAAACCTTCTCCCACGGGATTCCAAGCGCGGTTAAGCGGGCAGCATTTCCGATCTCCATCCACTTTGATTTGGCCGCAGCCGCGTCACGTGCGCGGGAAACGAACTGGTCCGCTACGCCGAGTTCCGCGACGAAGCCATTTCGTCCGTCCTCGAGAAAGAGCTCGGCGGCCGCGTAGTTGTATGAAACCACCGGAAGTGCACTGGCCATCGCTTCGGTGATCACATTGCCAAAGGTTTCGGTTTCACTGGCGAAGAGAAAAAGGTCGGCCGACGCGTAATGTGCCGCAAGAGCCGAGCCGTATTGAAACCCGCAGTAAATGTGTTCTGGAAAAATTCTGCGCAAGCGTCTCAGTTCCGGCCCGTCTCCGACGAAGACCAGCCGCGCTGTTGGCAGGGATTCATGGATTGCGGCAAAAGCTCTTGCGACCAGCGGGACATTCTTTTCGGCTGCCATACGGCTTACCGTCATGACGATGGGATCGGCCGGAGTCGCTCCCCATTGGGCGCGTAGCCCGGGATTGCGTTTAGCCGGATGGAAAAGATCGGTATCGACGCCGCGAGAGGGGATTTTCATGTTGGAAAAAGAATGGCGTTCGAGATCCGTCTTGATCTCCGCTGTGGGAACGAAGGTTGCACGGGCTCGATGATGGAAGGAGCGAAGGTAGCGGATCGCAGGTTTTCTCAAAAAACCGGCCTTGTAGTGCTTCATATAGGCGTGGAAATTTGTGTGGAAGCTCGTGGTTAAAGGAATTTTCATGACCCGAGCCGTTCTAGCGGCGCTCCACCCGAGTGGTCCCTCGGTGGCAACATGCACCAGATCCGGTCGCCAGGCATTCCATGACTTTCGTAAAACGCTTCCGCAGGGAAGCCCAAAGTGAAGGCCGGCATAGCCGGGTAGGGGAAGCCCCCGAACCAAGACTTCCTCGGCCGACGAGCCCGGCAAAAGGCTCGTGCGCGAAGGACGGACAACCATCGTTTCATGCCCTCTTTTCCGCAGCCCGGTAACGATACGATGGAGGGTCATAGCGACCCCGTTGACTTCCGGAGGATAGGTTTCCGTAACGAGAGCGATTTTCATATGGGGTATCGGTGGGTAAGAAAGGAGTCATTACGGCGGCTACCGCGCTCCCCGATTATGGTTAGCGCTTCCTCCCACTGATCGACAACCGTGTCCCAAGTCAAACTCTCCGCGGTCTGCCGGGCGGCGGCTTTGAGTTCGTTCAGATGTCCAATGCGGCCGCCGAGATCGCGGGCCGCCGCGATGAAGGCATCTTCGTTTCCGAAAGGAACCGTAACGCCATTCTTTCTGGTTGTGATATGTTCCCCGGCTGCGGCGTAGTCGAAGGCCAAAACGGGAAGACCGCTTGCCATCGCCTCTGTGAGAACGTTGCCATAGGTCTCCGTCAGGCTCGGAAACAAGAAGAGATCGGCCGAAGCGTAATGCGCGGCCAAATCCCGCCCCCGTCGAACACCGGAAAAAATAAAATCCGGGTGGCGGGAACGCAACCGTTCCTCCAACGGCCCCGATCCTGCGAACACCAGCCGGGCCTGCGGAATATTTTCCCGTATCGCCTCGAATGCGCGGATCGCCAAGGGGATGTTTTTTTCCGGGGCGAGTCTTCCAACATGAATGACAACCGGGCCGTCCGTGGCGTTCCAACTTGCCCGCAACGACTGGCTACGCTGCTTTGGAGAAAAGAGAGCGAGGTTTACACCCCGGCCCATAACCTTCAGGTTCCGCATTCCTTCCCGGGCCAACTCAAGGCACGTTCCGCGGGTCGGCGCGAAAGTGGCGGAAGTGCGGTTGTGAAACCATTTCAGATAAGCCATAGCCGCACGTTTGATGAAGAACAAAGAGTAGTGGCGGCCGTAGGAGTGGAAGTTGGTATGAAAACTGGACGTCACCGGGATGTTAAGTCGTCGGGCGGCGCTTACCGCGCTCCACCCCAGCGGACCTTGGGTCGCCACATGCACGAGGGTAGGAGGTTCGACTCGCCAGTATTGGAAAAGCATCTTCTGGGAGGGGAAACCGAATTGTAAATCCGGATACCCGGGAATTTTCGCTCCAGGCACCAGCACGTGGCAAATGCCGTCATTAATGACCGCCCGATCACCAACCCCGCGTGAAGGGCGGATCACCCGAAGCTCATGTCCCCTTTCGACCAGACCTACAGCCAGTTTTTCGAGAGTCATGGCAACCCCGTTGACTTCGGGAGGAAAGGTTTCAGTGACAAGAGCGATATTCAAAACAAAAACGAGGTTAATCAATTTTCACGTTACTGCTTACTTCGGCTTTTCTCATAAGCAATCGCTTGGTTCAGTTGTCATACTTTCTTAACATTACCGACTCCTGACTGTAACATCCGCAGGAATTCTAAGTTTATGGGCTCTCTTCGGCGGCTGATTTCCGTGGGCAACCGTCAATCGGTAACCCATTCCACGGACGGTCTCGATAAAAGATGCTGCCGGACCAAGTTTTTGACGAAGTCGCCGCATGTGTGTATCCACGGTCCGGGTTTCCATATCGGAGTCATGGTCCCATGCATCGGTCAATAGTTGCTCGCGGGTTTGAACGCGTCCGTTCCGTTCCATGAGAGCGCGGAGAAGTCTGAATTCGGTTAGGGTCAGTGAAACCAACTGTTGGTTCACCCGAACCTCATGCCGGTCTTCATCAAGTGAAATCGGGCCGGTTGTAACACACTTGCCGCTTGTGTCGTCCGCCTTTCTTTCCTTTAGAAGCCGTTCGACTCGAAGCAGCAGTTCCGCCGGGCTAAACGGTTTGCAGATATAGTCGTCGGCACCGGTTTTCAGTCCGAGAATGCGATCGTTTTCCTCGACGCGCGCGCTCAGGAGGACAATTGGCGTCATTCTGAAGCTTGAGTCAGCTTTTAAGAGCCGACAAATTTGAAGACCATTAATGCCAGGCATTGTGACATCGAGGATCATGAGATTCGGTAGAAGTTTTCGAAAGGTTCCCAGGATCTGCGTGCTGTCGTTCAACGTTTCCACCAACCAGTTTTTGGTCCGAAGGTGATGAGCCAAGAGATCCGTCATGTCGGGCTCGTCGTCGACCACAAGGATTCTTTGTTTTCCAGGATTCATGATGGTTTTTTGATGCTACAGAAGCGTTGTTACAACGGTGCGACGCTTCGGTGTCGCGATTGAATCAATCTTGCAACATCTGAAGAAATAGATCCGTGGCCGCCGCTGGCGGGCCGGGTTGACTACGCTTGGCCCGCAGGTAGTTTTGGTGTTTTTTTCAGACCGAACCTGGAGGCGGGCGCTGCAATCGGGCGGGTGCGCCGATCTTACCCATGTAATTATAGTGCCTCAGGACCTCCCCGCAACCGTCCTCAATCTGCTCCTTTGCCGACCATGAAAGCCGACCAATCGACTCCTCATTCACATTCAGTCGAAAATGAGCCCCCACGTCATTAAGAGGGAGATACCGGGAAACCTTTTTAAGGGTCGGCCTTTCCGCTCGTTCGGCGTAGATTCTGGTTTTGTCTTCCAAATGGACTCCTCGCACGGGTTCGGTGAGGTCGCAGAAACGGTAGATTTGCATAATTGTGTTCACCGGGTCACCGCACAGGTCCTCGAATCTCCATGTTTTAAAGTTAACCGTATCGCTCGATAGCCCGATCAATCGGCTCCCAACGAAGTTGTACAGCTTCATGGCCTCGCAGAGAGACTTCCCCCTTGCCATCTGCCCTTCGCATACAGCGCGGCCGTCCCGAATCAAACCTACAAACGTGGCTCGTGGGTAAAATTCGGCTAATTCTTGAATAAGGTGAAGATTATAGTTAATTAGTTTAATCACAAAACGGCTGGGAGTTGCCGACGAATCGATGAAACCGCGTTTGGTCAACTCTCCTTTGAAGTCCCTGACCGTCTGGGTTTGCCTGGTGGCGGATTCGAGCAAGGCACTTTGCATGAGTCGGGCACGCCATGAAGGCCATGGATTTTTTCGGGGAGGAGAAGATCGCCCCGGGTTGAATATGTCGCCAGAGGTCAACAGGATGGGGGTGTAAAAAAGCATTCTTTTAATTTCCGACACGGATGCACCGCGTGGATACTTGGAAAAAATCTCTCCGAACTCGCCTTTAGGCCAGAAGGTTGCGGGATGGGAGCGTAGAATGTTTAATGCTTGATTTGTCCCCCCTCGGGACAGACCAAGTAAGAAGATTGGACGGTCGATATTGTGATTCATGGTATTCTCTAGTTGTGCCGAAGCGGGGATTGCCAGACTGGTTTTACAACCAGTCTGGTGAAAGTCTCGTTTCCTTGCCTCGAACATCATGGGTAAAGGTTCTCATTGATGTAAGGTAGGGCTATCTTGATTAAGCAACCAACGACGGGGGCTTCTTTTTCGAATTCGTTTCCGTTGTAACCGAAGTGTAATATTAGAAATTCGGGGCTAAAGAGCCGTTAATGTAACCTGAATGAAACGCCAGCGAGTTGACGTGAATCGGCGTCAGGCGGGATAATCGTGGAATGAAAGTCAGAAAGTGTAAGCGAACCAACGATGCCGGGAATAGCCGCTTCCCTTCCGTTGCGCGGGTTACCCGACCGGTGGAAGGTGAAACTGTGGATGACGGTTCGAATTCGAATCGGTCCAAGCCGACAATAGTGACGAAATGGACCTTCGACGGCCTCCCCATGGATTCAAATAATTTGCCTGTGCCGGATTTTGGCAGTGGCGTGGCGCGTATAATTGGAACGGAGGATCCAGATGGAAACGCGGTTCCTCCTCATGGTGATGTGGTTCCTTCATTGCGTCACGTCAGCGACAGTAGCAGTCCTGGCAATGCATGGCGGATCCGGAGCTCGGGCTTATTCAACGGATATTCCCTCAGAAATCTGACAACCGGGGTGCAGTTTTACGTTCCAACTGCGGGATACTTCGGAATCGTGGTAAGCTTTGATTGGCTTGCCACCGATAATGCCCCTGGACATGGACAATTTCAATACACAACGAACGGTGTGGACTTTAAGAGTTTGGGCGAACCGGTCCCGGTAGCGCTTGGCAACGTGTGGCAACAGCTTTCCTTCGATCTCACGGAAATATCGGAGGTCGACAACAACCCCGATTTCGGGTGGCGGTTTGTTGCCTCGTATAATCCCAACCCCTTCAAGGTGGTTTGTCACGCTGAAGGTCGGCCGCGCGTTGCGCTCGAATACGGGCCGAATGAGGCCTTCATTAACGCAGGGGATGTCGGTGCGGATGTCGTATCCGATCCATGGTTGCCGACCAATGGGAACTTTCGGTTCGACACGATCGTTGTAGGCGCGGCCAAGGGCCGGCCGTCGGCGAACGGTTAAACCCGCTCGTAAGTCTCCAGAACAAGCATGATGAACATTGGGCATATTGAAAAACTAGAGCCGTTCTTAGGCATGGCGTTTTTGCTCTTTTTGATTCCACTCTTCATGACGGGGTGTGGTGACAATGGAGGGCCAGAGTGGAGGTTTGGGGCGGGGGACCGGGTGTTTTCCTCACCCGCTGTGGGTGAGAATGGACTTATTTATTTCGGGTCGGACGATCATAGCCTTTATGCTGTGGGGATCGATGGCCTTAAAGCCTGGCACGTTGCGACTGACTTTTCGGTGCGTGGTTCACCGTCGATAGGTCGGAATGGAACCGTCTTTGTTGGGTCTGGAGACCACTTTGTTTACGCGCTTTCGCCCTCCGGGGAGATTCTTTGGAAGTTTGAAACGGGGAGCGCACTTCCGGGGACCGCCGCGCTCGATGCAGAAGATAATCTCTACATCGTGTCGGAAGAGGGCGTTGTCTACTCTCTAACGCCGGGAGGAGAACTTCGGTGGCGATTTCCGCTCGGAAGCCGGGTGGCTGCTTCGCCCTCAATCTACAACGATCAGCTTCTCTATATTTCCGACCTTTCCGGGCGATTGACCGCCCTTGGTTTGGACGGCACTCGCCGTTGGGACCATAGAACAGGAGCCCCGGTTCTTTCCACTCCCGCAATTGGCCGCTCAGGCGAAGTTTACATCGGGTCCCATGATCGAAAACTCTATTCAATATCCCGGCGTGGTCGCGTTCTTTGGGAGTATGAAGCGGAAGAATCGATTCAATCGTCCCCGGTGATTGGCCAGGATGGGGCGATTATATTCGGAGCAGAGGACAATCACATATATGTAATTGAACGGGACGGTGAGCTACGCTGGCGGCGGCCCTTTACCGGATCCTTGCGAACCGCTGCCGCAGTCGATGAACTGGGGAATATTTATTTTGGCGACAACAGCGGAACTTTCTACGCGTTGAATCCGAGTGGGATCGTTTTGTGGAAACATACGATTCAATGGGAGTTCAATTCGTCCCCGGTGATCTCCCCGGACGGAGTCGTTTATGTAGGTGCAGGCGACTACAATGTATACGCCTTTCCCGCTATTGCCCCGGCAGGTGGACTTTGGCCCCTTTACCGGGGAGGTTCCCTGGGAAGAGGGAATTCGCGGGCGATCTCACAGTAACTCGATTTCCTTTACAACTTCCGTTCATTTGGGAAGTTCGTGATCATGTATCCATGAACTTCCGTCGCGGGTGCATTTGCTTCGGCTTGGTTCGTGTTCCCTGTCCAGAGCCCGCAAGGGCTAGGCATTGAAGGTGGATCCGGCGCGAACACGAAGAGAGTATGAGGGGTTGCGGTCGATTCAAGCGGAACGAGCGAGAAGTTCAGTTTTGTCGTGTTTGTCACAGGACTGCAATCCTTTTGAGACAATCTTTGGATACACTCGGTGTCATGGAAGGAAATCCAATGCGTCGGGCAGAGCTCGAATACAGTCAGCAATAAATTCAAGTCTCTCTTGGGAATCTTCTCTTTATCATTCTCTTGCAAGAACCCAGTTACAATTCATCTCCCTAGAACAAATCCTTTATGAAAATACAAACGAACAAACCAGTAGAGAGAACCATTTTCTCTGTTTTCGGCGGCATGGGACGCGGCAATCGCCTGGGCCGCTTTACCGCCGCGATGTTTTTGGTCGCCGGTTCTCTCGGAGCGGCAGAGCCTCGCAATGACGGTGGAGTCGTCGTGGGCTGGGATCTGACGGGGCAGCCTCTGGATGCAGTCGAGTCGCTTGCGCCGACTACCGTAGCCGAGGGCGCAATTGGTCTCGACCTAACGAGAGGACCTGGCGTCCAACCGGCGAATTTGACTTTCGGTTTTTCGGCGAATGGCTGGGATCGTTCGGAGCCGGGACGGGAGGCCGCGCTAGCGAGCGGAGATTATTATGAAATCGGGTTCACTGTCGCGGAAGGTCATCGGGCTTATTTGTCGGCGCTGGATGTATCGCTGCGGCGTTCCGGAGGAACTGCGGCAATGAATCTGGAGTGGCAATACAGTTTCGACGGATTCGAGACTTATACCACAATTACGCCGACGGGGCCGTTCTGGGAAGAGATTGAATGGTCGGATGAAGTATTCAATTACTTAGGGCGGGCCTCTGGAAGCGGAGGTGTTGCCGTCAACTATAACTACATGACCCAGGACGTCAGCGGACAGGGGGATGGAAATTCCATGCCGCCAATCGTCTTGAGCGACATCGACGAATTGCAGGACATACCGGCCGGGACATCCGTGGCCTTTCGGCTATATGGCTGGGGGGATTCTAGCACGACCAGTGGAAGTTCCCTCGCCCTGGGCCGGAATCACGGACCGGTGATTAGCGGTACGGTGGTTGAAGAAGGGAAGATTCCCCTGACGGTTACTTCGTCGCAACCGGGTACGGACCCCGAGCCGGGAGCGTATGAATTCTCACCCGGCACGGAGGTCACGCTGACCGCCTCCTCTGAGGTTATCGGTGAGGAAAGCGCCTACCGCCTCGCCGGATTCGTTGGGACCGGATCGGCTCCTGCTGAGGGGATTGCAAACACCGTCACCTTTACTGTGGAGGAAGCCAGCACGGTGGAGTGGCTTTGGCAACAGACCAGCGGCCCCGTCGTTCCGGTCATCGCGTTTGACTTGACCGGGACCACCGGAGCGACGCGGTCGGCTACCAGTTCCGCGGACGGTGTTGTCCCACTCGATCTTTCGATTGGGCCTGGCATCAATCCAGCGGGGCTGGCGAACGGCTACTCGACGAACGGTTGGGATCGGGCCGAACCGGGTCGCGACACGGCGTTGGCGAACGGCGATTACTTTGAGTTCGGTTTTATGGTTGACGATGATTATCGTGCTTCACTTTCGACCTTGGATGTTTCACTCCGCCGTTCCGCCTTGAATGCTCCGATGTTCTATGAATGGCAATATAGTTTCGATGGATTCGCGGAGCACGCCGAAACCATCTTTCCGAATGGTCCGGATTGGGATTCGTTTGATTGGGGAGATTCATTCTTCACTTATTTTGGACGCAGCGGGGTGAACACCAATTTTCTGTCCGACGAACCGTATCTTTACATGACGAACCGAGTAGATGGCCTGGAGACAGCTCCGATGCCCCCGATTTTGTTAAACGATGTGTCTGAGCTGCAGAATATTCCGGCTGGCACCGTGGTAACGTTTCGTCTTTACGCATGGGGCAACTCCAATACCACCGGTACGAATACGGTGGCGATGGGTCGTTTCGATGGCCCGGTAATACGTGGCACGGTCGTTCCGGATGGTTTCACTTCCCTGACTGTGATCTCCGATCAACCCGGGACGGATCCCTTTCCGGGCATCCACATTTTTCCCGACGGCACGGAAGTGACGGCGACGGCTCCGAATACAATTCCTGCGGGCGACGGCGTTCGCTATGTGCTCGAAGGGTGGACCGGAGCGGGAAGCTTGCCCGCTTCTTCGGGAGAAAGTGATAGCGTCACGTTTGACCTCGATACCTCGACCATCCTTGAGTGGGGGTGGACTGTTCAGCATCAGTTGCAGGCGGCGACTCAAGGCGACGGCACCATCCGGTTCCGAACGACCGAACGGTATCCGCTGGTTGGCTTTGATTTCGCGAACTATCGTTACAACGAAGAGGGAGTGTACGAACCGGGAGACTTCTCCAATCTCGATGGTGTCCCGGCCTCCGAGGTTGGGGATGAAGTCGGAGCCTCCACGATTAGGCGCGGTCCGGGCCTCATCCCGCGCGATCTGGGTCAAGGGGCCATCAGTTCCGAGAATTGGAATAGTACGCCGAGTTTGACGGATGCGATCTCGGGAAACAAGTACCTGGAGTTCAATGTGACTCCGGTCGCTGGGGTTACGCTTGAAATCAACTCCATTTACGTGCCATACCGCTATACCCAGACTGGGCCGCACAGTCTCGCACTGCTTTACAGTTTCGACGGCTTTGAGAGATACGCGGTGGCCGAATCGGTGCGGATTCAGGACCAGTCTTCAGGGACGAAT
>LFIK01004151.1_pt1 | contig 11744 bp, 7 predicted proteins | sample 643401 | NCBI WGS metagenome assembly LFIK01 (sample SAMN03777447, study PRJNA286221) | soda lake metagenome | biome: soda lake; feature: Kulunda steppe; material: water; isolation source: sample T5-Br brine of Lake Tanatar-5 | place: Russia: Kulunda steppe | collected 2010-07 | reverse complement strand
GTGAGCTTGAACTACCGTGCGCCCTCCCATGGCCGCAGCGCCCTGCCCCCTGGGTGAGTCACCCACATAATGTGATGCAGATTAAGTAAATTATGAGTCCTCTGCTTTCATGGTCCAATGCGTCATGCACTTCTGGAGGCAGCGTACATGCGGGTACAGTGTACATGCGGGTACAGGCAGCGTACATGCGGGTACGGCGTACATGCGGGTACGGCGTACATGCAGGTACAGCGTACATGCGGGTACAGTGTGCATGCGGGTACAGGCAGCGTACATGCGGGTACGGCGTACATGCGGGTACAAGCAGCGTACATGCGGGTACAGCATACATGCGGGTACAGTGTGCATGCGGGTACAGGCAGCGTACATGCGGGTACGGTGTGCTTCCCAGATTTATTTTGTAGGCATGGCTTCAGTGTGATATAGATGGTGCACAGATCCGCCAGCTGGTGCAGCAAGCACCCCAAAGAAGTCTCCTGGCATGATACACCGCAGTGGAGAGTCCATGCAGAGTAAGCGTTCCTAACCAGCTGGCTGGCCATGTGCTCTAAGTGGATACCTTCTGGCATGGCCCGTTGCACTCCATTTCATTGATGGAGGCATCTGCTTCCAATCCTGGGATGCTGCACGCGAGACGCGTTTGGGATCTGCCTGGAGTGAGCAAGAAGGACGCAGTTGTTGATGCTGGGCATTCCCTCGCATCTCCCGAACATCTGCTTGGATGTGAATCTCTCGAACATCTGCTTGGATGTGAATGAGTGACTTGAGATGTGATGGCACGCACAGGCGGGCACAGGCGGGCATGGCAGGCACGGCAGTATTCAAAGCCTCTGGCAGTATTCAAAGCCTCTGGTGGAACCTGGTGGTGGTGGCATGCTTGCTGACCTGTCACAAACACACATTTACGCACACACTCTCACACACGCATACACACACGCATACACACATAAACGCAGACACAAACAACTGCTATGCTTGTAACCTGAAGCTGCCTCGCATTTTCCTCATGTCAGGGCACTGCCGGTGTGCATGCAAGTCAAGTGCCAGGTTGATGCTTTTGGCCCTGTTGCTTGCACCAACTTGGGCTTTTGTGCCCTGACAATTTCACACAAGCGCGTTTGCCCTTGCTGCAGCTGGTCGATGCATCAGTGGATGCATGACTGCCTGTGCCTGGGGGCATCAGTCCGTGCATGATTGTTTGTGCTGCAGGGTGTCACTGTGTGCATGATTTCCTGTGACCTGGCTGCAGGTCGGTGGTGCATCAGTGTACGCATGATTGCCTGTGACCTGGCTGCAGGTCGGTAGTGCATCAGTGTACGCATGATTGCCTGTGACCTGGCTGCAGGTCGGTGGTGGATCACCCCGGTGTCTGGGAGGATGCGCGGGATGGCTACATGCATGAGCTGCTCATCAGGCGGAAGGGCCATCCAAGCACGTTGGCCATCCTCTACGCAGAGGTAGGTGGTGCTTGCGTTAAATTAAAGGCCACTCACATGCGCTGGCCTTCCTTCAAGGAGGGGCACACAGAGCTGCCACCATGGAGCACATGAGAGCTGCCTCCATGGAGCACATGAGAGCTGCCTCCATGGAGCACATGAGAGCTGCCACCATGGAGCACATGAGAGCTGCCACCATGGAGCACATGAGAGCTGCCTCCATGGAGCACATGAGAGCTGCCACCATGGAGCACATGAGAGCTGCCTCCATGGAGCACATCAGATGCTGGTGTAGGCACTGCAGGGCACAGCAGACAAAATGTCACAAGCCTGTTGCTGCATTGTCACATAGCAATGTGTGGTGAAGGCACCGTAGACAAGAAGCTGCAGTCTAGTTAGCGCGTCAAGCGTGCTCAGTTGCGCCGCAGGCACACCGCCAATAAGCATAACCCACCGCTTAAGGCTTATTACTTGATTGTTCTCCTACACCTTATAAAAGATAAGCTGTCCTCACCATTGTGTCGCAAGCCTGTAATTCCATGATTACATAACAATGTGCGTCGTAGACGCTGCAGATGAGGTATCACAAGCCTGTCACAGCAATGTTACACGACAGTCTGTGGTGTAGGCACGGCAAACAGGATGCCGCAAGCCTGTCATTGCATTGTTATATAGCAATCTGTGGTGAGTCCCATGATGCCCGCTACTGCGACATGAAGCAGCGCTGCACCATTAAACAACAGGAAAACGCAGCGCGAGAACCTTTGCAATTGAGATGGAGTGCACCTCCTGCAATGCCTGTGTAAGACACTTGCGTGAACGAGCATCCTGCTCCAATATTCCCCAGATAGATAGAGAGGCTTGCTGTGCAAGACCAAGAACTGCTGATCTGTGGAAAGGTTTGTTTGGCTTGCACTGGCCTTGTGACCGTCTGGATCTCCTCAGTAGGTTTAGTTACACTGGCTTCCATCGTGTAGCGAGAGTTCCAATTGAGTTTGCCCGGACTGTGTGGGAACCTTGCAGTGTGCGCATAAATCCGTGGGGTGCTCCTGCTCTGAATTCACAGGCAACATCCTTTGTGGTCCTGACATTGGAGCTTTGTGGTCCTGATATTGGGGCTTTGTGGTCCTGATGTTGGAGCTTTGTGGTCCTGTTAAGAGACATTTTTTGTCCTGTTTGTGGACCTTTGTGGTCCTGATAATTGACTTCAGTGTCCATTTGTTCCTGACAAAAGTCAAGGCAGAGCTTGACCTGTGGATGCATATGAACACTGGCTGTGCCCACTTGAATTGTCATGGTCCCATCTGTGTCTGGTAGCCCCATCTGTGTCTGATAGCCCCATCTGTGTTTGTTGCAGGCTGCGCTCATTCATCATTCACTCCATGAAATGTCGCCTTGTCCGTGCTGCTTGCTTGCTGATGCTCAGGTCATGTCAAGGCTTCTTGCTATGGGAGCTGTGGATTTTGCTATAACTGTAGACACTCAAGGCTTCTCTGGTGAGGGAAGAGAGGCTGGAGTGTCTGTCTTGACGCGGGTGTGAGTGCACTCGCTCGTGTGTGTGTGTGTGTGTGTGTGCATTCATGTGTATGTGCGTGCGTCTCGCGTGCGTGTACAATTGTGTGCTTGTGTGCTCATGTGCAAGCAAGCTCAGGATCCTGCAACACAGGAGAGAAACATGCACGGTGTAGTGCAGTGGGACTTATACTCGCAGTCAATTGAAGCAGGCCCCTTTTCAATTTGGCGTGATATTGGCGCAGAAGTGTAAGGAGGTTTGGTTAGGCCCATGGGCATAGTCTATTCACCAGGTTACCCATGGCACTCTCATGCTATAAATGGTCATGGTGATGGGCTCGGCTGCTCGCCTCTGCACAGGCACACCAACCGGTACACCTATCCCTGGAATCACACGAGACATGTTGCTGCGTCCAGCCTCAAGCTGCGAAGGCGACGACATCAGCAGCAGCAGCAGCAGCAGCGCTTCCACTGCTCCTGTGCTGCTGAACACTTGCAGCAGCGATGCACTGGCGGAGCTCCTGCGCACACTCAAGCGCGCTTTCTGGCCTTTTTCATGGGAGTGCAGGTGCGGGCGTGTGTGTGTGTGTGTGTGTGCTTTGCATGCAGAAACACAGTGAGCATACCCATGCATTGGCTGCTGAATACTTGAAGCGAACAGGTTATCAATGCACTACAGCTTGTGGACCACAGAAGGCTTTGGGTCTGCAAGAAAATCCCGGGAAATGTGTTTAGCTAGGATCATAGCTTGTCATAAGCAATACTAGCAAAAAGATAAAAGAAAAAAAGACTTCAAAAAATTAGGGATGGGCTGTATGTATTTTGGGAATTCCCGTTTGTTTGTGTACCTGTAAACTCGTGAATCGTTGCGTATATTCGCCGCAAGTAGGAGGAAAATGGAAAATGGGTCGGGGACGACCAGGGAGGCCCCAAATACCCCCAACAACGCCCCGGACAACCCCCACAACCTCCTAAAAGCCACAGACTACTAACATGGGAAAATACAAGCACAAGGACTATGTCAAAATCAATAATGATGGGGACAGCAACAGCCGCAACCGCATGACCACTAAGAATGCCGCTGAATTGGTGCGCCAGCTGTGGTGTGGCTGTATAGCAATCTGCGCTTGGCCTAGCGCATAGAGGCCCTGGAGCAGCTGCAGCAGGCTCAGCCCTGGGTGGTACTCTAAGAGGAGGAGGAAGAGCTAGAGGAGGAGTCCAGCAGGCCTGCCCCTAAGGGAGGTCGGGTGCAGAGAGGGGTGACGTTGAAGAGTTCCTAGCCACAAAATGTTCAAAATTGGATGTCTAGTTTGTAAGGTAAAATTGGCAGAAAATGAGTGCTGGGAGGCCCCAAACATCCCTGGAGAGCCCAGCGGTGCACCCCGCAACTATTCCAAGATAAATTTAACAGCCATTCGACCGCACGCTATTTTCCGTCACTTTTTAGCGAACACATGTGTGCAAATCCGTGTATAACCCATTCCTAAAAAAAACTTTGCAATACGCTTAAGTAAGAAAAGTTTTAAAAGCCCTGATCCGCACAAATCACCAATGCTATTGTCTAGGATTGCGCGCATCCTCCTTGCAGAGGCCTGACATTAATCACTGCAAGTACTGAACCACTGTGTCCAATCTGCATCAAATACGGGATGCTTTGCCTGAATGTGTGCAGTCCGAACAGCGGGAATGACAATTATGAGATAGGAGGCAACAATAGCCATGGCGGCTTCAGGTGAGCATGCATATTTGAGTAGGAAGTCCTAGAAACTTGTGGTTCAAGAGCTGCAATGAACTCGTACAGGCCAGCGGAGAATGATACATATCGGATGATACATATTGGATGATACTTGTGATACATAGGATGATACATATCAAGGGCTTGATCCCAGGCTAACTTCAGGACCATCCATATATTTGAGCAATCAGCCATTGTGGTTGTGAGTTTTGTCAGATCTTTAAACAAGTTTGGCTGATTGTAATGCTTGTCTACAACATGTTGAGGGGTTCCATCTAGCCAGATTCATCAATACGTGTACAACAGCACTTGTATTGTATTATTATTCACGATTAATTGAGGAGCAGCAGTGGGGTTTGCCTCGAGACGTTAGAAGGATGGATTTGCTGAATGCCGGCCAGACAGAAGGTGATGCTGATCAATTGCATGTGATATAAAGTGAGATTTGGCATAAGCAAATGTCTGTATGCTCTTCGACTGCGCAGGGCAGCTGCAAAGGCAGGCATGGGGGAGGAAATGAATGCTGCGCTCCGGGTGATGAGCAGGGCAGCCGCAAACAGGCTGGACCGTGGCATCTGGACCTCTCCTGGAGCAGGTGCGTTTGAAAGTCTGAGCAAGCTCTCCAGTATGTAAGGGATGGAAGCAAGCTATCCAAGTGCGTGCTCTCTCATTGCCTCCAAAGGTGTTGTGTGTTGCCAGAATGTGTGTGAAGGATAGAAGCAAGTGCCTGCGGGATATCCTCCGAAGGTGCTGTGTTCTCAATCAAGCGCTGTGATGTTTGGATTATCCTTGCCATTTTGGGTATGGGTGGTCCATGCTTGCGCAGTGTTTGTCCCCTGTCAGCCTTGAACCTCACTCCTTACTGCCAAAGCTGCATGCTGCCTGCAGAAAGCTGGAGCAGTGACACGCAGGTGGCATCACGGGGTCCATCTCAATGTCTCAATTCTGTTTCTGAAGTCTAAACCTGTTTTGAATGGCCCTCACAGAGTTTCAGGGCCCTCAGTAGGGGTCGGCATTGGCGTATATACCGCTATAAAAATTTCAGGATATAACATGCAAAAATGGCACACTGCTGATTTGCTCGTTTCAGGCTCCCCTCCCCCTGAATCGGTACTATGAATCAGATTAAATGAATGTTGTGTCTGGGGAAGAAACCTGCATATGGCCAGGTTGCCCCAGACAGTTCCAATGTTTGCCAACGAAGTCATGTCTGCTGTGGTGAACAAGCTGGGCACAAAGCCTTGACCAGATACAGTAGCTGGAGCTTAAGGCTTAGGAATGGGTGCAAGCAGCAGCACGAGCAGCAGAATGCAGCTTAGGCATATATGGCATCACGAGTAGCGCAACTTTGCTAGGCAGCTCTCTTCTTCTCTCCCTCACTGGAACAGCCCTTTGCCTCACTTATCATCAATCACAATAGCAAAGACAACACACAAACTACACTGGCATGCCTGTGCACGAGGACACATGCATGCACCAATAGTGCTTCCACATACTTTCATGCGCTGGTGCGCGCGGCTTTGCTATGGGCACAAGCACTGGGCCCAAACAAGCTGTGGCACATGTATTCATGCCAGTAATGAGTGTGGGTAACCCATCCAGGTAGATAGCTGCCAAAATGGGGGTGTAGGGGTGCAGAGAGGATAGTGTGCATGAGGCTACTGGCCCTTACTGGTAGCACCGGTGCTCCAAATCATATAGCGCTGTATCGGAGCCTATGACGCCATCAAACGCGACCAAATGAGGAGTTTCCTTTCTAACTTTGCAAGAGGGGTGCATATTCCATCCGACATTGAACTTTGATGACAAAATTCGGGCTGGCGGGGAGAGATCCGGCGTATATAGCACCTGTGATACAGCGCATTATAGTGTTACATTGCTATATATAGCGCTACAAATTTGTCCATATAGCTATACGCCGACCCCTAGGGCCCTGGTGGTTCATCAATGCACATGCCTTTGCTGATTAGCTGGTCCTGCGTACATGCCATGGCGCTTGCAGGTGATATCATGAGGTGTAGAGGGGCGTGTGAGCGGCTGGTGATGCTTGTAGGGGAGGAGGAGCCGGAGGAGAGGTGCGCGCAGCGCATAGTGCACTGGAGGTTGAAAGGGGTATGTGAAGCACTGTTACTGTGCCTCTGGGATGCTGCTTCCTCATGCACGAATCCGCAGTGAGTGGCAACATTTTTAAAGCACAAAACGCACACAGGATGTGGCAATGTGGCACCTTTTGTTCAATAAGTCCAGCCTGGCTATGTGACCAATTTGATTTTTTTATGATCAGGGCACATGTAGCTCGTTGACCAGTCAGATAGCATGACTGGACTGACTGTTTTTCTCCAATTGTTGTACTGCAGGCGTGATCTGGCTGTCATCTTGCTGCATGGAGGTGAACCAGGCGCAGCTCGTGCAGAGCTGCGTGCATACATGGCTACCTCGCAATTCAAAACTGCTGCAGATCCATTCGATAAGGTAAGCATAGGCCGCTTGATCAGGTCTTTTGGGGCTGTATGGTCCTGAGAGCTGTCACGAGGCGTGAAACAAACGAGGCAACACGTTAGGCACTGCCTTCCAAAAGGGTTTGACAAGGGCGGGGTTGCCACAGCACCTGCTAGTTGCTTGCTTGCCTGATCAAAGCGCTGAAAGCCCCAAATTTGTCCCCGGAGTACTGGAATGTTCTCTGACGTCGACAACAGTGCAGGCGTCTTAAATACTTGTGTCGCTGCACGTAAGGATTGGCTTTAGTGAGCGTGTGATGAAGCTGCCTGGCCCTTCCTGAACCGTGATGTTCCATGAAACTGAAATGTGCTGTTCTTTGTCATGGAGAGGGTAAACGGTGTGAAGGCAAAGGGAGCTCATGCAGCTGCCTGGACCCTTTGTTTGCTGCCATGTTGTACTTGCAGGCACTGTGCTACAAGCTGATGGACATGCTCCGAGGCCTTGGTAATGGCATTCAGGAGCCTATGCAGTGAGTGGAAGGGGGGTGGGGGCTTGGCCACTGGTTACTCTGCACGGCTGTTGCAGTGTCGCTCCATTGTTGCTTGAACCTCTGCATGGCATGGCTGTGGTACTGGCACAGGATTAAGTGTTTGCGTGGCACACCAAATTCTGACGTGTTGGGCTCCCATGGAGTATTTAGCTTTCAGAAATGTGTTTACAAACAGGCTGGCACTGGATACGTCAGCTTTTTTGTAAACGCATTTATAAAAGCTGGATACGTCAGCTGTGTGCAATCCCACTCTGGCTTGCAATCAGACTGACGCATTTACGGCTTGCCTGTTGCTTCAAGCTGGTGGAGGCTGCCATACAAAAAATGGTGAAAATGATGGCAATAGTGATGAGAGGGATGAGGATGGGGATGACATGTTTGTGGCCCTGTGTGCTGCTGCTGATGGTGATGGCTGCCATTCTGCTATCCCAATGCTTGCAATGTGCGGGATGACGATCACACAAATATGCATGAGTATTGCGGCATGACGCATGTACATATTCAAACACAGGGTGACGAGCATCCAGGCTGCCCTCTCAGCTCCAGCACCAGAGGTCATTCAATCTGTGAAGCGGCCGCTAACCTGGTGACAGGGTTCTGAGCTTGGCTGGGGAAGTGTATAGAGCAAGCAGGAGGCAGAGAGCTTGGCAGATGTGTGGCGGAGGTCACACGTCTGGCATGCATGCGCCGGTATAAGGTATCTTGATAAGAGATAAAGTGTAAGAGAAACTGTCTTACTCCATGTAATCCTAAACCGCAATTGCCTCCACTATGAGAAAAGCTGCTGTGTGTAAGTAAGCGTTCCAGATTGTCATAGCTTATGGGCTTTTTGTATATCAAGGCCGAGCTCTTTAAGATGGTTTAAGTATGTGACGAATTATAGCCTCCCACACCAAGAAAGATGGTGTGAAAGATGACTTTTTTGAGTTACAAGTTAGGGTTAACAGGCAGTCAGGTCGTTAGGCTGATTAGTTTGTTGCTGCTGTTTGCCAGCCAAAGATAGTCCACAATGTCCGAATGACTTTTTAGCTTTCAAGAGCTTGCAAAGAATCTCGTGTTATATTCTTGAGGCCTCTCTTCTCTAAATTGGTGCCCAGGCCTCGTATCTTCACATTGCTTGACCCCTATGAGGTGCACTTCCGAAGAGGGAGTTCCCCTTGCAGATATTGAGCACCTGACTCAGGAGATGTTTGCAGAGCTCAGAGCCACTAGGATATGCTTGCATCATCAGCAGTGTCATGTAACGAACACTTCTTAAGGGAGCTTTCCTTGGGAGAACATAGCTTCAATGTTGTAGATTGGGTGGCCAACTTGGACTCCGGTTGAACCGGAAATCCATTGAGTTTGGATAGGGGGAAAAAAAGGAAAAACCATACAAGCAGGGGATTGGAGATTCCTCCTTAAAAGGCCATCCCCCTTCGCCAGTCAAGCCAAGCTGCCCATCAGTCCAGCAGGTACAGCTGTGTAACTCTACGCTCCCTTTCAAAGAGCAATACCTTATCATAAGAAGATGATCTTCAATATCTGGTCATATCAACGCTATAGCATAGACTGCTCCAAGCAGCCGAGTCGGCTTAAGCCCGAGCCTCTCTCCACCAGGTGCATTCCCTCCCAGTGCTAGGATCTTATGTAGCGCCATATGGGTACCAACATACTTTTCAGCATACACGACTGCGAAAACCCATAGACAATTAAATGGAGGAAGATGCTGTGTCTGTCCCGAATCACGTCGAAAGTAGGGTCAACAATGGGAACACATTCTTGCTACATTGCCGGCAAAATGATTACTTATGATGCATGGCAGCTCCCCTTACCTTGCAATCAGAGTAGTTGTCTCAAAGAAAGAGTCATTGGATAACAGCATCTAGACGCACAAACTGTACCATACAACAGCAATGCCTCAGTGCAAACAGTGAAACCTGGGAACGCCTCCGCCATTATAATTGCACATTGGACACACCTACAGCTTCAGGATCAGAAGCTGTTCCATCAAACATCACTTATGAAGCCTTCCCATTGATTCTGGTGTTGATCTTCGTGATGACATGGTCAGCCTTGACTCCTTCTCTCTTGGTCTCTCCATCTTGCTGCGCAGCCCCTGTAATATGAGCAAAACAAGCTGGTGGAACTGGTGCTGCAACGCACGCATGTATGTTTTCAAAAGGCATCCTGAGTGATTACCGTCACATTAGGTCCTCCTGTCTTGGTCTTGCTTGTTCTCATGCTTCGTCCCTCCCAAGACAGTTGAAAAAGCCATGTAACCCAATCCCAGGAACAAAATTCCGGTGGAAGCTTGAAGCAGCTTGAAGTGAGCCATTAGGCCCTTCTTGTTCGGGTCCCACACGCCCATTCTATCAAAAATAATTAATTATATGCATAGAAAATAACGGGATCATGAAAGGGTCTGAATTTGAGATCTGTGGTACTGCTCAAACACACAAGCCTGCGTCATTTGACATAAGATGGCTTTGAGCATCAAGGTGATGAGTGTTAAGGACACAGTTTTATGTGTCTGCTTGTGTTCAACTGTATAATTGTGCTTTTGAATGATCTGCAGGGATCCCGTGTCGTGACTGCTTGCATGCACAGGCACTCCTTCGCGAGCTGTCAACAGCTAACCATGGACAGCACACACAGATAACACTGCGCATTCAAGGGAAAGAGCTCCCACAGCTTGCGCAGCTGCTTGCTGGCGCATGCTTGAGCGCGCAACAGAAAAGAGGAGCGGAGGTGCCCAAGGGTGACAACAGGCACTTAGTACTTGCAGTTTTCTCCCAAGTGGCACGGACGCTGGGAGGGCGGAAGGTGTGCACGGCTGTGTCTGTGCCGCCTGACTCGTGCACCGCCGCCTAGCCACCCGAAGCAGATGGCAGCAAAGCCACCCGAAGTAGATGGCAGCAAAGCTGCCATGCTTTGAGGGAATTCTGCATGCGTGCCCAAGCTACAGCATGCACGCAGGAAACATGGATAGCCGCTGTTGGCCACTTCTCGGCCTGTAGGAAGCGCCACTCCTATTTTTATTGATTCTGAAACCCTGGCCCAACGCAGCACACTTGCAGGGCACCCAGGCCCAGTCGGGCTTTGCCCAGCCCAAACCTGGACCATGCACCACAGTGGTCCCACTGTCAATGTTTTCTGCCAAGCACGCCCACTCGTGGCGCTGGTGCCGCTGTGCAGGCTCTGGTCCGCAGCGGCTGTGTGCAAGCCCTGCTCCTCCTCCTGGCTGCATTTCCCATCTCAAGCACCACTGCAAATGACGACCTGCACATCTCAAATTGTGCCACTCCAGTCAGCAGCGACTACGACAGCAGCAGTTGCAGCAGCAGCGCCAGTGACAGCTGCGGCAGCAGCGCCAGTGGCGGCAGCAGCGGCAGCAGTGACAGTAGCAACGGCACCAGCAGCACCAGCAGCAGCAGATCTGGTGGCAAGGGGGAAGCAGATGGTGGTTGCAGTAACGTGAAGCAGGGTGGCGGCAGTGGGCTGCAGCCTCCCGCCAAGCGCCCTGTGAGCCACGAGGGCGGCAGTGGGCCGCAGCCCCCGGCCAAGCAACCCAAGCATGGCCCCGCGTCCTGGCCCTCTGCCACTCGTGCAGCGGAGGGGGCGTGCGGCATCGCCCGAGCGCGCCATGTGAGGCCCTGGGTGCACTGCGTGCAGCTGCTGGCATGCTTGTTGCTGGACCCATTGTGTGCGCCTCCTTTGGGCCAGGTAGTGGCCGGTGTGGGGCGTTGCACCGTGCCGCCCCCCACTCAAAGGATCTTGGCCAATACCCAGCATGAGTCTCCAGCGCTGGAAGCCGCCGCCCCTGCGCCTGTCCCTCACCCCGTAACTAATGGACCCGCGCTTGAAAAAGCCGCGCTTACATGCGCATTTGAAGCAACCTCTCCCAGCCTTGAGCCCCTGCCAGCAGCAACAGGGGCTGCACACCCTGCCTCGGCGTGCGCGTCAGGCCCAGCGACAGATCCCCTGCATGCGGGATCAGGGCTGCGCGTGGGCCCAGCAGAAGCCTCGGAGTGCCTCGCCTTTCTGCTGGAGGTGTGCGCTCGTGTGTGCGCGTCTGTGTCTGTGTGTGTGT
>LFIK01004149.1_pt1 | contig 11750 bp, 12 predicted proteins | sample 643401 | NCBI WGS metagenome assembly LFIK01 (sample SAMN03777447, study PRJNA286221) | soda lake metagenome | biome: soda lake; feature: Kulunda steppe; material: water; isolation source: sample T5-Br brine of Lake Tanatar-5 | place: Russia: Kulunda steppe | collected 2010-07 | reverse complement strand
TTTGTATGCTTGGTGGGCCAGCTCTGTTTCGGAGATATTGGCGAGTATTAAAAAATTTTTCGAGAGAAGAAGGGGGATGGTAGGTACTGAAGATTCCTGAAGAATTTTTTTTACCTCAATCGCATCATTGTTATCCAGAGCTGTAGCAATTTGGGTCAGTAGCTTTTCTTCTGATTCGAGCATGGACAATTTTTGTTTATCGGTACGTGCTGCTTTTTTGTATTGAGGGATCTTTTCAAGACGTTTTTGGACTGACTCAAGGTCTTTGAGTGCGAGCTCAGTAGTAATAACTTCATAATCGGTTATAGGGTCTACGCCGGTTTGGGTAATGTCTTCATCTTCAAAGCATCTGACAACGTGGAGGATAAGGTCAACTTCACGAATATTATTCAAGAATTGGTTACCGAGGCCTTCACCTGATGCGGCTCCTTTGACAAGGCCAGCAATGTCTACAAATTGGATGACTGCTGGAATGGTTTTTTGCGAATCATATATTTCTTTGAGCTTGGGAATGCGCACATCTGGTACCGATGTACACGCTACGTGAGGGTCTATGGTGCAAAATGGGTAATTTTCTGCTGGTATTGAAGATTGGGTTAATGCGTTGAAAAGAGTAGATTTTCCCACATTAGGAAGGCCGACTAAGCCTGCTGAGATATTCATATTGTCCTTATATGCCTGAAAAGTGTAATTAAGAAAGGGCTTGGGGTAATGAAATTACCCCAAGCCCCATCAAATTGTCTTATAAGTATATAGTTTACTCTGAGTCTGCTTGAGTGTCGATAGGGCTTTCTTCTGCTTGTTCAGCATCCCCTTGTTCGCCACCTTTTTCTTTGTAAACCATTTCAGCCAATTTATGAGCTGATTTAAGAAGTTCTTCATTTGCTGATTGAAGTGCTTCTTTATCTTCAGGTTTTTCTTTTAAGGTTGTTTTAGCTGTTTCAAGAGCTTCTTCAACTTGTTTAGTTTCCTCTTCTCCCAGTTTGTCTTTAAACTCAGACAAGTTTTTTTCTACTTGGAAGATAGAGCCATCAAGTTTATTGCGTACTTCGATAGTTTCTGCTTTTTCTTTGTCTTCAGCAGCATGTTTTTCAGCATCTTTCACCATGCGCTCGACTTCATCTTTAGATAAGTCTGTGCCAGCGGTGATGGTAATTTTTTGCTCTTTTCCGGTTCCTTTGTCACGGGCGCTTACGTTCACAATGCCGTTTGCATCAATATCAAAAATTACTTCAATTTGAGGAACGCCACGCGGTGCGGCAGGAATGCCTTCGAGCTTGAATTGTCCAAGGAGGTGATTGTCTTGTGACATTTTGCGCTCACCTTGCACAACTTTAATATCTACTGCTGGTTGATTGTCTTCTGCAGTTGAAAAAACTTGTGAACGTTTGGTTGGAATAGTTGTACCACGCTCCACAATAGGTGTTGTTACACCGCCGAGTGTTTCGATACCAAGCGTGAGAGGGGTAACATCCAAGAGAAGAACGTCGCTTTTTTCTCCTGACAAGACAGAACCTTGGATAGCTGCACCGGCTGCTACTACTTCGTCAGGGTTGACAGACTTGCTTGGCTCTTTTCCAAAGAAATCTTTGACGAGTTGCTGCACTTTTGGAATACGTGTTGATCCACCTACAAGAAGTACGTCAGCGATTTCGTCTTTAGAGATCCCAGCGTCTTGCAATGCTTTTTTGCATGGTTCAAGCAAGCGGTCAAATATATCTTGGCATAGTGATTCGAGTTTTGCGCGTGATAGCTTCACAACTAAGTGTTTAGGTCCAGAAGCATCTGCTGTGATGTATGGTAGATTGACTTCAGTTTCAGTAGTGCTTGAAAGTTCAACCTTTGCTTTTTCTGCAGCTTCTTTGAGGCGTTGAAGTGCCATTTTGTCTTGTGTAAGATCAATGCCTTGATCTTTTTTGAATGAATCAATGAGGAATGTCATGATACGGTTATCAACATCATCGCCACCCAAATGTGTATCACCGCTTGTTGAGCGTACTTCAATTACCTCGTCGTTGATGTCTAAGATAGACACATCGAATGTTCCGCCACCAAAATCAAATACTACTACTGTGCCATTTTTCTTTTTATCCACTCCGTATGCAAGGGCGGCTGCAGTTGGTTCGTTGATGATGCGTTTTACGCCAAGCCCAGCAATTTTTCCAGCATCTTTTGTTGCTTGTCTTTGTGCATCGTTAAAGTATGCAGGTACAGTAATTACTGCTTCATCTACTGACTGACCGAGGTAATCTTCAGCTGTTTTTTTCAAGTAGCTTAAGATAGCTGCTGAAATTTCTTGCGGAGCATATTCTTTTCCTTGTGCGACAATGCCAACACCACCATTGCTTCGCTTAGTGAGCTTGTATGGGACACGCTTGACTTCATCTGATGTTTCATCAAATTTTTGTCCAATAAAACGTTTTGCGGAAGCAATCGTATTTTCTGGGTTGGTGACTGCTTGGCGTTTTGCCACTGTTCCGACCAATCTTTTGCCTTCTTTGTCAAATGCGACAATTGAAGGGGTGGTGTTTTGTCCGTGATCATTTGGAATAATAGTTGATTGACCACCTTCGACTACCGCTACCACTGAGTTGGTTGTTCCTAAGTCGATACCAATTATTTTTTTTGCCATGTATATATATAACCTTATGTTTAATGGGCTGACTTACTTTTTATTTCGAGTATGTCTACGATAATAGTTATACTTTGATGTAAAAAAATGTCAACGGTAAATGTAAACAAATTTTAGTCTTTCTCACTCACATCCATGTCTGATAACTCCTTATTTTCTTGTGGTGTTGTTTTTCTTTTCTCTTCTGGGCCTTTTTATGAGCGGACGCCACCCCTCGCCGCCTAGCTGCATAGGAGTTCCAGCTTTGGAGCTGGAAAGCTTTGACAGGATGAATCGGCTCGGGTGGCGTCCGCCTTGCTTATCAACTATTGAAAATTGCATAATCAATATTGTATATATAAAAGGGCGGCCGGTTGCAGAAAAAAAAGGGAGGGTGGTGTGAAGTATTTTATTTTTTTTATTAAGCACCTCCTGATGTGTTGGGTAATTTTATTTGTAGGTGATGCGCATGGCAAGAGTAGTAGACTGCAAAAACTTGCGACACATGCCAAAGTGCTTTCTGCGATGAAGAAGCCTGTATGTTGTGTTGATGCCTTCTCTGCCATACCACTTCACTCAGAGTGTGTAAGTGCAATTGCAAAGCAGGTAGACAAGCATGGTTTTTCTGTGCTTATGTCAGCTCAGGCAGATCTTGCATCTTGTACAGGAGGCCTTTCAGTCAATGAAGAGCATGAGGTTCTAGGAGACTTTGCGGTGCTTTTGGCAAGTTGTTATCGTTGTGCAACTATTGACTGCGCAACGCGTCAGAAGATTTCTATTCGGTCAGCAGAAAGTCTTTATAAAGTTATCGAACTTTATCTTAAATTACGTTCTATTCCACTTGAACGGATGTTGGAGTTACTTGACGACTGTCTTGTAATGTATATTCATGTGCTTGAATCTTATGGTAGTGGTACATTTGCTAACAAATGGGACTGGTGCAAGGAAAATTGGTGGATTCCTGCAGTTGGTATAGGTACATGTGCATTAGCTGTTATTCAATGGTACAAAACAAGTAGATTCAAAGAAGTTTTTGCGTCTCATGGTGTTTAATTGAACCTTAAGAATAGCCTTTACTGTATTGGCTGAATCTCTTCTACATTAGACGATTTTCACTTCTTATGCTATTATTGGCTGTGAGGGCAAAGCTTTTTAAGGGTCACTACTCTTAAAAGGAGGAGCCCGTGTTTGATATTCATGAAAAAGTTGTTTATGCCGGTCACGGTGTCGCTCGTATTAATCGAATCTTAGAGAAAAACGTTGCAGGAGTAACGACCAAATTTTATGAACTTTTCTTTCTTAATAAAGATGTCACAGTATTAGTTCCTGTTGATAATGCTAATCTCGTAGGATTAAGAAAAATCAGCTCAGAAGAGATAGTTAAAGAAGCATTTCATACCCTTGCACAACCAGCTCGTCAAATCAATCACCATGAGTTTGCTGCAAGTAGTTGGAATAAGCGCAATAAAGGATATCAGCTTAAGCTTCAAACTGGTAGCTTGCGTGAGTTATCTGAAATTTATCGCGACTTGCGCTTTATAGGCACACAAAAGCCGCTTTCTTTTGGAGAAAAAAACTTACTATCTCAAGCAGAGTCGCTTTTGGTAGAAGAAATTTCTTTAGTACAGGAGGCAGATTGCGATAAAATAGTTGAATTTTTACGTGAATCATGTCTTAATAATGCAAGCAGTCGACAACTTAGATAATAACATTTTGCAAATAGTAAGCAGTCTCATGCAAAGCACGGGGCTGCTCTTCTCTTTAAAGGAGCATGGTGAGCAATTTCATTGTCGTTATTGCCGGGCCAACTGGATCAGGAAAAACGGAACTTTCATGTGGATTGGCGGATAAGCTACCTATTGAAATAGTAAATTGTGATATTGGGCAAATGTATCAGCCCTGTTCTATTGGTACTGCAAAGCCGGAATGGCAGACCTCTCCTATCCCTCATCATCTTTTCGATATTATTACCGAGCCAACTTCATTGACCGTGGTGCAGTATCGCGCACTGGTACAAAGGGTTGTTGCAGAAATTTGGCGGCGCAAAAAGGTCCCTGTATTGGTCGGGGGCTCATTGTTTTATAGTAAATCTTTTCTGTTTCCACCTGTTGAGCGTATAGTAGCTGATTTTGTTCCTAGCACAAGAGAACAAGGTACATGGCAGGAGCTCTATCACATTGATCCTGAGCGAGCCCAAGTCATCGATAAACAAGATGATTATCGTATTCAGCGAGCTTTGGATATATGGTATAAAACGGGACAAAAGCCCTCTGAGTTAAGGCCGCAGTTTGAGCCTTTTTCTGATTTTTCACTTTTTTTTGTATGGCGTGAAAGGAAAGAGTTATATGACCGAATTAATGCACGTACACAAGAAATGATAGAAGATGGGTGGATAGATGAGGTTGCTCAGTTATCTCCCGCATGGAAATCTTTTTTATTAAAAAAGAGGTTGATTGGGTATCCAGAAATTATTTATTATTTACAAGAAAAAGGTGATAAAGAAAAATTGATCGCAACTATTCAGAAAAAGACGCGTAACTACGCAAAGCGGCAGCTTACCTTTTGGCGATCATTTAAACCTGATGTGCATAAAGCAATTGCTCAAAAGCAAGTTCAAGAACCCAATTTTCATGCAACTGTAGATGAGGTAAACTTGACTTTATCATCGAGTAATTTATACCTAGAAAACATGATATCAGCCTACAAGGGCAGGTTGAAATAATTACAAGGGTGTGTAGTAATGAGCTCGGAGAATGTAGAAAAAAGCTATTTAAAGCTATCGCAAAAAGAAGTTGGTCATTATGTGGCGCTGATTTTACTTGGATCATTTTTAATTTTTTTAGGTGGTTATTTTATTGGCAAGAAAAAAATGCTTGAGGAAATATCAGCTCGCCACGATGCTGGTTTTGCGGACAAGGTGTCTTTTTCATTGGCAAACCTTTATGCAGATAGGCAAGCTGAGGCAGTAGAAGAAGATTCAGAAGATGAAGATGTTTCGGCGGCTGAAGACCCAATAAGTGAGCAGCCGTCCAAAGCGTGTCCTGTACCATTGCATTATGCACAACTATGTGGTTTCGGTTCACAGCGCGCAGCGGAACAATATGTTGAAAAGTTAAAAAAGCGCAACCTTGTGCTGCCTGTTAAAAATGTTCAGCGTAAAAGTCGCAACAAAAAAGGAAAAAACATTGCCTGGTATCAAGTAGTAACTGACTCAGGGACATACGATGATGTTACCAATCTGGTAAAACAGCTTAAAAAGCAGGATGCTTTAACAGGGGTGAGGGTTTTAGAAGTAAGCACATTAGATTCAGAAGGACGACAATGATCTCATCTATGCGTGAAAAAATGCAAAACAATAGCCTTTTCAAGTATTTTTTATGGATATTACTTATTGGCATGGTTGTAAGCTATAGCAGCCTGTTCAAAACAGACAAAAAAGTAGTTGCCATGGTTAACAAAGCGGCTATTTCTTCTCGAGATGCTCAACGGCAATTTTATCATTTACATCAACAAGCTGAAAGGATTAAGCGTTATGCTGGATCTTCTGCGCAAGCATTTTTAGAAATGCAGGGTTTGGCAGGTAATCTTGAGCTTCGAGCGATTGAGTCTTTAATAAAGGATAAGCTGCTTCAGCAAGAAAGTGATAAAAGTGGCATGAGCTATCTTCATCCAGATTATGTGTCTGATAAATTGTATGATCCTGCATTTTCTTTGCAACACTTGGGTATGCATATTCCTTATTCTCTATATAGCCCAACAGGAAAACTTAACGCCAACCGCCTTATTAGTCACCTTCAGCGTCAAGGTATAGGTATGACTGACTTTGAGAGAGAAATTGAAAATACTCTTAAAGTGCTTCTTTTGACAAAAACGGTAAACCAGGCTGTTTATGCCCCAGATTTTTTACAAAAAAAACATGCGCAAAAGACAGAATCTACTCGAACCTATCATGTATTTAAGCTTTCTCTTGAAAAAATTCTTCAGGAGCAATTTGATCCGAGCGACGAAGAGGTAGCTTCGTATTTTGCGAACAAGCAAGAAAATTATCGTGTTCCAGAAAAAAATAGTGGTACAGTGTGGGAATTTTCTCCCTCATCGTACAATATGGAAATAACTGAAGACGAGATTATATCCCACTATCAAAAGCATCAAGATAGCTTTGACCAAAAAACAATGGGTCAGGTGCGTAACAAAATTCGCCAGCAACTAAAAGAGCAACGATTTGAAAAAGAATTTGCTGCGGTTGCGCGCAATGCGGTTGGACAAGGAGAAGAGTCACTTGCTTCTTTTGTCTCTTCTCATCATGGTCAAGAGAAGTCTGTTTCAACAGATAATGCTTCATCTTATGTTTCTTCGCAATTAGCTTCCTTGCAGGCGGTTGGAGGGTATGCTTGTGTTGTGAATGCTGGCAAAGGGTATATTGTGCGTCTTGATGCACGAGCTGCTAGTTTTATTCCTGAATTACACTCTATTAAGTCGCAACTTATAACAGACTGGAAGCAGATCAAAGCTGAAAAAGCTTTATCTGATTCTTTACAAAATATGATAGAAAAATATCATCAGTCTCATGAGTTAGACATGTTAGAGAATTACTCTCATGTCACTGCATCGCAAACGTATACTATCAAGGGTATGGATGCTAAAAATTGGGAAAAAATAAAAAAAGCAGAACTTCCAGTACAGGTGATGCAGCGCATGATACATCCTGGCTTTGCTATCAGTCATGTAACCAATGATAGTGGATATGTTGTCGCATTAAGTTCACTTGAAGCAAAAAATGATGAAGAAAATACAGGCATACATGCTGTGAGAGAACCTCTAGAAAAAAGGCTAATTATGCCTGCATTTGTTGCTTCTTTGTATAAGAATGCTACAATTAAATATAATAACCCTGATTAAAAACTAATGCTAATACCGTAAAGAGTATAAACGTGTCAGACAAGGAAAAAAGTTCTCTTATCGCAGCAAAACGACAGGCGCTTGAGGCCACCTTTTCTCAGATTGATAAGCACTACGGCAAAGGATCCGTTATGCTTTTGGGAGAAACTCCTCCGGCAAACGTTGATGCTATTTCGACTGGTTCTTTATTAATTGATCATGCTATCGGTATACGAGGGCTTCCTCGTGGGCGTGTGGTAGAAATTTTTGGCCCAGAAGCTTCTGGGAAAACGACACTAGCATTACACACTATCGCACAAGCGCAAAAAAAAGGCGGAATCTGTGCATTTATCGATGCAGAACATGCTCTTGATCCAACTTATGCACAAGGTCTTGGCATCAACATTGATGACCTTGTCATTTCTCAGCCAGATTATGGTGAACAGGCGCTTGATATTGCAGAAATGCTTATTCGATCCAATGCAATTGATTTAATTGTCATTGACTCTGTAGCCGCACTGGTACCAAAGTCTGAGCTTGATGGAGATATGGGTGATACTCACGTAGGATTACAAGCACGTCTTATGTCGCAGGCAATGAGAAAGCTTACCCCCATTGTTCACCGTTCAAAAACAACACTTGTATTTATTAATCAAATTCGCCAAAATATTAATGCAATGGCTTTCGCACCAAAAGAAACTACTACAGGTGGCAAAGCATTAAAATTTTACTCTTCTTTGCGCCTTGATGTTCGACGCATTGAAGGTCTTAAAGATAAAGATGGCGGTCACAAGGGGAATAGGTTGCGTGTTAAAGTTGCTAAAAATAAAGTAGCTCCTCCTTTCAAGGAAGCAAGAGTTGATCTTATTTTTGGTAAAGGCATCTGTGAAGAGCTTGATGTGCTTGACGCTGCACTCGCTACTGGAATGATTACCAAATCGGGATCGTGGTTCTCTCTTGACAATGAAAAACTAGGTCAAGGTCGTGATGCAGTTGCGGCACGCCTTGCAGAAGATACAGAGCTGCGTCATAAACTGAGAACGCAGGTTGAAGCTACATTTTATCCATCACAACAAATTGTAGAAGGAGCATAAGCTTGACATCAAAAAAGCCTACTCTACCTCTTATTAATGAACGCATTAAGTTTGAAAAAATGCAGCTTATTACCCATGAAGGTGATAACAAGGGAGTGATATCTCGCAAGGAAGCTTTAGAAGAAGCACGGGATGCAGGACTCGACCTTGTTTTACTTACTGATTCAGGTAAAGATGGTTTGCCTGTTGCGAAAATACTTGATTACGGTAAATTATTGTATGAAAAGAAAAAGCAGCAAGCAGAAGCAAAGAAAAAACAAAAGATCATTCAGATAAAAGAAGTCAAATTGCGGCCTAAAATTGCAGATCATGATTTTCAAACCAAGCTTAATCGAGCAATCTCGTTTTTGCTTGATGGAAAACGTGTGAAGTTTACTATTATGTTTCGTGGGCGAGAGATGACCATGCAACATAAAACAGGGTCTGACCTGTGGAAAAAAGTAGTAACTGTATTGGAAAAAACTGACTTGGGCGGTGGAACACTGGTCCAAGAAGCTGATTCAAAAAGCAGAAATTTGTGGTCACAAGTTTTTTATTTAAAAAGTTAACTAACTACTTCATTGACGTTACTTAGGATAAAATAATGCACAAGTTGAAGACGCACTCAGGTGCTAAAAAAAGATTCAAAAAGCTTAAAAGCGGTGCTATTAAGAGATCAAAAGCAAACCATCGCCACTTGTTAACAAAAAAATCTGCTGATCGTAAGCGTCGCCTGCGCAAGGCAACTTATGTTTGTTCAGCTGATTATAAGCATGTAGCGTCCGTACTTTAATAAGTACACATTCTCTTATAGAAAACAGAATAATTAGAAAAAATTAAAGGTAGTATTACCATGTCTCGTATCAAACGCGGAACTATTACAAAAAAAAGACATAAAAAATTATTAAAACAGACCAAAGGTTTTTGGGGACAACGTAAAAACGTTTTCCGTCGTGCTAAAGAAACTCTTATGCGTGCAATGGCATATGCATATATTGGTAGAAAGCTTAAAAAACGTGATATGCGTGCTTTGTTTATTACGCGTATTAAAGCTGCATCAGAACAGCATGGTGTGAAATACAACAAACTTATCCATGGTTTGAAAAATGCCCATGTACAGCTTAACCGCAAAATGCTCAGTCAAATTGCTGTTCTTGACCCACAAACATTTGGTCAGATTGTAGAGATAGTACATAAATAACTCTTCCTTTCTTGACACGCGTAAGCGTCTCTTATTATGATTACCTCAAGTATGGGGTAATTAGAAGGAGGAAGCACAATGGAAGCGTTAAGTATTCTTGAAGAAAAAATTGCTCAGCTAGTTGAGAGCAAGAAAAAAGATCAGCAAAAAATCGTTGAGTTAACTAGTGAGCTCGAAACGCTTCAAGTTGAAAACACTGATCTCTCAGCTGAAGTAGAAAAATTAGAAGAGGCCCTTTTGTATACTCAGGCCTCTTCTGAAGAAGCTGAAGAAAAGCAACAACAAGCAAAAGCATCAGTAGAAGAACTCATTAAAAGTATTGATGGTTTAATCGCAAGTGAGCCACAATCATGAGCGATCAAAAAGTAGAACGCTATACTGTTGAAGTATTTGGCGAATCATACTCATTAGTCAGTGATGAAGGGGAAGATTCAGTAGTGCAAGCAGCGCATCAAGTTGATACGCTGATGCAAGAAATATCTGAAAAACTACATGGCGCATCTACCAAACGTGTTGCTGTCCTAGCAGCGCTAACATTAGCACACCGTCTTACGGCTCAAGATAGACGGCTGCAGCGTTTGTGTAGTATTGTATCGAATTCTTCGCCAGTTGCTTACCAATAATAACACGGCTTTTTTGTCTTTTTACATTTTTCTCAGGAATACTATTAGGCCTTCTTCTGTGCCTTTAAAAATAAGCACAAAGGAATATAACTAATGGTATCTATTTTTTTGGGATTTGGGCTCTTGGCCAATGCCATGGGTTGTGCATTGTTGTTTTTTGCAAAACACAAGCATGATAAAGCGCAACGGCTCTTATATGAGGCTCGTCTTGAAACTGACTCAATTAAGCGTGATCTTGCTGCTGAACGTCGTGAGTCAAGCATGCAACTTGCTGAAGAGCTTAATAAAAAGCGTCATGTGTTTCAAGAAGAAGTTCGCAAGGGCAAGCTTGAGGTCGATCGAGAATATACCAAGCTTTCCTCTCGCAAAGAACATCTTAATGACAAAGAGCGTTTTTTAGATAAAAGAATACGTGAGCTTGAAAAAAGAGAGGGCGAATTAGATTCTTTTAAAAAAGAATTAAAAAAGAGGGCTGAAGCACTTGAAGAACAAGAAGAATCTTTTATTCAAAAGCTTGAAGAGGTAAGTCTTCTAACACAAGAAGAAGCAAAAAGTGAGCTTTTGAGTGTGATGCAATCACAAGCAAATAATGATCATGAGCGCTGGTTGCAAAAAGTAGAAGAAGAGGCTCGTTCTTCTGCTAAAGAAAAAGGAAGATCCTTAGTGATAGATGCAATGCAACGTTATGCAGCAGAGCATGTATCACTAAACGCTGCGAGTGTTGTTCATCTCCCTAATGATGACATGAAAGGCCGCATCATTGGTCGTGAGGGGCGAAACATTAAGGCACTCGAGTTGACGACTGGTATGGAGTTTGTCATTGGCGATACCCCTGAAGTCATTACAATTTCTGGTTTTAATCCTATTCGTCGCGAAGTAGCACGACGCACACTTGAACGACTTGTCGCTGATGGGCGCATTAACCCAACCCGCATTGAAGAGACAGTGCTTCAAACTGAAGCTGAAATCGAAGAAATTATTAAAGAAAAAGGAAAAGCTGCTATTTTAGAGCTTAACCTACATAATGTACACAAAGATATTATTGTCTTGCTCGGTAAATTACATTTTAGAACAAGTTATTCTCAAAATGTCTTGTCGCACAGCATTGAAGTGGCGCACATGGCACGTATGCTTGCTGAAGAATTAGGCCTTCCGCGCCCTGATCTTGCTGCGCGTGCTGGACTATTTCATGATATGGGCAAGTCGGCATCAGAAGAATATGAAGGGCCACACGCACAAGTTGGTGCAGATATTGCTCGTCGTTGCGGAGAGGACCCAATCTTAGTTAATGCTATTGCAGCACATCATGAAGAGGTCCCATTTAAAACCTTATATGATCCACTAATTGTTATTGCAGATACTAT
>LFIK01004148.1_pt1 | contig 11751 bp, 9 predicted proteins | sample 643401 | NCBI WGS metagenome assembly LFIK01 (sample SAMN03777447, study PRJNA286221) | soda lake metagenome | biome: soda lake; feature: Kulunda steppe; material: water; isolation source: sample T5-Br brine of Lake Tanatar-5 | place: Russia: Kulunda steppe | collected 2010-07 | reverse complement strand
TCACACTCAGAAGATGCAACACCAGTATTATAAAATACGGGGCGAACTGTCTGGCCACGTACACCAGTGTTGAAAAAACGAAGAATTGGTGGGCAACCGTCCTCGATTTTGCAGCATCGCTTCGCCTTACAGCATCGCTTGGACTTACAACGTTGTCGGCGCAAACCACTTGAAGTTGACGTTTGTGCACATGAAGTTGCCGACACGGACGTACCGTTTGAACTGCCACACAAAAAAGCCATTTGATTGTATAACGGTGTGCTTTAGATATGTTGCCCTTTGACAACGTTATTTATAGTTGGCCATCCGAGCGGAGTATCCAATTTACAGAACGCTTAAGTCCAATCACATGATATTCGTTTGTTGCACTTTGAAAACGTGCATGACGCCTTTCTATTTCATGCTCTGTGCGAGCCTTTTGGGGGCGAATTTTTATTTTGATTTATTTATTTTTTTGAAATTATATAGCAATAAAACAGATGCTGTAAATGGGATTCGAACCCATGAGGCATAACAACCAACAGATCTTAAGTCTGTCCCCTTGGACCGCTCGGGCATCACAGCAGCGGCATACACTAAGTGGGACTTGAACCCACGACATTCGGTTCATAAGACCAACGCTCTAACCAACTGAGCTACTAGTGTGCCAATGCCAAACACAAGAGCAATAATAATAAGATCAAGAGTGAACAAGCGTGCCAACACACAAAAGTCATATGAACGAGCGTGTCAACACACAAAAGGCATATGAATAAGCGTGCCAACACACAAAAGGCATATGAATAAGCGTGCCAACACACGAACGCCATATGAATGAGCGTGCCAAGGATAATTTTGATGTTCGATTAGACACACAGCACAGGTTCCTTTCACGAACCAACACGGTCACGTTGCATTGTTTTGCTTGAGTATAAGTGTTACACTCAAACTGCGGTGTATTTTTTTTTATGATGCATCGTTGATTATCATTGTCTTTCAACAACGTGTGGATACATCTTCTTCATGTCAGGTCCTAGTCCTGTGACTGTACGTCTTCAAAACAATCTAGACCGTGCAGCTCCGTCTTCAAACCTTCAAGCTCAGTTCAATGCCGGCTCCGAAAATGAATATCAGCAGTATGCCGAGCTTGCCCAAGTGCAAGACCAGGTAAAATCCTTGGCATTTCTGAATAACTATCTTCAATCCGAAACACGGCGCAAAAACTTTGAAGCGTCATCCCCGCTGAGCACCGCATCCATACATCAGTTGCAAGAGATGCAACGCGACGCTACCGTCCAAGGACTCGCCTCGTACGATTATGGCGTCCGGCCTGGTCCTCTGGATAACAGTGGACAATCGTGTTTTGCCGGTCCATTCGCTCGTTCGCGTAGCCAGAAAAGCCAAGCAGAACCCGAACATGTACCAGGCACCTATGGCGCTACACCCGGTGGTTCAACACACAGACCGTCCAACGCAGAAGAAGCGGACAATGAAGTGTATCGGCTTCGTAACGATGAACTCCAACAAAACGCGATGGCTGCGGCGTTAATTTTAAACAGAAACAACGATAATATGCAAAACCCCGAAACAGCCTTGCAATACAGTTCCTCTGACGTTTCCGTAGGAGGAGTTCCCCTTTCTGTGGCAGCGCCAGGGGCTATTGATTACTTTCTTGTACCGCCTCAGCTTCAAGGTATCCAAGGCCTCGGGCAAAATCCTGGATCGCGAGCCATACCCATCTCCCTTCATCAAATATGGCCCGTTCCTGCATCCAGTGTGTCCGAGCCGGCTTCTACATTTCATACAGCTTCGAGCTCCGCCCAGCTTAACATGGTGGGCGTGGGCACCACAGTCCACCCTGTTAACCAATACGGTGTCGTCCTTCCTGTGGGTACTGCTGAAACTACAATACTGGAATCGCGTGCCCCGCTGACACAGGATGCTGGACAATGGCGTCTGACAGGATACGAAGCCCCATATCTCGGCAGCCTCCCCACGTACTACTCAACCGGAAACATTCGTGGGTATCAACAAGTAGACAGTTTGCAGCCGTACGGACCTCTCGCTGCACCTGGCCAAATACCATGTAGCGCATGTAGTCCGTCACAAAGCGTTTCAATGATGTAGACATAGGACAAGAAAAACCAGATTTATATTAGTGGTAGGGTATTTAGCGTGGAGCAGAAACAACAAGTTCATGGAATTATGCATGCCTTACAAGTAACAATCAACAAGCCGCATCATGCTTAATGTCAATGTTGGAACAATACCTATGTAAACAGGAAAATCACATGCAAGGCAACAAATACGACTATGTAGCTGCCGAGACAAAGGTAGAGTATGTGACATCAGATGCAAACCAAGAACATGCAGAGGCATGTGCTCGCATCGTGCAGATGTACGACGAATTTGCAGATGTTGATATCACAAAGAGCAACAAACAGTCCTGGGCGCGGAAATGGAAAAAGTTATCTCCTCAGATTGATCAACAAACTTGCCTTCTTGAAGGAAATCACCTCGACCCTAGTCTAAGAGCTTTTGCATGCTCTATCTCTGGTGCCCTCAGTCGTCATTCCAATCAAATCGCAAGGCATGCCTTTGCATACAACGTCCACTTAAACGGTATTGATGAACATGAATTGTGTAGTCCGGCAATAGTCGATGAATATACAGATTTTGTATCGAACGCCGAAAAAGCGATTCAAGTGCTCGCAAATTCGATGCAAGAAAGGTATTGTGTACCACCGGATAAAAAGGATGTCGCCAAGAAGCACAAATCACCGATTGATCGCATGAAAGAGTACTGGACTTTTGGACGCGTTGTGACGTTAATTGGCATTATCGTCGGTGTTTCTTTGTTAGTGGCCTGTGTAGCCTACATTGGCACAAAGTTTAAAAAGAGCTCGAGCACAAACAACAATACTAAAGCGCCAGGAACAGCCTAATTCATTTTTAACAGTGAGCTGGACGTAATACATTCAGACAAAAACAACACAACTATAAGACTCATAAACTTGCGCAGGCGTACAATCTTCTGTTTCTTTGCGTATACCAGGGTAATGTATATAAAAGAATTGATGACACGACAGCGTTGATCACCGCTCTAACAGCTCTTGCAGCTTCCATTCTTCGTAGGTTCCATCAGGATGATATCGTTTAATAATAAAATTGGGTATTGTGTGTGACCCGAGTTCTTTCAAAGCAATGTTAACGCTGTTTTTTTCGCTCCCGACAAAACACCGGGGCGGGTCATTGTTTGACAATTGACAAGCCCGTGTTCCAATCACGCGCGCAAGCTCGTATTTGGTAAGCCTGCGTGGACCTAGTCTGTGTGTTCCCACACGCATATGACCTGTACTCGACATGAATAAACACGCGCTACAACTGCCTTGACGAATCAGAGATGTATGTATATGTTGAGTTTTTGTAATCGCGTTGACGGGAATTTTGTGCCTGGTCGGTTTATAGGGAGCCCGGGGAAGCTATACTAACGTCCGTATTTCTTGCATGTAACTAAATCTCGTGGACGTCGGAATGGGTGCTTGAATTAAAAATTGAAGCATTTTTTCACCGCATTGTGTTTTCCACCGGATCAAAGGTATGATACCTCTTGCGATGGCACTCATGCTGTCGTTACACAGTAGCTCGCTCCACAGTGTCAGAAACTCTGTAAAATTTAAGGAAGTCTTTTCTTCTACAAGCATGTTTAGAACGGAAAGACAAAATTGTTTTCCTAGATTTGATCCCTGTTGCATGACTTGCTCTATCAAGTAAATGACAATAGCATTCCACTCGAAATGTTCGTAAAAATATTTGAATAGTTTTTCTGCACGAGGTTGTGCCTTTTCCGCTAGTGCTAAAAGCGTTGCAGCTCTTGTCTTGTCGCATTGCATAAGACCGGACTCTTCCAAATTCTTGATTAAGCTTTCATCCGTTTCAAGAATTGAAGCGCAGAGCGTTGCTCGACAATGCCAGTTTAAGATAGCAAACGTTGATTTTTCCAAGCATTCCTTCATCTCTCTCGTAGTAAAAAAATCGCTCCACTGTACGCCAGTATGTCCTGGTTGTTCCATCCATTTTGCAAACATAAACAGGGCAGCAAGAGCATATCCATCACGACATAGATCTTTACAGTGTTCTAAAATGGCGTTTGACTGCGGTTGCACACGAGGCGATGAGGTTGGTGAGTCTGATACTTCAATAACTTCTGGTTCATGTCGGGGCCTTTTGGCAGGCGAAGGTTCGTAACAACTTGCGACATCTTTAACCAGGCTGTCCATCGTGTTTGGTCCTACACTCAACGACGTTACATACAAGGTTTGAAAAAAAAGCTTCAGAGCTCAATCAGAAAAACTCACGTCTTACACTACACACGATCTCGAAGGGACATGTGGAACAACATGATACGCAACGTCAACTGCTCGTTTGATACATTCGTGACTCCATTCGACATGCTCTGGATTGGAAAACACCTGATCAAGCCGAACAGCACTGTTTCCAGAGTCTTCATGTTTAAAAGAAAAGACTGCAAACCCGGGTTCCAATTCGCCCGTTCCGCGCCTCCAATACAAGGCTTTCCCATGGTTTGCAACTTGATGCTCCTCGTTCGATCCTTCGTGTACAAACGGTAGCGACGGCATACCAAAAATTAGGGCAACATCACACCCACGCAAGGACAATGCGCGGCATCTGTTTAACGCTTCCAAGGTCGGCATACACGGTTTAATTTCAAGCCAGACCGGACTCCCATCTAAACCTGCAGCGGGTAAGTAAAAGTCTGGAGTGTACCTGTATCCGTCAAACGTAAATGTAGCAAATTCTCGTATATATTGTATCCCCAGGCTTTTAAAAAAAACACTCCATCTCATTTCGTGTCGTGAGTCAAAACGTTCCTTGCCAAGTCTATTTGGACATCCAGGTGGAAAGACCTGCAAGGCTTCTCTGGCACTCTTAAATTCGGAGTCACTAAATTCGAGCATTGCGAGTCTGAGCACTCCAACAGGATCCAATTGACTGTACTCAGGAATGCGTACACATCGTTTAGCATACAAACAAGACGAAGGGGCGTCCGGTGACCGCGAGTCAGCACAAGGGTCACGAAACCTTGGGGATTGCACTTGCGCTGGATGTACCACGTTCGTCAGTTCGGGTTCAGTAGACAGCTTCACCGAGCCGCATTGTGTGCCATCACCTTGCGCACCGTCAACGCCAGCATCGGATACAGAGTCCACAGAACTGCCCTCTGCATTCGTCGTTTGCGTCTGCGGAACAAGTTCCCCATTGTCCTGATAGCCACGGACACCACATACATGTGGCGGTGGTATAAACATACAGGCCTTTGTAGACCTACATTCAGGGTTCCCGCCAAGCCCATAATACAGCACTGTGCCGTCGTCAATGCAGATCGGATTCATGACATCCGGGTAGTCGTGCCTGTCCAAGCGGTACATGAGAACGTACTCTTCATTTTGTGTCATTTTGAGCACGCGATGCAGTCCACGATCCATTGCACAACCAAGGCCAGAATGAAACAAGAAGACACGAATGAGCTGTCCCGTTCGAATAGCATGTCGAATCCATGACCGCGCGCGTGGATGTCTTGTGTTTGTCAGCAAGACAATACGCCCCCATGCAACGTTAAAGAAACGCGACCCGGGAGCGTAAACCATGCTTACGGATTTCACACGCCCTGAAGAAAGATCCGTGTTGAAGCAGTACACGGACGTATGTACCATGTCACGCGTGGCGTTATCAATGGGCACCCCGTCCCCATCATACGTGCTGTACGGGCCGTCGTCAGCAACCCCTAAAGCTTTCCTTACAAGAGAGTCACGCTGTATTCCATGGGTTTGTACTGCGTTCCATAGTGTTTCCACGATCCTGCGCTCCACAGGTAACAAACTTCTCAAACGTTTCTGGTATACATCTTCGTCATCGTTATACGTATGCTCTAACGCTCTCATAAGCTGTGCACCTGCACTATGCTTAAGCGCCTTCATAATAGGATCCGTGCTTCCACAGTCGCGCGGTGGAATCACTGTCAGTGCCCGAGTTTCTTGACGTGTCGACTTTTTTTTAGAAGCAGCACTTTCGAAACGTTGGTCGTTAGCTTTGTTTTTTATGGCAAGTCGTTGACTCCGTCGCAGACGCTTCGGAGCAGGTCTTGAGACCGACGAAGACTCACAAGCGCCTTTACGTGACGTACCTGAGTCCGATGATTCGGATTCACTCCAGGCCTGCGCGTGACGTTTCATCGCGTACTCGTTTTGCATGTTGACAATGTCGCGTACACGCTCCGAGTTCGAGTTCAAGATTCTCAATGCCATGTTCATTGTACCAACGTTTAGGGACATGATAACAAACTGTGACATGGTCTACATACACGTACGATATTGCACGGCGCTATCACGTAGGCATCTACCGTAAGGCAACAAGCTACGTCCTCTAAACCACGAACCCGAAACCAGCAAAACGCTTTAGTGTTTAGATGACCTGCCTTACAGGTTATCGCCAGGTCCATAGTAGACTCTCAAATATAACAGTGCATAGTGCGTACCATAGGCTTCGAGCTATATCAATATCAATCTTTGTCCGCCAACAATGCGTACAATATCTCATGTTGAGCGCTTTCCGTTTTACTGTGTACTCGGGTCGGGATTCCACATTCTTTTAGCCATGAACAAAGAAAGTGTTGCGTTGTTCCTTACGATGGCTACATCTGTATGCACAAACGCGTTATTAAAACTCTTAGTCAACAGACCCAGGCGTTACAAGTGTAAAAGCAATACATTAATAGGTGGTGGTAAAATAGAAAAAAAGTTAAACACATTGGGCATGCCGAGTGGACACACGCACGTAGCAGCCACCTTTGCATTCTTTGTGTGTTTTCTTTTGATGAACAAAACTGCACGGTTGCAATCTGATACGCCTGTGTTTTCCAAAAGGACCTTGTACAAGATTGTAATGCTTTCTTTACTGTGTGCTGTCTACCTTGTTGGACGCCAACGCATACGTAGCCGTTGCCATGTTATAAGTGAAGTAGCAGCTGGCGCTTGTTCGGGTGCTGTAAACGCTATGCTCGGTTTCCTTTTGTATTCCAAATACATCAAGCAAAGCCATGGGTGTGTTTAAGCATAACAGAAGCGTCGGACCCGCCAGGTTGTACCACATAGTCGTACGCTTACAGTGGTCGCAACTCGTCCGGAATCAAGAAATCGTATGAGCGCCCAGCATTGCTTGCGTCACCTTCGGTCATCAGGAAAGTCAGAAAAAGATTTCCGGCGGCTGTTTCCAGTACCGAAGGCAAACAGTGCTTTGAACGAGTGCCACATTCCATAAACGCTTTCGTTGGAAAACGCCTTTCGTAAAGCCATTTTTGAAAATGAAATTGGCATGGTTTGAAATATTTGTCATTCTCTGACCCGAAGATAAACATGTGCACAGTAGGAGAGGACACGCACGTGTCAGCACGCGCAAAGGCATTAGATGTACATGATGGAAATTTTTTACCCTGATCTATCATATATTCCGAAAAAGCCGCAAATTGAGTTATACCCCAGCGCAGGTACCGAGACAAAAAGGAGTCGGTAACGTACTCCAGATTGCTTGTGGTTTTCTTAATTAGCTCGGATGCCCAAGAACCATGATCCAGGTCCGACACACGATGTAACACGTCAAGACATGAATCAGTGAGCCTTGTAAGAACAGAAGTCTCGAAAGCATTTGAAGAGCCGCCCTTGTCCACTTGCTGCAACCTGCGCACAACCTGTGTTGCAGCTTGGATCGCTCGCCTGCCACGCGTCATGAGTGCGACCTGTGGAGAGGAGAATACGGAGGATGCATCAACACCAACGGCCTGCACACAGGGTAATGACACACACGTAGACAAAAGCAAAACCCGTGTTCTTTTTGTCCTAAGTACCGGATGGCTAAGTATTTTACATAATACAACCTGTGCCATAATACCTCCAAAAGAGTATCCAACAACTGAAAGGTTTGGGACTTGATGTGTGTTGAAAAATGCCATCAGGCGTAAGCAGATTTCAGACGCCGTTTCGTACACGGTTCCAAAGTGATCGTAATATGAGACTCGAGCAACGGCCCAATTATGATGCAGCAGTGATGATATTAGTACATGTGGCCAGCGATGAGGCTGCTCTCTCATCCCGTGTAAAAACAAAACTACTCCACAAACGGGCGAGGCATGGTCAGCGTTGGCAAGTTCAATTGTTAGCGATTTCAGCATTGAGTTGCACACAGGGCACTCAGATTTCTACAACGGTAAAGGACTTGTGCACTACATTACTAAACTTAGGCATCCGCTTTCGAAACGCACGTGACAACAAAAAACGTTCCTGTTCCTTATACCATTCATAATTTGCCGCTCGCTGGCTTTCTTTCACATACATCCGCTTTCTTGTTCAATGCAACACCTAACGATGCAAAATTAAACAATGGCTGCTGAGGTACATCGTCCTTCGGTACAAGAATTCCTTCCGGTGTTGCCTTGTAAACGGTCTTCCCGTGTAACATTGCCTTTAGGTGTGTATGATTCTTACCCGAACCAAGTCTGAACTGCAAGGAATTTGCTATTCCTACACCAGACGATGTCTCATTTGCCTTGTGAAAAAGCAAGACACAGTGTTCAGCGGGCAGTTTTCGAGGTGTACTCGAAAAATGCTTACAAAACTTTCCACTAACCCTGCCATCCGTTGTAGAACATTGACACCAACATTTCTGCGCAACAGTACCTGTTTTAGCAGAAAAGAAAAAATAGGATTTGCGCGGCGACCTGTGCAAACCGGGCCAGCGTTTTCGTGCCAAAGAGACATGTGAACCAAGATTCACTTCGTTTGGTTTTAGGTTTAAACATCGTCTGCTTGTATCACCCACACACGTCAAGATGCAGTAGGTCCCGGCTTTGTTCGTCCATGCCTTGTCTGCCATCATCCCTTTAAAACATGGGTGTAACTGCTCCGCGTGATCAATCATACATTGAATTCGTGCTTTTTCCGTAATAACAACCCGATCTTTCATCCGCGATATCCGTTGTTTAACTGCTTTGTTAGCACCAGTAAGGATTCCGGGATCCGTTGCACGTGCTTCACTAGCATCGTCAACGTCTACAATGACACCTGCTTGGGCACGGGCCAGCTTTAACACCTGATCCATCGAAGCTGCTGTTTTATACATCTGAAACGGTGGCGAGCAACTCGTAGCTTCAATGCAACGGATCGAACTAACAGCAAACGCAAACGATTTGACGGATTTTGCCCGCAATAACGATGCCTTGTCTACATTGCCATCTCCAAATAAGATTGAATGCACCAAATAAGGCCTGTGTTCCGGGATGTAGCCATCGACACAGTCAATGTGCTCGCAAGTACTTGTCGAGTTACGATGCCTCCCCCCTGGACTTGTCATTGCCTTGACGATGGACAACGCAGACTTCCCTTCTTCAAATTGACCACACCCATGAACGGCTGTTTCTGAGGTCACAGTCACCCTTTGTCGTTTGCGCGGCTGTGACACACGCGAACACATTCCGCAACGCTTTAGCTTGTCGGAAAATGGAGCACGCAAGTTTGGCTGCACGTCAACATCAAGCGTAAAAAGCCACGGAGAATGTGTTTTCGGATTCCTTGGCGGTAAGTGTCGAACACAATACTCCAACATGGATGCTAAGAACTGTCGCCATTCACACACCCCCATTCGAACATGCGGAAATACGATATGAAATCCTTTTTTATACCATACATCGCCCGATCCAGCTTCTGACTGTTCCATTCGCATGGCGTACTTTGGCGTTGTGTCCATTTTCTTCGCAGGTGACGTGAGAATAACAGCTGTCAGCACGTGAGTCGCATCATCCAGCTCCGGATAAAAGTTGTTCAATACTCGCTGTGCATGGCGTGCAAGCATGACACCAAACGTATCCTTCTCGGGATCTCCCTTCGATTCGGCGTCAACGTCAAGAAACGGCCTAAAGTAAGGCGTCGCAAACTCCGATACTGAAAGTGCCTCACCTCGCTCAAAACAAGTGATTTGATGTAAGCGCGCATCACGCTCCTCGTGCGGCGCCCAGCGCAGGACTCCGCCATTCAAAAGTGATGCACAGTTCACATTTAGCCCAGATGTATCTGTTTCTTTTTTCGCTTTATCACTGGTGACAAACCACCGTCGAACGGAGCAAAACTCTTTCCAACTTAAAGGACCTCCTGCTTCTTTTCTGTGTGTCAAATAGTGCGATCGATTTGTAGCACTCATTCTTCGAAACCGATTCCACTCATGAGCGCCAGCACATCCCGTCTCTTTTGAAAACTGAAATGACACGTGGCGTACCGAAAAGGCCATGCTCACAAACAATAAGTTGCCTCACCATCTGGTAGATGTTTATGCTAGAAATGTTGTAGACTAGTAGGAGGCGGAGTAGGGCGGTGGTTTGCCGAACTAACTCAAGATACGGCAGGTCGACTTAAAAATGTTAGCCCTACTATAACCTGCCTCTTTGAATCGATCGTGCAAACATTTCTGCACATATAGTAAACAATGGGAAATTCGGAATCACGCGGTTCAAGATACGCATATTCCGCACGTGAAATGGAGCGCGGAAACCGGCTTCCATCGAGGGCTGAGAACTTGACGGTTTCGCCTGATGTAGCGGAACCCAATATATTGCCATACAATGGTGACATCCAAAAAGCCATGGCCGCACAAGATCGTGAAGCAATTCGAAAAATTATGGCGGCTCGGACAGCCCAAACGCAACCGTCGCAAAGTGCAAGACCAGCTGCACCCGGAACTGATGCTAAGAGCCTGTTGCAGAAATACTGCGAGTCGCGCGGCATGGACTACCACGAGTCGTGGATTCGTATACAAAATATGGCCCTGGACGCAGGATTGTCTATAAAGGACAATTCAAGGTGCGCGCTCTGTCAGCAATTAGCTAACCATGAAGCAGAAAGAAAAAACATTCCATTACCTGAATCAAGCAAGTTGTCTTTCATCCGCGCTGTCACGCGGATGAATGACGAAATCATGCTGAGTCCAGATATGTGGCCCAGTTCTATGTATGACCCGATCCGACAATGTGTCATGTGCAACCCTGTTAAAGTTCCGTACCTACAACAGCGTGGTGCAATCCATTTAGAAGCCTCTTCCGTTCAAGGTATAATCGACTCAGGTCGTACACCACGTGACCCCAACACGCGGCGACCATTGGACATTCACAACGCTCAACCTGATGAAGAGTTCAAAGCCGCAATTAAACACTATGCAATGTCGCATTACGGCATTCATATTTGTACGGGTCCAAGTCTTCGCGTAGCAGTCGTCAATGGAGATCTTGTTCAGGTTCAGAGATTGCTCGAGCAATGTGTTGCTCAAGCAAGAGATGAACAAGGCAACAGCCCGCTTTGTTTGGCCGCGGAGAGAGGCGACGTGCAAATGTGCAAGCTTTTGATGGAGTATGGTGCAACACAACAAGGCAACGGAAACGGTGAGACTCCGTTGTTCTTTGCCGCTATGCGTGGGCACGTGGACGTCTGTCGTCTTTTGCTTGACCACGGGGCAACTCATGCCGCGAACAAGCGAGGTCGCACTCCGCTGAGCGTTGCCGCCGAATCCGGTCGCGCGATTGTGTGCCGTCTGCTTTTAGAGCACGGAGCAACCCATGACGCCGACAGCGAAGGTGAAACACCTTTGCACTGGGCTGTAATGGACGAATCCGAGGATACGTGCAAGGTTTTACTAGACGGTCATGCGCGACACACT
>LFIK01004147.1_pt1 | contig 11751 bp, 11 predicted proteins | sample 643401 | NCBI WGS metagenome assembly LFIK01 (sample SAMN03777447, study PRJNA286221) | soda lake metagenome | biome: soda lake; feature: Kulunda steppe; material: water; isolation source: sample T5-Br brine of Lake Tanatar-5 | place: Russia: Kulunda steppe | collected 2010-07 | reverse complement strand
TGACGGTGAAGGGCTTTGCCGAGGGCAGCGACCGGGTGCCCGCGCTCGATCCGACCTACAAGTTCGACCCCGACACCACCCTCGCGATCCTCGCGGGCTTCCAGTACAACCGCCGCGTGATGATCCAAGGTTATCACGGCACCGGCAAGTCCACCCATATCGAGCAGGTCGCCGCGCGGCTCAACTGGCCCACCGTGCGCATCAATCTCGACAGCCATATCAGCCGCATCGACCTGATCGGCAAGGACGCGATCAAGCTGCAGGACGGCAAGCAGGTCACCGTCTTCCAGGAGGGCATCCTGCCCTGGGCGCTGCGCAACCCCTGCGCGATCGTCTTCGACGAATACGACGCGGGGCGCGCGGATGTCATGTTCGTGATCCAGCGCGTGCTCGAGGCCGACGGCAAGCTGACGCTCCTCGACCAGAACGAGGTCATCACCCCGCACCCGGCCTTCCGACTCTTCGCCACCGCCAACACCGTCGGCCTCGGCGATACCACCGGCCTCTATCACGGCACCCAGCAGATCAACCAGGGCCAGATGGACCGCTGGAGCCTCGTGGCGACGCTCAACTATCTCAGCCACGACGCCGAGGCGGCGATCGTGCTGTCGAAGAACCCCGCCTACAACACCGCCAAGGGCCGCGACGAGATCGGGCGCATGGTCACCGTAGCGGACATGAGCCGGCGCGCCTTCATGAACGGCGATCTCTCCACCGTGATGTCGCCGCGCACCGTGATCGCCTGGGCCGAGAATGCGCGCATCTTCCGCGATGTCGGCTATGCCTTCCGGCTGACCTTCCTCAACAAGTGCGACGAGCTCGAGCGCCAGACCGTGGCCGAGTTCTTCCAGCGTTGCTTCGATGAGGAACTGCCCGAAAGCGCCGCGAGCATGAGCCTCGGCTGACGCGGCCGTGATCGCACGCGGCGGCGGCGACGTGCTAGAGTGGCTGCCATGGTGCGCGCGGTCTGCATATCCCTTGTGGGTGCGTCGGTGCTGGGGGTATCCGCGGCGCTGGCCGACATCGCCGACGTAATCGATGTCGAGGTCACGCGCGAGTCGGCGGACAGCTACCGCTTCGAGGTCATCATCCGCTCCGAAGAGACCGGCTGGGACAAATATGCCGATCTCTCGGAGGTGCTCGGTCCCGATGGCGAACGCGTCGGCACACGCGTGCTGCATCATCCCCATGTCGATGAGCAGCCCTTCACCCGCAGCCTCGGCGGCGTGGCGATCCCCGAGGCGATCACCGAGGTGACGGTGCGCGCGCACGACTCGGCCGACGGCTATGGCGGCGCCGAGATGATCGTGCCGCTGCCCGGGCGCTGAGGCCGCAGTCCGCTCTTTCCCTCGCGCGCTTCGCGGTGCATATCACGCATATGAGCAAGCCAAGCGACAACCCCGCCGACCCCTTCAAGAAGGCCCTCGCCGAGACCACCAAGACGATCGCGGACGACCGCGATCTGACGGTGACCTATTCGGTCGATCCCCCCGGGATGACGAAGGAATCGATGCGCCTGCCGCAGGTCACGCGGCGGATGAACCGCGACGAGATCATGCTCGCACGCGGGACGGCGGATTCGATGGCGTTGCGCCGGCGCCATCACGACGACGCGGTGCACACGCGCTACGCCCCGCAGGGCGAGATGGCGCGCGCGCTCTTCGAGGCGATGGAGTCCGCACGCTGCGATGCGGTGGGCGCGCGGGAGATGCCCGGCACCGCCGGCAATATCGATGCGCGTATCGCCCATGAGGCCCAGCGCAAGGGCTACGCCCAGATCACCCGCAGCGAGGACGCCCCGCTCGAACAGGCCGCCGCCTACATGATCCGTCATCTCGCGACGGGGCGGCCGCTGCCCGAGGGGGCGGCGAATGTCCTCGAGCTGTGGCGCGGCTTCATCGAGCAGCAGGCGGGCACCACGCTCGAGGAGGTCGGTGACAGCCTCACCGATCAGGCCACCTTCTCCCGCCTCGCGCGCAGGTTGATCGAGGATCTCGGCTACGGCGATCAGCTCGGCGACGACCCGGACCGCGAGGACGAGGCCGACGACGACGCCGAGACGGAGGACCAGGACGAAGAGCAGCAGGAAGAACCCGAAAGCCAGAGCAGCGAGGACGACCAGGCCGACGACGACAGCTCCGAGGACGATCAGGCCGCCGAGGACGGCGCGCAGGCCGAGATGGTCCCCGACGACTCCGACGAGGAGATGGCCGAGGAGACCGAGCTGCCCGAGGGCGAGGCCCCGCAGGAGCCCCCGCCGCCGCCGCATTCCGATGCCGATCCGGGCTACAAGGTCTTCTCCACCGCCCATGACGAGGAAATCCACGCCGCCGATCTCGCCGACCCGGCCGAGCTCGAACGCCTGCGCGCCTGGCTCGATCAGCAGCTCGAGCCGCTCAAGGGCGCGGTGGGGCGGCTCGCCAACAAGCTTCAGCGCCGGCTGCAGGCGCAGCAGAACCGCTCCTGGGAGTTCGACCGCGAGGAAGGTATCCTCGATGCCGGCCGGCTCGCGCGGGTTGTCGCCAACCCCACCACCCCGCTGAGCTTCAAGGTCGAGCGCGACACCGATTTCCGCGACACGGTGGTCACCCTCGTGCTCGACAATTCGGGCTCGATGCGCGGGCGGCCGATCTCGATCGCGGCGATCTGTGCGGACGTGCTCGCGCGCACGCTCGAGCGCTGCGACGTCAAGGTCGAGATCCTCGGCTTCACCACGCGCGCCTGGAAGGGTGGGCAATCGCGCGAGAAGTGGCTCGGCGAGGGGCGGCCGCAGACGCCGGGCCGGCTCAACGATCTGCGCCACATCATCTACAAGAGCGCCGACAGCCCCTGGCGCCGCGCGCGCACCAATCTCGGGCTGATGATGAAGGAGGGGCTGCTCAAGGAGAACATCGACGGCGAGGCGCTGGAATGGGCGCATCGCCGGCTCACCGGGCGGCGCGAAGCGCGGCGCATCATGATGGTGATCTCCGACGGCGCGCCGGTGGACGACTCGACGCTGTCGGTCAACCCGGCGAATTATCTCGAGCAGCATCTGCGCGATGTCATCGCGATGATCGAGCGGCGCAAGCAGGTCGAGCTGATCGCCATCGGCATCGGCCATGACGTCACCCGCTACTATCAGCACGCCGTCACCATCACCGATGTCGAGCAGCTCGCCGGGGCGATGACAGAACAGCTCGCCGCGCTCTTCGATGCCGACCCGCGCGCCCGCGCGCGGGTGATGGGCATCCGCAATGCGGGGCGGCGATGATCGCGCCGCTGCAAAGCTTCGAGGAAACGGCGCGCCCGGAGCAGGGGCCGCCGCGGCTCGCCGCGCTGCGCACGGCGCTCGTCGCCGCCGGGCTCGACGGTTTTCTGGTGCCGCGCGCCGACATGCATCAGGGCGAGTACGTCGCCGAGCATGACGCGCGCCTCGCCTGGCTGACGGGGTTCACGGGCTCCTCGGGCTTCGCGATCGCACTCAGGGATACGGCCGCCGTCTTCTCCGACGGGCGCTACCGCGTGCAGCTGCGCGCGCAGGTGGACACGGCGCATTTCACGCCGGTGGACTGGCCCGCGACAAAGCCGGGCGACTGGCTGCGCGAGGCGCTGCCCGCGGGCGGGCGCATCGGCTTCGATCCCTGGCTGCACACCCCTGAGGAGATCGACAAGCTCGCCGCATCGCTCGACGGCAGCGGCATCACCCTTGAGCGCAGCGACAATCTCGTCGATGCGGTCTGGCAGGATCAGCCCGCCCCGCCGTGTGGCGCGGTGCGCGCGCATCCCGAGGCGCTGGCCGGCGAGGCCGCCGCCGCCAAGCGCGCCCGTCTCGCCGCCGATCTGCGCGCCGAGGGCATCCATGCCGCGGTGCTCACCCTGCCCGACAGCATTTGCTGGCTGCTCAATATCCGCGGCGCCGACATTCCGCGCAATCCCGTGGTCCATGCCTGCGCGATCCTGCACGAGGACGGCGCGGTGGCGCTGTTCATCGGCGCCGCCAAGCTCGACGCCGCCGCGCGCGCCCATCTCGGCGACGGGGTGACGCTGCACGCGCCCGATAGCCTCGAATCGGCGCTCGCGGGGCTCACGGGCCCGGTCCGGTTTGACCCGGCGAGCGCGCCGGTGGCGGTCCCGGACCGGCTTGCGGCAGCGGGCGTGGCAGTCGCGCCCGGGCGCGATCCGTGCCTTCTGCCCAAGGCGCGCAAGACGGCGGCCGAGCTCGACGGGATGCGCGCGGCGCATCTGCGCGACGCGGCCGCGATGGTCGAATTCCTCGCCTGGTTCGATGCCGAGGCGCCCGCCGGCCGGCTCACCGAAATCGACGCGGTCCGCGAGCTCGAAGCGCGCCGCCGCGCCACCGGGCAGCTGCGCGATCTGAGCTTCGACACCATCGCCGGGGCCGGGCCGCACGGCGCGATCGTGCATTACCGCGTCACCGAGGCGACCAACCGCGCCATCACGCCGGGCGAGCTTTTCCTGCTCGACTCGGGCGGGCAATACGATGACGGCACCACCGACATCACCCGCACCATCGCCGTGGGCGCCGTCGGCGCCGAGGAGCGCGCCATCTTCACGCGCGTCCTGCAGGGGATGATCGCGATCTCGCGGCTGCGCTTTCCCGAGGGGGTCGCGGGGGCGCATCTCGACGCGCTGGCGCGCTATCCGCTCTGGCTCGTGGGGCGCGACTACGATCACGGCACGGGGCATGGCGTGGGCGCGGGGCTGTCGGTGCATGAGGGGCCGCAGCGGTTCTCGCGGCTGTCGGATGTGGTGCTCGAGCCGGGGATGATCCTGTCGAACGAGCCGGGCTGCTACCGCGAGGGCGCCTACGGCATCCGCATCGAGAACCTCGTGGCGCTGCGCGCGGCCGATCCCGTGGCGGGCGGCGACGACCGCGCGATGCTCTGCGTCGAGACGCTGACCTGGGTGCCGATCGACCGGCGGCTGATCGATACCGCGCTCATGAGCGATGCGGAGCGCGAGTGGGTGGACGCCTACCACGCGGAGGTCTATGTGCGGGTGGCGCCGCAGGTCGGGGCGCCGGCGCGGGACTGGCTGCGCCGGGCGACTGCAAAGCTCTGACATCGGGGTGTCACATTGAAGCGGCAGGAAAGCCGCATTGGGGGATGCGATGAGCGCGAAGATGACGATCACGCCGGCGGAAGGCGTCTGGGTGGTGCGCGCGGGCGGCGCGGTTCTGGCCGAGAGCCGCGCGGCGCTGCAACTCGACGAAGCCGGGTACGCGCCGGTCATCTACTTCCCGCGCGGCGATGTCGCGATGGCGTTCCTGGAGCCGTCGGCGGCAAGCACGCAGTGCCCGCACAAGGGCGAAGCCGGGTATTACGGCATCGCCGCGGCGACGGGGCTGATCGCGGACGCAGCCTGGGCCTATGACGCGCCCGTGGCCGGGGCGGAGGCGATCGCCGGCCATCTCGCGTTCGATACCGAAAAAGTCACGGTGGAGCGGCTCTGACCCTCAGGAATGCTCCTCGGCGGCGGTGCGGCGCAGGGCGGTGTTGTAGGCCTTGAGTGCATCGAGATGGTGCAGCACCCCGACGATGCGCGGCGTTTCGTCACCGCGCGCAAGGTCCACCACGGGAAGCACCGAGACTGCGTGCGCATCGAAGAGCGGCATCGCCGCGTCGAGCGTCGCACCCCGGTCCACCACGATGCCGGCCTCGGCACGCAGGGCGATGGCGGGGTCGTCGGGCACCCGCCGGATCAGCCGCTCCACGGGGATGAGCTGCATCAGGTAGGCCTGCGGCCCCTTGGCGAGCTGCACGCCGCGCCGGTCGAGCTGCGTCAGGAAAAACGACCGCGCCACGAGCCGGCTCGACAGCGCCGTCGACAGCGACACCGCCGTCATCACCGCAAGCCCCGTCTGCCAGTCGCCCGTCAGCTCGAACACGATCAGCGTCGTGGAGATCGGCGCGCCCAGCACCGCGGCGGCCACCGCGCCCATCCCCGCCAGCGCATAGAGGGTCGCCGAACCGGAGATCTCGGGAAACAGCCCCGTCGCGATCAGCCCGAAGGCCAGCCCCGTCAGCGCCCCCACCACCAGCGAGGGCGAGAAGACCCCGCCCCCCATGCGCCCGCCCAGCGTGATCGCCACCGCGATCACCTTGAGCAGGCAGAACACCACCGCCTCGTGCAGCAGGAGCTGGCCGGTAAGCGCCTGCGAGGTGACCTCGTAGCCCACGCCGATGATGTGCGGAAACCAGATCGCGATCGCGCCGAGCATCGCCCCCGCGATCGCCGGGCGCAGCCAGCGCGGCAGCCCGGTGCGCGCCTGCAGGATGTTTCCGAAATCCTCCGCCACGAAAATCGCCCGCATCAGCGCCACCGCCACCAGCCCTGACACCAGCCCGAGCAGCATGAAGGCCGGCAGCTCGACATAGAAATGCAGCACGCTCTCCTCCTCGAGCGTGAACTCGGTGACATCGCCGAATTGCAGCCGGCTGACGACGGTGCCCGCGACCGCCGCGATCGCGATGGGGGCGAAGGCATGCACCGCGTAGTGGCGCAGCACCACCTCGAGCGCGAAGATCGTTCCCGCGATCGGCGCGTTGAACGAGGCCGACACCCCGGCGGCCACCGCACAGCCGAGCAGATCGCGCCCGGTTATGCCGCCCGCATTCATGCGCGCGCACACCCAGCTCGAGATCACCCCGGCCAGATGCACCACCGGCCCCTCGCGCCCCGACGAGCCGCCCGCACCCAGCGTGATCATCGACGCCGCCGCCGAGGCAAGCCCCGCGCGCCGCTCCACCCGCCCGTCATGCAGCGCGGCGTCCTCGATCACGTCGGCCACCGCGCGCGCGCGCCCGTCCGGGGTAAAATTATGCAGGATCAGGCCCACGACGAGCCCGCCGATGATCGGGATCACCAGCACCAGCCACCAGGGCAGCGTCCCGGCATGGGTGGCGAGCATCACGTCGTCGGTGCCGTAGGCCAGCCGCTGCACCGCCGCGATGCCGTTGCGAAACGCCAGCGCCGCGAAACCCGCCGCGATCCCGATCAGCAGCGCGAGCAGCCAGAACTGCGCCTGACTCGGCCCGCGCAGCCGCAGCACGATCCCGGCATGGCGCAGCTGGCGCCAGGCCTGGCGCGCGAGCGTCTTGACACGGGGTTGTCGCTTGCCTGACATGCGCCCCAGTTCCAGGCGGGCCGTGCGTCCCGGCCACCGGGTGCCACCCGCGGCCCCGGCGACCGGCCCGGACACCAGATCGAGGCCGAAAATGTCCATCCCCGACGCGATCTCCGAGCTGTCCTCACTCCTAGGCGATCGGCTCAGCCGGTCCAAGTCCGATCGTGACCTGCACGGCGCCTGCGAGATGGACTTCCCGCTCACCCCGCCCGACGCGGTGGCCTATCCCGAGAGCACCGAGGAGGTCGCCGCCATCGTGACGATCTGCGCGCGCCATGGCTGCCCGGTGGTCGGCTGGGGGGCGGGTACCTCGCTCGAGGGGCACGCGCTGGCGGTGCGCGGCGGAATCACGGTGGATTTCGCGCGCATGAACCGGGTGCGCGAGGTCGCGCAGGAGGACATGATCGCCGTCGTCGAGCCGGGGCTGACGCGCGAGGCGCTCAATACCGAGCTGCGGGCGACGGGGCTGTTCTTTCCCGTCGATCCCGGCGCGAACGCCTCGCTCGGCGGCATGGCGGCGACGCGGGCCTCGGGCACGACGGCGGTGCGCTACGGCACGATGCGCGCCAATGTGCTCGGCCTCGAGGTGGTGCTCGCCGACGGGCGGGTGATCCGCACCGGCTCGCGGGCGCCGAAATCCTCGGCCGGTTATGACCTGACGGGGCTCATGGTGGGTGCGGAGGGCACGCTGGGGCTGATCACGGAGCTGACGCTGCGCCTGCAGGGCCAGCCCGAGGCCGTCTCGGCGGCGGTCTGCGCCTTCGAGGACATGCACGCCGCCGTCGAAGCGGTGATCCTGACCATCCAGTCGGGCATCCCGATGGCGCGCATCGAGTTCGTGGACGCGGCCTCGGCGGCGGCGTTCAACGCCCATGCGGGCGCGGCGATGACCGAGGCGCCGCATCTTCTGGTGGAGTTTCACGGCTCGCCGTCGGCCGTCGCCGAGCAGGCCGAGCGTTTCGGCGAGATCGTCACCGAGATGGGCGGGTCGGATTTCCAGTGGGCCGCACGGCCCGAGGATCGTACCGCGCTTTGGAAGATGCGCCACAACGCCTACTATGCCTGCCGCGCGATCCGCCCCGAGGCCGCGGCGATCACCACCGATGTCTGCGTGCCGATCTCGCGCCTGGCCGAGGCCGTCGAGGAGACCGCCGCCGACATCGCCGACAGCGGCATTCCGGGGCCGATCCTGGGCCATGTCGGCGACGGCAATTTCCACGCCCTGCTGCTGCCGCGCGCCGACGACGCGGACGAGCTTGCGGCCGCCAAGGGGCTCGCCGGGCGCATGGCCGAACGCGCGCTGCGCCTTGGCGGAACGGTCACGGGCGAGCACGGCATCGGCATGGGCAAGCTGCGCTACATGGAGGCCGAGCATGGCGCCGCCTGGGACGTGATGGGTCAGATCAAGCGCGCGCTCGATCCGCAGGATCTGATGAATCCCGGCAAGATGGTGCGCGGCAATTGAGCCTGCCCGCGGCGCCCGAGGATTTCCCCGCCGCCTTCGCCGCCGCATGGATGGCGCGCGACGGCGCGGCAATCGCGGCGCTCTTTGCCGAGGACGCGGATTTCGTCAACGTGGTCGGGATCTGGTGGCGCGACCGGGCCGCCATCGCGCGCGCGCACGACCATGCCCTGCACAGCTTCTTTCGCCACACGACCCTGCGGCCCGGCCGCGTCCGCCTGCGCCGGCTCGGCGCGGACGCGGCGGTGGTGCATTGCCGGCTTCGGCTCGACGGACAGCTTACCCCGGACGGCGCCGAAGCCGGGCCGCGCCAGACGATCCTGATCGCGGTCCTCGTCCGGTCGCCTCAGGGCTGGCAGGCCGTCGCAGCGCAGAACACCGACATCGCCCCCGGCGCCGAGACGCAGTTGAATGATGACGGGCTCGACCCGGTCGATTATCGCTAGCGGGCTGGTCATCATGCGCGCGTGCGCCTAGCTTGCCGGCGATGACGCGAACAGGGACACATACAGCGCCACAGGTCGTCGCACAGGACCATCCGGGCCGGCGCTCCTGCGCCGTGACGTCGCCGCAAGTCCACGGGCGCGTTGCCGCATGGCGCGAGGCGGGGCGCGCGACCGCGCTCCATGCGCCCGCAACGCCCTCTTATTCAAGGAGATAACCGAATGGCTTACCCGATCATCCTGCTTGTCGTGATCGCGATCATCGCCGGGTTTCTCCTCCTCGGTCGCGGTGATTTGACCGCAGAGCAAAGGCGCGGCACGCTGATCGGGCTCGGCGTTGCGATCGTCGCAATTCTCGGCCTGCTCGTATACCTCATCACCGACGACGCCGGCGACGACGCCGCCTCCACGACGGAGGGGCGCCTGCTCGCGGCACTCGGCGAACAGGACCCGGCGGATATGGCAACATTGACGCTTTTCGCCCAGAGCACGCTTGACGGTGAAGTGGACGCGGCGCAGGGTTTTCTCTTCGACTCCGAGCGCCGGCTCGTCATGTGCGTCATGACCCCGCAGGGGGAGATCCGCGGCATCTATCTGCGCCGCAACACGCCCGCCGACGATTTCGACCGCGACACCCGTACCGAAGCCTCCCTGCGCACCGAACTCGAACGCTTTTGCGCCGCAGCCTTCTGATGCAGGCGGAAAACCATTGCACGAAACACGCCCGTCCCCTATACGGCGCCCGCGGCACCCGTAGCTCAGCTGGATAGAGCGCTGCCCTCCGAAGGCAGAAGTCGCAGGTTCGAATCCTGCCGGGTGCACCATTTCGCGATTTCCGTATGCGAACCCAGCTAACGCCTTGACCGGAAAGGCAAGATTTGGCGTTCATGGCCCCTGATTCCGGCAGTATGGCGGTAGCTGCACAAATGCCAGACCCGGGGCGGTTTTATCGAGGGTGATTTCAGAACTATTTCTTTTTTCCAAGGCGTTGAGAGAAAGCTCAGGGCGCGTTCGGATGACTTCTCAATGGTGTGCCCTGGCTTGCCAGTCTGCGAGCCAGGCGCGAAATGAGCTGAGCGGTTTCATGTGCTTGTGATTCCCGGCGATTGTCAGACCGGATCGCGCCGACAATGCCATGGACCGAAACGGCGCGGTGCGCGCGAGCCGGTCGGCGCATGGTCAATCCAGATCGTGACGCGTTGCGACAGCGCCAGTGGCTTTGCGGGTCTGCCGCGCCGATGAGTCTCGCGCGCGGCTTCGGCTGGCCGGGCCGATGCCGCAGACTGGCCGGGGACCGGGAAAAAAACCATCGCCGCCACCGCGGCATGGATCGACGCCTCCCATAGCCGCGTCACCATCCGGCGCCTCGCAAGGTGTTGCCTTGCCCGACCGAGTTTCGAGTCGAGCTCTCAGGCGTCGAGTTCGGTGTCCCAGTAAAGGAAATCGAGCCAGCTTTCATGCAGGTAGTTGGGCGGGAACTTGCGTCCCAGATTGCGCAGCTCCTCCGGGTCCGGTCGGCGCGGCGGCTTGCGCAGCGTCAGGCCCGACTGGCGCAGGCTGCGCGCGCCCTTGCGCAGGTTGCAGCGCGCGCAGGCGGCGACAACGTTGTGCCAGCTCGTGCGCCCGCCACGCGCGCGGGGGATGACATGATCAAAGGTCAGATCGCGGGTCGCGCCGCAGTACTGGCAGGCGAACTCGTCGCGCAGGAACAGGTTGAAGCGCGTGAAGGCGGCGCGGCGCAGCGGCTTGATGTAATCGCGCAGCACCACGACCGAAGGGATCCGGATCTGCATCCGCGGGCTGCGCACGACCTCGTCGTACTCGGCGACGATATCGACACGGTCGAGCCATGCGGCCTTCACCGCATCCTGCCACGGCCACAGCGAGAGCGGGTAGTATGACAGCGGGCGGTAGTCCGCGTTGAGCACCAGCGCGGGAAAATGGCGTGTGCCGGCGGGATCGCGCACGAAGCTGGTTCGAAAATCCATCTGCATCGGCGCGCACACCCTCCTGCCGCTTGCGCAGCCGGTCGCGCCGGATCGAGCCGCACGCACCGGCTCCTCGTGGAAACTATATCTCGGCTTTGCGCTCTGGCAAGCTCTCAATATAGTGGTTCCGGCCGTGATGGCACCGCGACACGACAGGATGACGACATGACACGACCGCAGCTGTCCCGGATTCTCGAAGCGGCGATCTATGCCGCCGATCTCGACGCGGCGGAGGCGTTCTATGGCGGGGTGCTCGGGCTCGATCGCATCAGCCGGGTCGGCGACCGGCACGTGTTCTACCGGCTCGGCGGCGGCGTGGTGCTCATCTTCAACCCGGCGCGGACCGAGGAGCCACCCGCGAACCCGGCCCTGCCGGTGCCGCCGCATGGCGCGCGGGGGCCGGGGCACCTCTGCCTTGCCGCCGAGCGCGCCGAGCTCGACGCCTGGCGCGCGCATCTGGAGGCGGCGGGTATCGCGATCGAGGCCGATTTCGAATGGCCGCACGGGGCGCGCTCGATCTATTTCCGCGATCCGGCCGACAACTCGATCGAGATCGCCGAGCCGGCGCTGTGGTTCGAGGGGTAGCTTGCAGCGCGGCGCAGGGCGCACTAACAGGCGGCCATCCAAGGAAAGGGCCCGCCGATGATCCCGCGCTATTCCCGCCCCGAGATGACCGCGATCTGGTCGCCGGAGACGAAGTTCCGCATCTGGTTCGAGATCGAGGCCCAT
>LFIK01004145.1_pt1 | contig 11752 bp, 11 predicted proteins | sample 643401 | NCBI WGS metagenome assembly LFIK01 (sample SAMN03777447, study PRJNA286221) | soda lake metagenome | biome: soda lake; feature: Kulunda steppe; material: water; isolation source: sample T5-Br brine of Lake Tanatar-5 | place: Russia: Kulunda steppe | collected 2010-07 | reverse complement strand
CCGGTTCCCCACCCCGACAGAACGAGCCGAGGGCTGGGCGATGGCGAACTGGCTCGTCGCCAACGCCGACCCGCTCGGCGTCACCTACATCATCTGGGACGGGAGGATCTGGACCGGCAGCAACTGGCGGGCCTACACCGGCGGTGGGGTCTACAACCCCAGCCACCCCACCGGAGGACATCACGACCACGCCCACGTGAGCGTGCGTCGTGGGTAGCCCCGCCATCGCCGACTCAGCCTGGCGGGATGACGCTGCCTGCATCGGCGCCGACCCCCGGATCTTCACCGACCCGCGGCCGGGCACCGGCGACGCACGACGCGCCGTCGAGATCTGCCAGACGTGCCCCGTCAAGCAACCGTGCCTCGATACCGCACTGAAGATCGAAGCGCCCGCCGACGTCGGCATCTGGGGCGGCACCACACCGGAGAGCCGGAGCCACCTCCGTCGAGCGCACAGTAACCAGGCCGCAGCACCCCCGGCGACGCAGCCCTCCCTTGATCCGGCGCGGGAAGCGATCCCTACCGGCGCCGTCCGGGAGCCGATCGAGGTTCACGTCGATGGGCACGGCGACTACACCGACCGGACGGGTCGGGTCATCATCTTCGAGATCCATGGCGAGCCCCCGTACATGCTGATGATCGACGGGAAGCCGACAGCACGAACGACCACCATCCATGACGCGGCAAGTCTCGCCGGTCGACTACTCACCCGTGAACGGCCCCCGGTAGCGATTCACCCTCAGACCGACGAGTCACGGAGGCAGGCGACCAGCCCGCAGCAAAGGCGTGCCTAGGTCGCGCCGCAAAGGGGGCAGCCGTGCGCACAACAGAGTGGAAGCGACCCGGCAGCTCGACTTCGTGTTCGCCTTGAGCTCGATCGCTGATCAGACCACCGTGGCGACCCTCAACGCCGCCGAGGAGTGGGGCCGAGCGAGGACTGCCGTATCCCCATCGAGGCACGCGACCTGTGACCCGTCGAGCGCCTGAGCTACCTCGCATACCTCGCACCCTCACCGCTGCCCCGTCGTAGCTGGTGGCCGGTGCTGGTGCCAACTACGGTGATCGGCGACAACAGCGGGGGGTGCTCGTGGAGTTCGAGACACCGCAGCAGCTCGCCGGCCGACTGCACCTCGGCCGCGAGGAGCTGTGTCAGCGGCTGCTGACATCGTTGATCCTGCATGCGCCGTATCCGCGCTGGAACACCCGCTCTCCGGTGTCGGCGCCGGGGCTTGCGTTCCTCGAGCGCCTGTGGGAGGTGTCCGGGTTCGGCACCTGGCCGGAAGGTGACCTGCTGTTCGTGGACGAGCTGGAGCTGGCCCGGCGGCACGATCAGGAGAAGGGTGGTGCCCCTGATCAAGCGGTGCTGTGGGCGGATCGGGTCTGGATGATCGAGCTGAAGACCGAGGTCGCGAGCCACCGTGCCACCCAGGTCCCGTCCTACCTCGAGCTGGCACACCATCACTTCCCGGACGCTGCGGTCGATCTGACGTACCTGACCCCGCCGATGGCCTACGAGTTCCAGCCGTCGGCGCCGCAGACCCGGTACGCGCACGTCGCCTGGCCCGAGGTCGCGCCGGCGCTTCGCGAGGTGTGGGCGGCACCGGCGGCACCGGGGCAGCGTGAGGTGGTGGACGGGCTGCTGCGTGCCATCGAGCGGATGGCGGACGAGCCGTCAGCAACGTTCCTCGCAGCTCTGCGTCGTGGGACGGTCCCGCCGCCGGAACCACCCATCGACCCGGTCGTGGCGGCGGTGGAGTTGGCGGCGGCTACCGCCGAGGACGGACAGCAGCGCGCACTCGACCACGAGGTCGCGGATCTGGAGGACCTGCTGGAGCTCCGTTTCGAGGTACGTGAGCGGATGGCAGCCAGCCCGGAAGGTTCTTCGCTTCGCACGGTGCGACCGTGGATCTGGAACGCCGCGACGACCGACGGGGCCGCCCTTTCCGGTGCAGGTGAGCGCACCGGGGCTGAGCTCCGGCTCTCCCGCTACCGCCAGCCGCTGTACTGACCTGCACCGACCGTGGGGGACACCCTGTGCTCTCGATGCCGCAGCACGACCAGCAGCGGTGGGACGGCAACGGCCTGTTCGTTTTCCTGCACCCGGCGGCGAACCCGGCCTGCTTTCGGGTCGCAGCCGGGTACCAGCAGCACCCGCGCGCAACGCTGGTCGGTTCGGCGCACAGCGGTCAGCGGTAGATGGCGATGGGTTGGACGAACACCGTGGGGTAGGTGAAGGTGATGTCGCCCTCGGTGAGCTCCACCCCGAGCTTGCGGGTGGAGCCGGCAAGCTTGGATGCAAGCTGGGCGATCGCGTCGATCTCGATCGGGGTCGCTGCCTCTGAGCCCATGAGTCGCACGATGTTCTCCGACTCGCCGTGTCGGAGCAGGGACTCGACCTGCACGATGACGTGGTAGCCGCCCTCGAGCCGGTTCAACCCCGGCACGAGGTAGCGCTCGTGGATCCGGGTGACGATCTTGGGGCTTGATCCCGAAAGAGGCTCGAGGTACATCGACAGCCGTCGGGTGCCGTCGGCCTCTCGGAGCAGGGACTCCATCTTGCGAGCCTGGGTCCCCAGGCGTGCGGTGGAGGCGGTGCCCTGTGACAGAAGCGAGTCGGGGTCCTCGGCATTGGCTGCGAAGCTGACCATCGCCCCGATGACCTTGACCAGCGGGGTCAGCACGGTCTGCGCCTGGAACCGCAGGGTGTGTCCGACCTCCAGGGAGTCGCGCGCAGACTCGTCCCAGGTGTCGAAGCTGCCGAAGGCGTGACGGTCTTCCAGGTGTCGCAGCCAGGCGTCGAAGGCGGCGAAGCGCAGCGGGTCGGACCGCTCCGGGCTCGTGCCCGGTCGGGCGCCGCCGGCTCGCGTGATGGCGCGCTCGGGCCAGGCCGGTCTGCGCGCCGCGGACCTCGGGTCGGCCCAGTCGGGCTTGAGCATCGCCAGAGCGTTGCTCACCGCGTCGTGGTCGAGGTAGAGAAAGGAGCGGTGCAGTTGTGCGCGTGGCTGCGTGTAGGTCATCGGTCCCTCCCTGGTCGCGAACACGTCATCTCGGCATCGGGAGGACGGGCGACACGGCAACGACGGGACCTGGATGCGAGACCGCGAGACCGTCCCGGAGCGCGACGATGGTCCGCGGGTGGCTCATCCAGGCTGTGTGGGCGTGCGGCTGGCTGGGCTGGTGGCCCGACTTGCGGGGCACCGTGGCTGCCAGGGGCAGTGGTCGCAGTGGTTCCCGGGGACTGGCTCGAAGCTCGTGTCGGCCCGGGCCAGGTCAGCGACCTCAAGCACCCGTGCGCGGGCGGCCTGCATACCTGCCGGCGTGAGCGTGACAGTGACGGCTGCGGGCCGCACGGGGTAGTGCAGCGTTGCACGGACCTCGGTCCGGTCGGGCCAACGCTGGCGGACCAGCGCCCCGTAGAGGTTGAGCTGGAGGTCGGTGGCGAGGTCGCTCTCGGTGGCCTGCCAGCGCGTGACCTTGTGGTCGACCACCTCGATGGTGTCGCAATCGCGGGCCAGGAGCAGATCGGCGAAGCCGATGATCGGGGAGGCCTCCACCGTGGTGTCCCTGAGGGGCTCCTCGACGCCGAGGACGGTCGTCGCATCCAGGACGTCGCCGTGCAGGGTCTGGCGGACCCAGCGCTGTGCACGGGCGTAGCTGTGGTCGTCGGTGGAGAGCTCCAGCTGGTGCCACGCGGCTGACAGTGCCTGGAAGGCGGCGGGGAGCCCGTCGCTGAGGCGACTCGACGGGTGGTCGGCCTGGTGGCGGTACGCGGCCTCCAGTGCGGCGTGGACCGCCGAGCCGATGCGCCAGGACGGTGGCACGTGACGGTCGGCGGGCACCCGCCCCACGTAGCCGTACCAGTAGCGGCGCGGGCACTGCTCATAGGCCCGGGTGGACGACACGCTGTGCCATCGCGGTCTACCGGAACGTCCCGCGCCGCCCTCGCTCCTCCGATCCACCACCATCACCCCCGCATCCTGAAGTGAGCATGCAGGCCGGGTGTGACATCAAGCCTGCGACGGGTCTCGTCACGATGTGTCCCCGAACGGGGTCCGGTCCACAAGGTGCCCTGGCCGGAGCTCGTCCAGCCGGCCCAATGCCGCCGTGTGGCAGACTCGCGCCATGGTGAACACACCCAGCGACGGTCGTGACGGGGCTACCCGTCACCGTCCACGCGATCTCGAGCAGGGGCCACCCCCCGAGGGTCCCGGGATGTACTGCTGGTGGCGCGACGACCAGCTCATCTGGGTTGACGCCGCCGAGGACCTGCGTCGACGGATCGTCGCGGAGGAGCTCACCCCTGGCGTCAAGCCCGTACCACGGTTCCGCAAGTTCGTCGGGCGGCGCGGGCAGGCCGAGGGTGTCGTCGAGCGCGGTGGCCGCCAGAGACGGCGTCGCGCACAGATCGACGAGTACATCCGCGCCTGTGAGGTCGCCTGGGTCGAGACCGAGACGCTGGAGGATGCCGAGGATCTGGCCGCGCCCATCGCTGAGTCCCTGGAGACCACGACTCCCAACGAGATCGAACTGCTCAACGCCTACCTCACCAGCTTCGAGCCGATGGGCGAGGTCTTCAGGGAGGTGCCCATCGGGTCCTCGGAGGGTCGTCCTCCCAGACGTATCGACGCCGTGCGCTTCCCGGGGAGGACCGACCACGATCACAACGGCTACGACCGCGCAGCGTTCGAAGCGGCCCTCACAGCCTCGGCAGCATCCGGAACCATCGAGGTCATCGAGGTGAAAGTCAGGCTGAACCGACCGGTCTTCGGGCAGGCGGTCATCGCGCGTGAGCTCGCGATCGAGGAGTGGGAACTAGGCCCCGAGGTTCGACTCGAACTCGTCGCGCTCGTCGGACTGACCGACCCCGTGCTGGAGCCGATCTTCGGGCGGCACGGGATCCGCGTCATCGAACAGAACTGAGCCGCGCCGGCGGCTGCTGTCGGCAGCTGTACCGATGCGAGGGAAACTTGCCCCTCCGCGCCTAGCTGTCCATCCGGAACTGAGATGCTCGAGGGTGGCGCCGCCGGGTTCGCGAGTTCACGTTGGACGCCCGTCGATCAGCGACTCGACCCGCTTGAGGATGGTCACGATGTGCCCGCTGTCAAGTGCGTGCAGCAGGTGGCCCTCTGTGAACCGATCAGCCCGCACGTGGGCAGCAAGCAGCATGCGGCACTCCTCGAGTGACGCCTCCGCGAGCTGCTGAGGGTCATCCCAAAGATCGTTGCCGCGCTCCTGCGTCCAAGTACCCCAGTCGAACGGGGCCACCACCTGCAGGTCGTAGAGCTGTTCGATGAACTCGCGGACGTCGTCGGCGTAGTCGACCCACGGCATGGCTCGCACGCCCGGAGCGTGTTCCTCGCCACCGGCCCACCACCCCGCATGGAAGCCGGCATCGGTGAAGCGTGGAAGCCAGGCAACCACTTCGGCCCAGTTGAGGTCCTCCGCAGGAGGCTCCGGTGGTTCAACCGTCATCGGAGTGCGTCTCGCGATCCGCGATCAACGACCACGCGTCCTCGTACTCGATGCCGGTACTCAGGATTTCCGAGCGCGAGACGTTCGTGCGGGTGCGGTAGTGCCGAACGAAGGGATCGATGTCTTGGAAGGGCACGACCCAGACTCGCGGTGGCGGCATGGCGCCATCAGCGATCCGTCCTTCGAAACCTACGAGGACTACGAAGTGGTGTTCCGGGTGTTGGGATCCCAGGTTGCCCGCAGGCCACTCGTACTTGCCGGCAAGGCCCTTGACCTCGACGGTCACCGCAACACCGTCATCGCGCAACACCACGATGTCGACACCCTTGCGGTTCCCGAGCGTGAGGTGCGCGTCGAGACCGATCCGGTGCAGGCAGGACAGCACGTAGAACTCTGCGGCCAGGTTGGTGTGGTATCGGGCCATTGCCTCTTCGTTCGCAGGAACTGCGTCGCACGATACTTCTCACGTGACGCGCAGCCGTCCGGTCGAGGGGCCCGTGGTGGGCAGCCGTCCGGGCAGCGGTAGGAGCCACCAGGGTGGAAGCGCTCTCGTGCCGGCCCGCAGCGCGAGAGCCGTGGGTCCTGCCAGCGGGCCGGTCGACAGGTCAGACACGGTCGACTGCTCCGGTTCGATGTGGTCTCGGGCCGACCTAGGTGCGGGCTCAGTACCGGGCCAGGGCGCGATCTCTGGCATACCTCAGGGAAGAGGCCAACCTCCTCATCCCGGGAGTTTCCCGGCGGGAAGAGTCTCGGCTCTCGGGGTGGGTTGACGCTCGGGCTCCTCGATGGTGTCCCAGTCGGAGATGAGGTGGCACCTCCACTTGATCTTGGGGACGAGGGCCTGCAGCGTGGCCGCTGCCGCAGGGTGGAGAGGACTCTCGGCTGCCTCGCCGCCGAGAACAAGGTCGAGGTGGAATGCGCGGTCTGGATTAGCGCCGATGGCCTCGGCGAGTTCGGCTCTGCGGGCGTTGGCCCACGCCCAATAGTCGAGGGCTTGGATGCCGAGCTGGGGCTCGGGGCGGATCTTGACCTCGATGACGTGACCCCTCCGGTCGGCGTCGCAACCGAGCAGGTCGATGGAGGCTCGGCCGCGGCTGGCCCTGTACTTGGGCCGCCACGCGGGGACCTCGCGCCGGACGTGTGCCAGTCCGATGAGACCGGGATTCGAGCTGAGCCTGGCCTGGAGCAGGCGCTCGCGATGGCCGCGGTCGTCGCCGTTGCGTCGACGCTGGATGGTGGTGTCTAGGGTCGACCGGAGTTCATCGAGCTCGGACGTGGTCAGCGTTGTGGCGGCTGTGACGGTCCGGCGGAATGGAGCGGGCCGATCGCTGCCTGTGGACGTGAAGTCGGCCCCGGCGGTCAGTACGAGCGCGCCTGAACTGGCGGGGCGCACGGCCAGTACCTGGCGGCCTCGGTAGCGCCACACGACAGACCGGGTGGTCTCGGAGCGCTCGACATCGCAGCCCTCTAACGAGGAGGTCAGGTCCGCCAGCCAGACCGGCCAGGACGAGGCGTCGAACGCGACCGGCGGTGTGAGTCCACCGAGCCTGTTGAAGTACCGGCGGGCCTCGGACCGGCTCAACGCGGTCTGAGGTGGATGAAGGACTCTGCCGACCGCACCAGCGGGATTGCTCTTGAACCGATAGAGGCAGATCCTGGCGGTCAGCCAGGCTGCCTGCGCACGGATGGCTGGCACCGCTCCCGCAGGCACCACCAGCTCGAGCGTCCGGCCATCGAGGTCCTGCAGTCCGTAGGCGAGCAGATCGAGTGAGCGGGCACCGGGCTTCGGTCGGCCCACCCCGACGAGCCGACGGTCGTCCTCGTACCAGTCGGAAGCTCGCGAGCGGCGCCCGTGGGCACGTGACAGACCGGACAGGAGCTCTTCCAGTTCCATGGTGACCTCACCTGTCCATCTGTGGTCGGCCACGATGCGCTGGCTACAACCTAGACCTTGCCACGGCGGGCGCCTCCCGGGAATCGTTGCCGTCGAAGGCGCTCAGCTCGCTGTACCCGGCGGAAGCCAGCGACGACGGCGCCGGTGCTAACGGTGGGTGCCGACGTGCGGTGCAACGAGCTGTGTGGCCCAGTCCTCGAGCGGCTGTCGGTCGATGGTGATGGGCGTCGAGGTGAGCGTGTCGGTGAGCCAGCGTTCGCTCTTGCACACGAGCGGTGCCCAAAGGCTGGCGTGACCGGGGAACCGGACGCGGAGCAGCGCGAGCGCGACCGCGGTCGCGATGAGCCGTCGGGCATCGGTTGTTGCCTTGCCGGCCTGTCGGGCGGCGTCGGTGAGCGTGGTGGTCGGGAGCTCGGCGAGGTCGGCGAGCTGGTCGAGGGGGAAGCCGCCATCCAGGTTCTGGAGCGCGAGCAGGCCGAGCAGGGTGTCCTCGGTCGGGCCGGTCGTGGTCTGCCGTCGGGCCGGACGCTCCTCGGCGGGCGGGGCGGTCGTCGCGTTCGGTGTCGCAGCCGGACCTCCGAAGACGGCCGGGGCGCCTGGGGCCAGCACGGTGACGTGTCGGGCCTGGTAGGAGCCGGACGGTGACGGCTGGTCTGACTGCGGCGGTTGGAACCTGCCGAGGCCGTGCCAGTCGCGGGTCAGCATCGTCGGAACTTGGCGAAGCACGCTCGGCTCGGTGCTGCGGTCCTGCCCGTCGCGGGTCTCGATCGCGACGAAGCTGGTGTGCCGGGAGAGGACGCCGTAGCGTCGGGACAGCTCGATGATCCGTTCGGTGACGTCGCGGGTGCTCCGGTCCTGTTGGGAGCCGCGTCGGGAGCGGTGGTCGGAGCGTTCCTCGAGGTCGCGGATTGCCTCCCGTGCCCACAGCTGCGGCATCGGGGATCGGTCGGCCGGAACCCTCTGAAGAGGGATCTCGACATCGAGGTCGTGGCCAGCGGCACGTCCGGTCAGCGTCACCGTGACGGGGGTCTCGGTGCTCGTCCACGGCGTGGACGTGCGTGCGGTGATGGTGGCGGTCTCGCCGAGGTGCACGGCCGGGGTGGACGGGGCCTGCTCGACCACGGCGGGCCATGCCAGCTGGAGCTCGGTGATCCGTTCGGCCATGGCACGGTTGAACAGGCGCAGCACGGGGGGCTGTAGCCGTTCACCGGGCGCGATCATCACGGCCAGGCCACCGGAGGTGCGTGCGACCTGCCGGATGAGGTACTCGTTGGGGCCGTGACCGATCCCGACCGTGAACACCCGGTTGCGTGCACGGTTGCGCTCGACCAGCTGAACGACCGCGGCGTCGTGGTCGATCTGCCCGTCGGTGAGCAGGATCACCTCCCGGCGGGCGGCGGCGGGCGGGTTCGCCATGGCAGCGGCAAGCGGTGGGAGCATCTCGGTGCCGCCGAGGTCGGCGTCCATCTCCTCGACCCACGCGAGCGCCGTGCCGACGAACTCGGGGGTGTAGGGCTGGGCGGTGGGGAACAGTTGCTCGTAGGTGTGCCCGAACCGGATCACGTTGAAGCGGGTGTGATCCGGTAGGGAGCGCAGCATGATCGCCAGCGCCTGGCGGGCCTGCTCGATCGAGGAGCCCATCATCGACCAGGAACAGTCGATGACAAACACGATCTCACGGTCCCGGTCGACCGCCTCGGGCTCCGGCAGCGCCACATCCACCAGCGAGAATGCCTCACCCTCCACGAAGCACCACATTCCGCGGGTACCGAGATCGCAGTGGTGTTCGATGTCGACCACCAGGTCGCGATCCATCTGCACCGTGTCCGAGACGAAGGCGACCTGTACCGCGGGCCCAGTCGTGTCGACCGTGAGGTCGTGCGAGGGTGAGGTCACCGACGCGACGGCCTCAGGATCGTGAACGGTCAACTGCAGGAGAAGCCCGTAGGGCACCGTCGAGGCGAGGGGAGGGTTGATCGTCGCGTCCCTGGTCTGCCGCTGCTGGCCGGTGGTGTCTGCTGGCGTGTAGCGGGGCGAGATGGTGGTCGGGACGAACAGGCGGACACGAGACCCGGAGGCCTCCAGCAGCCCAACCAGATCCACCTCGACGACGACTTCGCCGCCAGGCTCGAGGTTCCCGACCGACACCGTGAACACGTTCGGCCGCTCCTCATCCAGCAGGTAGCCGCCGTGCCCCTCAGCCATCGCCTCGTCGTACCGGCGGAACGCCTCCTCGCGTTCCTCGATCACACTCTCGATGACCCGCTCACCGATCCGGACCCGGAAACCGCACACCGCCCCGCCCTCGGGCAGCGGGAACCGGTAGACCGCCTCGACCGGTTGTTCCTCTTCGTTCACGAACCGCTGCGCCAGCGTGGCCCTCACCCCCCGACCGACCACGTCAGCCCGGACCTCCACCCCCGCAAGCACAACCGGCTCACCGTGCGCGTCGACCAACCCGAACACCCCTCCAAGCCATGACTCGAACAAGCCCTTCTCCTCTCCATCCATGATGGGCCGGCCCTCACCAGAGGACGCCCCCTCGCCCGCACTCGACACCCCGCCAGCCGCCCCACCTGCAGGACACCGGACGGCACGTCGACCGGCCAGCGCCACCAGTTTCCGAGCAGCCCAGGCCGAGATTGCGGTCCGACCTAGGGATGAAGGCCGGAACGTTCTTCGTCCCATCCACAGCCGAGCGAGACGCCAATTGGCGAACTCCTATTCTACCAGAATGCCCAGATATTCGAGGCGAACTGTCCGGCTGCTTCATGTAGAATTGGGAGGGTAGATGAGTGGTGTTTTCCAGAGAGTGCTTTCGCCGTCTAGCTGGGTGTTCGTGGCAGACGGGATGGAGGCGTCTGACTCTTCTGGGCACGGGTTGCTTGTGGCTCCGTGCGCCAGTTCATGGGCCACGATGCCTGCAATCACGTGCGCTATGCACATGTCGACCTTGCGAGGGAGGAAGCCGTGGACTTCAGCATCGAAGAACGGTCCCATGACCCTAGGTTCGCCGCTATTCGGGTCTGTCTGGTGCATGGAGGGTTGTACGAGGATCGTCCAGATCACGAGACGGGCCACCAGCAGCGCTGTCACGATCGAGGTGAGGCACCGAAATGGGAGGGGTATGACGTCAACGAGTGGATACGGTTGTGCGACTGCTGCCTCGCGGTACCGATGCATTCAGGTTCGCGCTGGTCGCCGTTCTTCTGCGAAAAGTGTCGGCCGGAGATCGTTGCCGCAGAGCGGGGTATCCCGATCGGTCGTCATAGCATGATGAACCGGATTCATCCGTCGGACTTCAACTGGATGTTCGACGCCATTGACCGACTCCGAAGCTGGAAGTCGCAGCGCGTCAGACACCTCGCCGAGACCGACGTTGACCCAACCCTCCCAGAGTTCCTTCAGACCCAGTCCGACCCTCACACCGCCGTTAGCGAACTGCTCGCTTGGTGGGATGCACCGAGCTCAGTCGTTGATGTCAACGACGAGTAGCAAGCAACCTGCCCGTACATCTAGTCCGTTTGCAAGGCCCATCGTCGGCGAGCGCAGCCGGTAGCCGCCTGGCGTCGGGGGCGCGGTGGTCCCCCTGAGCCCCTCGGCGACCACACGACCGTCACGTTCGACGTCGATCGCAATGCATACTGCGGCGACAGGCCCTTGGCCGCTCGAGGCGGTCAGTGAACCACTCCGCAGCAGCCACGGAGCAGGTATTGGCGAGCAGCGGATCGCCTTGCCTGAACAGGTCGGTGCCGGGCGCGGTCGGACTGGAACGGGGAGCTGCCCATGGTCAGCGGTTGGCACATCAGCCTGCATCGTCAGGCCAGCGATCGAGAGTCCCCTTCGGACGAGCACGACGCTCGCGGTCCCCAGGTGGCGATCTGGCAAGCGGGACTCGGTGGGCTGGAGTGGCTGAAGGAGCTCGTTGCAGCAGGAGACGCGATCCGCCTCTCCGACAACTCCGGCTATCCGATGCGGTACACCATTCGGGCTGGCGCCCTGCTCCGAGTCGTACTTGGCGATCCGCCTGACGCTCGCACCCGCTGGGCTTCGGGATCGACCGACGTCCTCGACCCCATGCGCTGGCCCGGCAAGACCACGATCAACGAGCGAGAGATTGCGGGGTGCCAGCCGGACGAGTGGCTGCAGCTCGAAGCCTGGGATGAGTCCTGACACCGACCACGTCGGGCACCCACCAGGGCCCCGGTTGCGCGCCGGCACCGCGGCCACAACACGGTTCGCGTGGCGCCAGTCACCCGATCCCGCCGAGCGCCTCGTCGATGCTGGCGGCGGCCGGGGCGGAAGACTCCTCGAGCATGTGGGAGTAGACGCTGCGAACGGTGTCGGGGGTGTCGCCGATCCAGAACGCCACCTTGTCCGCGGAGT
>LFIK01004140.1_pt1 | contig 11756 bp, 11 predicted proteins | sample 643401 | NCBI WGS metagenome assembly LFIK01 (sample SAMN03777447, study PRJNA286221) | soda lake metagenome | biome: soda lake; feature: Kulunda steppe; material: water; isolation source: sample T5-Br brine of Lake Tanatar-5 | place: Russia: Kulunda steppe | collected 2010-07 | reverse complement strand
CCGAGAGCACTGCCTCACGAAACTGCGATTGGTGCAGGCGCTGTTTGACCTGACGAAGCGTGTAGCGGCGCTCAATGGCGTCATTGGGCTGCGAGGCGGTCACACTGGGTTCCTCGCCGAAGGTCACCGAGACAGACAGGGAATTGGGGTCCCAATCCGCAATAAATGTGGGCATCACCGCCTCAAGAAAAACGAAAGGCCGGCCTCCTCACCAACAGCTGTGCATCCCAAACACCAAAGGAGACTGCCATCGACGAGACCGGAGAAAACGAGACTACGCGATGACGATCAGGAGACGTCTCACTCCAGTGAAAAGAGGGTGCGGCTCCGGTGTTTACACACCCCACTTGCTTTATGAAAAGCTCGTTCTGTCCAAAGTCTCCCACCTTGAGTAGCCAGCCCATTCGCCCAATACCGCCGGGTCTGACAACCGAGCGATCACCGGGCGGCACTGGCGTGCACCGCCCGTCCCATCCAACCGCGCCGGAAATCTAAGCTCTAGCGTTGGAGAAAATTTCGCTCGTCTCTCCCTTGACCCGATCCGGGGAGCACACTCGGTTCATCAGGAGCCACAAACCGAAGACGGGCAGACAATCGAGGTTGCTGGCCTTTCCGAGATCGATCGGTTTGTCGGCTTGATCATTACCTTCAGACGTCCACAGCACCATGCAGTGAGCCCCATTACCCATGGACCCTTATCCCCAGGGGACCTTTACGCTAAAAGATCAAGAGAACCCCAACGGTGAAAAGCAAGCCGGCAAACAGCTTCTTCAGGAATGCCTGCGGCAGCCGGTGCGCCATCCTGACACCTATTCGCGCTGATGGCACACTGAAGCAAACTAATCCAACCGTAGCCGGCCAATATATGTATCCAACATTACTGCCCAGAACATCCACGCTGTAACCCGTTACCATGAATGCTCCAGTCCCCAGAAACGCGATGGGCACCCCGCAGGCCGCTGATGTCCCGACTGCTGTTTGCATCACAAGCCCAAGCCGCGTTAACCAGGGTACGCTGAGGACTCCACCGCCCACACCGAACAGCGCAGAGAATCCTCCAATCACCGCACCGGCAAGTGCCATCAACGTTGCACTCGGTGTAACCAGCCTATGGGCCCGCCCTGCCCCTAAGTACATCTTGAGTGCGACGAATATAATAAATATCCCGAAAAAAGTCCTAAGTAGCCCCGCTGACATGAAATCGGCAACCACTGCACCGAGCACTGCGCCTAACAACAGCCCCGGAGCCATCCGCAAAAAAACCTTTGTTTCTACTGCGCCCTTCTGCCAATGAGCGATTGCTGACGAGAGCCCGGTGAGCGCAATCACCGACAAGGATGTCCCCACTGCGACGTGCATCGAAACGCTGGCATCCGCACCAATATGGACAAGTGCGAAGAGAATCGCGGGCACCATGATCACCCCGCCACCGATACCGAAAAGCCCGGCAACTAATCCAGTCAGGGAGCCGATTATTGAAAAAAATAGAAGGCTTTCCATCATTAATTTGGCCCTATGCCCTTTTAATCATGATGACGTCGGGATGGATACATACACGCCAGGGATGATCAAGCTAAGAAAAACCAAGGCACTACTTGGTAAAATCAATGACGAAAAAGAACCTGACCCATATGCCACAATCTACGATCCATCTATCGCGCCTATTAGCTAACTAGTGCTAGAGAGGAGACTAGAGCAAGGCACCGAAAAGGGCCGCATCGCGAAGCAACTGACGGTCACTATATTTCGGCCCGACAAGCTGCAACCCCCACGGCATCCCGCTTGGACCCTGCACCATTGGCATCGTCACGGATGGGTAGCCAAGAAGTGTCCACGATGCGTTAAAAATAGAGTCGCCCGTCGACGTTAGTCCTTTTGGGGCCTCGCCGGGCGCGGAAGGGAGCAATAGACAGTCGAAGTCTTCAAATAAACAATCAATTGGTTTTGAGAGAGCTTGGATTTCTCTTATCGCTTTGAAATAATCCGATGTAGAAATCTCACTACCACATCTCGCTTCATTCAATAAAGTTTGGCTGAGCAAGCTTCCATGGCGATCAATAATTCCGGAAAACTGGTGGCTTAATTCATACGCATTAATCTGTTGACGAAGCTCAATGCCACGGCTAAAGGTATCGGAAAGCTTCACCGACTTGATAAATCCACAATGTTCTCTGCCGATTTCTTTGAGGTGAGTGAGTACGTAGTCCGGAGCGCGATCAATTAAATCGCCTTGCAAACGCGCAACACGTAAAGTCGAGCGATCAACTGGCGCCGCAAGGGGCGTGAGCGCTGATAATACAACCTCGAGCACGGATAGATCCGTCCCGAGGAAACCGACCGTGTCAAGCGTGGGAGATTGGCTCAGTACACCGTCGCGGGAGATCAAGCCGAACGTTGGCTTGATCGCGAACGTTCCGCAGAATGATGCTGGCCGTGTTATCGAACCGCCAGTTTGCGTACCGACCCCCATGGCAATGCAACCAGCCGCCACCGCCGACGCGGAGCCAGCCGAAGACCCGCCCGGCGTATAATCCACTCCTTGGGGGTTCAACGTCGACGCGGGGTGCAAAAATGCAAGCTCTGTAGCGACCGTCTTACCGACAATCAAAGCGCCCGCTTCCCTTAACCGACGAACGACGGCAGCGTCATTGTCTGGCCGCTCTGTCAGGGCGCCCCCAACCCCGAATGTGGTCTCTAAGCCAGCGACACTAATGATATCTTTCACACCGACCGGCATACCATATAGCGGACGCTGGTCCGACGGGCCAATCGCGTCGAGATGATCGGCTTGATTGAGCAACTGGGTCGCACTGCGATCGGCAAAGCAGTGGTATCGCTCGTCTTCGAGATCAACTGCCTCAAGCACCTGCTCCGCAAGCCGCCTGCAAGGATTCCTGGACGCACTGAAGAGAATTTTCTTATAGGTCTCCCCAGGACGGTGCCAAACTTTTCCAGTAGTCATCCGCGCTCCATCATCCACTAGCATGCTCCACTGGGGCGAGCCCCGTAAGAATCATTCATCGCACAGTTCTAGGCTTCTTGTTTATAAAGGCCTTGAATCCACCTCGACTACCCAAATATGCAATCCCGCTACATACGCGATCCAGCGACGCTGAACTCGCGATTGAATCGCACAGGCCGATTAGGCCTGGGGGAGCGCGCCAATCAACCACCCAAACGGGTTTGATATGCGTGCGCCACACGTAGGACAAGATCATCCCTTCCCAGCGGTCCAATGACTTGCATGCCGACAGGTAGGGAGCCGCGCGTTTCTACCGGAAAACTTATTGCTGGGTGCCCGGTAAGATCGAACGGCGCTGTGTTGATGAGATTCTTTTGGGCCGCGGCGTAGATATCTGCTAACTTATCGGTCTTAGGAAATTCCAAGGCTCTGAATGGAACGGTAGGCATCGCCAGTACGTCGTAATCGGCGAAAACCTCATCATAGCGAGAAGTTAACCATTGCCGTAGATTTTGCGCCTTGGCGTAATATTTATGGTTATATTTTTCCGCCATATACTCACCACATAATAACAATACTTTAACTGTTTTGCTAAATTCACTGGCCTTCGTTTTTAATGATTCACCATAAAAATCAGCCAATTCCGTATTGTAGTGCCCGACCGATCCAATCGGACATGCATTATCATGTAGCATCAGCCGCGTTGCACCCTCGATTGCAACTGCTTGCCACAAAGCAAGGCCATCAAAATGCTCGGGGACTGATACAGTGGCGGCCGACGCCCCTAGCCGCGATAATTCCTCAATCGCATGATCAACGCTTCGATCGACCTCTTCTTCAGATTGTCCGGGAATCCCAAACCCCTCCGAGAGGATACCGATTCGCAGCCCTTCCACTCCTTTTTCTAGCTCCGCAATATAAGGTAAGGGAGGAACCCTCGACTGGCGCGGATCTAAATTGTCCTCTCCTGCGATCACCTCCAAAGCCAACGCACAATCCATTGCGGTCATGGCCATTGGCCCAACATGGTCCAGCGTCTGCTCAATCGGAAAAATGCCGGTGTACGGCACGAGTCCAAACGTTGGCTTGATTCCAGTACAACCACTCCAGGCGGCCGGTAGCCTTATTGACCCACCCTGATCCCCTCCCAGCGCAATATCCGCCTCTCCGTCCACCAACACCACGGCACTTCCGCTAGAAGAGGCGCCCGGCATCCGATCAGGGTCGTGAGGATTCGAAGGCTGAGGTTCCGGATACCCAGTGCAGCCACCTCCATCAACGCAGAACCCCGGCACTGCGGTCTTTCCGACTATTTCTCCGCCCTCAGCCAAGATTCGAGTCACAACCGTCGCATCCACCGTCGGTACAAAACCCTCCATGATGCGGGAGCCATTGAGCAGAGGAACACCGGCCAAGGAGATATTATCCTTCACTGCGATACACTTACCCTCTAACCTACCGGAATGCCGTTCCTTGATGCTGGTGCGGACCGTCCAACCGAGAGAGCACTCCCCTCGACTTCTAATTTCGGTCGATGATCTTTCCGAGGATTTGGGGGACAACTGATCCCCAAGCGATAACTCGTCAACTCTTTCATAAGTTTTCATGATATCGTCTAAAAGAACGCGGTAATCCTCCAGTTCCGCTTCTTCTATACCAAGCTCTAACGCGTTCGCTAGATCCCTAACATCTGATATGGCCGGTGGTATCAAGCGCATGATAATCGCCTCCTAATAACCGCTCGGATTACCAATTCCGCAAGTTAAGAAAGACGCCTCTTTAGCGAATTCCAGTAATTTTTTATCGGCGCCAGGTCGCCCCACCAACTGCATGCCAATCGGCAGTCCACGCGGGTCCCGACCGATAGGAATGGTCACTGCTGGAAGTCCTGTAAGGTTAAACGGATACGTGAAGCGCCACGACGCATCAAGGACATTCTCCTCCGTCCCATCGACGTCCACTGTCCACTCACCTGCTGGCCAGGCGGTTATCGGCATGGTCGGAGTAGCGATCACGTCTGTTTGAGTCAATACTTTACTGAATTCCTCAAAGAGGAGCTTCCGCACCCGTTCCGCGTGTAGGTAATCGACGGCCGACACCATTCGACCCATATCGATGAGATCACGAACGTCATCAGGTAACTCAGCAGTTCTTCCTTCGGATGCAAAACGATCGAAGACCGTCGCGGCCGACGCGATTTCGATTGCAAATATCGCCCCAAGACCGAACTCCAGCTCTGGGATTTCAAATTGAGCTGTCCGGACGCCTATGCCTGTGAGCGTAGCCAGCGCATCGTTCCACACCGACTCCACATCCGGCGCGAGCCTTTCTGAAAAATGATTACCTATCAGTCCAACTACTCTGTCTGATAAGCCTCCTTCAACGCACTGGGCTGTTGGTACATCCCCCTCCCCTGCCATGACGCTATACATCAAACTTAAGTCTTCCACGCTTCGCGCCAACGGACCCGGATGATCCAGTGACCAGCTATGGGGAACTATCCCTGCGGAGTCCACGGCGCCGAAGGTAGGTTTAAAGCCGCACACGCCACACATTGCAGCAGGCATCCGCACGGAACCGCCAGTATCGGATCCGAGCGCGGCCGCACACATACCCGCCGCTACCGCTGCACCCGAACCGCCGCTGGACCCGCCGGGGACAAAACGCTTATCCCATGGGTTTCTCGTTGGCGGAGTAACATTTCCCCAGGCGAGCGCGTGCATACGAGTAAGCCCAAGAATAATCGCGTCCTCAGACCGCAAGCGTTCAACACATACGCTATCGACACCGCCTCCTGGAGCGTTCCAATCTGGCGAATCTGTTCCAACGGTGCATTCTAATTCCGGGTTAATATAGTTATCTTTTACCGCGATAAACGCCCCCGCAGCCCGACCGGCTTGCTCACCCCTTTCGATCCTCAAATCCAATTCACGTGCCTGGGCTAGCGCATCATTGTTTACCTCCGTAAACGCCATTAGCTCCGCGTCGAATTTCTCGATCTGCGACAGATACGCCCGACATAAGTCCTCGGCCCGAAGCTCCCGTCGCTTAACTGCTGCGACCTGTCCACTCAACTCGCCGAAAACATTAATACTGTCTTTGTTACTCATGATCCCGATGCTCCCGAACGGGACTAAAGCGCACAACGGGGCATACCCCATCCAATTTCGCTTTCTTCAAATTCCCTATTGCACTCCAAACATGCGAGTATTTTTCTCGAAGCTTCGCTTGACGAACCGAAGCGTCGACTTCTTTACCACCATTTGACATATGATCACTCCGTTCACGACCACATCATGCTCGTCACCTTACCGAGACGATCGGACTCGCCATCTAGACTCTCGAATCGACCCAGCACACCATTCTCCATCACCGCGACCCGATCACAGACCCGCGAAACAAGATCTAAATTCTGCTCAACCAATAGGATTGCCGCTCCAGATTGCGCCAGTTCACTTATCACTTCGCCAACTTTGTCCACCATCGTTGGTTGCAGCCCTTCGCTTACCTCATCAATGAGCAAAATATCTGCACCCGTAAGTAGCGGTCGCGACAGCAGCAACATCTTCTGCTCGCCACCGCTCAAAGACCCTGCCGGCTGAGACCTTCGCTCCGGAATCCTCGGGAAGAATTTTTTAACGAGCTCTTCATTTTCCCCTTTACCACCTCCAGCAGACCGGGCCACCTCGAGGTTTTCCCGCACAGACAGATCACTGAATATCGCCTCTTCCTGCGGGACATACCCTACGCCCTTCTTTACAATGTCATACGGGTATTCGCCGGTGACCTCCACGCCATTTACGGCGACTTGTCCATCTTCAACTGGCAAAAGCCCCATAATCGCTTTGAGAAGCGTGCTTTTCCCCATTCCATTCTTACCGACGATCCCAACCACCTGACCACGTCCCACATTTAAGCTCGCACCCCAAACGATACGCGCACCATCATAGCCAGCAGAAACGGAATCGCACTTTATTGCGTGCAAAAATTTTTCCATGCTTTTGCCCTAACCAGAATAAATCTGCTGAATGAGCGGATCCGAGACGACGCCAGCGACATCCCCGTCGAGCACGATTTCACCATTATGCAAAACGATTAGCCTTGAACAGATTCGCTGAACGAATTCAAAGTCGTGCTCGATTAATACCACCCCGAGGTTGTAGCGAGTCTGTAGATCGACCAGCAGGTCGCCAACCATTTCCCGTTCCGATTTAGTCAAACCCGCAGTTGGCTCGTCTAGGAGCAAGACCCGTGGTTCTAGTGCCATGACACAGACCAATTCAAGCGCCCTTTTCTGCCCATGCGACAATTTGTCTATGGACTCCCGCAAATGCTTGTCCAGCCCCGTTTTGTCAAGAAGATGATTTGCGGTTTCAGGAAGCCAGGTCTCCGTTGACCTCCGGCGCGGGCTGATGCCGTCGCGCCTGGCGCGTGCGAGAGACAGCAACTCTGCAACTGTGAGCGAAGGGAACAAGCTTGTATTCTGAAAGCTCCTACCAAGCCCTAGATCAACGATTCCCGCAGGCGACCGTCTGCCGATCTCGGAGCCAAAAAGCGAAACCCTGCCGCCCGTGCGCTCACGTCCATCACTAATGCATCGCATCAGTGTCGTCTTGCCGGCACCATTCGGCCCAACGACCCCAACCAACTCCCCTAGTTCGAGGTTAACGTTTATATCCGAAAGGACAGATAGATTCCCGTACCTCTTGGATACGTTAAGGATCTCTAAAGCCGCTTTGCTGCCGACTGAGCCGCTTAATTGCTCAATCGCCTGATCAGTGGTCCGTATCCTAAAATCAGACACATCCGTGTTCGGGGCGCCCCAAGCGGTGCGCTTGCCGACTTTGCCCCCCGTCTTGCCTATCAGGCTACTAACTGCCGGGACAAAACCACCTGGTAGGAACAAAATAACGAGGACGAAAAGCGTACCGACAATCAGTCGCCATGAAAAAGGTAAAATCGAACTGATATAACCGCCGAGCCACTCGAGGCCGATTGTGCCGGCGATCGGGCCCAAGACCGTGAGACGCCCTCCAAGCGCGGTGAAGACCACTAACTCCGTTCCGAAGACGAAGCCCAAATGCTCCGGTGCTGCAGACCTAGTTGATAGCCCGAATAAAAAACCACCGCACGCAGCGATCAGCGCCATCACCACAAAGAGATTCTTTTTGAGCTTTAGCGTTTCGATTCCGAGATATCTGAGCCGATCCTCATTATCACGAATAGCCCGCAACACAATCCCATAATCACTTTTAACAAATTTGTATATCGCCAAACCGAGGCACAGAAGTATCGCGGCATTAATTCGGAACCAAACTGTTTGTGAGATCTCTGGGACGCTGAAGCCGCTTAGGCCCGTGCTGGCACCCGTTATCGGTGACGTAGCGTACACCGCTTCAACGAGCGCTATCGGTACCACCAGCGTTACGACTGCGATATAGATCGCGCTAGCGCCGTACCAAAACGCTAGCCAGCCTACGAACGCTGATACGATCCCAGCCGCCAACAATCCTCCAAAAATCGCTCCTATTAATGCTTCCGCCGTTAAACCGAAGTGCGTCATCGCAATCGCAACTGCATAGACGCCGATACCAAAAAAAGCGCCTTGGGAAAAGGTCAGGACACCAGTTTGTCCCCATAGGACTCCCACCGTCGTTGCTGCAATCGCGAAGAGAATCGACCTATTAAGGATACTTGTGTAATAAGACCCAAATAAATCCGGGACGAAAAAGACGAACCCGGCCAGTAAAACGACAAAGGCGACCTTGATGGGCTTAGCGCCACGAAGGCTATGCATGGCAAATCTCCGTCAGTTAAGTTGGAAGCCTTGAGGACGGAGCCGCAAAAGCAACGCGCCCAGAAACGCTAATGTCACTCCCCCCAAAACGGGGCTCAGGTAGTAACTGACTAAGCTTTGAACGCTGCCTAAAATCACCGACGCCATGACAAGAGCGAGTAAGGAGTTACCGGAGACCAGCACAAGCATGAAAGCGCTTACCAACCAAGGAAGCCCCATATTCGGCGTTACGCTCGCGAGCGGGGTCATGAGTGCACCTGAAAGCGTTGCAAGCCCTGCGCCGAAAGCGAACATCAGCAGACGAACTCGCGCACTGTTTACGCCGAGCGCCTCCGCGAGCGAAGAGTTACTAATTACCGCGCGTGTATCGAGGCCCAAACGCGTCTTATTCAACACTAGAAACATGACCAGGCCAACGACACATGCGGCTGGGATCAACGCGAGCCGATATGCTGAATAGGGGAAGCCGAGAATCTCGAATGCCCCGCTAATCGGCGAGCCCGCGAACTGCACCGTCCGCCCGAACGCAACCACGATTAACTCGGTGATTACGATTCCGAGGCCCCAGGTAGCCAAAATCGCATCAAGGGGACGGTGGTAAAGGAAGCGAGCGATCAATTGTTCCGTGACTACCCCAAGGCAACCTCCAACCAGAAAGCTGAGTGGGATGCTCCACCAGGGGTTCATGTCCAAGTTCGCAACAACGACAGCTACATAACCGCCGACAGCGATGAAGGAGCCGTGACTGAAGTTAATCAACCCCATCACGCCAAATATGATCAGAAGTCCGGATGATATTATGAACAGAAGCGCGGCGGTCGTCGCCATGTCAAGTATTGTATAAATCATGAGATCATCCTAATTGCGCGGGGCCGAAGTGATCGGCCCCGCGCAATACTTCAGATAGGTTCTAAAGTCGTATTTTAGAGCTCAGGACACTGCGTTCCGGGGCTTACGCCAGCGAAGCGCTCGACAACTTCAACGGACCCATCAGCCTGCACACGCCCAAGGTTCATCGTAAGGGCTGCATGGCGCTGTTCGTCCATTTGAATTTCTCCTCGGGGCCCATTGAAAGAGACTTGCTCCAGCGCTTCGAGGACCGGGCCCGCCTCAGTGGTTCCCGCCGCTTCGACGGCCTTAGCGTACAAATTGATCGCGTCGTACTGTGGTACGGACAGATCGTTGGGCGTTTCAAGGTCCGAGCCGAATTTTGCGGTCATCGCGTCGAGGAACGCCTCGTTCTGCTCGCCTTCCAGACTTGTGAGATAAGAAGCAGAGATGTAAACGTCTTCCGCGTCAGCGCCCATACTTTGCGCCGTCAGCTCATCTACGCTGAGATTTCCTACAAGAGCGTCGATGCCGGCAGCTTTAAACTGACGTTGCAACGTAACATTGGGTGCACCCCCAGCGGTGGACATAATCACCGCGTCAGGATTGGTTCTGCGCATGCGTGTGATTATGGAACTCCAATCCTGCGCATCCATTGGCTGATATTCTTCAGACACTACCTCACCGCCGGATGACTCAATATAGTCGCGCGAAAACCCGAGCATGCCGCGCCCGAAATTATAATCGCTACCGACCAGGAAAAACGTTTCCGCACCCTCTGTATCCATGAAGTAATCAACGATAGGGCTAACCATTTGCTCTGGCACCGAGCCGTTGGCATAGAGGTAGTTATTGCAGGAACGGCCCTCATAGAGCGAGGTATAGATGTAAGGAGTTCCTGTCTCTTCAGCGATTGGTACTCCCGCCTCGCGCGCCGCGCTGGTCTCCATCGAGATGATGACATCTGCTCCGCGGTTCCGGATCAGATCATCAAACGCACGCTGAGCACCCTGGGCACCACTCTGGTCATCCGCCACCTCAATGACGAGATCACGACCTAGCACACCGCCATTCGCATTGATTTGCTCGACGGCTAGCTCGGACGACTGGACTACCGCCGGTGCTACGGTGCTGTTGGCGCCACTCAGACCGGTTGGGACCCCAATGACGATCGGGTGATTATCGGCATGGGCTGTACCGACAGCGAGGAGGAAACCGCCGGCAAGCAATGTGCCGTATTTAAGACTAGCTGCTTTCACTTCACGTCACTCCTGTATTTGGACGGTCGAGAGCTCCCATGGGAAGGAGCACTTGCAGTCCATCTTTGCACTTTCCATGCCAACCATTCACAGAAAGGCAGAAGGTCCTTCTGATAGGGCTTCGAGCCGGATTTGTTCTGAACTGAGTAAACGAAATGGCGGGAGCAGCCAAGGACCTTTATGCGCTATGAGTGTGCAGCGGGATGCAACGACGCACACAAAAGGTGCGGTTCGATGCGAGATGAGGACGCTGCATGGCCGTTGATGATCTGAACCGACGGTCAGTAATGTGGTCGGGACCCAGCCGAGGGCCGGGGAGTAAGGCTGGCGCACCTATCGGCGACGTGCTCGACGTTCCCAACTTGCGCCAGAGCAAAGCTTAACGCGTCTATTTGATCGACCGAGCGATCACCGGGGTTCTACCCCATAGCTGCGGACACATCTGAAAAGCTCCATCATGGAAAACAGGAGGTGTCCGATGGGGCCGGAGAGACGACAGTACAGTAGAGAGTCCAAAGAGGAAGTGGTCGAGCTCGCGAGTCGGGCGGACGTGACGATCAAAGAGGTTGCGCGTGATCTAGGCATCCATCGCTCGGTGCTCGAGCGTTGGTGTCGGGTGGCCAATACCGCGGGCGCGGAGCCGTTCCCCGGCAAGGACCAGCCACGAGACGAAGAGGTCGCACGGCTGCGGCGAGAGCTTGCTCGGGTGAAAAAGGAACGGGATTTTTTGCGCGATGCGGCAGCGTTCTTCGCCAGGGAGTCATCCGGCGGTACCAGGTGATCCAGCGCGGCAGCGCCCAACGAGCGGTGGGTGACGGACATCACCTACATCCGCACCGGCGAGGGTTGGCTGTATCTGGCTGCGGTCATTGATCTCTACAACAACGTGGTCATCGGCTGGTCGATGAGT
>LFIK01004138.1_pt1 | contig 11759 bp, 11 predicted proteins | sample 643401 | NCBI WGS metagenome assembly LFIK01 (sample SAMN03777447, study PRJNA286221) | soda lake metagenome | biome: soda lake; feature: Kulunda steppe; material: water; isolation source: sample T5-Br brine of Lake Tanatar-5 | place: Russia: Kulunda steppe | collected 2010-07 | reverse complement strand
TCAGTTTCTCAGGAACGTGTTCTACTCACACTGTACTTGGACTACACACTTGGACTGTTGCACTGCCGTGCCGTGTTCCCCAAGGACCTGGAGTGGACTACTCCATGGGGGTCATTATTACAAGGTTACTTCCAGACTCAACAAGGTATTACTGCGAGTTCGTCCTACCTTCTGATGCGAAACTAGACGAGACGTGCTCTAAATACAGCGATAGCTGTATTGCCAACCGGTCAAGTACTCAGCCAACCAACTCCAACCGACTGAACACGCAGTGCAGCACACTTCTAGCTGCAGCACTTATCTGGCGTGACATTAAAGCATCAAATAGTCTAAAGTTTTGTCAGATGATAGCCAACTTGCAAAGCAGCTCAGTGTTGTGGTTGTAACAAAATTGGCTCAACAAAATTGGACAGAAACAGAAATCAAGATCTTCTTTTTGGGGGCCAACAAAACTCACCTGCTGTTGCAGCTCCTCAATCTGGGCTGCAGTGTTCTCTGGGTGCTCAAAATCCCACTTGTCAAACCATGGAAAGTGAAGGGGCAAGGTCTCAGGTCTGCATAGCAGCAGGAGCAAAGAGTACTGAGAGAGCAGGCACGCTGGGCAGCGGAAGCAACCATCGCAGGCCCTTAGGATTCAACCGCTTACAGACATGCACATCACTGGCTTGTGCGGCTCCCTAGAAACAAGCCTACCCATCTGCCCTCACAGGCTGAATAAAGTATTGTTAAAAAAGAGTTAGCACACAACACTTAGAAGTACGAGATTCAGCGCATGAGGGCATATCGTGCGCGGCAGTCAGAACGCATGGCTGGACTCAGTAAGATATGTGCAACCTGGCACGCCACTTGTAAAAAGCAATTCAAATTGGCAAGTTTGGCAATTGCGTACGTGGCCAGCTTCAGCATATGCAAATTAAAAGGAAAGGTATAATTTCATCACATGAACGGAAACACGGAGAACACTGACCGCATACTTACTTGAGGTCAGGGTATGCAGTGGACAACGTGTTGAGCAGGGCCTCAAAGACCTTAACATTTCCTAATGGAGAGAAATGAAGCCCATCTGTGAATAAGCTTTGGCCCCAGTCCTGCATCCAAAAAAGAGACCACAGGGTGTTGGTGGGTATTGTTAAGTCTTTGTACTTCACCAGAGGATGCGATACTACACTAACATACGCATTTGACCAACACGCAATGCTTCACCAGGATGTTATGCTACGCTGACGTGCGCATTCGACCAACACGCAATGCTTCACCAGGATGCTATGTTACGCTGACCTACGTATTTGACCAACACGCTATGCTTCACCAGGATGCTACGCTGACATACCAACACGCAATGCTTTACTGGGATGCTATGCTACGCTGACCTACGCATTTGACCAACACGCAATGCTTGCAGTTTTCCTGTCCAGCGCTGTTCAGAGGTTTAAGCCCTGCAGCAATGCCTGAATGCATGCATCAGGCGTCCTCGCCTAGAGCCTCTCTATGGCTTACATGCAATGGAGGCGGCACATCTCTCTGCAGTCAAATTAAAAATGTGAATGGGAAACGAGGCCAGGAGACTGGAAACACCTCAGTAGTTGAATGTCGCTTTCACCACCAAGATGCCAGAAAGCTGGCGGGCAGCATGAAGGCCCTGTGCTAGTGTTCTAAGTAGGGGTCGGCATTGGCCTAAGCGCTTTATAGCGCTATATGTCTTTTTGGATACAATAAATGTAAAATGTGCCATTTCAAAGGACGCCATTTGAGCTGGCTGTCAACTGAATTGGGCCCTCAGGCCCTTTCCTAGTTTTTCAGGTTTAAACAGTATGAATATGGAGGGACAAGGCCTACGTTTGAGTCATGGATGAAGTTGGAGGGATGATGGGAAACGACCCTACGCACAAGGGCGCTGCGCCCCTGATGAACTAACTGCTTAAGAATCTGACGACTGGTGGACCAAAGAGATGGGAGAGCAGGTTCACTGCAGTCATTAAGGAAGAATGTGAGGGGTTGGTTTTGCTAGTTTGCAAGGAGTGTCAGATGAACCTCAGGGCAGCAAGATGACCCTAGCTTGCCACATGTGCCCCTCAAAAGCAGCAGCCAAAAAAGGTAAGCAATTGATGCAGATCTCAGTGAGCAGCTGCAGCTGGAGGAGAAGGAAGAGGAGGAAGTGGACCGTGTTTGACAGCCTCAACAGAAGGAGCAGAAGTAGAGCATCCCAGAGTATGCAGTGACAGCAGCCCAGCTCAAGCAGTTCCACCATCGCTTCATGATGCACATCGAGGCAGACCGTCCCGTCGTGGATGTGGAGTGCGCTTGGGTGAGGTGAGTATTCATTTCTGGATGCTTGCATAATGCACATTGTATGCATGCTGCGTGATGTACGCTCTGCATGTATGTTGTTTTACGCATGGTTTAAAAATTCTGCCTCTTGCATGTTGAATGCATGCCCGTTTGCCAACCTTCAATCCCAGCACCAGCATTACTGACTTGCTGCTTGATGGTGCCTCTTTCTGACTTAAAATTTGTGCAGGAAGGCCATGTCAGTTGTGGCTGGAGCCTTTCAAGTTTACCATCCACATTTTGGAGGCTGACAAAGCCTTGACCAGCCAGTAATGGAAAGTTTGTCTACAATGTTGAGTGTTGTAAGGGTTGATGCTCTTTAATTAAGATCAACGTTGATTGAATGGTTTTCAACTTATTGTTGTACTTCTCTTGCTTGCACCCTAACATTTGTTTGTCTGGTTGTCTCGGACCAGGTGTGTCCAAGCCTCAATGCCCTGGAAGCCCACATTGCAGCATGGGCAGACACTGCTGAGTACCCTGCAACACTGAGAAAGGGTGTGGCCAACGCGTTCAGGACGCGGCGCGAAAAGCACTACCACCCAGCTCAGCTCACATCATTCATGCTTAACCCTGTCAAATTTGAGATGCATGGTGAGTTGGAGTGCAAGCTGTTGAATAATGCTCAATTTTCAAATCTGGGTGGGCTGCATATTCTTTCCTTTGCGCATGATGGGGAAATTTGTGGACAGGATTCAAGCACCTGCTTTAACTTCCCCTTGCTTGCATGTAGGCTCCATGGTGCGCTCACCCACAAGCCATCTTACTCCTGAGCAGCGGGAGGATGTGCTCCAGCTAATTGCGCGCTTGAATGGAGGTAAGGGCAACATGGGCATGTCAGAAGCAGCTAGCAAAGAGCTGAAGGATTTGGATCATGAGGAGCGGGAGATGTAGCAGATGCAGGTGCCTTCCTCAAGAAGCGTGACTTTGCAGCTGACTCGGCGCAGGTGCAGATCATTGAACCTGTTTAGCCAGCCTTTGTGCGCAATTTCTGGCTGTGCAAGGCAGCGAAGCAGTTCCCTTTGCTCTCCGTGTTAGCAAACAAGCTACTTTCAGCGCACGCATCATCAGCTGCAGCAGAGCGAAACTGGTTGGGGGCATCTACACACCACTCCACAACAATCTCAGCATTGAGATAGCTGGGAAGATAGTTAATGGCAAGGAAAGCATGCCTGCAGCTTGGTACAGCTAGGAACAGCACAGCTTATGCGGTTTTTGTCCTAGACATACATACAGCTCACCAAGCTAGATCTTATCTGATCTGACCTGGCCCCTATTCTGACATTTTGAGTGATCATGGATTTCAAGGATACTATTATATGTCCTTATAAAATTGAAGATGATTTAAGCCAGAAAGAGCCAAGCAAAATGCACTATGCACGTGTACCCAATGACGGCTATGTTAGATAGGAATGCGTCAGAAATAATGTTATATCTCGGCCTAATGGCCAAGCAAGCCACTTCTGAATTATTTTCCTTCGCTAAATTCGCAAGAGTGAGTTATTGAGGGTTTTTCATCAGCCCTCAAAATTTGATGACAAGATTTCAAGCGCATGTTGGTGTTCTGGCATACAAAGTGCCTGAAACATAGCACAATATAGCGCTTTTCTTTTTGGCAATATAGCGCTATGCCGACCCCTGGTATTTAGACAGCTACTCCTGTATCAATCCTGTGCCTCTGATGTGTAGTATCCATATCGGATACGACGGGAGGTCCAACCTCTTCACATGGGCCCATGCATGATGTTTCGTCAGCTTGTCAATGATTGCAGTTGCGGCCGAAGGATTTTTTATTTTGTATGACAAAAGGTATACAGTATGCAAGAATCTGGTACAGAAAAGGCACAAGTCCAAGACGTTTGGTGCAGGCAAGGTGCCCCCAACAAGGCATCAGTTCAAAACTATTCACAGTCCCCTCAATAGCTCAAGACGCACGCTGCTACCCACCTGCTCCTTTTGCAGGCCATTGTACAGGTCTACGCAAGGTACGCCCATCTCCTTTCCCACAGCCATACAAGCTGCTGCGTAGCCAGCTGTGTGTTCGTTTGTGCGATCCAGGGGCATGGCATCTGAGGAAGCCTTCCCCACTTTCTGCAATGTGCATGACATGACAAATTTCTGAGTGTACGTGTGTCTTGTCTGTGCACAGTTTGGCGTGATGATCATGACATTGGTTGGCTTATTCTTACGTTGAATGAATACGAACAACCCTTTTCTGGCATTATCAATGGTGGATGAGCTTGCTTTCTTGCTGTAGGCAGACTCGCACACAGGCACTTAAATTTCCTTAGTAAAACTGATGGTCTGTCCAATATTAAATGTAATCATCTAGGTAGCTTGCTCACCCTTCCAAGCATCAGCCATTCCAGGCCTTATTCTATAACCAGTAGCCATGCCCGACCTTCACGCTTATTCTTGTAAGTTGGAGAGCCTCTTCACGCAAGTCTGTCGAGGAGCAGTATTGTAAAAAATAAGCCGGAGATGCATGCTTGAAAAGCACCCACCAACACCTGCCAAGCTTTCCTTCCAGCGTCATGCACCGGGGGAGGGGTGATGAGCACTATGGTTTGGACACCAAGTTGCCGGATGTAGTTGACTATCAGCTTTAAGTTGGCAGCGTACTCTGGAATAGGCACATGCTGCCGTGCAGAGTGCCTGCAATTGTGGTGAAACGGGCTCTCTTGTGTACGTCAATGAAAACATCTCTCTAGGTATCTAAAGAGTTGGGACCTAGTATTAAGCATCTATAAGTGAACAAGGCAATGCTCTCTTCAATCCTATTCTCTTACATGTATCCAGCATTGCTGAGAGCACCTTTTAAAACGGATAAAGATTGCTTACCACTCTCAGAGGGGAGAGGCTAATGCTTTACATGCCTTAGATGCTTGAAAAAGGACAATGAGCAGAAAGTAGCACCACACTCACGGAGGCCCATCAGCTTTGGCAGCATCATTGGCCCCAAAAAAAACAGTTACCAGTCTTGTGTTTGTGCCGTCCACGCCACTGAAAACATCCTGCAGACAGCATGGCAAACACAAACATTATCTAGATTGTTCACGCTAAAAAAAGCTTCCAGTAACCTTGGAGAACATATACCTCGACACCTCATGACCTACACGCTATGCATTGAACAAGTCCATTGAATATTGACCGAAGAGCTGCGGAAAAATTCCGAGGAGCTGCCTGATACTATAAGCAATGGACTCAATCAATTCATCATCTCACACATTATCTCGCATTTTCTCAGATAAGAAGCAATGGACTCATCAATTCTCTTAAAAGATGCCTGGTGCCATGAGAACAGAAGACCTTGGCACATAGCTCTCAATGTGTGTAAAAATGCTGAGCATTGCACAATGCAAAGCCTTTTACTGAGCTCAACCCCAAGCAAAATCTCAATCCAAATAAGTGCATTTATAATGAAAAGAAGTTGCAGAGAGGGAGCTCAAGGATTGTCGGATACTTGCACAGAAAAGGCAGGATTACTCACACCTTGAGGAGGTACTTAGCCCATCTTGTGTTGTAGCCTCCGAAGCCCCTGCTGATCACATCAACCTACATTACGCGTTGGCACAAACAAATGAGGGCATATAACATTATTTGACTGGATGTTATATTAGTATGAACAACAAACAATGAAAATAAGCACCAATTAAACCACAACTGCTAGATGTGAACATTTAACAAGTTCTTTCATGTCTACCTGTTTCATTAACCCTACCTTTCTGTAAAAATGGTGCGCCAGGGCGCCTGCCCACCCCCCCATGCTGAAGGCGCGCTCTGTCAAGGAGTCCCCAAACAAGAGTAAACGAGGTCTCTGCTCTCAAGGAATTATTAACACAGATAGGCGAAGTTGCTAGCAAAATTTGCAGGTTCAAGGACATTGTGGTGCATTGCTTAGGAGCTGTGATTCAAACGCATTGCCAGTTACATACACGACTAGCAGCGCTCCTGATGCGATTGGCTTCACACACACACACACACACACATACACACACACATACACACACACACACGCACTCACACACACAAAAACACACACACACGCACACACACACACACACACACCTGTAGTGTAAAGTCTGCATTGGCGTAGTCTGCGGGGAGCAGGTCATGCTGACTAGGATCTGGCAGAGGCGCCATGTCTGCTAGGTAATCAATTCATGAGGGATGGAAGTTTACTGGCCAGATCAAGCATGGGAAGGTACCAATGCGTAAAGGACATGCCGAAAAAGGAAAGCCCAAGCACCTAGTTCTCTCATCAATGAGCTAGAGTCTCCACGAAGGATAGCAGTGAGTGCATTTGGTTCTATCTTATAGACACTGCCACTTTAACTTGCCTGCCGGCTTGCTTGCGCTGTTGGACTCCCAGCAGACCAGGCTTGATCCAACGAAGATAGCAATGGATGCAAGGAACACGAATATCTTCCGAGATTTTGACATATCTAACTGACGGCTCGCTAAAACAGTTCGTTGGGAACCTAGCAGTTTTGCCAAGTGTTTGTATCGTCCTAACACAGTTTGCTTACCTAGACTATAGATTAATTTAATGCTGGTGCAAGCACTCAAGTGCAGAGTAGCTCATCTTCCCTTGGGGCGCCTTTCCTGCCCTCATCATCGATTATCAACGTGTGTTAAATCAATGGACAAATCTGTTCAGGTGGGGAAATACCCTGGCTTGCATGTGCTGCACTGAACGTTGATCACATTGCGCCCATGCTGTCACTGCACTTGCATGGCATCCCTTTCCAGCAGTGTTTAATGCTTTGAGAATACATTGGAAATTGGTATGGCAACTATCTGCATGCAGTATGAGTTTGGACCATACAAGATACGGGGCGATGAGGTAAGAAGCAATGGCTTGCTTCCTGCTTCTGTTGCCATGGATACAAAATATATGGGCGTATCACGTGACTACTGCTGACGTCTCAGTATTAAGGCTAAGTGCACACGCCTTGCAAGCATGTTAATCGCGCCCCTCAGAGATCACAGCCAAGCCCCTCAGAGGCCTTCAGGCAAGCAAATCCTCAGCCTGGACTGAAGTGCCATGTAATGGAGTGACATCCTCTGGATCGGGTGAATGCTACAGTGGCATCTGCACGCTAGTGCGTGTGATTCGCTACCTCAAGGCATTGTTTGTGCTCATGGAGGACAAGGTACACATGCAGGCTTCAACTATGACCAAAGGATGGGCAAACCATGCACCTGTCGGGTTGCCATCTAGGACTCAAAAGCTGCTCCCTTCTGGTTGCTCAGCTGCACCTTGAAACCTGCAGTGCTTCTCCGTTGTTCTGTGAAGTCCCGTACAACGCTGTCACTCGTCTCACACAGGTGTTCTGCATCTCAAAGCTGTCATTTGCTTTCGTCAACCTGAAGCCTGTAGTACCTGGTGAGTCCTTTTATTTTGAAATGCCGGTGTTCTGATTTTAAAGGCATGGTTTTCCCTCTTCTGTCTATCATGCTTGAGCCTTCAGGCACTGTGTTATCTGACAGCTCTGGATCATAAGACAGCTCTGGATTTAATGAAATTGAATTAGACCATAGCAACCTGAAGTATGATAAATCCAATAAAAAGCAACGTAGCATTTGTGTATCTTCAAGGAAGGAAGAAAGGGAAGAACAAAGGAGGGAAGAGAAGGAAGGGGAGAGAGAGAATGAAGATGTGCAACTTAATCACTAATCATGTGAGGAAGACTGGAATTTCTCACAAAAATGAGACACATACCAGCAAGCCGGCGTGCCATGAATATGGTGTGTTTTTTATTGGAAGACTCTTGATTTGTTTGAAGTAAAATCCGTGCTATGAGGTCGAGTGCAGAGACTCATCAACCTACAAGCTGCTAAGTAAATATTTGTTGCTTTTTCATTGATTCTTTCTTGATTGTCTGGTGCATCTCTTACGCAGCCCCCCTTGTGCAGAGCCTCCCCTTCTTGGAATGGGAGGAGAACTGTGCTTGTGCACCCTTTTGATGCACTTCCATAGCTTTTCGCGCTTTCATCAGCCACTTTCAACAGATGATTCAAGTTGTGGGGTATGCCTTGTTGCTCTGATACACAATGCGTCACACCTTGCAATGTCTGCACCTGCGTCATGCTGTGATGCTATGTTTCCCCTACTCCCAGGCCATGTGCTCATATGTCCCTTGAGGATTGCGAAGCGCTTCCAAGAGCTGACGCAGGAGGAGGTAGCGGTAAGTGCGAGGCATGGTTGTGTCCATTACCTTATGGTTCACAGTGGATGCAGATGGGCATGGAGTGTGTGTGGATAATTGAATCAGGGCAAGGCGTCTGTGCATGGTCTGGAGGGCAAACAATTAGGGTTAGGCCTCCTCCCATTTGTATCCTGCTGGCCAACCTTCCAAGGCTTGTCGGCTCATTTGCTTAAGCCGCATGACAACCTTCTAGCGCTTAATCTGGAGGTGGACCCATCTCTGCCAAAACTAGTCATGACGCCTCACCGATTCTCACATGATTGCGAGCCAGAAGTGAATGGTGGGAGGATTTTGTTTGAATAGATTTCATATGGATCATGCGTGCTACGCAGGATATGTGGGCCATGGCCCAAAGAGTTGGCAGCAAGATTGAGCCCCACTTTGGCGCCAACTCGCTGACAATGGCCATACAGGTGTAGTCCACTGGATCGCACAATTGCATACAGGGCCTTGCACCAGACTTTGTCAATGCACCGCATGCACATGTACTGGTATTCACGGACCTCCTCATAGCTCGCACCTGCACCCATCATCTTAGGTCACTTTGCAGCCTAAAAGACGTAGGGTTGGGTCATTTGTTTTTTATGAATTTGATTGGTTTCGTTTTTTATCCAATGATTTGCACTTTATTGAAGTGGCATTTGCAAATTTTATGGACCTCACACCCATTTTGACCAAATTCTCCCATCCAAAATTAGTTGAGATCCTACCTAAGTTGCATAATCTGCAAATTTTCATTTAACATTTTCACTGTCATTTCCAGGCGATCCCAGTTGGCTCCCAACCGCCGCAGCAATGCATCATATGATCATGCATGTTCTAGCAAAAGAACTCCAACTGTCATTCTGCCTCTTGCTGCAACTTCTTATGCAGTCAGGTTGAGAAGACTGCATAAGCAGAAGGAAAGGGACCTTAATTGGGTGAAACTGCCAGGGAAAGGGCCCTCCTGGGCCAATCCCCAGGACTGAAAAATATTGACCAAATAATTATTTGCAAATCTTGCTTTTATCAGATAAAACAATTCGCGCTTTTGAAAGGTGGAATGACCAAATGACTCAACCCTAGATCACTTATGCGTCACCTTTTACCTCTGTCGATCACATATGCACTCATTGCATTAAGCCTCTTCAAAAATTCACATTTCCCTCTTGGCCATGAAAGTCTGCTGCACATGGCCTACCTGATGCGAATGACAAGAGTCCTGGGCGCCAGTCCTCTTACAAAGTATAGGGGCTCTGGACGACCAATAATGAGGTCCATCCTACCTCTTGACAATGAATGCTGTAATTAAATGTGCCCTTTTGCATTGCTTGCTTCCAATTGCTACCAGCTTGACTGCAAGCAGGTTTGGCAGGTGTTAAGCCCGTCCAGTATTGACAGGCCCTCCATGAAAGAAGCCTGTCAAGGTGTAGCATTCAAGGTCTTATAGGCACTCCATGCAAGATGTGAAAGACGCCAATGTGCTGCATTTTCAAAGCACCCAACGCTGCAGCTGGTTATGGTGTGCCGCACATTGCTTCAGGTGCCCCCTATGCAGTACAGATTGGCCGCAAGTTTGGGCATGCACAGCCTATTCAAGCTTACGTCCCAAGCGTCATCGCATTCCAACGCACTGCGCAGGATGGGCCTAGTGCTGGCCAGACAGTGCCGCACGTGCACATCCATATCCTGCCTCGAAGGCCTGGTGACTTTGCCAAGAACGATGAAGTCTATGTGAGAGCAAGTGCAGTCGCTAATCGAATTCAGAGTCCTGGGCTTGAACTCTACATCTTTGTTGCAGATGTGTGTATGCATTTTGTGGTCCTAACCTATCCTCTCACTTGTTGGTGCATGTTATTTTTTCCAGGATGCAATCGACCAGAGTGCTAAGTCCCTGCCCAAGTAAGTCCTGCTCATTGCAACTGCACTGCCAAGCATCGACAGCAAGGCCAAAAGCTCAGTCCTGCCATGATGAGAGGCTTCTGGTCTTGCAGCAAGGCACAATACGCATTCATGCACTAAGAGATTGCTTGTGTTTGTACCACAGGATGGGAAAGGAGCAGGAGGAGCAGGGTGAACAGCTGGATTTAGACGCTCAGCGGAGAGTGCGAACTCCAGATGAGATGGTATACATAATGGACACCTAATTTAAGATTGGGTGCTTGCCTTCGCTGCTACAACAGTTGTTCCATAGAGCACGAGCAACCCCTTGATTGGATCACCCTTGATGCTGGTTAATCATTGATTCTTGTGCTCATAAGTCCTTAATTCCACCAGGAGCACATGCGTTGCAACATACATGATGCATCATCTCACTATCATTGCTTGCATCACTCGTAGGTAGACTTTCATTAGACTGCCAGTTCATTGGTCATTCAATAGGAATAGCATTGTGTTACTGGGTGCTTTGTTGGTTGCAGGCGGCTGAAGCTGCAGAGTTACGGAAGCTGTTTAGCTGAGTCCTTGGTGCAAGATTGAGGGCCATGAGGGCCTTGGGCAACCACCAAGTGAAAAGACTTCAAGAAAGGGCTCGCATCCAAGCACTAACATTTTTTCAAGGCAAGCCTGCCCTGGGTTTCTGAGTAGAGCCAGACCTACAGCTTTACATGTTTGGAATTGACTGAAAGCCATGACGTCTGGCTTACTAGTCGTCGCTGGTCACTGCCTGCCAGATTATGGTATTTAAAGATAAGGAGCAGGTTTGCATCCTGAGCTGCCAAACAAATGCCCGAAGACCCTTCATTCAATCCATGTGGTTTGAGGCACACACATGAACTTCTCACTTAGGTCAGAGCGACCTCAAGGTGTCAAATCTATAATCAGATGTAAACGCACCTGCCAACCCAGTGATTTTACCCCCAATTTAGCATGATTTTTTTCCTCATGTTTTTTTCTCTGAATCCTACCTTGCTTATGTTGACCACACTATGGCACTTACCTCAATGCTTGCTATGAAAGCCTGAGACCTTAGGCCCAAGCCTCAAATTGGCTCGCGGCTCTTCGTACCCAAGTGCTTCTTTTTTAATTGATGCAGGTAGTTTTCCTGCCTGCGTAGCTATGCTTCCAGAAGGGTTTACAACAGGGGATTATATTAATTTTCGGGATTAAATTCAGAATTTAATCCTGTCTTGCATTTACAACAGGGGATTAAATTCTGCCCACTCCTCAGGGTGGCCCGTACACTGTTAAACCGTGATCTTGGGGCAGGGATGAGGGAGCAGGAGGCTCAGGCACAGCAGC
>LFIK01004133.1_pt1 | contig 11763 bp, 10 predicted proteins | sample 643401 | NCBI WGS metagenome assembly LFIK01 (sample SAMN03777447, study PRJNA286221) | soda lake metagenome | biome: soda lake; feature: Kulunda steppe; material: water; isolation source: sample T5-Br brine of Lake Tanatar-5 | place: Russia: Kulunda steppe | collected 2010-07 | reverse complement strand
TTTCGGCACGAGCTTCGCCGCGCTGAGTCTTTGAAGGAAGCGATCTCATTGTTGAATCAGGAACCTTTTGATGTGGTTCTCCTCGATATTTTTCTCCCGGACAGCGAAGGCGAAAACACGGTCCGCAAGATGTGCGAGGCCTTGCCCGCCATAGCGGTGGTGGTGTTGACCGCCCTCGAGTGCGAGGATATGGGACTTCGGGCGGTGCAGCTCGGGGCGCAGGATTACCTGGAAAAGAACCGGCTGGAAGGACGTTTGCTCGTTCGGACGATTCGTCACGCGATCGAACGCCATCGCCTCCGTTCCGACTTGCTGAGTCTTTCACTTCTGGACTCCTTGACCGGAATCTACAACCGCCGCGGCTTTCTGATGTTGGCGAAACAACGGATGGCTGTGGATGAAGTTGGGGACGACGGTCTGCTTTCCTGGGTTTTGTTGTACGGGGATTTGGATGGATTGAAGGCGATCAATGACAACTATGGACATGCCGAAGGTGATTTCGCCATTCAAACCAGCGCGGATACCCTGCGAACCGCTTTTCCGCGGTCGGGGGATCTGATCGCGCGAATCGGGGGCGACGAGTTTGTCGTTTTGACCCGGTTGGAGGCGACTGCAACGAATCCCGACGCGCTGCTGGAACGGGTGAGCCTGGCCTTCGCCAGCAAGAAAGGGATTGGAGGCAAGCCATACGCCCTGGGTATGTCCATGGGAGCCGCCGTCCGGGAGGGAGATGGGGATACGATCGAGGCGATGATGAGCCGGGCGGACGAAAAACTTTACCAGGTCAAACAGCTCGGAAAGGTTGCCCGCAAGTGAGGGATTATTCGGGCGGCCGATTTTGATTTCGTCCGCGCCGTTCCATTCGCTGTTCCAGAACACTCCTCATTGTCGCGAACGCGCGCTCCATTTTCAGGATCAGAGGGCGAAGCGGTTCGAGGGCGCCGCGTTTGGCGATCGCGCACGCTTCGACCGACAGTTCCTGCAGCGCAGTGGCGCCGAGGTGCCCGGAGGTTCCCTTGATGGAATGGGCGGCAAGGTGGGCTTTCTGGCCGTCTTCGGCTTCGGTCGCCTCCTTCAGACGTTGCAGTTGCGCGGGTGTATCGACGATAAACATTTGCGCGATTCGTTCGAAAAGGTCCGGATCCTCCTCGCCCCCGAGGTTTTCCAAGTTATCCAAAGCCTTCTCGTCGCAAGTCTGGGTCGTTTCCTCGCCCGGGACGGAGCTTTTTCGTTGATGGCCCAGAAATTCGGTTACGGCTCGATTGAGGTCGTCCATTTTTACCGGCTTGCTCAAGTAGGCGTTCATGCCCGCATCCAGGCATTTCTGCCGGTCCTGTTCGAGGGCGTCGGCCGTCAGGGCGACGATCCAAGGTTCGTTGGTACCGTCTGTCGACGAACGGATCCGGCTGGTGGCCTCGAGTCCGTCCATCTCCGGCATGTGGACATCCATGAAAATGAGGGAGTGACGTTTGCGTTTGAAAGCCGCCAAGGCCTCTACGCCATTGCTCACGCAATCCACCACACAACCCAGGCGGGTCAGCATCCCGAACGCGACCTCCTGATTCACGATGTTATCTTCCGCGAGGAGAATTGAAATGCGGGCGAGTTCGGGCGCGGTGTGGGCGGATTTCGGGGAGGAATAGCTGTCAAGTCCAAGGGCGCGATTGATCGTAAGATGAAGCTGGTTCAGTCGGGCCGGTTTTAGCAGATGAAGTCCCTGGAATCGCTCGAACCCGGCTCGGACGCGTCCGTTCGATTTGTAGGAGGTCAACAAGATGATCGGCAACGCCGCGCCTCCCTCCTCCCGTAATCTTTCGGCCTCCTGCCGTTCTTTCAGTTCAGGCATTTCCATATCGACGAGCACAATGTCGAAGGCTTCTGCTTCCTCGCGAAGGGCCGTCAGTCCTTGCGAGAAAGACCCCTCGGTTCGCACGAACATCCCCAGGCGTTCAATCTGCATTCGCAGCATGGAGCGGCTGGAACCATTGTCATCGATGACCAGCGCGCGGCGCTTCGCTGGCAGGGGCAAGCGGGGCGTGCTGGCCGAACGGTTTGCGGCGATCATCAGCGGGAGAGTGAAGAAAAAAGTGGAACCGTCGGCGGGCGTGCTTTCCACTTCGATCGTTCCATCCATCAGGCCGACCAGTTTTTTGCTGATGGATAAACCGAGGCCAGTGCCTCCAAAACGGCGGGTGGTGGAAGCGTCGGCTTGCACAAAAGTCTCGAAAAGGCGGTCGAGTTTGTTGTTGGGAATGCCGATTCCTGTGTCGCGAACTCGGAAGTGAACCGGCAGGGTGCCGTTCGATGGCGGGGTTTTGGGTTCTCCCAATGTCACTTCGAGAACCACTTCGCCCTCATGGGTGAACTTGATGGCGTTCCCGACAATATTGAGAAGAATCTGACTGATCCGGCCGCGATCCCCGACGAACCAGGCCGGAACCTCGGGCGCGATCACATAGCTCAGGTCGATCGGTTTGCCCGCGCAACGCGTGCCGGCGATGGCGAACAGATCTTCGATGACCCGGGCGAGTTCAAACGGCCGTCTTTCCAATTCAACCTTTCCCGATTCGACGCGCGCAAGATTGAGAACGTCGTTGACGAGGGACAAAAGATTGTCGCCGCTCGCTTGAATCGTGGAGAGGAAATTACGCTGTTCGGAAGTGACCTCGGTTTGGAGCAAAAGTTCGGCCATTCCGATCATGCCGTTCAGCGGCGTGCGGATTTCATGGCTCATGTTGGCCAGGAACTGGGATTTGGCCCGGTTGGCCTCGTCCGCCTCTTCCCCCGCGCGCCGGAGTTCCTGTTCGAGGGCCCGGCGCTCGGTGACGTCACGGAAGATGGAAATGGAGTGGCTCTCTTGTCCGTGTTCATCCCGAATCAAGGTCGTCTGCCATCCGATTTGGCGCGTGATGCCGTCGGGCGATTGGAACGTTGTTTCCTTTTCGAAAGGAGAGTCGGCCAGTTGCGCGGCGTAAAACTCTTCCCAGCCTTTTAGAGGAGAGCGACGAATCAGGCTCAGCAGGGAAAGGCCGTGAAGTTCCGACTCATCGAGTCCCGCCAATTTGGTGAAAGCGTCATTGGCAAAAGCTATTCGTGGTTCGGCTTCCGCGGTTTCCGGTCGACGGATGATCAAGACTCCCGCCCTGACATCCTGCAAGGAAGCGGCCAACAGCGTGTTCATCGCCTCCGCTTGCCGTCTTTCGGTGACGTTCGCCTGGAAGCCGAGACGCCGCACCAATTTTCCGTCCGCGCCAAAAACATCGATCCGGCTCTCCTCCACCCAGACATAGTCCCCTTTCGGTCGTTTCAGGCGGTAGCCTACGCGTGAATCGCGGTGGCCTTCCGGGTGCTCGAGAATCCCATTGGCAGCGGACCGGTCTTCCGGGTGAACCCGAGCCCAAAAATGTTGGCCGACTTTTAGTTCTTCGCTACCGGATAGCCCGAAAAGTTCGATCCATCGGGGGGAGAGAAAAACTTCATCCGTCCGCGGGTCCCATTCGTAGAAACCGTCGGGACTTCCTTTAATCAGTAAACGGAACCGCTCTTCGATTTGCCGCAGATGAGTTACGTCTTTTTGGGCCCGCCGCAGATTTAGTTGAATCTCGGCCTGGCGCGTCAGTTTTTCGAGAATGGTCCACTGTTTTTTCGTGACCTGGCGGGGTTGGACGTCGACGACACAAAACGATCCCAGCGCGTGACCATCCTGGGAAAACAGGGGAAACCCCGCGTAAAAACGCACCTTGGGCGGTCCCGTCACGAACGGACTTTCGCAAAATCGGCTGTCGAGGAGAGCGTTTTCCACCAGGAGAGGCTCCCGGTTGGCGACCGCCACGGTGCAAAACGAGCCCTTCCGGGCGGCTTCGCGGCTTTCGATGCCGTGACAGGATTTGAAAAATTGGCGATCTTCATCGACGAGGGTCAGAAGCGCGATTGGGACATCGAAGACATCGCGCGCCACAGCCGTTAGGTCGTCAAGAGATTGTTCCGGGGGGGTATCGAGAATGTCGAGGCGGCGTAAGGCCGCCAAGCGATCAGCTTCATCGAGCGAGAGAATTGGGTTTCTTATCATAACATAGGTTGCCGAGGAAGGACAGAACCCTTTGTTTCCGCGGAAAGCAAATAACTTTCGCCATACTGTGGCTTGAACAACATAGAATTAAGCTGGACCGGAAGCCGCCCGACGCCTGTCCCGTGCTTGCCGGGAGCGGCAGCTACAGGGGATGCGGCTCGGTAGCTGCGCCCGTCAGGGCGTGGACGAACGTTTGGGCGTGAACGAATGGCCCACGGTCCACCGCCTGACGCCCAATACCATTGCTAAATTCATGGAGTCAACCCGGAGGGTTGTCAGCTAGCAGCCGGAGGTCGCAGACCTCCGGTTTCCGACGAAAGAAAACGCCACCCTGAAGGGGTGGCAGAAGGCGTCGGCGGGGAAAACGCACAATGACTTGAACAATCGAACGTCTTCTGGCACCGCCTGCGGGGTGCATCCTTCTTCTTATTATTTTCCGGGGGTATCGCCCGCATTCGCGGGCTCAACCCCCGGCTACAATCTGTGATCCCTTCGGGATCGGCTTGGCCCGTGGCATTGACCTACTATAAGGGCGCGGACGAACGGTGCACCCGGACCACCGCCTTACGCCTGTCCCGTGCGCGCCGGGGGCGGCAGCTACAATGGCCCTGCAACCCGTATAAACTTAAAAAAATCAGTTGATGGCCGCAAAAAAGCGCAAAAGACGCAAAAAAGAAACTTATGCAAAATATAAAGGAAGCCTGATGGGCGGTAGATTCTACAATGATAATTTTCCTCTTCTCTTTAATTTTGCGTATCTTGCGCCTTTTTGCGGCCATTCTTACCGCCGGATTTAGGATAAACAGGGAAGTTTTAACAGTAGGTAGCGAAGGAAGCGAAGGCAGGAAAAGAACGTGGATCTGAAATCTTTTGTCTTATCTTTGCTCCCTTCGTTCCCTTCTGTTAATTCCATTCTCCTCCTGGGCTAGAATGTGAACGGGCTCAGTCTGCCCTGCGAAAAACGGGTTTTCAGTGAAACGGGCAGTCGGCCGTCGGCATTTCGGCTGAGGAGGGGGCTTCTCCGGTTGCGAGGGCTCGCCAGGTGATCAGGAGGATGGAGGCTATGGCCAGTCCCTGTTGGGTGCGGCGCATGGTGTTGGCCCCGAATCGGCTCCGCCAGCGGACGAATTGGCTCTGGAGGAGCCACATCGGCGCGATGGTGCCGAGGGCGAAGGCGGCCATCATTTGGCCTCCGGCCAGAGCGGAGCCGGTCAGAAGGGAGACGCCGAACAGCATGTAAAGGGGCGCGCACGGCAGAAACGGCGTGAACGTGCCAAGGAGGACCGCCAGGAACGGACGACTCGTTTGCCCGGCCTTCATCCGCAAGCGAAAAAAGAAAGCGGAGAGGTAGGGGATTTTGGGAATACGTTTTTCCCAGCCGAAAAGGAAAATCACGAAGAGCGCCACGAATGCCCATGGCAGGGCCTGGGCGATTCCGAGGGAAAAAAGGTGGGCGACGGTTGCGCCCAGCGCGCCGGCGGCGAGGCCGACCGTCGTGTAGGAGACCACGCGGGCACCATGGTAAAGGGCGATTGATCCTTGAGGAGACCCGCTTTCGCCTTCCCGTCGCGGCAACATGGCACAGGCCAGCGGACCGCACATTCCAATGCAGTGAATGCTGGTCACCAGTCCGGCGGCGAAACCGGCGAGGGGAGTGTTTACGGCGGATAGATCCATGGAAGAGAGGGAGGGATTTCCCGGGTGCTAAAATCCCATGATCCGTTCGGGCTGGTTGTTAATGGCCAGGATGAAGAAAATCGTCCAGACCGAGATTAAGAGGCAGAATCCGGCGATGATCAGGATCCAGGGTTTATTGGCGATGAGTTCGATGAATGGTTTCATGGATTCACAAGTTGGGTCCGAGGAAGGAGGCGGTTCTCTCCACGCGGTCGGAGCCGTCGGCCTCGGTGATGATCACGTTGAGTTTGAGCGAAGCGCCGTCGAATGCGGTTTCGGGCAAGGTGACAAAGAGCGGAACCACCCGTTCGGCGAGTGGGTCCAGCTCCACGCGTTCGCTGGAGGGAGACCAGGAAAGGTCCGGATTGTCGCTTTCGACGGTGATGTTGAAGTGCGCCGTCTCGTGACGTTTGTTGGTGAGGCGCACCTGGAAGTGGTTTCGCAAGGTTTCCTCCTCCTGATAATAGGGGGCGCCGGGAAACCGGGTGATGGAGGCGTTGAACGGTTGCAGATTGGCGAGTGAAACGAAAAGAGCCCCGGCGCCGATCAGCATCAGCAGCGTGTAGAGAATCGTTCGGGGGCGGACGATCCGGGTTTTTTGTCCGGCCAGGCCATTGAGCGAATCGTGGCGAATCAGTCCGGTGGGGCGCTTGAGACGGGTCATGACATCGTCGCATTCATCGATGCATGCGGTGCATCCGATACACTCCATCTGTAGTCCCTGTCGAATGTCGATTCCGGTTGGGCAGACGTTGACGCAGCGGAGGCAATCGACGCAGTCGCCCGCCCCTTCCTGGCTCACTTTTCCGCGTGGTTCGCCGCGTTTGGCATCGTAACCGATGACGATCGAGTTGTCGTCGATCAGTGAGGATTGGAGTCGGCCGTAGGGGCAAATGACGATGCACAGCTGTTCGCGGAACCAGGCGAAATTGAAGTAGAGGAGTCCGGTGATCGTGAATACCCAGAGGAAGACGGTCCAGTTTTCCGTGGGGGCGGAGCCGATCATGGCATAGAGGGCCGGCATCGAGACGAAGTAGGCCATGAATACGTTGGCGATCAGCAGGGAAACCACGATGTAGGCCGTGTGCTTGGAAATTCGCCGCACGATTTTATCCCTTGTCCAGGGAGCGGCCGCGAGTTTTCGACGGCGATTCGGTTCCCCGTCGATCCATCGCTCAATTCGCCGGTAAACGCCCTCCAGCCAAACGGTCTGCGGGCAGGCCCATCCGCACCAGATTCGACCGAAGAGGGAGGTGATGTAAAAGAGGCTGAATCCAACCCCGGTGATAAGGAAGAACGCCAACCAGAGATCCTCCGAGACCAACGTCAGGCCGAATAAGTGGAACTGTCGTTCCGCCACGTTCAGGAAAATCGCCGGAGCGCCGTTAATCGGTATCCATGGAGGTACGACGTAGAGCAGGATCAGGAGGACGAACGCCACCGTTCTCCACCGACTGTAACGCCCGCGCGCGGTCGTCGGGTGGAGGAATTGCCGCGATCCATCGTTGCCGATGGTTGTGACGGAATCCAGGGAAGGCGAGTTCACCGCTTAGGAATCCCCGTTCCCCGAGACCTCGTTTTCAGACCCGCTTGAGGAGCTGGATTCGTGATAACGCTCCGGGTTTAAACTCAGGACGAAGGCCGTAATCTCGGCGGTGGCGGTGCGGCCCAGTCCGGATTCCCAGCCGGGCATGCCCCGGGCGGGAATCCCTTCGCGAATCGATTGGAGGATTTCGTAGGGACTTCCTCCATGGATCCATTCCTCACCCTTCAAACTCGGGCCGACGGCCCCGCCACCGCCGTCCTGGCCGTGGCAGGCGGCGCAATTGGAGACGTAGGCATTTCGCGCCCGGTCCAGGACGGCGTCTTCCCGGCTCATGGCCAGCAATCTCTCCTCGGAGAAACCCTCTCCCTCCTGCTCGGCGGCGAACGCGGCGGCCCTGGCCTGAGCCTGGGCCAGCCTCTCCTCCGGGGTCTGTCCGACTTCCGCAATGTGGAAGTAGAACCAGTAGCCGATGGAGAAGAGAATCGTCCCGTAGAATGTCATCAGCCACCAGTTGGGAAGCTTCTTATCATATTCCTGAATACCGTCGAACGAGTGCTCGCGCAGCTCCTCCTCGGGATCGTGTTCGTCATTCTGATCTTTGTTAGGATTCATGACGTTTCGGTTTGGTGCTTTGGAAATGTTCCTCCTCCAAAGGGAGGGAGGAGAGGTGATTGACGTTCTTCTTTTTCATGAGGGAGACCCGGATCAAGGCCACCGCGAAAACCGTGGCAAAGATGAAGAATCCTATGACCGGAAAGAGGAGTTGGAATTCACTGTAGGTGATGCGTGAAAACATGATGTATTCGTTGGCTGGATGATTACTCCTCGTCGCTTTCGATCCCCTCCGATTTCCCCAGGATTTGCAGATAGGCGATCATGGCGATGATCTCCTTGTCGGCTTCGACGGTCACTCCGGATTGAGCGAGATTTTCAGCGATTTCCTGGGCTTGTTGGCGGGCGAGATTCGGCGCCTGGTCGATGGTCTCGGTGTCGTAGGGAACGCCCAAGGTCCGCATGACCCGCAGTTTGGTCGAGAGCGAGTCGAAATCCGTCTCACGGGAGAAGAGCCACGGGTAATTCGGCATGTTCGATCCGGGCGAAGTGGAACGGGCATCCTTCATGTGGTGATAGTGCCAGCTGTCCGGATATTTTCCGCCGACCCGGTGAAGGTCGGGACCGGTCCGTTTCGATCCCCACTGGTGGGGATAGTCGTAGATGAACTCACCCATGCGGGAGTATTCGCCGTAACGCATGACCTCCGCGTGGAAAGGCCGGACCGATTGGGAGTGGCAATTGTAGCAACCCTCGCGGACGTAGAGATCGCGCCCCGCCAATTCAAGCGGCGAGTAGACCGCTTGTTCGATCCCCTCGATCGGTCCGCTTCGTTTCATGGTGACCATCGGGACGATCTCGACAATGCCGCCGATCAGGATCGCGACCAGGGTCAGAACGGTGAACGGCAAGCTGTTGGCGTGGAGCCTTTCATACCAACGCCCCCATTCACGTCCCCGGGCCTTGAAGTGCAGGATCAATCCGAGAGTCACAATGATAATCAGGACCATGGAAATGATCATGGTGATGTCTCCTCCGAACGCCCAGCCGGCGGCGAGCATCAGGAGAAGGAAGGTGTAGATCACCGGAGCGTTCCAGAAGGCGCGCCCGACGCTCAAGTCGTCCCGGGCATCCTTTTGGATGGCCGCGACCTCGACGATCCCATTGACCGAGCTTCCGCCGCGAATGGTCTTGTAGAGATTGTAGGCGAAGAGGAAAAAGCCGACCAGGTAGAGAGCTCCGCCGGCAATGCGCAGATAATACATCGGGAGAATCGCGTCGAGGGTTTCGACGAAATTCGGGTAGGCGAGGGAGGTGCCCCCGTCGGTGGTGGCGAGGAGCATCATTCCCTGGGTGATTCCCGACACCCACATGGCGGCGGTGTAGAACAGGATACCGACCAGGCCCAGCCAGAAATGCAAGTTGGCCATGGGAATCGAGTGGAGTTTGGTGTTCCAGAGCCGGGGAGCCAGCCAGTAGAACATGCCGGCTGCCATGAATCCATTCCAGCCGAGAGCGGCGCTATGGACGTGGCCGATGGTCCAATCCGAGTAGTGGGAGAGGGCGTTGATCGTTTTGATCGAAAGGAGCGGGCCTTCGAACGTCGCCATTCCATAGAAGGTGACGGCGGCCACCATGAACTTGAGGACCGGGTCGGTGCGCACCTTGTGCCAGGCGCCCCGGAGCGTGAGAAGTCCGTTGAGCATGCCTCCCCAGGAAGGCGCCCACAACATCAGACTGAAGAGCATGCCGAGCGACTGCAGCCAGCCCGGCAGCGAGGTGTAAAGCAAGTGGTGGGGGCCGGCCCAGATGTAGATGAAGACCAGGGACCAGAAGTGGATAATCGAGAGCCGGTAGGAATACACCGGGCGATCGGCCGCTTTGGGGAGGTAGTAATACATGATCCCGAGAATCGGAGTGGTGAGGAAGAAGGCGACGGCGTTGTGTCCATACCACCATTGGATCAAGGCGTCCTGAACGCCTCCGAATATCGGATACGCGTGGAGCAATCCGGTGGGAATTTGCAGGTTGTTGACGATGTAAAGAACCGCGACAGTGATGATCGTCGCGATATAAAACCAGATCGCCACGTAGAGGGAACGTTCGTTCCGGCGGGCGAGGGTCAGGAAGAAATTGATGGCGAAGGCGACCCAAACCAGGACCACCAGAAGGTCGATCGGCCAGATCAACTCGGCGTATTCCTTGCTGCGGCTGATTCCCAGCGGCAAGGTGATGGCGGCGGCGACGATGATTCCCTGCCAGCCCCAGAAGTGAAACCAGGTGAGAAAGTTCGATGCGAGGCGGGCTTTGACCAGACGTTGGGTCGAGTGATAGACGCCGGCAAAAATCATGTTGCCAACAAACGCGAAAACGACCGCGTTGGTGTGAAGCGGACGGAGGCGGCCGAACGAGAACCATGATGTTTCGAGATTGGCCTGCCAGAACGCCATTTGGGTGGCGATCAGGAGACCGACTGCCATGCCGACCAGCGCCCAGAAGACGGAGGCGATCATGAAGTAGCGGACGACGGTGTCGTCGTATTCAATTGTGATGCGTCCGGGAGTCGTGGCAGCGCCGCCGGCGGGCTGCTTTGCGTCGTCGCGGACGAGAGGGAGATCCTCGACCGTGGACTCTAAGGATGCGTCGGAAGACATATGATTCGCCATGGAGTGGTTATTTTGCGTTTGGCTCATGTTTGGAATTGGCTGGCCGGACTCGTTCGTCCTGGAGCGGCATCAAAGACTCTCGTTCATTGCTGCTAAACTTTCGGCTCTCCACCTGGTAGAGAAAGAGGACGATAAAAAGAGTCGCGAGGACGAGGCCGACGAAGGCGGTGAGAAGAAGGACGTTCATGACGGATGAGGGGTGCGTTTGGAGGAGCGAACGTTGAGGTCGCGTTTGGGGGAAGACCCAAAGAGATTTCCGGCTGCGGATTTCTGGGTGCTTTTGGTGAACGGAAATCTCGCGTGGGGGACAAGCAGGACGGGAACGCGTGCGTTGCGGGCGACCGCCTGGCTGGTGTGGCCGATGGAAGGATGCTCCATTGAAACGCTGCCGTTGCCCCGCGCGCCGAGCAGCACGAGGGAAACCCCGTCGGTTTCGGCGGCCTCGACGATGTGGTCGGCGGCGTTTCCGGCGGAAAGCTTTACCGAAACCTTGCTGGCGCCGATGGTGTGCAGAAACCGAGCGGCCTCGGCCAGGCGAACTTCGGCCTTTTTCAAGGCGGTTGCGTCACCGTTGGTAGCGACGTGGAGCAGCGTCACTTGACTGCCCCGGGTGGCCACGATTCTTTCCAGGAACTGAAACGCGTGATTTGCCGTCGTGGAGAAATCGGTGCTGAAAAGAAGGTGGTGAGCGAAGTTGGAGCAAACCAGGCTGTATTTGGAATGGTGTGTCGTTTCGTTTCGGATCAGTCGCTTGAGAAGGATCGGCATTTGGGAGTGGTTCAGGATTTCCACCGCGCAACTGCCGAGGACGATATTGCGGGCCAGGGAAGACCCCCGGGAGCCGACGATGACGAGTGAAGCGCCGGTTTGGCGGGCGACCGACTCAATGGCGGCCGAGGGAGCGCCGTAGACGATCCGGGCGCTGGCTTGAAAGCCCTGGGCCTCGACCGCATCGCGAAGTTTGTCGAGTCGTGCTTGAACGCGGCGGCTGAGATCGCCGCGGAGTGTCTCGTTGTAATCGAAGCCGGGGCCCGAGATACTTTGGGGGGCGATATCCATGGCATGAGCCAGCACGACCTCGCGCGTTCCCAACTGCATCAGGCCTTTCAGGTTGACCACAATCTGATCCGAAGCCTCCGAGAGATCGATGGCGATGACGACGCGCGGGAACATGGGGTGTCAGGTTTGCGAAAGGAACGAGGGCGGACTTGAGTGGAAATCCGGAGGGGGGTTGTTTGGTAGCGGCTTCCATG
>LFIK01004131.1_pt1 | contig 11764 bp, 17 predicted proteins | sample 643401 | NCBI WGS metagenome assembly LFIK01 (sample SAMN03777447, study PRJNA286221) | soda lake metagenome | biome: soda lake; feature: Kulunda steppe; material: water; isolation source: sample T5-Br brine of Lake Tanatar-5 | place: Russia: Kulunda steppe | collected 2010-07 | reverse complement strand
TGGACACACTGGTGGCGCCCTGTGCTTAGTAATGCACCAGGTGGACACACTGGTGGCGCCCTGTGCTTAGTAATGCACCAGGTGGACACACTGGTGGCGCCCTGTGCTTAGTAATGCACCAGGTGGACACACTGGTGGCGCCCTGCCCTTTACATTGCACCCGTCTGGGGTTGGGTGAGTTTGCCTAAAAGCAGAACCCTTGCTTTGTCCGCTCAAAACTGGGGGAAGCAGGCAAGGCAGATGTGTGCCCAAGGGCGGCACTGCCTGGCCTCAGGCAGTCCGCGGCCTCAGGCAGTGCCTGGCCTCCCTCAGGCAGTGCCTGGCCTCAGGCAGTGCCTGGCCTCCCTCAGGCAGTGCGCGGCCTCAGGCAGTGCCTGGCCTCCCTCAGGCAGTGCGCGGCCTCAGGCAGTGCCTGGCCTCCCTCAGGCAGTGCGCGGCCTCAGGCAGTGCCTGGCCTCCCTCAGGCAGTGCCTGGCCTCAGGCAGTGCATGTTTTTGAATCGACTCTGACCCTGCAGTGGCACTCCCAGCACCCCCTGGCACACCTACTCCAGTGGCGCCCCTCTGAGACGCCTATGCAGCGACACACCTAGAACATGCCACACCTAGAACATGCCACTTGCGGTGATGCTCCCAACAGATCCAACATGCCTACGCAGAGACACTCGAGCCATGCACATCCCCATCCTTGTAAAAGTCCTTTAGAGCAAGTTGCGCACACACACAAACACACATACAGACACACATACCGCAGCTTTGTGCACCACACCTTGACATGTTGCATGTTAACATGCACGTACACGTACACACGTACACACACACACACACACACACACGCGCGCGCGCGCGCGACATGCACCAAATGCAGACCGCCCCGCCTGAGCAGCGCTCTCGGCGCGCCCCTCCCAGGGGCACGCACCCAGCTGCCCATCGATGCTTGTGCGCCTGCAGGCACCCCCGCCGCCGATGTCCGCCTCCACGCTGCTGTTGCGGCCGCCATGAGGCTGCTTCCTGCTGGTGGCCTGCACGCCTGCACAAGTAGTATGGCACAAACACAGATCAGTTGCTTCCAGCAAAGGGCGTGCATACCTGGACAAGGAAGCTGACACGGACGCAAATCACGGGCACTGCCTGGCCTTGCACTATGTACAAAACAGAGCCCCATCCTCGTGCACAACGCACAATTAGCGCAAGAATTGCGTCCATGCCATACATCTGGGTCCATTTGGCTCAGGCAGGGCATCAGGAAAAGACGTCTGCTTGCTCTGGTGCCCATTTCTAGCAAGCATTGCCCACAAGCTGCCGAGGGCATGTGGTGCTCCAAGTGCGCAGCGACCCTTTGCCGCCAGTCCCCGCAGCTGCTTGCAAGAGGCGGCTGCCCCATTGACCAAGCTGCATCACTCATTCATACCTCATAGGTGCACTACAGCCATTGCGTGACTCTTCCCATGACCCAAGCCCTTTCATGTGTTCCCCTGTCAATTCTCCTAATACTCTGTGGTGGGAGCATGGAAAGTCAACTCAGATCATGCTCACAAAGTCCCACGACTAGATGGCAGCCACAAGTTGCTTGTGGTCGCTCCAGCTGTGTTGAGCTGCGCCATGCGGCATGCTCAGTGTGCTCCATTGTAACATTCTTCGGTGCACATGCAGCACTCGCAGGGGCTCAGACACGCACGCTCACAATCACACTCTCACGCGCAAGTAAAAGCGCACATACACGCACGCATGCATACATACCTCGAGACAACCCCTCCCACACACACTTACTCTCAGAGTCGGAGCCCGCGTTGTGGTGGTCCCCATCCCCATGGGTCACTGTGCAGTCAGTGGCGGTCGGCTGTGGGTGTGAGGGTGGAGGCAGCATGCCTCGAGGCGTGTGGCAGGGTCTGACCTTGGGGCGCGAGGCACCTGTGTCATACAGGTGCACTTCGCACGCGAGCCTGCGCCATCGTTGGCACACCGCTGATGGGTGCATGAGCTGCAGAGCACATACAGAGACAGGAGGACAAGGCTTCAGGGTGGGTGCGATCATCAGGGTGGCATGCATACGCGCTCAGGCTTAGCAAGGCAAGGTGTGCGGCAGGTGCCGCTGCCCTAAGCTGTTCAGTCAAGCAGTGCTCTGTGCGCCTCACCAGTGGCCTGCTCTCATCATGCAGGGCCTGGAACACTAGAAGCAGGATAGCATCAGGAAGGGAAGGGAGGGGGGCGCTCCCCGCTTGCGTGGCCTCCTCCTCTTCCGGCCTGCTGTGCTGTTGGGCTTCCGCAGCGACAGCACTTGCAGTGTTGGGGTCTGAGCAGTGCTGACTGGCCTCAGCTGACTTGGTGCAGGAAGCCACTCCACTCTCCTGCCTGTTCAACGCATGACCTGCCACCGAGCTCAAGCTGGGACGATGCTGCATCGGATTGTAAGGCACAGCTGGTGGCAAATCCGATTCGGAACCGTCAACTTTCCGACATCAAGCTGCCGACACCCAACACGACTACGTGGCTCAACATTGCATTACTGCTCAAGATCCAGCCCCCCCCCCCGGGCCTCCGGTACCTAGTGAGGAACTCTGGTTAGATGTGGTGACGTAGCGATGGTCTACGAATCTGCTTTTTAAAGCCTTACACACTTGTTAGTTGCCTTATTTTGTTTGATGACAGCACGGGGTGACAAGGGTTGCCGGCTCTCTAATTTAGTCGTTTCACAAGCTTACCTGAATTTCTGACGTATTTTGGATGTTTTGGTGTGGGCCCAGCTGTCAACCCACCTGGCTGAAGGTCTGAACCCATTGTAATTTTCTCAACTTTAACGTGTTTTGATTGCTCTATAAGTGTTGGCCGGGCGAAGCTGAGCAACCAAGGCATGCATCTAAAAACTTGCTACATGTACTCTGGCCTTGGTTGCAGGCCTTCAAAGCCTGTGCTACCCTTCAAGATGCAGGAGAACACATATTAAAATCCGGCAACTGATCTAGATATATCTATACGTCGAACCCCGAAAATCGTGAAGACTCGGCTGGAGAGATGACGCCCATTTGCCTGCTACTCTCAGCAGCGCCATGACGAGCCTGGACTGTGGTGCTCTTGGATAAAGCATCAGGCGACAACAGAGGAGGCCGCGCTGCCGCCTCTCTGCTGCCTGGGTTGCAGCTGCGCACAGGCCCGCCTTGCAGCACGGCCGCCCCCTGTGCCACGCTCAGCAGCGGCTGCCCATGCTGCAGTGGGTGTGCAGCCATTGGGCTGCCTCCGCCCTGCATAGGATCCTCCGGGCTAGTGGTACTGCCACCGGTGCCAGGCACTGCCGGCCTCGGGCGCATGCTTGTGAGCTGCTTCCTGCCGCCCCCCCTCCTGGGCACCCCCTTGGGTGGCTGTGTGGCTGTGAGCGCAGATATGGAGGAGGCGCCTTGCTCAGGGGCCAGCGCTGCGCCTGTGGTCGAAGGGCTGCAGCCGTCTGCAGGCTCCATTGCAGTGCTGGGACCGTCATGAGGGGCTGTGCGTGGCGCCCCCATGGCTGCGCCAGAGGGGGCCTGTACTGGGGCGTGCTGATTTCTTTGTGGCTTTGGCTCCATAGAACTTGAGCTTGGTTGGGGTTGAGCAGGCGCTGCAGCGGTACCTAATGGGTCAGATGCAGCACAGCCCCTGCTTGACACATTGCTGGTGCCGTTCACCGGGGCCGCATGCATGTGTGCCTCTGGGGCGTTGGAGCTGGGAGGGTGCGGCAGTTGTAGCCCTGCGCTAGCAGCAAAGGCATGGGCCTGTTGACAGAGGCCTTCTGCCTCTGCCGAGCTCGTGGACTGGCCGCCCATTCGCCCGCCCCACCTAGCACACAAACACATCAGGGGGGGAGGAGTCAGCGCTCCTGACCTGTGCGGCGCTTGAAAGAGCCGTGCAAGTTGGCAGAACATACAGTGCCAGCTAGGTTCAGACACGCACGCGCACATGCATATGCACACACATTGCTGTTTGTTGGGGCAGAGGCAAGCAGGGGCTGTGGCATCAGGAGAGGAAAAGGACAAGCGATGACGATGGCATTCAAGCATCATGTACCATACTTATTATCAATGCCCAGTGCTACTACTAGTAGTACTAGGATGCATGCTAATCTCAAAAATAAAAGACCCTTACGCCACCTCGCCACAAAATCAACTCACCGGTTCAGCATGTCTAAATGATTCTTCAGCTCTTCCAGCTTTGCCAGCTGCGCAGCCGTGCTCTCCGCCACTAGCAGGTTCAGCTCCTCACACAGCTTGTTTTTTTCTTCCTCCTACATCCAAAAACAGACACAGCACAGGGTGTGGGAGAGTCCTCAAGCAGCGCTGGCCACCTGTTTTGGGTACTGCTCTCTGGGAACTCCTGAAAGATGGTCTCTTGCGGCATCTCCTCAACTATGAAACGACCTTGTGGTCTTGAGCAGGAAGGGATTTGAGGGAACATGGCTCATTTATTCTACTGGGTGCCCAGCAGAGGTCCCAAGCAGACTCCAGATATCACTCTCTTTTTTCTCCCTGAAACCTGTGTAGCCGCGAACTTTAGCATTGAGCGTTTTTGCATGTGCACTTCTGCGCGTATGTGCATGTTTGCTCCACGGCTATTGGTAAAGTTGTGTAGGGTACATGCTCCTTATGAGCATGAGCCCTCTGCATGGACGCACAATAACCGGGTGTGCGTGTGATGATGAGCTTGGGCACCAGTTTGTGTTGCCTTTGTGAGCCTTTTGCAAGCTAGGGGCAATGTAGACGAAACCTCAGTGGTGCGCATTTAGTCATTCTCCCTTATCCTTACTCTTATGGTTCATCAACACTCCAAAAGAAGGAAGACCCAGCCCAGCATTCGCTTCCTCACCTCTTTATGCAGCTCAGCTTCGCATTCAGCCAGCGCCTGCAAGGATCCATGGGTTTGCAGATGCTTTGCACCCAGCTTACCCGTGTTAGCTGGCTGGGGACTGTGCTCCTTAACTTATCCAGCGGTGGTGCCACTGCTTGGAGCCCTTGAGCTCAATATCAAGGTGCAGGCAGTTGCTGGCAGCCTCACTACCCATCAGCCACGAGCAGGCTACAACAGCGGAGGTGGTGTTGGTGTTTGACATCGCAGGCGTGATTATCAAGTGAGGCTGCACACTCCTTCATCACCTGTTTTGCCTCAGCATGCCGTCTGCGAACACAGGCCAGCACTTCGTTCTGTGGGTCAAAGAGAATGCTAGGAAAGGTCAGCTGCACGGTGGCATCTCTTGCACGCATGGTGCCAAGTGCAACGCTCACTCGCAAGCGTCCCTCTTACCTGGGCTTCAATCTTGCCGCGCAGGAATTCACTGGCCTGTGCAGAGAGCAATGGAAATGGAGAGGGCATTGGGCTTACAATTGATGTCTTCCCACAGGAGGGGAAAGCATGCGCCCTTCACGACGCATTTTACTCCGTCCCCACTCACTTGCTAGTAAAGTACAGACATAAGCGCAACCAACTTGCCCTTGATGGGGTACCCTTACCATCTTTCTTGGCCCCACATTTAGCTTGAGCTGCAGCTGAAGGCGTGCTAACTCATTTTCCACATTCTTGATGTACCTGCAAAAAAAGTTCAGAGATCAACAGGCATCTGTACGGCATCAATGAGGCGAAGGGTCAAGCCTTGGCAAGCAAAAGCCAATCCTCAGGCGTGGCATACCTGAGATGCTCATTCAACTCAGCCTTGAGTGATGTGGTTGTAGCCTCTATGTGTTTTTGGTATGCATTGCTTTGGAGTAAGCTTTGGCTGGCTTCTGTGTCTGTGAGCACCTGTGTGTGCCCCGCAAACAAAGAGAAAGACTCACGTGCATCATGCCCATTGCTGCAGGTGCATGCACCTGTGCTTGCGCACGCCTGTCCATGCTTGTGTGGTTGTATGTGCGTCTTTATGTGCCCATTAATATGAGCACTTTTGTGTGTGTATACATGCGTCTATCAATGTGAGTGTATGAGTGAAAAGCATGCTTTTGTTTTTGTGTGCGCACCATATGTACCTCCGTGTGTATGCTTATGCAACGTATGCTCCATCATAACCAGCATATGTAAAGCCAGACTAGCTCGCTAAAATAATCTCAAATACGTGTTTTTCCTTTTCCATTGCTCTTTGCCAAAAGTGTATGCTTGTCAGCATGCCAATAGGTTAGTATGTTGAACAATGCCATTAGTGATCACACTTATTGAATGCAGCACTGCACCAGTGCACATCAAGTGTGCACAGGACTGTGCGCACAGTCAAGATGTGCAACCAGCTTGCATTGACGTGCAGGGCAGGGATCAGTTCCGAGGACGGACTAAATTCAGGCAATTGCAAGCAGAAGATGTATCTTGATCATGCTTCCCTTACCTTGTGTCCTTGTGACTCCATCTGCAAGCTCCCTGTGGACAGGGGTCAAAATTGTTGTTACCTCAAGTGATCATAATCATTTTTAGTAAATTCTGAGATTGTGATTTATATATCTGAAGGAGGTCAGGGAATATTGTTTCTTGTTTAGCTGCACAGCAATAAGAGGTGGCTGGTGTAGGGTGGAGGGGCGCTAGCCCGCTCCGTGCTAGGCCTCAAGGCAGCAATCAGCCTCCCTGCAGGCCCTTTTTAAGGTGTTAAGCAAGAAGGATGAGCTTCATATCTGCCAGGGAGCATGGAGCCCGCCCAGGCAGTGGGGGGCCTGCCTCTGCGCAGGCCGAGGTGGGTGCTTCCCTCTGGGATGGAAACAAGTTCTATTGCGTTTTGAATCTTTCCTGTGTTGTCTCACAAGTCCAGAGCTTGATCAGCCCTTTCCCCCCTCCTCCTTTCTCATGAGAAGGCCGTGGACCGTCGCGAGCGGTTGCGACGCCTGGCGCTGGAGACGATCGACCTGGCCAAAGACCCGTACTACATGCGTAACCATTTGGGCCAAATCGAGTGCAGGCTGTGCTTGACATTGCACCCCAACGAGGGCAACTACCTCGCCCACACCCAGGTGGGCTCCAATGCAAAAGGAGAGGTGTCTACAAGGCCTCAAGGCAGCACATTTAGAAACAGCGCGTGTTGCTTAATCCATTGTTCTGTGCATGAGCACGTGCATCCATGCAAGAGCTTGATGATGCACGATGTGTGCATGCACTGAGCTGTACGACTGAGCCACGTGACGATTCAATTTCATACACATGTGCAAGATCACATGCCCATATGCTTGCACATACATACACACATGCATGCGCTCGCAAGTACACATGCGCTTGCGCATGCGCGCACAGGGCAAGGCACACCACGCGCGCACACACGCACACACACACACACACACGTACACACGTACACACGTACACATACATGCGTGCTAGTGTGCACACAATTACATACACCCACGCATGCGTGCTTGTGTGCTGCTCACAGGTGTGCACGCGCACATGTACACGCATACGTATGCAAGTATACATGCACATGCACATGCACATGCATGCATGCACACACACTTGCACACACGCACACACGCACTCACGCACAATCCACACAGGCAAGAGCACATACAATTGCATACACGCACTTGCATGCACATGCACTCACACAGGCACACAGAGGCACATGCGCAAACACGCACACGCATGCGCACACGAACGCTCAGCCACACACATGTACTTGCACCTAAGGAGCTCACTCAGTCACCCCCAAACCACTTTGTGCGCACAGGGCAAGAGGCACCAGCAAAACCTGGCAAAGCGCGCAGCGCGAGAGGCAGCAGAGAAGCAAGTGGCGCCAGCGCCCCAGAAGCGAGCTGCAGTGAAAAAGACAGGTGGGTGGCAGATGGGATTCTTGGGCACATGCACCTTGGGGTGCAGAATGTTCCGCCCGGATGCAAAGTCGGCCGCCCTCGCACAGTTTCTGCTGGTACCCGGTCCAATGAGCAGGTACCTGCCGCTGTGTGTGACCCAGCAGTGCGTGCTGAGTGCCATTTGACTTGGCTGGGGAAGAGCCGGCACTGTATGCCTCAGTGCTGCCCACCTGGACGCAAGGACAGGCCGCAGGTTTGCCGTCTCTGGCATGCTGCTGGGAACGCGCATGTAGCTGCGCACACCTTACAGCTGGCTCAGGCATGGTGCTGGGAGCGCGCATGTTGATGGCTTACCTCATAGCCGGCTCAGGCATGCTGACAGCCCCACGCTGGGAGCACGCGTGCGCCTGCGGGCACTGCATGGCTGTGCTGCCCCCACCACAGCAGCACGTGCTAGGCTCCACCTCCATGCAAGCATATGCTGAGGCTGCAGGGCCCCTGTACCTTTGTGTTGGTGTTCGTGTACACGCAGTTAAGTCTGGGCGACCATGCTACGCCGTGTGACCAAGCTGTTCACCCCAAAATCGTGTATTTTTGTGTGTGTTTGTGTGTGTTTGTGAGATTGCACGCACGCAGTGAAGATCGGGCGGCCAGGCTACTGCGTGACCAAGCAGTCAAACCCAATGTTGTGTATATGTGTGTGATTGCGCACACGCAGTGAAGATTGGGCGGCCACGCTTTTATCTGACCAAGCAGTCAAACCCAAAACTGTGTGTTTGTGTGATTGAGCGCATGCAGTGAAGATCGGGCGGCCAGGCTACCGTGTGACCAAGCAGTTTGATCCAGAGACCCGGCAGCGGTCGCTCCTTTTCCAGGTGCGCAACCAGAAGGCACAAGGAGGCTGGGCCAGGGGGGCCGAGCGCCAGCGGAGCCCGGGGGGGGCGGGAAAGTGACAAGCAGGCTGACCAATGGGGGGCAAGCAGGCTGGGCAAGCAGGCTGGGCCTTAGAAAAGGATATATGAAGCGGGCTGACACAGAGCAGCGTGCAGACTGTCAGGGCCCAGAGCACCACAAAGAATGTATTAGAAACCCAGAGCAGCACACCGGCTGTATAAGGGACCCAGAGCAGCACGCCGGCTGTATTAGGGAACCAGAGCAGCACGCCGGCTGTATTAGAAATCCAGAGCAGCACGCCGGCTGTCTTAGGGACCCAGAGCAGCACGCCGACTGTATCACGGCCCAGAGCAGCATGCGATCTGATCCAGGGTCCAAGTGTGCGGCTGGGTCCATTTGCTTGCACATTGGCCCTGATGCGTGCACAAATGGATGCAACGAGGGCTGGCGCAGGCTGCGGCAAAAACAGCGCAGCCCCTCTTTCAGATGTACAGCTTGTGCACATGGGTGCCCCTGGCACGAAGGCATGGATGCTGACTCACACAACAGGCTTCCCAAGCATGTGTAAATGAGAGAGCATATGATGTATTGTCATGACTGTATGCTGCGTATTGTGTGTCCTGCCGATGGTCATCTGACCTTTGCTGCTCTTCTCCCTCTGTTGTGGCTGGGCCGTTGCCCACAGGCTGCGCTGCACACACAGGCATGTGGTGCCTTGAAACCGCCTGCGCTGCACACAGGCATGTGGTGCGCTGCACACAGAGGCATGTGGTGCCTTGAAACCGCGCTGCACACAGGCATGTGGTGCGCTGCACACAGGCATGTGGTGCCTTGAAACCGCGTGCGTGCTACACTGCAGGTTGAGTACCCTGAGATTGAGGAGGGCATCAAGCCCCGCTACCGCTTCATGTCTGCATACGAGCAGCGGGTGGAGCCCACCGATAAGAACTACATGTGAGTGAGTTAATGGAGTGCAGGCACATAGATAAGATACATAAATAAGATACATAAATAAGAACTACATGTGAGTGAGTTAATGGAGTGCAGGCACCATGTTGCCACTCGTTCAAGCAATGGAGTGCAGGCACCATACAATGGAGTGCAGGCACCATGTTGCCACTCGTTGAGTGAGTCAATGGAGTGCAGGCACCATGTTGAGTGAGTTAATGGAGTGCAGGCACCATGTTGCCACTCGTTCAAGCAGCTGTTGGTCGATTCGCCTACTGATGAGGGCAAGACTCTCAACAGCAGGTAGCCAGCCACCTGAGCTCTTCCTTGGGTGCCCAGCACGCTTGCTCGAGGGGTGCACATGAATCCATGTGCATGGTGCATAGGGCCAGGGCCCTCCGTGCGCGTGCAAAAATCAAGAGGTCTGATGGCCAAGCTGCCATTTACATCAATGGGCTGCTCCACTGTGGCTGGGCTGTGCTGGGCGCCAGCCCCGCAGTGTGCAGTCCCCCAGTGTGCAAAGCATGCCCCCCCCCCCCCCCCGGGTCTTCCATTTTAAAAAGATCCTACCTCTGAACGCTTGCGCCTGCCCGTGAAATTGCAACCTTTAATGGACTGCCAATGTGTAAGTGGCAGCAGGTTTTTTCTCTTTGCATCTGACTCCTTGATGTGTGCCCTCTATTTTGGTCTAGGCCTATGATGTTGGATACGATGGCAGGAACCTCCTGTTGGTCGCTGATCCCTACGAGGCCATCACTGGCAAGAGCACCTCAATTGCGCGCGCAATCCCAGGTACCTCCTGTTTGCCGCTGATCCCTACGAGGTCATTGCTTTCAAGGTGCCCAACGTGGAGGTCGACAAGACGGAGGGGCGGCTGTTCACACACTGTGAGTGGGCCTCAAGAGGTACAGCCGCGTACCGGATGTTGTGGATCTGTGGCAGGATGGCACTGCCCAGCAAGCCCAGCATTCAACCCATTTGGCAGAAGGCATTGACCCCCCATAACAATCCAGACACGACCCCATGTTGATTTTGGCAAGGACCCGGCGCTCTCACACACCCTGCTGTCCGCCTGTGCATGTGTTTATCTGTCTCTCCTGGTGGCCTGCTTGTGGTCTTCCTTTGCTCTTTCCTCTCCCTCCTGCAGCACAGTCCTTGCTTACCTGCCTGTGGTCTTCCTTTGCTCCTCCCTCTTCCTCCTGCAGTGCAGTCCTTGCTTACTTGCCTGTGGTCTTCCTTTGCTCCTCTCCCTCCTGCAGCCTACAGCCTTGCTGAGATACCTGTCCTTGACATTGGTTGCAGGGGACCCGGACAGCAAGATCTACTCCTTGCAGTTCCATTTCCGAAACAGAGGTGCGCGTGCATCTGGCTTGCTTTGTATGCAGGGCGCGCCCAGCCCGTTCTGCAGGCGCCCTTGCCGTCTGCAAGTGGGGGCGCTATTGTGGGGGGCCCACTTCCACACTTCTATGGGCGACTTGTGAGCACCTCACTGCTGGGCAGAGTGCTTGTGCTTAAGGCAGACCGGAAAGTCGGCCAATCACTTCACTCACTCGCTGGAGAACTGCAGCGCTGCATGCTTGCACAGATGAGCACGCATGCATGCGCATACACATGGAGCTCACAGGAACTCGCACGTACCAACTGCTGGGGTGCGCTTGCTTTTGCTCATGCTATGGCCTCTGAACTGCGAGCACCATTCACCATGTGAGAACATATGGGCTGCGCAACAGGTGGACGAGTGCATTAGGTTGCCGGTCCGGTATGCACTCTCCATCTCACCCCTCGGAATAAATGTCTTATGCGCAGACATGGGCCATGCAGCAGCAGGGCCGCCCCCTGGCATGCCCCCTCCCCCGCCAGTCCCTCCAGCCAACATCCCGCCGCCAATGGCGCCCCCTGCCATTCCACCACCCCCGCCTCCTGGAATGCTGGGGCCACCACCCACAGGTCTGTGTATTTGCCTGCCCATGTGACATAGTGTGCGGCATGGTATTTCTGCTGATGGAAGGCCTCTGCGGTTCGGGCGCCAGGGCCCTGTCATGTGCTTTGTGGCAGGCGCCGCGATGGCAGTGGACAAGTGCACGAAAGTGCGTACTTCCCAAGGGCTGCTCAGTCACTGCGCTGGGGCCTCCTGGTTTGTGAGCATATGTGCGTGTGCATGTGTGCGATTGGGGAGGGGGGGGGGGTGCG
>LFIK01004128.1_pt1 | contig 11765 bp, 12 predicted proteins | sample 643401 | NCBI WGS metagenome assembly LFIK01 (sample SAMN03777447, study PRJNA286221) | soda lake metagenome | biome: soda lake; feature: Kulunda steppe; material: water; isolation source: sample T5-Br brine of Lake Tanatar-5 | place: Russia: Kulunda steppe | collected 2010-07 | reverse complement strand
GCGCATGCACTTTTCTCTTGTGCTATCTATACTAAGACACTGTATTATCACAGCATGATCTTAATTTTGTATCAGGCCAATAGCTTGATATCAATGCTTCAGCTGTTCTCACGGTGTTGGTTTAACTCTCAAGACATTGTTTGTGCAGTGTCTTTGTAGTACCACATCTATTACGTTTCATGCAAGTAGATCAAACCAAAACTCAGACAAAAAACATGAGCTGGGCATTCGTCCAACATTGCATGTGAAATGCATGCTATTATAGAGATCACAACCGATCACAGAGCTGTGTATCAAGATGCCAGGTTGCAAATCAGGAAAACTATTCAAGTGCCTTAGCCTCAGATTTACGCAATAACGAAAATGATCAGGACAGCCCTCCTCCAAATGCACACGGGTTCTGCTGGTCCTTAGAGCAGATAAGTACAAACATTCACATCATGCCCTCGTCTTCCTGAGTATCACTGTTTCAGCCAAAAGGGCCTGTTGCTAGACCACCCAGCACGCCTCCTGCAAGCAATTGGCATTGGTACCCAGACTGAACCAGCCCTGCTCGCCTTGGGAGTGAGGTGTTAGGTAGCTTGGCTGTGAGAGGGATATTGCCTTGTGGGAGGGATATCGGCTTATGTGAGAGGTGTCAGGAAAGGATAGTGTGCAAGGACAGGCGTCATGTGACAACTGCAGCTCAATTTACCTGCAAGGCCAGCTAAACCCCCTCCACCACCCCCTCCCAGCCCGAGGCCTCCCGAAGCCTGCCAGGCAGCGATGTGTCAAAGCATTGCCATAAAGACAGTTGGAGCAGGGCAATGGAGAGAGCCGCAACAGCTCCCAATCAAAGAGCAGTGCTGTTTGCATACGAGCCAGCAGGCTTTAAAGACCTCCTTGCAAGTGCAAATAAATGCATTAGCACGTGGCGCTTACCGAGCTGGAAGGGCTCGTGATCTTAATAGGATTGGACACCTAAAATGCAGGCAGAAAAGTACTTACATGAGGTTGTGAGACATTATTATATTATTGTTTACTTGACTCTACCTTCCTGTTTGCCTAAAATTCCCTCAAATAGGTATCAAGTAAGAGTTGTTTGGCAAACTCACGCTGGTTGGCGTGGAGGTCACAACATCTGCAGGCCAGGCAACATTAGGCAGTATTCTGTGAGCATTTTGCTGCAATGCAAATTACAAATTTCTTGTCCAAGCCGAGGCCTAGCATGCTTGGGCTGCTCCGCTACTCCACATTTAAAATTCAAAAGCCACTGTGATCTAGGAATCAGGCGCAACGACATGCTGCACTCTTCATCTTACACATTGCAGGGCTTTCTTTCACTTGCTGCTGCAACACAGGTCTTACCAATACCACCACTTCCAACTGTTGTGGGTGTGGTGGGCTGGGCCTGGGTTTGGGCATAGGCAGCTGGCCCTCCATGTGTATGCCACTGTCGACATAAGCAGATGAGTACTTGTTTTCAAGCAATTCAATATTTGGAAAGAACCATGATTATTCTTTCTCAAACCTGGTCCTAAATGCTGTGTCTGGCATCTATCTACAAGACAAATTGAGACCAAAATCAGGATACCAAATGCATCGAGGCCATCAAATGCATGATAAATTATATTCACGTCGTGTGATTTTCTGATAGAAGCATCACTAATATATGCATGATCCGCTCACTTGGCTCTGTTGCATGCTTTGCTGCAAGCCATCCAAGACCTGCGAGCCCTTTTGCTCGCCTCCTGCACCCTTGGCACCTTGCAGCCGCCTTGCTTTCAATTTTAGCCCATCCATTTCTCTGGTAAAATGTGGAGCATGAAGGTTTTTGTACGCAAGGCGTGTGTACATGCACGTTAACGAACTCGTGATCATGACCATTTTTTGTTATAGTACGAGCGATCTGTGCGCAAACGGGTGTGAAAACCTGTGTGGAAGAGGGGCCTTGAAGAAGACGCTCAGATCTGGGTGGCCCTCTTCTACTTCATGCGCTGCTCGGCAGAGAAGAAGGAAAAGGAGAGGCGCTGCGTGGCGCAAAGACATCCGTGCCCTTAGTTAAAAGAAAACTGAAGCATGCACGAAAATTTCTATTTTTTAATTTCAAATATTTTTCGCGCAGACAGGTCACATGCCCTGTCATGTCCCAAAAATTCGATCGCATGCTCAAGTGTGCGCCGTGAACTTTTAAATTTTTACTATTATAAGATGTGCCTTAGATACTCCTGACATGCCCATGAGGCATGCGGGCGCGCCTCCTCATTTCTAGCCGCACCTCGAGCTCCCTCCTTGTTCCGGCACCCACTCTTGCACTTTGGACCATACTTAACACCACAGCCCTGCTGCTGCTTGTGCTTTGCACGGGGCTCAGTTCCGCCTGGGCGCCACACATGCTGAGCTCCAGGTATGGATACGCATGCGCAGGAGGGGGATAGCAGCACTGAAGCTTTTCTCCAGAGGGGTTTCCATGATCCTTTAACAAGTTAACTCATTTGATGTTTCACATGCCGTACATTGATTCAAAATCGCACAGTCCAAGCTGTCCCAAGATGGCCTCGTTTGGCCCCGAGATCCAGCCCGCCCAGCAGCTTACCTGGCAAAATGGCCCTTACCTCGAGATCAGCAGATTAACCAGGATATTGAGCAGCATCAGCAGCAGCAGCAGCAGTGACAGAAAGAAACAACAGCAAGGGAGATCGTGGCCCTGCTTCTGCAATTCTGTCAGGCACATGCAAAAGTTTCTGGCTGAGTGGCTGATAGGCGCTTTTGCTGGCAAGGAGGCTCTCCGATCAGAGATGCTGCACAGCTCTGGGTACTGCACACAACCCCCAGATCCATGTCCAGCAGCAACGCCTTGCTCTAGCACTAGCAGCATGTCTGTCTACCTACAAGCACACTGCATGCGAGCCCAGAAGCACACTGGTACAGGCAACGTCCCCCTCCCATCCCTGCACTCAGATCTTGTGAATCCGCCGCATGCAGGAGGTGAGCGTCCCAGGCTCGGCAACTGGCAGGCATTGATGTGCATATTTGTTGCTGTGTGTGTGTGTGTGTGTACTTCCAAGCCTTCCTTGAAGGCAGGTGGATTTTACTTTTAGGCATGCATCCATGCACATAATATTTCTGCATCACACAGGACATAATTCTTCCCTCAGGAAGTTGGAGGTGAATTATAGGCCTCACATTCATTTCCTGCTTTCTACCTGCCCTCCCACTCCTCCACCCTTCTTGGCAGGTCCAAGGCAATCTTCTGCAAGGGAAGGACGTCTCAATTCTCGGAAGCTGCTGCAAAACAACTCTCAGCGCCCTGTTGCGATGGAGCAGCTGCAGCAAACGCATGGCCATGATCAAGATTTCCAGTATATCCCTTTTGAGACTGAGCAGCCTCAGACAACGCCAGCACCAGAGCCCAGCCCCTTACCAGAGCCTCAAGTCAGTTACATCCCCCTGGAGCAGTGGAAGCAGATGCTGCATGACAACCCCATCCAGCAGCCAGAGTCTGCCACAGAGCCGCAACAGGCTCTGGTGCCAGTTGAGACCAGGGACGGAAGGCAAGTGGTGCCAGTCACAATGGAGCCGTCCTCTTCCCCCGGTGAGCCGCCGATGCAGTATGTGCCCATTCGGTTTGTGCCGGTCCAGAGCCTTCCTCCGCAGCCAGCCCCTGCCTCTCAACCCCACCCTCCGCCTCAGCAGCAGCCTCACTATGCACCCCACCCTACGCCTCAGCAGCCCCCGCCCAGCTTCCACCCTCCGGCCCAGCAGCCCCAGCAGCCCCAGCCCCAGCCACGCCCTGCCCCTCAGCAGCACCACGCAGGCCCAGATCAGCCATCTGCAACCACTCACGTGTCAGACCAGCAGGTTCAAAAGGCAGCAGGGCAGGGGGGCGGCATCACCATCCAGACGTACACACCTGTGACGGTGGAGAACAGCTTTGGTGAGTGACAAGGTAAATGAAGGCAAGCAGTGTTATTGACAATAATGCCAGTTGAATATGATGGCCCAGCAACACTTTTTTTCAGGCTGTGGAACTTGATGTGAGCAGCTCTGTGCATGGTAGTGTCAGACTGCTGCAGCAGACAGATGAATGCTCCTGGATCATGCTCTTCGCGCAGCCAAGTTTAGTCCATCTGAGGCAAGCCAGCATGTGCTCTCTCGCTAAGGACCTTGCACATGCAACTGTGCACAGGCGACGGGAGCAGCTTTGCCCCTCACGCCCCACCAGCCCCTCCCCCACCTCCTGATAGTCTCGTGGAGACATGGCTCAAAAACAGGCCCAATATCACTGTGGTTGTCGTGCCCATAGTGCTTGGCAGAAGGCTGCTTGGGGCAAGGCCAGGGATTGCCGGATTCTTTGGTTGAGTATTCCCTGGAGCTGCTGCCAACGTGAGTTTTGGGGTCAAGGAGGGGTGGTGCTCCCTAGTGCTGCTGCTGAGGCTGAGGCTGCTTCGTTCCATATGCTGTTTGTTAGGAGAATGTGAACATGCGTATGTGAACTTGCATCCATGTTCCTTTGGCTGGGCATACACTACCCTTGAGTTAGGTGCTTGACCTTGCTGACACCAGTGCAATAAACATGTTTTTTGAACATACTCCATGTCCTCTCTGTCATGCTCCATCTTTCATACCATGCTCCTATCCTCAGATCACAGTACTCCGCCCTGCTTGCAAGTCTATTGAAAATATTTGGCGGAAAGAGGTCTTTCTGGTAAGACTGAAGCAAGCGCAAGCCACATGCATTTAACACGGCCTGCATTGTAGACCCTGATCATTAGGTCTGATGGAAGCGGCAGGAAATAGCCCTGGGAAAAAGCATCAGAATTGAAAAAACCATGATGCAGGTATTCTTACTGGATAGACGTGCTACTGACCTGAAACACGCAGGACCTTTTTGTATCTCAATGGGCTAGCATGCACTTAATTGCAAGCATGTTGTGGAAGAAGGTGACTTATATACATTGGGCATTCCCCTTTAGCTATACCAATCTGAACGTGTACACCGTAAATATTTTACACAGACTGTACACACATTTGGGACATGTCCTATCCAGATTAGAAACATTTTGTCACTTGCACTTGCCTCAACTAAATCCCTGCATTCTTCCATGCAGGTCTATACACTAAGGACACTCCCAGCTGGTGAGGCGCTTATCCACTTGCGTTGCCCTTGCGAGGGGTGCGCACGGCATGTTATAACTTGCCTAATTAGGCACGATGCAGCAATCTGAAAGAGAAATGTCCTATCCAGCGTATACTTGTTGGGGGTTACTCGGTCCTTCTGAAGTGCGTCAATGTCTCTGTGTTGTATACAACTGTACTACGTAGTACTATCATTGCACAGATGGCTTGCATAGTTGGCTAGCTTGATCCATCTTACTTTATTATTATTCCATACAAACCACACATTTATTTCATTCAAACCCTCCACAGCGTGATAATGTGTCTACAGCATGTATCCTCGTCCTGCCATCTTAAGGCAGACATGTAATGTGACAGAATGTGAAATTTATTGATTCAAATTTTTTATTTCATCATGTGAAAATGCATATTGTTTGAACATTCAAATCGACAGTTAGAGATTCAAATCCAGCCATTCAAAAGCCATCGAATGTTAAAGATCTCCATTTCAAACAAAGTCTACAAACTTTCTCGCAACTTGTCTTCAGCATGTGGCGCTCCACGTCGGCTTTTGTCGCGATCCTCACCTTCCTCTCATTTCTCTCTCGCTCGTCTGCCGATGGTTAGTTAGCTTAATCGCGCTTTGAGTTTGTCCTTGATTGTTCTTCGCCGCTCCTCGAGTCCTCGAGAGGTCGCTGAGCTCATAACCAAATTCTGATGCTCTTCTCCATCATTAGGCATGAGGAGGGCTCCTTTGCCTTTTGAAGGCAAATCAATGATTCTTGATGTCATTCCTGTTCCCTCCTGGACAGAGGGCTTTTTGCAAAAGACGAATTGTGCCCAGCTGTGCATCCCGCCGCACTCTTGCAGGAGGATTTGTGTACAGGGAGGGTGCTAATCTTATGGTGGATGGCAAGCCTTGGTGAGGGGGCTACAGCTGCTGGCCTGCATCTCATGAGTGCATTGCGCATACCTGCCAACAAACCTGCCAGAGTTTGGTGCACAATTGTAACGCCTAGCCTCGGCCGTTTAACTGTCACTGTTGATAAGTGGTTGCATCAAGATCTCTGATACATTACTTCCCAGCAAAATTAGGCATCACAGCTGCTCGTGTGATGCACTGCAGCTGTGCATTTTGTTTGACGCTCACAATGTTTCTGTCTGTGCGAGCAAGCTCTACAAGGATAATTTATGTCCACCACAGCATGGCAGCAGTGGCCTCTGGTGACAGTTGCTTGTGTGATGCACTGCAACTGTGCATCTTGTTTGACGCTCACAATGTTTCTGTCTGTGCAAGCAAGCTCTACAAGGATAATTTATGTCCACCACAGCATGGCAGCAGTGGCCTCTGGTGACAGCTCATACAGGATAGGTCCACTCAGCTGTAAGCTATCCCAATGGATGCTAAAAAGAACAAGTTTTGATTCTGCTTCATGTCAAACAAGCACACAGGTACTTTTTGGGAGCGAATGCATATTGGCTCTGGGACGAGGCAAAGAAGGGCAGCAACGACCATATCGGCAAGTTCTTCAGGTCAGTCTCAGAAAGAAAAGACTTGGAATGCTGGCTTTCGAAATCCCTGTTGTACATAAGATCAAAAGGAGTCAGATGCAATCTCTTAGCAGCATTCTTGATGCATTCAATTGTCATGTGTATTTTTTGAGACCATGATACGTATGTTCCAGACACTTACAAACATTCTGTTTGAGTACCTTCCTACAGGCACTGCCGAGAATACAACTTGCGTGTCATTCGCATCTGGGGCTACAATTACAACTCCCCTCAGGTGTGTCACCGCTCCAAAATGTCTTCTGAGGCTTTTGCTGTGCTGGGTTCGGCTATCATAAGCAATGTTGTTCATGCGCAGGCTCCGGGTGTCTATGATGAGCAGGAAATGAAAGCTTTGGACTACCTCATTGCATCTGCTGGCGAGGTGGGCCCCAGTGCAGGACTAGCTTTTTGCAACCATTTGCAGCTTCTGCAATGATCGCCAGCTTTTATTGCAAGTTAATCTATGCACCAGCTTTCCTAAATGCAACTTGGTCTTCCCAGCTTTCCAGCTGCAGTGATAACTACATCTACTTTTTGCAGCACGGCATCCGTCTGATCATCGCCCTCTCCAATTTTTGGTGAGTCATTTGGGATAGAAAGCTGACTCTATCGGACCTGGTACCATATGGCGCCTAGGCTCTAAGTAATTGTTTTACCATAATTGACGTATGGAGTAATTTTACTGCCTACGTACTTTTCTTGTTCTCTTCTCTTTTCTTTTCCTCTCTGTTGGACCTGAGCCTCTGTCATTAATAACGACCTTGCCATGGCAAGAAATATGGCGCCGCCAGCTCATGTTCCACGGAGATTGTTTGCTCTGGTTCCAAATACCATCGCATGACATTTATGTGCAGGGAGGCTTACCGCAGCCCTGAGCAAATGATGGAAATGTGAGTGTGGCCAGTATCTGCATGCACATACACCCGCTGTTGGCGCCTTCTTGTGCGACTCTCGACATTTTAGTGCCAGCTTTGGAACACACATGCCCACTTCCAACTGAGCTGCTCTTCATTGAGCGTTCAGCCGTGCCAAATACTGCAGTTACATGCCTGTTTCCAAATCTCGCCCCGAACAACCCTCCATCAATCCCAACTGCTGGCACTGCCAATAGCCAGCTGACGTGTAGGTCAAGGGATGCACAATTAAGATCTGGCACACCTCAACCTTCGCGCTAAGTACCATGGGGCGTCTTTGGAAGTGTTTGTGCATGGTGATGGCACCATGTGGGGTGCACATGAATTACCATGGATGCCCTGCAAGGTGGTCTCCCTGTGCACTCACTGCAGCACACAGCATATCTGAGGGTTTTAGCCTGGGAATGTCATTGAAGGTCTCCCAAGTAGCCCCTGGCTGGGATCTCCAAGATGCGCCTTGCACACGCACTACTGCAAGCTAGTGACATGCCACTGAATGCAGGGCTGGTGAGGAAGTTAAGGGCAAAGATATCCTTGACTACTACCGCTCCCCAAAAGTCAGACAGTTCCTCAAGGTAAGGATGCGCACACCTTTTGGTGGTAAGGTAAGGCTGATCACCTGTCTGGCACACATTGAGAGATCACCATCAGACAACTCATTTATGTGTCAAGTGCAGCCTCTGTGCTGCTGGTGAGGAAGGTGGTAGCCTTTGTTTGATGCAGTATGATCCCTGTTTTGATGCAAGAGCTGTGTTTGGGGCTGTGTTTGGGGAAGTGTGCCATACAACTGCAATTTAAGACTTCATCAAAAGATGCACGCCTTTGGATTTGAATAAAACAAATGTTGCAAAACGGGTTGCCGTGTAATTGTGCCAAAAAGCCAGAGCTGTGTAGCTCATGTCTTGCTTTACATGGTAGCAGCAGCTTGGGATTTACCGCCACCCAAAGCATGGTTTCAAATGTCATTTTTGTATCACTTTAACAACACAAAGTCCCGGTCCTATAGAAAATTGTTCACTGCCACTGTTCCTGTATAAATACATGGTAAATTTACAACTGAGATAAAGGAATATCTTATTGATTTCAAGTCTGGGAAATATGAATTTTCTTGCTGCTTATCCCTACCTGCAGGGGCACATCCAGGATGTTGTGACCAGGAAGAACAGCATCACAGGTGTGCTATGCCTGACCTGTTCCTGCAGGATTGAACATACCGTTTAAAAAAGAATTTTTAGGATTCGTCCTGAAACTTAGGCTTCTTTTTTATTTTTGTCTTTGCTCACTTGCTGTCTTCTTTGGCTTTAATTGAGGATATATTTGATGATGTGGTGGTGTCCTTCTTTCTCACTCGTACTGGCATGCAATAAGCAGGTCTACAGCCAAGGCTGAATTCTTGCCTTGCACCTTCAGCTAGCATCACTTCTCACATTCATGCAGGGGTGGAGTACAGAGATGATCCAACTATCATGGCATGGACAGCCATGAATGAGGCTCGGTAAGGACTTCATAAAGCCTGAGTACGTGTTGCTGCTCATGCTGCGACTGCGGCTGTGGTTGCTGTAGCTCTAGAACCCACACATGTGTGTTACTCTACACAGGTGCCCTGGATGCTTGGATGATGCAGAGCAAGTAGATCATTTAGCATTCATTGATGACCTCAGCCAAACATTGAAGGACTATGCGCCACGTCAGCTGGTTTCCACAGGGACAGAAGGTAGACACTTTTACTTGCGCTTCCCAGTGGTTGCATTGTGATTTAGCGCTTTTTGTTTTTCTACCTTGCCCAGAATTTCATAACTCCAGTCCTGTTTACATATGTGATATGGATGGCAAAGCCATTGATGCATCGTAGAGTACTGGGTGAATTATTTCAAGCGTACGCTCAGTACTACTAGCACTATCTTCATGCGCAATCAGTAATTGCCCATCATTACTTATACCATGGACACGTCTATCACAGGCTTTTTCTTAGATGAGACCATGACAAAGTGGAACCCTGGCGCAGGTATGTATGTGCTTGCGCATGCGTTTGCACCCAAATAGGGAAGAGCAAAAGCACCCACAAAGAAGACGGCATGTATGAGGGTTACTTTCTTGGCCCCACGCAAGTAACCAACCATACAAGCTTATATATAAATTCTGGTGTAGCTCTGCTTACTGCTGCTGCTGCTGCTACTGGTAGTGGTCTGACAAAGAAGCCATTGTCAGCACCACTTCTAGCCCCACTTCCATCTCAATTCCATATCAATGCTCATAAGGGCCTTTGCTGTGGCAGCTACATACCGGCTGGTAGCTTAAGAGCTGCTGCTCCTCCCTTTATCCTATCGCTATCGCTTCCGTTGTTTCTTCTCTCCATGATTTATCAAAAAAACATATTATCCATTCCTCATTCTGCTGCATGATTGTGGTTTCTTGCCTTACAATATCATTTGCTGCCTACTTTGCAGCCCATACTGCATGTGTTGGCTAATCATTTAAGTTGTCAAGAGAGCTGGTAATGTACGCTTAGAATTCTAAATTATCATTGTTGCACTAAATGATCAGAATGCTGCAATTCTGCAGCACTGCTGAGCAAGTGGCACCCTATCTGTTTATCTTTGCTGGGGCTCCTTGCATCAGGGCAGCCATGCTCCATCGAATTATCCTTACTATTTCATTACTTACCAAGATACTTCCCAATGATATCACATTCAAATTGCCAGGCATTCGATGTGAGGGTGAAGACTGGCAAAAGCTAGGACAGCTTTCATCAATTGACATTTTGAACTCCCACATCTGTGAGTTGGTTGCTTCAATTCAGATTATACTGTTTTTTGTTGCTGAAATAGAATTTTAGTTGTGAGGTGCTTACAGCTATTTAAACAACTAGCTCGTAGGATCAAATGCCTGGTTGGCGCTTTGACAGTGACCATGACATGCAAATAAATGTTTGCACAAATAGGCTGTGAGCACGTTCACCAATTAAGATTTGTATCCTTGACTCCAACGTGGTATTCATTCCCCCCCGGACTGTTTTCTTGCAGACAAGAGGCAGATGGAGTCGATTCCTCCGGCTTGGCGCAGGTAAGCAATTCAAAGTGCAGTGTTTTACCTGCTCTGGCCGCTACTTTCATGCAATGTTCTGTAACCAGGAGTTTGTCAGGTCATTGCTATCACAACGTTGGTCCCAATTCTGCATGTGTGTATGGCTTACCATGGGACTGCAAGTAAAGGGGTGTTGCAGGAAAGGAAGCATGCATGCCAACTGCGGCAGCCAGTTCAGAAACAAGAAGTTGTCCAACAATGGGCGGATTACTTTTGAATTGGGAACTTCTCAGCATTACAAAAATAGTTTTTCTTGTCAATTGTTCTTCAAAATGATGTCATGAAACAGCTGCAGCTGTATTGTCAGATCCAACAGGAATTTCCTATTGGAAGTTCCCTACGCAAGCATTGTAATGTAATCCATTATGTGTTTGCTTCCCCCTTGCAGGCCTGAATTCACGGATTTTATGTCTTGGGTGTATTCATACTTGAACCAGCACATTTCCCTTTCTAAAAGAATTAACAAACCCTACGTTTTGGAAGAGTTCAACTTGATCTTGCCGTAAGTGGAGACACAGAAACGTAGATGTTAGCAAGTTCACAATGCAGAAAGCATAACTTTTTAATTATGCTTCTGGTGCAAGCTTTCAAAGAATGCAGCAATTCCAGACCAGCAAATTGTACTAGATTAGACAGAAGCCACCCAGAAGTATTTGTGCTTGTACTTGATCCTGCACCTTCAATGCACCATGCTCTTGTATATGTGCACAGGAAAAACACCAAGGCGCAGCAGGTTCAGTATTTCACGCTGGTGTACGATTTTCTGCAGTGGCAGGCCAGTATAGGAGGACCCTTTTCTGGTGCCCTGTTTTGGAATGCAGCAATAGGTAAGAGCAAGGGGTGCTGAACCTGTGGCTAGAGGGGCATTTGACACATGGAAGCCAAACACATCAATTTGTTCCTTGGAAGAGTAGTCTGAGCTGTGGAAGCTGCAAAGATTAAGTAGAAAGGGAAGCTGTGCAGCTTGCCTTAAAGATATATGCAGGATTTCACATCTCAGAACTTACTGACTGACACCCCAATTCACCACCATCACAACCTGGGTGTGCGTCTGCATGTCTGTGTGTATGTGTGTGTGTGTGTGTGTGTGTGTTTGTGGAGAGAGAGAGAGGGGGGGGG
>LFIK01004127.1_pt1 | contig 11770 bp, 17 predicted proteins | sample 643401 | NCBI WGS metagenome assembly LFIK01 (sample SAMN03777447, study PRJNA286221) | soda lake metagenome | biome: soda lake; feature: Kulunda steppe; material: water; isolation source: sample T5-Br brine of Lake Tanatar-5 | place: Russia: Kulunda steppe | collected 2010-07 | reverse complement strand
TCCCTTAATTTTCCCCCTCCGTGGTGGCTTGCACAGGTTGAGAAGGCGCCGCTGGAGTCGTATGCGGATGTTGGTGGCCTGGAGCAACAAATCCAAGAGATCAAGGAGGTCAGGGTGCTGCTTGGGGGCAGCCGGTGCCGCACTTGCAGCCCAGAGCCGTGCAGCCTGGGCCCAGTGTGGCATATGGGACAGCTTGTGCCACACTTGCAGCCAAAAGCCTTGCAGCTAAGGCTCCCATCACCTGCCACGAGTCTGGCCCCACAAAGTTAGCAAGTTAAGGCCAATCGCCAGCCAGTGCATTAGGCTGATCGGTTCGTGGCTGGTCATTGCCACACATGCACCTTGCACTAGGCCTGCTTGCGCTCACAACTGCTGGCTGCTTGCACGCCCATCACAGGCGGTGGAGCTCCCACTAACGCACCCAGAGCTGTATGAAGACATCGGCATCAAGCCCCCCAAGGTGGGTGCATGTGGCAGATGGGACCTTGGATGGGAGGGTCCTGTGGAGCTCTGGTGCTGCTTGCATGACCTGGTATGCACGCCGCCCCTCGCTGTGCCCACAGTGTGTGATTGGGAGTCGAGGCATCTGACCTTATGGGCTGATTACTGGCCGGTTCGCTAACTGTGTATGCGTGTGACTGACTCAGTGGCGTGCAGTGGTTGTTTTTAAGACCAGTGTGGCATGTGGTGGTTTTAAAGGCCCGTGTGGCGTTTGGTGGTATTAAAACCCGAGTGGGGTGTAGAAATTTTTGGCCTCGTGTGGGGTGTGGTAGTTTAAAGACTTGTGCGCGCCACACAGTTCTGAACGCGCGTGCCCGACTGCATGCAGTGCAAGAAGCTGTGCTCTCACACGCTGCGCAGCACTCGCTCGCAGGGTGGTTGCGTGGAAGCATTGCTCTCACACGCTGCGCCGCACTCTCGCATGCAGGGCGTCATATTGTACGGCGAGCCTGGGACAGGGAAGACGCTGCTAGCAAAGGCGGTCGCAAACTCTACCAGTGCAACCTTCCTGCGTGTCGTGGGCTCAGAGCTCATTCAGAAGTAAGGATAGCCGGGCTTTCCATTTCATGCGCTTGATGCATGCATCTGAGGCCCTGGGCGCAGGCATTGATGTTCCAGCCCTTGTGCACCCCAATGCAAGGACCAGCAAAAATGCTTTAGTGCTGTGATCAGCCCTCTGAGAGTGCGTCTGCCTGTCTGAATGAAACAGGTACTTGGGTGATGGTCCAAAGCTGGTGAGAGAGCTGTTCCGCGTAGCCGACGACACTTCGCCTTCCATTGTGTTTATTGGTGAGCTTGCTTGAGGTGCTTGAGGTGTTTGCTTTCTTGTGTGTGGCGCCACGGTGAATTCGCGTGGAGCTCCTCCCTGAGGTTGTATTGTGGCATGCATCTGCCTTACTGCTGCAGCCTTTCCGCTGTTTTGAAGTTTATACCCAGCAACTCTCATCACTGATTCTCCTCTTTCCACACTCCTTGCCGCTTCTTTGCTGCTGTGGGTGTGCAGATGAGATCGACGCCATTGGCACTAAGCGCTATGACTCGCAGAGCAGTGGAGAGCGCGAGATCCAACGCACCATGCTTGAGCTGCTGAACCAGCTAGACGGTTTTGATGCAGTTGGTGATGTCAAGGTGCGCTTGGGGCAGGGCCTGACGATTAGTCTAGCCTGGTCCTGACTCCCACAAATGAGGGAAGTGACAGCACTCCCTGGCCCTGCATCATAAATCCTTGCCCTCATGTGCTCACCGTGTGCTTGCACGCCGTCATCACCATGTCATCGTTGTGAAACTGTGTATTGATTTAGTGAGTAAATAAACGAAAATACATGTGGCCACCGCCGCTTCTACAGGTTGCCATGCTCAGCATATGGTCCTCATGTGTGCCCTGGCGTGCCTGCAGGTCATCATGGCCACCAACAGGATGGAGTCGCTCGACCCTGCCTTGATTCGGCCAGGTCGCATAGACAGAAAGGTGAGTGAGCAGCGGGAGTGTGCTGCACGCCATTTGATTTGGCGCCGTATGCCCGTGCACCGCACTGAGAGATTTGCTGGCTGCAGGTTTTGTGTTTCACACAGCTGCAGTGAGGTGGCCTGGACGTCTTGGGCCTGGTGTTCAGCTGAAAGGAGCCGGTCAGCGACTCATGCCCGCTTACCCTGCCATGTTGCTGTAGATCGAGTTCCCCGTACCCGACGCAAAGACCAAGCGTCGCATCTTCACCATCCATACTAGCAGAATGACGTTCAGCGATGACGTGAACCTAGAGGAGTTTGTGATGGCCAAGGTGAGCGCGAGTGCGCATGGTGGGGCCGCCTTCAGCGCGCCTCGGCTGCTCAGTGCTACTCCTTCCTACTGCTTCAGCCCTGCGCACAACAGGTCCAGACATGGTGTGTTGGCATATGACATCCTCAAGGGCGCTCACATACAATCCACAGGAGTCATGCCACAGGTCCATGAAGGTCCAGGGCTCTCATGAGTCCCTGGGGCCAAGCGAGATCCAAAGATCGCATTTGAGATCTGGGGCTCTCATCTCACACAAGGCCCAGCAACAACAGTCACTCCTGCTGGCCTCCTGCGCCTTCCATCCCCTTCGCCATTGCCCTTGCGCCCCTTTCCCTTGCGCCCCTTTTGAGCATGCACCTCAAATCCTCTGGCCATCTTTCTTATGCACATGCAGGATGAGCTGAGTGGTGCCGATATCAAGGCTGTGTGCACCGAGGCAGGGTTGTTAGCGTTGCGAGAGAGACGGATGCGAGTGACGCAGGTGTGAAAAAATGCGCAAGATCCCCAGGGATGAGGTTGGGCTGTCTTCCTGGCTGCCTCCTTGATTTTAGAGAGCTTATTCCTGAACCCCAAACCCTTGTTAAGCATGCCTCATGGGGGTACAGGGTTAGGAGGAAAGGGTTAGGTGGCCGCAGCAGCGGCAGCTAGGCCAAGATGCAGACACGCAAGCATGGGATGGTGCACTTGACAGCCCAATTACAAGCAGCGGCGCGTGTGCTTGCCCCTTGCATGCCAATATCCTAACCGTCTTGCTCTTACCTACCTGTATTGCCGCAGAGTTCACTAAGCCTTAACATGGCATGACACAGTTTTTTGGCTCACACGCCTATGTACATGCAGGCCGATTTCCGCAAGGCCAAGGAGAAGGTACTGTACAAGAAGAAAGAGGGTGTGCCTGAAGGCTTGTATATGTAACATTCGGGCCCGTTCATCTGTGCTAAGTACTTCATATTTATGATTTAGTTGAAGTCTTCTTTACAGACAAGATATGAGGACACCCACCACCAGATTGCATTCTCTTTGAGACTGCAACTTAAAGCAGTCAAATGTCTTTGCTTTGGATGCCCCGGGGTACAAGTTCACAGGTTTATTGCCAGCCTGGTCGTCAGGCTGATTGGTTTGTGGCTGGTCATCACCAGCCAATGAGTAGTCCATGATGTCTGAGTTGGAATAGCTGTGTGTGCTGGGCCGCTGAGGAGGAATAAAAACTACTTAGGCAGTTTAGTGCCTCCAGGGACGAAGCCGGCAGAAAGGAAAAAAAAGAAAAATAGGAAGTACATCAGTTGCCTATGGCAGGCAGCTGGGGCATCCTCAAAGAAAGAAAAGAAAAGGTTAGGTTACATAGCTGTATCCGCCGAACGAGGGCAGCTCAAGTTGAGCTGAGACCTAGAAGGCCTGCAACCTGGACCTAATCTGAAGTGGTGCGAACTTAAGAAGAAAGGCAGGCAGAGACAAGGTCAGACACGAAGAGCAGGCTGACCAAGGAGATCTTCAAAGAAAGAAAAGAGAAGACAAACTACGTATGCTATGAAAACACTCCCTACATCAAAAACTATGTAGGCAGTGAAACCACTCCCTACATAAGTTAAGAAGAAGGAGACACATTGGCCAGAAGGACCGTGAGTCTCGTCCACCAGGGAGAAGGAAGAACTAGTGAGGATCTGGAGGGTGACAAGCCACCCCCTGCTCCAGATTAAGACCTTGAGAGCGGCTGGATTTTTCAAGAGCGCGTCTAGTACTACTAGTACTACTAGTAGTAAGTACTAGACGACTAGTCGTTGTCAGTTTGTTTGCTTAGAGCACAGAATGAGCATGTAGCTTAAGGGCAGTCTTATGGGCTTTTTGTGTATGAAGGCCGAGTTCTCTAAGATGATTCAGAGTGTGTGAGGTATAAGTAGAGCCTCCCACACCAAGAAATGGTGTGATGGATGACTTTCTTGGCTTTCAAGCGCTAAGAAAGAACCTCGTGTTGTTTTTTAGAGGCCTCTGATTGGTGTCCAGGCCATGTATCTTCATATCACTTAACAACTCGTCGGACGCGTATCTCCCTCATGTTGACATTGAGCTCATGAACTTTGCGTACATCTCTGTTGGGTTGTCTTAGGCGTTACACCATGTGCAAATGAGGAGTGGTTGGCGATTTGAGTATTTTAGCAGGTATTTTAGTAGGCAAGGGAGTGACCAACCCAGCTGGCTAAGTGATGCTCGTTTATCTGCCAGAGATAGGCTCATCTCTAGTCACCCTGATGCCATTTTGGTCACTCGCTTACCTTGTCACGCCGAGAGACTGCTGCATCCAAACTAGATTCGTAGCATGGCCATAACACAACGATATCTGAGCAAATGGGGTGTGTGGACTGGCTGCGGACAGCGACAGTGTACACCAAGCAGACAACAGGTTGCCCGCGATGGGACTGAGGAGCCTCTGATACCCTTATCCTTCCCTACACGTTCTCCCTCTCGTTACAGCCTGCAAATAGGCAAGGTCAGCGCTGCATGCAGCTGCTGTCGGTTGCACTCACAATGGACGGGGACTGGACTGGACTGGACTGGGCGCTTCCACGCCTGTGTACCCCCCAAGGGCTAAAGGGGTCTATTCCCTGGCGTACATGTTACAAGGTCGCTAGGAGCAAACAAGGTATTATTGCGAGTTTATCTTTGACGTGCTCAAATACAGCTGTAGCTGAACTGACAATGGGATCAAATACTCCTCCAACTGACTCAACCAAGCTCGGGCTCACTATGCAGCATAAATCTGGCACTGCACAAATCTGGCATGACAACCTACTGAAAAATTCAAATCGCCAACCTCTCCTCATTTGCACCAGGTGTCAGGCCCAAGACAACCTTGCAGAGATACGCAGATCTGTCAAGCTCAATGTCAGCAAGAGGGAAATAGACCTCGTCAAGGTTAAATACTATAGTAGTACTGTGAAGATACGCGGCCTGGACATCGATTGATATCAATTGGAGGTCTGTAGAAAACAACATGAGATTCTTTGCAAGCGCTTGAAGGCCAAGAAAGTTTTTTCCACACCATTTCTTGGTGTGGGAGGCTTTATCTATACCTCACATACTTTGAATCATCTTAAAGAGCTCAGCCTTGATACTCAAAAAGCCCATGAAACTGCTCTTAGATCACATGCTCACTCTGCGCTTTATGCACACAAACCGACAACAACTAGACACGCTCTTAAAAAATACAGTCACTCTCAAGGTCTTGGTCTGGAGCAGGGGGCGGCTTGTCACCCACCAGGTCCTTACAAGTTCTTCCTTTTTCCCTGGTGGTGGTCTTTTCCTTGATTCATGTAGGGACTCCCTACATCCCTACTCGGAGTGGTTTCACTGCCCGTGCAGTTTTATTTTCTTTTTTTTACGAGTTAGGGTGAACCGCCAGCCTGGTAGTTAGTGTTTTGATCGCAATGAAAACACTCCTTGCATCAATTAAGGAAAAGGAGTCACCTTGGGCCCAAGCACCATATATGACCCCTCCTGCTGCAAAATAAAACAAAGAAGTCAGTGGGGATCAGGAGGGTGACTAGCAGTACCCCACTCCTGGTCTTGATGACGATTTGTTGCAACAGTTTTCTCAAGAGCACGTCTAGTACTAACAACTTTATGAGCATATTGAACCGAGTGAGCATGAAGCTTGACAGAAAGCTTGGCAGCTTTCCGAGGATCTAGACCAGATTCTTTAAAGGCTCAAAACTATTAGGGCTGTAGATGGTGCCCCCCACTCCCAGAAGGATAGTGTGGAGGCTAACAGTGGCCGCAGCTTGGCAAAGGTGTTGACAAAGCACGCTGTGCTGTTGGTGAGCGGCTTTGAGCTGGCTCCTTGGCCTGGTATCTTTGCAGTACTTGACATCCACAAGATGGATGTGCTGCTGATTGGGTGTGAGCTTAATGGAATTCCGGACTCTGGAATTTCAGGCTGCTGTTGTTGCTGAGAGCCCCCCATCCCCTCTGCACCCTGCCCTACTTCTTAATGCATATCTAGGGTGGGCATCTGGTATGTTACTTCTTTTTCTGTTACCAGGCATTTGGTCGGCTACTTGTGAGTCTTTGCTTAGAAGCGGTGAGGGAAAAGCCATACATGGATGGTTCTATTGGTAGATTCAACAGGGATCTGCAGACTTTGTAATGCTGAGCAGTCTTTGCTGCCAATCAATATCCATCTGGACAACATCACCCTGAGGAGCCTGCTTCTATAGCTTTCACGATAAGTCTACAAGCGATGTTGTGGCGCTCAGTAATCATACCAGAAATGGTCTGGTGTTGACAACCTGATAGAATGTGTAAGGCACTGTCTGAATGATGACAGAGGGGCATTGGAGATTGGTTGAGGTCTTGAAGTGGACAGCATGTTTCTGGCTGTGCGGTAGTAAAAAATATTCTTCGTCATGAAGGCATTGTCCAGAAAGCGTTGCTGATAGTTTTTGTGGGCTATGGGAAGTAAACCCTGATATATGAGGAAAACCCAGTTGTAGGGTCTGCATGACCAAGCTTATGTTTTGAGTGCATATATGCCTTCAGATCATCGTAGAGGTATGAGAAGTAAATGAGCTCTGGGGCAGGTAGGTTTGAGGGGCTTGAGGTTGTTGCATCAGAGGGGATATTCCCTTCGAAGGCAAGCCAGGTTATATCATGAAATGGGTTACCATCAATGCCAGCACACAGCATTCCTGCATCTGCAAGATTTGGGTCAACCTTTGTTGCCTGATACCTGGCTACAGCATCTGCACACTCATGACTAGCAATACCAGCATGAAATTTGACCTCAAGTGTAAGATAGGTGCACAGAGTTTGGTGAGTTGTGGACAGCTTGTATGAGCATCTTCAAAATATTTCCTTGTAGGTGGTGGCAGTGAAGCTCAGGGTAAGCAAGTGCTTCCTGATTTGATGGAGAGACGAGAGGCTGTGGCAATACGTGAGTGGCCATGAAAATGGCGGCAGTGATAGAATCAAGTTCAGCTCTGTCAATGGTGATTGTAATGCCCAGACCATTTGGTTCAATTAAGCTGGAAATAGAGGTAGCAGGGTGGTATGTGCCTGCCCATGTCACTTGATTTCCTTCATATCATAAATCAGGCAGCTGCCATCTGTGTATGCCCACTCCTTCTTGCCAGGCACAAATTTGGCAGAGTGTGGGCTGGATTGTGTAAGGATAAGTGATTCTTGAAGGTGATGGAGAGTATGTATGTGTCAATATTCAATTGGAAGTTTTTCAAACTTCGGAACCAGTTTCAATTTTTGGGTGGCGGCATTGAGAAGTGGGTCATGACTGATGTGTTTGTGCTTCTAATTTGCTTCAGGAATGTCACGAGCCAGGTTCCTGATTTAGGTTGGATTATGAACATTTAGACGCAAGCGTGCTGCTGTGTTCCAAACCTGGGGGTGTGTACACTAGAAGATGGCATGTTGCTCATCCTGGATAGTATCATTTGCCTCACAACAGTCGCAATCATGGAAGACCTGTAATTCCAAGTGGCTGTTTCATAACGAAGAGTGTGAACGCGAAGCATAAATTGAGCCACGCCAGGTGTGACACCATGGGGCAGATGGAGGAGCATAAAATTGGGAAGAGTGTAAGGAGGCCGCATCACCAAGGCCCTGGTTGCAGGCAGAGCGCACCACTGGTGGTAGTTCAATTATAAATATTGCGCTCTTTCCTGAGATCCACCACAAAACGGCAGAGGTCAATGGGCTTGCAATTTAGCAGGTTATGTTTGAAGGCGGGAGAGTGTGCCAAATCCTCCATGGCTGTCAATATATGAGAGGACCAACAATCATCAGACCTCATGCTCAGCTGCATAATCTTTCAGCTGCAAAATCTTTTTTGTTGTGGTGCTGGTCTGGTTTCAAAAGCATTGACGCTCGGTAACAATTAAATTGCAGAGGCTCCAGACCATGTTTTCGCATGAAACACCATGAGGGAGAAGTGTCTACGCCCCCCAGTGTTCTCTTCAGCACTGTCAGCAACCACTCCTAGATAGGATTGTCCATCTCTTTGCCTTGTCTCAGGCATCCCAAATCCTCAATTATCAAAAAGAGATGTCCAGTCTGGCAAGGCAAGGGGATATTCCTCTATAAGGCGGACTCTTTATGTGCTGATAGTCAAACTGGGCACCAGGTCAGTTAAATACCCTTTCCTGCCAGGAAACACCTTTCAGCTGGTCGGCTACCCAAAGCAATAGGGAGCTTCCTTAACATCCATAAAGTGGAGGATCAGCTAAAGCAACTGTTCAGCCCCCTGGAGCCGGGGGAGCAGCAACAGCAGAAGCAGCAGCAGGGGTCGCAGCAGCAGCAGCAGCAGGAGCGGGGGGAAGCAATACAGCAGCAGCAGCAGCAGCAGCAACAAGTGCAGCAGCAACAAGAGCAGAAGCAGTAAGAGCGGCAACGCCGCAAGGTGACAGCAATGACACCAACCAAGCGGAAGGCAAACTGGAATTCCCCAGCACAGGACCATGGAAATATATCAAGACCGGACAAGTGCCAAGACCGGGCTTACAGGCAGGCACGCAAACGCGCGAGCGCTCTAGCAGCCGATTGGTTGAAGTAGATAGATAGCAAGCCTTGCTCTGAGTGATCTCTGCAGAATATCTTCCTTTGTCCTGAACTTGCCTGTGCAAGCACGTAGATTCACCTTGCATGAGAGCCTGGTCTTATGTGAATTTGCCCATTTGAGCGTTGCTTGCCAGAAATCAGTGGTTTGTCTCTTGAGTTTTGCTGTTCACCAAACTCCGTCTTTTAGACACTACCTTTCGTCTGATATGAGTGCCTTCAAAGTTTCTAGATGTAGTTCAGGTTGCAGGCCTTTAAGCTGAGCTGGCCTCAGTTGGCGGGTACAGCCATGTAACCTACTTAACCTTTGTGCTGCAGTGACCATCTGCCGGTGGGTGAAACACCTAAACCAAGTGAAGACTTGAATTCAGGATTGCGTACTCCCATCTCACACTGCATTATGCGCATAAACTGACTAGAAAGTGACTAGATGCGCTCTTGGAAAAACGAATTGCTGTCCGCTTCAAATAGTCAATTAGCCTTCTGCGTCCACTCTGTCAGCAAGCTGATAGTGCTCTCTGTACCCTTTCAGGGTGTCAACACAATTTAGTTTCTGGAACGATCACTTAAAGCCATAATGTTGCCTACAGGATTATCCATGAAAAAAAACCATCAGCAAAGGCTCTCTAGCAGGATTCAAGTTCATTTGGATGCTGGCAGCACTGACCGTTTGGCCCAGCAGAGCCTACAGATTCCTCAGCATGCTAACAATAGGATACTCCCCAACTGGCTTTTTGATGCCCGTTTATTTGTCAGAGACAGGCTAACCTCAAGTCACCCTGATGCCATTCTGGTTACTCCTTATCTATTAAATCCAAAACAACTTCCACTCCTCACTTGCAACAGGTGCAGCACACTACTAGTAGGTCCCGTGGGAAAGGGGTAGAGCTCACGAGCTCACTGAGCAGAGCTAATAACTTGAAGAGGGAGGTAACCTGATAGACTCTATCACCAGGGACTCTAACACATGGACTCTATCACCAGGGACTCACCAGGGACTCAAACACAGGGACTCTATCACCAGGGACTCACCAGGGACTCTATCACAGGGACTCTATCACTAGGGAGGTAACCTGAAAGATTCTATCATTTGACCTCGGAGGTCAAATACTGGGAAGACACCAAGCCTGGGCAACAGCTGGAGGCCTCTAGCAAACAACTTGAGATTCTGTGCAGGCGCTTGAAAGCCAAAAAGGTAACACTCCACACCATCCTTCAAGAACGGAGGAGTCTGAGATTCATAGCACTTTGGGCCAATACGTCTACATTTCCTTCATTGGTGCACAGATTTTTTTTTCACTGCCTGCACTTTTTCCTTGTCTTGGCACTACTAGGTAGTACCAACTGATACTACCCAAAATAGCATTTTGATGGCGAGGATGGTAAGCCCAATTTGCCAAGCATCACCCCACACTGTTATTGACTCAATAGCTCGGAGCTGATGAAGCAGCAGTGTGCTGTCAATTCTAGACTTTGTGGACTCGTTTTGAATATGTGAAAAGAAAAGAGATATAACAGATATCATAAACTGGGGCCTCACTTAGGAGGGGGTAAAAAAAGAGTAATCAATACAACTGAAACGAGTTTCAAAACATAAATTCCGCCTTGACAGAGGACAGAACAGATCATCTGTCCTCAGATGCCAGGGTATGGAACCAACGCGCCTTGAGCAAAACAATTCCACATTTAGGTGATAAGATCATTGAACTCCAACAACAGCAAGGAATAAATCTATGTTTGATGGGGAGAAGCAAGTACCAGCACAGGCAACAATAGACCTGGCATACTCTGTCAGGTCGCAAAAATGCTGTAAGTCATCACTGCAGTCCCGCTCACCAGGTCATCTGTTCATTTCACGGACTTCACTGATCCTAATCACAACGCATTGAAGTGCGCACTCCAGCGCAATGGCAGTCGCTCGAACCTGTGCAAAGCCATCTAGGAACACCAACAGGCCCCATGCGCAAGGTGCACAAAGGCCGCAACATTTCTCGCTCGCTGCTCCGAGCGGCTACCCTCCTGTGAGCGAGCCCACACCTGAGACGCCCAAGGCCAGAGCTGCAACACCCCCTTCCCCCTTTGAGGTGTGCGCCCGTCAACGTGCGCCTTTCCTTAACACAGTACAACGCTCTGCATGACACCACGCGCCTGCTGCGTGCGCGAAGCGCAGCACATGGCTCATCCAGCGACACGCCCGGAAGCTACTTCTCCCCCCTCGCCTGGCCACGTGGGGTCTTAGGCTCTGCCCCCGCTGATGCCCACACCCAGCGGGCGCGGGCTGCCTGCTGGTAGGATGACGGCATTGCTGCGATTGGCGCCCACCACCTCCTCCCGCAGGCTGCTCTCCTCATACTCATGCTCCTCACCCCAGCCGCCTTCGCCACCCGACTCGCCCTCCTCCGCATCTTCACGCACGGGCATGATGCCGAAGTCATCCGCCGGCTCGTGCACTTGGTTGAGGTGCCTGCAAGCGTGCACCCCAGCATGGATGGAGGGTTCAGAAGAGGGGCCAACAAGTTATGGAGCAGAGGGGCTGAGGGGAGAGGTAAAGGAAGCACTGTTCCTATTCATCTGTGCTCAGCGCCCCCGCAGGGGGGACTGCATGGCCTCGCCACGCTGCTGCTTGAGTGTGGGCAACGCGGCGAGGCTGGCTGCTTGCGACCTGTTGGCCTCTGAGCTACGTTTGGCCTGCTGAAGTTCAAACAGCAGCGCGGCTGCCCACCCACCTGGTGGCCTTGAAGTGCTTGATGCGCAACACGCACGCGGAGTATATGTCCATGAATGGGTCCGAGCCGGTGTCGGAGCACTTGTTCAGGAACTTGCAAACGCACTTGCAGAAGGTCAGCAGCCGGATGTACTCGTCGCCGTCGTGCTGCACACGCGGGCAAGCGAGCGACAGCCACGCACCAGGGGCAGGGGGGGGCATCAGGG
>LFIK01004124.1_pt1 | contig 11774 bp, 16 predicted proteins | sample 643401 | NCBI WGS metagenome assembly LFIK01 (sample SAMN03777447, study PRJNA286221) | soda lake metagenome | biome: soda lake; feature: Kulunda steppe; material: water; isolation source: sample T5-Br brine of Lake Tanatar-5 | place: Russia: Kulunda steppe | collected 2010-07 | reverse complement strand
TGCCTTGTTTGTGTACTGATGCCCCTGTTGCTATACTGAGGTCGAGTTGCTTGGTGTGTAGTTGGCTGTTTGAGCGCTGATACTTGTAGCATCTGAAGTGCGAGCAAATTGGATGTGGAAAAGCATCTGCCCCATGTTGGTGTAATATTCAAGTTTAAGGGTAGGGAATGGAGGGCAGGGAGTTTCAGGATGGGGAGGTTCAGGGGCGGGGAGTGCAGGAGCTACACAGGACATCCTTGCAGACATGCAAGGCATGCAGCAGCAGCAGCAGCAGCAGCAGCAGCAGCGGCGGCAGCTGTGGCTCTGCCATGGCATCCCAGCCTTTGAGAGTTCAAAAGAGCAGGCCATTGAGCCACAATTGCTCAACACAAAGGAACCCTATGGAGCTTCCAAATCTAAAACAGCAGTCGCCCTTGACACAAGGCCATCTATCTTACTAGCAAGGTGCACGTTTGAGCGCACGCAGTTGCTGGATGCATATGTTAGAGCGCATTTGCAGGGGCGCATACGCATGCGCACAGACAATGCCCCCCAGGATTTTGAACATGAGTCCAACTAACTCAACAGCACCAAGGCGCTGCCGTCTATCCCTCTGCAGCCTCCGCCGCTTTCCGACAGGACACACCAGCACTGGCGGCAGCAGCTGCTGAAGCGGGGGAGGGTGTGTCCAGGCAGCCCAGCACCTCTTTGGATATTTGTGTGTGACCTCTTTGGATGTGTGTATGTGACCTCTTTGGATGTGTGTATGTGCACGTGCTAGTTCTTGTTGTCCATAATTTGGCGGGACTCACTCATGCATGCGCACACACCCTTTGCACCCATGCATCGCACACACCCTTGGCACCCATATATGCACACACCCTTAGCACCCATGCATGCGCACACACCCTTAGCACCCATGCGTGCGCACACACCCTTTGCACCCATGCATCGCACACACCCTTGGCACCCACATATGCACACACCCTTGGCACCCATATACGCACACCCCCTGATGCGCAGCCTGCGTGGCTGTCAGTCGGGACCCACCCAGCGCGCCCAAGAGGCAGAGTGGGCCCCACAGGCCCTCAAGATGACATATACCCACCTGGATGGGGCGGGAGCACCACGTGAGAGAGTGCAGGAGCGGGGGGTGGGAGCTCCTCGTGAGGGTTAGGGTTTGAGGGTCATCTCTGAGAGGCAGAGTGGGTGGGCCCCACAGGCCCTCAAGATGACATATACCCACCTGGATGGGGCGGGAGCACCACTTAGGCGTAAGAGCGGAATCTAGGCTCTCCTGGGATCTGGGGTGTGGGCGACTTTTTACCACGGGAGGCGGCTGGGAGCTCTTGGGCGGCGCACTGCCTGGAGCACTGCACAAGGATAAGCGGGCCTTGTGGGTTCTTGCTTGCAGAGCAACACACACACACATATTTGATTGCAGAGCACCACACATGCATATCTTTTAGCAGAACACCACGTGCGCGTATTTGATTGTAATCACCACACATGCGTATGTCTGATTGTATGCCCTGATAGCATGTGGGGTGGGGGGCGCACCATGGGGAAGCGAGAGTGAGTGTGTGGGGGATGTGAGTGATGGGGGGAGGGGGCATATGTTTCGCCCAGGGTTGACCTGTCCAATCTGGATCTGGCGTGCTTGGTGCCTCCTGATCAAGCACGTCCCTGCTGATCAGCATTTTGCAAAAATGCTGGATGTTTTCTGTTTTCTGTCCAGCAATGGGCTCACTGCGGGTGGGAATGGAGGTGTGCCTCATGCTGCACAGAGGTATGGAAGGGTCATGATCGACTTTAAGCAAACACTCCTTCGACATTAACCCATTATGTGAGCTGACGTCATGGATCTTGAGGACACATGCATCCACGCCTTCTGGCCTTCTGGCCAGCATATCGAGAGCCTCTTTAGGCAGACCGATTCACAGGGGTCTTCTCGTCCCATGTGTGCGTATGTGTCTGTGTGGGTGCGCGCGCATTCATGAGTACATGTGATGAATGTGTCTGATGCCAATGGAAGGGACGTGAGACCGGGGTCCCTGAAAAAACCTGCCCATCCTTTGGCTGCGCTGCCTGTGCCTGGCTCCAGAGACTGGGAGTCGCACAGTGGGGGCGGCCCTGGCTTCATTTCCCTGACCGCCCCGGCTGCCGGCCCGAACACGCCCCCATCCCCTCAGCAGCCTACAAGGCTCAGTACAGAGCCTGGTAGTGAATCGGCGTATGGGGTGCATGGGGCGCGCCAGGTGTGTGCGTTTCCGCGCCAGGTGTGTGCGTTTCCGCGCCAGGTGTGTGCGTTTCCGCGCCAGGTGTGTGCGTTTCCGCGCCAGGTGTGCGCGTTTCCGCGTGTGCACCCACAGTCAAGTGCCTTCACTGCTGAATGCTTAGGGGCATGCTTTGGGGCGGCAACACCTGCTTACAGTGCACCGGCTTGTCCTTTGATCTGGGGCGCATGTAGGGACCAGCCCTTGGGAGGGAGTGGTGTTGGAATGTGGGACTTGTACATGCTCTGCATTCCAGAACAGACGGCACTTGATTGCCAGCACTGCATTCAGAGGGCACAGATGATGCGTGTGAGTGTGGCCACAGCGTTATGCGCTTGGAACACACACACACACACACACACACACACACACCATAGCATGCCTGGGCCATATGCCCTCCAAGCTGCTCTAGCAGGAATTTTTGCATACATCACAAAGCAATGCATACACATTGTATGACACAACAAATGCGAGCAGCGTCTCCAAACAGGACCACGCTTGGCAGGTGCATGCCTCTCCACTGTTGCATGGCGCTCGTGGTGTATTTGCGGACACAGGCTGCATGGTTAGGAGATTGGTGAATATCTGCTGATAAAGGAAAGCTTGTATTTGTTACAGTGTCTGCTCACGCAGGTGGCACCATACGCATCTGCCTGATGCCCTGCCATTGATCATTGCAGGAGGATCGTGCCAGGTTTGAGGGTCGTGCAACAGGGCCCATGGGCCCTTTGACTCAAAGTGACGTTGCTGAAGGTGAGAAGCATCTTAAGATCCTGATTACATGGAGAACAGGCAAGGCCTGTAATGGCTTTTAGAGAGGTGCTAACAGATCTGCAGGATGGTGTGCATTGAGAGCACTGGCCTTTAAAGAGGCCCCTGGAAGTGCGTATCCTCCCTACGGTGAGGTTTGAGATGAGTCACATCTTATTGATTTATTGGAATACAACATTTCAGTTTATCTTGAAAATATTCTCGAATACATCCAGAAGGATGTAGAGGGCGGTGGATTTGAAACCTCAACCTGGGACTCCATGCATTCAGTGGGTCCCTTAGGAGTAAGTGAGCTACAGTGATGCTCCTTTCTTGAGTGCACAAACTGCCACTTATCTAGTTGAGGTATAATGATGATTCCATACCCTATACTTTTGCGAATACATGCATAAGGAGCATAAAGTGCAGGTTGCACGAGTGCGCGCTGTACACGAGAAGTCCATGCAGTCCAAAGAAGGCAGCACTTACAGTGATGCTCCTTTCTTGAGTGCACAAACTGCCAGTTATCTAATTGAGGTATAATGATGATTCCATACCCTATTCTTTTGCAAATACATGCATAAGGAGCATAAAGTGCAGGTTGCACGAGTGCGCGCTGTACACGAGAAGTCCATGCAGTCCAAAGAAGGCAGCACTTACACATACGCAGGGCCTTGGTGGCTTAACTCTGTGATGCAAGGTGATTGAGCTTGGTGCCTTGGAAACCCTTGCAGTCAGCGCCCTCCCACCCCCATATGCATGCTTCTGTAGCAATCGGCTACCAGGCCAGTGTTGGCCAGGCCAGTGTTGGCCAGTGTTGGCCTCATGCTGCCAGGCCAGTGTTGGCCAGGCCAGTGTTGGCCTTGTGCTGCAAGGCCAGTGTTGGCCTCGTGCTGGCGCTCTGGCTGCCCACGCGCTCATTTTTCCTTTCCCTTTTGCTCACATGCTCTGCATTAGTGGCTTGCTGTGTGCAGGGCGGCAGGAGCGAGACAGGCTGGAGCCCGCGGAGGCTGCTGCAGCCTCGGCAGCTGAGCAGGCAACAGGGCAGCCTGCAGGCAGGCCTGTTGAGGCCAAGGAAATTGAGAGTGGGGCAGACAGGGGGGCTGGCATGGTGGTAGCTGGGGAGTCCCTCCCTTGAAACATCATTCTCAAGAGCATCCGCAAGACCGTGCTTGTGCAGGTAGTCACACTCGCACATAGACTGTGCCTTTCAATGCAGCGGCAGCACCTCTGGTAGCAGCGCTGCCTGCTGCACCTGATGCCACGCTGATGGGAGGGCGCCCCACAAAGCGCCTACCTCAAGAGTAATCTTTTTAACAGAGTCAACGACCAGCTCTTTAAAGGAGAGGGAAAAGGCGTCATGACATGACATTGGAGAATATTGCCCCTTGAAGTCTTGTGAGGCTTTGAGTTGACCCCTGGCTGATTTATTGTATGTCAATATATTCTGAGTAGGATTTGTGTGTATTCAAGGAAAAGAGGGACAGAAAAGGGTGCAGGCAAGGAAGACACACCCAAAACTCAAACAAGGAAAGTGGTTTTGCTGGTACTTCAATATGTCTGCCACTGCTAACTTGCGCAGCGAGTATGAACTCACAACTTGTCCGTCACCACTCCTGCCAGTGGCTTTCAAAATAGATTGGCAAGGACTCCCAAATGGACTGTCATAATGCGTCGGTATCCTTTCCTTTTCTTAACTGAAGTCTTCAGTGAAGGCAAGAGTTTCTTTCAGAAATTTTCTCTTGAAACCTTAGCGATACTATAACTTTCACTAGTAGTGCAAAGACAGTTCCACTTAAAGATTCGCGCACTCAATTATTCACCTTTAACTGCTGCTGAGTATGGCCTAAAGGTTCAAGAGCTGATTCACTTAGGCGGTGTTGTCCATGATAATATGACTAGTTGGCTGTTGAGGGGGCACCTGAATCAGGCATGCCAGGCACTTGCCCCTCCCTTTAAGTTGTCACTGTCGGGGCTTTGCTTTGTAACCGCTGACCTGAGGTTTACTCAAGCTAGTAGGATGAGAAACCTGAGGTTTACTAAACCTACTAGGATGAGAAAAGTGCGGAGGGACCTTGCTGACATGAACCCTCTGGAAAGCGACAACAAACTGGTGACTTATCATTTTTGGTTTGCCTGCCTCCTCTCAGATCTTCAAGCTGATTCACGTACACGGGTGCGGAGTGGGGGTGCCCCCCTGATGCCTCCTCGCTATCTGCACCTTGATCTCCCTAAGCATTTATTGAGGAATGTGAGCAGGTTTCGCATGCGAGCACATACTCTCACAATGGAATCCTCCATCTGGCGCGCTTTACACCTAATATACCTTTGAGCAAGCACATGTGAACTGTTTGCAGAGGGCAGTCCATCTCAGCTCCTTGCTTCATGTACCTAGTGCCCCATATCTGGCTTGCATACATGCTTGCTAGAAGTGCATATCCTTTAGCCAACCAAAGCATGCTGTGTGGTCTATCTGTTAAGCGGTGCTTTGATGCAAACTGCCTGATTCTACGGCAACCAGCCATGAAAGGCGTAAGCATATGCTCAGCTGCAGCAGCCATGTTGTGCGTCTTGGTGAAGACCATGCCCAGGTATTAAAAAGAATCTTTGTCGGCAAGCTGCAACCCTCCTGGCGTGAACACATGTACCCTTGTGCGTTGAGAGTTAAAGTGCACCACCTCTGATTTTGATGTGTTCACAATCAGTCCCTTCCTTAGAGCGTAAGCGCTCAGCCTATACAACATCATCTGCAGTTGACCTGGCTCATTTGCAGTTAAGCTCAGATCATCTGCATACAACATGTGTGTCACATGAACATCAGCTAATCCTGTCACCGCCCCATGCACATCCCGGGCTATGCAATCAACATCATTGATGTAGAGAGAGAAAAGCAAAGGTGAAAGAGGGCATCCTTGTTTGACCCCACGAGAAGGCCGTACCCGTGCTTGCTTAGTTCCATCCACCAACACATACTCGTCTGCATCACACAAATTTTGGATGATGTTCAAGAGGAAGGTGGGCATGCAATTGCGTTGGAGGTGCTCCCAGAGGGCACATCTAGGAATGGAGTCATGTGCCTGTTTGAAGTCGATAAATGCTGCATGCAACCTAGGTGAGCCATGAGGGTTTTTTGTTTGCGCAGCATGCAGCAAATGTCTGAGGATAAACATGGGCTGGAGGATTAACAGCTGGCACCTCTTTCACAGCATACTTGATAAAAGGGGCAGCAATACAGTCAAAGCCAGGTGACGCCCGGACATTCAGCTTGCGCATGAACTCGCACACAACAGGGTGCAGGTCATTAGCTTCTGGAAGTTCAAGAGCATCCGGGTCAGGCATCCACCTATTCTGAGCACCCTGTTGTAACAGTACCTCAGGTGGTGGGTGATTACGGCCCAAGGGAACGGCCATGTCCCGCGCAGAGGCTCCAGAATCCCCAGTTTAGCGCGCCGCAACCCACTGTGCTACCCCACGTACAGCTCCCATAAAGGACTGCACTCCTCTGTTGATGGTTCCCCAGCCCCCCCGTTGTCCAGCAGTTGCGCTTTCAGGGCAGCGACCCATGCTTCCATGTACCCAGGTATCCAAAATGTGTGAAGAACTTGCTGCTGGACCTGTGGAGTGGTTTTCCACAGACCCGCTATGCGGTTGTGCTTATTTGTTAGGTTAGGTTAGGTCACATAGCTGTACCTTCCAAACAAGGGCAGCTTAGCTGAAGCCAAACAGGCCAGCAACCAAATGCCAAAAAAGGCAAGCTAAGTAGTGTTCTGAAATCTAAGCACAGCATTCTAGGCACTCGTGCATGCATTAGGCCAGGCCTTCGGTGTCTGCCTGACTAATAAAGTCTCTCAGCCTGTTTGAGCTATGAGAGGGGAGCGAAAGAGATGGTTGTGTTTGACGCACTGAAGTTAGACAAGTCAGCACTTGGGCAATCTAATAGGACATGTTCTTCATCTTGCACACAGTGCCAGTTTAAGGTTTCATGGCTGTATCCGCCGATCAAAGGCAGCTTAGCCGATTGTGAGCCTCCAGAGAGGTTCGAACCCCGAACCCACAGGTTGCGAGGGTGGACAGTCGGCTTCCCATCGCAGGTGCCCCGCCGCCTGCTCAAGTGCCCGGAGCTAACAGTGCCAGTTGCATTTAGTGCAGATTCTAAGCTCATGAGGAAATCTGTGGGGTTGTTGCCGGAGACGCTCGACATTCAAGTTGTGACCAGAGAGTCTGAGTCTGTAGAGAGCGCGTGACAAATGGTTTGGGATATTGTGTCGTGAGTATGAAGGTAGAGTTGGTTTGGCTACTTGTCTCTGATCATCCCACCAGCCAGTCTGACTCCCTATGATTACTCCAAAACGGCTGTGATATGTCCTCATGATTCTGCTCGAAGCATGTGCATCATGTTGGTGAGTCTGGTCCAGGTCTCTCCATTCTCGAATGGTTTGCTCACGCAGTAATGATTCAATGTCATTCATGTTGATTTTGGAACGGCTCATTATAGCAGAGATATACACATCAGCCTCAGGTATTTCGTGAAGAGCGGATAAGACGTCAAATGTCCAGCTTCCTTTTCTGTGTGCCAGCTTTTATTCAGCCTCGTTAACCTTGCTCAGCACAGCATTGTTGGTTGTCAAAAGAATGTTCCAGAAGCGAGCAACATATCGGAACCAGTACATGTAAAGGGGCAGCTGACCCGTTTCTCGCAGTAGGCTATGTGTTTTAGTGCTCCGTTTCACACCCAACAGCATTTTTAGAAAGCAAATGCGGTGGATATGGGCTTTGGTTGCATCAGATGATTTGAATGTGAGGGTCTTCGTCGCCCAAACTTGACACCCATAAAGTCCGGCAGAGAGTGCAAAGGCTTGAAAAATCCAGAGCATGGCTTGCTTCCTGTTCTTGATACCCAACTCTGAGCAAATCCTCCAGACTCTGGCTATGGCACCAGCAAAATTGCGGGCCATCTGGTTTGCGGCAATTGTCATCTTTGCATTGTGGCTGAGGGTTGAGCCCAAGTATTTAAATTCTTGCACATTCTCAAGCGGAGTGCCACTGTAGCGAAACACTGGTGGGTTGGAGCTATAGAAGGCCATGATTTCGGTTTTTTGCACATTCAGCGTCAGCCCTTTCAACGTCGTGTAGGTGTGGAATTGGTCGAGTTGGAGCTGTAGGTGGTGCGCAGTATTGGTGGTGAGTGCAATGTCATCTGCGTATTTACAGTGGGAAACTTTTTTGCAAGTCTGTCATTGCCCCATGATCCGACGTATTCAAGAACTTGCCTTAGGCCCCACCTGTGGATCACCCCTTCCTTGGGCAAAGGTGGCCAAATAGGTTCCTGAAGGCATAACTTTTGTTTCCCAACCTGAGCACGTCTTTGGAGAGCTTGGGATTTTATGGTATTAATGGTGCCCTTGCATTCTGAATTGGTGTGGTGGGCGGAAGAAATTCTTGGGAAAACAGAATACCAGGTTAGAAGAGCGCACACCTTTTCCCGCACAAAGCTCCAAACTCCGGCCTTGACATGCCTGCACGTATTTAAAAGTAAACCGCATGTCCTGTGGATTCGGGCGTGGAAAGCTATGTTGCTGATCCGTGCATTCAGGAGAGGCAGATGTTAGGACACATTTTGGCCCACCCCTTCCCACTCTCACCCTCAATTGACTCCACTTCAGATTTCTTAGATTATCTTTGTTAGCCCGGGGCCCGCATTCCTCAGGCTTGGTCTGGTTTAAAAGCATGCATGGGTTGCAGAGGTATCGCATTTCCTGTGTCTTCACCCCTATGCGGTCACGACAGGGTCACCCATGAAAACATCTCCCCGACCTCCTTCCCCAAGCCCGACTTTGCAGCATCAAACCATCATGCAAGTGCTGCAAAGCGGCAGGATTGGAGCAAGTCTGGGAATATGCCATTTTCCTACCAAATGGGCAAAATGGTGCGAGAATGGTCAATGGCAAGTACACTGCGCACCCACACGCCTCACATTTTTCACAGAGCCTGACTGCTTATGAAGTCAGGCTGTTTATGAACTGTTTACGGAGTCAGATTGGCTGGAGGGACGATCAGAAACGCGCAACCAAACCAACTCTGCCTTCATACCTACGATACAATATCCCTAACCATCTTTCACGCGCTCTCTCCAGACTCAGACTCGCTGGTCACAGCTTGAATATCAAGCGGCAACGGAAACAACAGCACAGAGTTTCTGAAAAGGGAACAAAGGCACTTAGTCATGTCTCACGCCGCAGCATAGTAAGAGGCAAGTTCACGTTCTCAACTATTAGGACCGCTTGACAGCATGAAAATCATGAGGAGACCTGCTTAGACGAGTGCACCAAAGCTAACACCCCTTTGTGTTGTTCTGTTGCCGCAGCTCCACATGTTGTTGGGACCCCTCCCAGAAGCTTGCCTGTGCAGCACTTGGGACTGCCCAGCAGGGCACGAGGGTCCCAACACATGTGTGTCCTTGCTCTTGCCCCTGCAGGTCCCCCCCTCCACAAGCATGATTTGTTGCCACACAAGCTCATCTGCTGGTACGTAGGGCATGGCAGGCCACGCCCTGCCTCCTTGCAGCCCGCTGTTCCATTCCCTTTTTCAGCAGGATGCACGCCCTCATCTTTATCCATGGACGCTATCCAAGCCAAGCCAAGCCAAGCCAAGCCAAGTCGGGCAAAGCCAGGCCAAGTCAAGGCAAGCCAAGCTGCAAAATGTGCCTGGCACATTTGCTGTGCGTGCACGGGAGTCAAACTTCCCAAGAAGCTGAGTGTGTGCCGAGCGCCTGTGAACGGCACTGGCTGGCACTGGCAGAGCCCTTGCCAATGCTGAGCATGAACAGCATGTACATGCTGAGCATATACAGCATACACATGGGCCTCCCAAGGGCATGTGGTCATAAACTCGACAAAAAAGACTTTTTTTCTTTACATTGAATGCCGCCAACAATGACAATGACATTGAATGCCCCCAACAACCAGGCGTGTTTCCTAAATATTGAATGCTCCCTTGCGAAGGTTCTAAACTTTTGTTTCATCAGCGATGCACCAGCTTTCTGCGAGCATGGACTGCCATAACATATGACGTGAGCGGATCAGTGAAGATCAGTGATCAGTAAGCAAGCAGCTCAAAAAACAAGCTAGGGTGTTTACAGAGTAAGAGAGACTAGATCTCGGAAGTTCAACAGAATAGTATGCGCAGGGCTCTGCGCAAGCTCACAGGCCGAACATCATGGCGTTTGCTTTTACAAGTTGAAATAGGAATGAAGGAGAGTTACCGTGCAGGGTGGTAAAAAAAGGAATCTGCAAGGATGTGAGCCATGCAGGGTGCCACCAGTGGTAGAAAAAGGAACCTGCAAGGATGTGCCACATCTCAGTGATCCAGGTCCATGTCAGCATGTGCTAAGGGTGAACAGGAGCCTAGGAAAGCACAGGGTTGAATAAGAGATAAGGGGCAAGAAAGCAAGCCGGTCCGGCAGAAACAATCTTTATTTGGTTGCATGCACAAGCCCATCATTGAAAATTGACAAAATCGAACAACGAACTCCCAGGCTAAACCAACATGATCTAAGGGAGAAGGAAGGAGGAAGGCAACCCACACCATGCAGCGAGCGTCCAGCTGCGTGCCTGCGGTGTGGATGCCCCTCGGATACTCTCAGTGTGAGTGCCATCTGGCCAAGCCTGCGCCTGTGGCCCTCTTTGCAGACCCCGTTGAAGCACCCATCATGCAAGCACATCTCGCACAAGCCCACTGCGAGTCTGGCACGAGCCTGGCACATGGTGCTCTGGATGGGACATCACTGAATCCCACGAAACAGCACCTTACGGCTGTGGTTGGGGCATCACTGAATCCCAGGAAAAGAATGCCGCTGCATTGGTACCACCGGGAGGGAATGTCATCGGAAAGGGCCTGGCACAGATAGACCCAGAACCTAGCACATCCTCATCATCAGAAGAAAAAACTGGTGATCAGCAAATGCAGGGGGCAGTGCTTGTGATGCCATTGTGACGGCAGAGGGTGGATTGCATGCACCTACACATGACATGTGCGTGCACACTCGCTTGCGCAATCAGGCGCCAGCACATGGACCTGCCCTGTGTCTCTCATTCAATCTCTCATCTTCGCTCCCTCCCACCAGTGCTGTAGAGCCCCTAACTCAAGGCATGCTCAGCTCAGCTCGTCCCTCTGTATATCGCCAAACCACGCTTGTGCTGTGGCCCTCATCGCTCATATCAACAAAAGGTTTGACACCACCACAACTTGCAGGACACGCCACACTGCGCCTCACCACTCAAAGCAAACCATTTCATTTTCTTTTTGTTTGGACACGGGCACCCTTGGCACCGCCTACATCCCGAACATGAAAGAGTTGGCATAAGCCATGGGCTTGACGTTGGGGTGGGGTTGCGCCTCAAAAGTCGTGAAGTGGGGCACCTGCATACGTTTGTGTGTGTGTGTATTTGTGAGAATGTGTGTGTGTGTGTGTGTGTGTGTGTGTGTGTGTGTGTGCAAGTGCCAGCAAAGATATACCTTGGGCTTGCGCATGCCTGGAACATAGACGGACAGTGGGCCATGGTGAATGTGGGCGTGTTCCCAATTGGGCAATGGTGGAGACGAGGACACAACCAACTGGGCCTTGGCAAAGACGGATACGTTACCAAATGCACACATTCCCAGTTTCTCACCACGGCCCCCTCATATGGCACAGGCTTGGCATTTCACGCACACGTTTCTCGCCACGGCCCCCTCATGTGGCACAGGCTTGGCATTTCACGCACACGTTCC
>LFIK01004119.1_pt1 | contig 11785 bp, 20 predicted proteins | sample 643401 | NCBI WGS metagenome assembly LFIK01 (sample SAMN03777447, study PRJNA286221) | soda lake metagenome | biome: soda lake; feature: Kulunda steppe; material: water; isolation source: sample T5-Br brine of Lake Tanatar-5 | place: Russia: Kulunda steppe | collected 2010-07 | reverse complement strand
TTGGGGGTGGGGGGGGAGGGCCGTCACTTTCTAAGGCCAGGTTGTTAATGTATCACGCAGAGGGCCAACAAACACATGCAAACAAAAATGTGGACATAGACAGGGACAGCCCTCCCCCCCAGGACTTCTTAATGTGCACAGTACATATGCATTATGTGCACAAATCAAAGAGCTGGAGCCTTGCCACCTTTGCACAAGGCACCGCGCGTCAGACCATACGCCACCTCTGCACAAAAGGTACAGCGTGTCAGAATTCTGCACAGAAGGCACAGCGTGTCAGATCACGTGCACGCGCTGGCAAGCACCAGCTCTGCGCAGTGTCCTGCATCCGCGACCATCTACATGTCTTCGCCATAGAAACAGGGGGGCAATGATCCAAGCCAAATCTACCTAGTAGAGCGCTGTTCATGGCCCAATACGTAGGCCATGGTGTGCTAATCAGCCAAATGAATTGACTGGCGTGCGCGCTCGCTGGAGGTACGCAGAGGCTGGTGCTGTGCGTGGTAGATGCAAATACTTGGGACGTGGGCCGCGCCAGCATGAGGCACATCACCACTTTTGTGGCAACACACCTGAGAGCTGAGCTGGGGATCACATTTCTAAGGTGCAAGCCACCAAGTAGGCACATTTCTATGGTGCAAGCCATCAAGTAGGCACATTTCTAAGGTGCAAGCCATCAAGTGTGCACATCGGTGTCATGGTAATGCTCTAAGGCTTGCGGTGGTGTATCGAAGTGCTGAGCTCAAGATCGCAGTTAAGGTGCAGGCTGCGCAGACATAACGCGTACAGACATGTGGCAGCGCAACCGGGAGCTTGATGCTCATAAACTGATGGGCGGCGCAACTAGGAGTGTGACACAAAAATGAGCTGATGGGCAGCGCGACTGGTAGTGCGCCGCTCACGAGCGGTGGCGGCGTGACACATATGCGCTTATATAAGCACACCTGAGAGTTGAACTCTGGCTGCAACAGCTCCTGCTCGCGGGGGGGCAGGTTCACGATGGGCTCGTCCCCCAGCTTGGTGCTCTTGGTGCGGCGCAGCAGGATGGCCTGCGGGCGCACATGGCGGCGACGCACGGGCAGCCAGGCTCGGCACGGGTCGAGACGCTGTGGAATGACTTGGGGCCCCCGGGGAAGCGGACAGAAGGGAGGAAATTAAAAAGAAAGGAGGAAAAAAGAGAGAGAAAGAAAGCAAGAAAGGAAGAAAAAAGGAAGGAGGAAAGCGGTACGTCGCGGAGGTATGCTTGGCATGAGCAACAGCACTGCTCATGTGAAAGCAAGAGCGTGTTAGTGTTCAGCCGGCACCAAACAATTGCTTGCAAGCAGCGACGCTGTGGTGTATGGCCCAAGCTCTTGCACCGCTTCTAGGGACACACCCAAACCATGCCCTGCCCGCTTGTCTGTGCATGCATGCCCCGCCTGCACTCATATGCTGGGCGAGGCGCAGTTCATCCAGACCGCACCTGCAGCACGATGGACAAGACCTTGTAGCCGTTGTCCGGGTTGTGCATGATCTTGTCCTTGATGAGCTCCTTGAAGCCCTCGGGCTTGTTGTAGGGCTTGTAACGCAGGAACTTGAAGTATGCAAACAGGTCGTCCACCTGCAACAGGCAGTAGGCGGGCAGGGCAGGCCTGTGTTGGGGCGAGGGGAGGCCTGTGGTGTGGCCTGGGCAGCCCCCGCCCCTTGACTGGCTGCACGCTGTAAAGTAGGCGCAATCAGCTCTGATTGCATTGCTGCACCCGCCTGTGTGGCATTGTGCACGCCCTCAGATCCACAAGCGTGACCACCTTTACCAGGTGCCGTGCACGCCCGCGTGAGCGGGGGCCTGCCTGCACGCGCCCACCACCATCAGGGCCACGAGCTGTACAGCTCTTGGGGGCCAGAGGCGTCAGAGAGAAGTGGGCAGCTCCGGTCTCGTGCCCCCCTCGGCGACGTGGCAGCGCACTGGTGTTCAGCCACGGCTCGTGCGCCCAAACACTAGGGCATGTCGCCTGGCCTGTCGCCCTGCCGGGGCAAGAAGAACTGAGCGCCCCTGCCCAAGTGCATGCGATAAGACAGGCGCGCGCGCTTCTCCCTGGGCGCACGCACCCAGTACTCTGGATAGGGGTACCGGACATGCACGCATGCACGCACACACCGAAGGGTCCCAGACATGCGCGCACGCACCGAGGGTGCTAGACATGCGCACACAAACGCACGCACGCACTGAAGGGTCCAGGACATGGGTGCATGCACGCACGCACGAGCATGCACGCACCGAGTTCTGGATGGGGGTCCCGGACATGCACCAGCGGTGGCTGGCTTGCAGGCAGAAGGCTGCGTGCGCGGCCAGCGTGCGCGCATTCTTGATGGACTGCGCCTCGTCCAGCATGACTGCAGGGGGGGCATGCACAGGCAAGCGGGCAGGGGCATGGTTTGGGTCTGACCCTAGGAGCAGCGCATGGTTTGAGGGGGGCAGGGCACGGCTGGGCCTGACCCAACAAGCAGCGCGAGAGCTTTGGGCAGCACGCCACAGTGTTACCGCCCTGCAAGGAATTGCTGAAAAACAAACAAACACGCGTACAGGTTGAGCGCGCACATACGCACACACTAACGCAGACCAACCGCGGTGCCAAAAGATCTTGTCCAGGTTGAGCGCGCACACAAGCACACACACGCACACACGCACACACTAACGCAGACCTACCGCGGTGCCAAAAGATCTTGTACAGGACGCCCCCCTCGTCCGACTTGCGCGCTCCCTTGCCAGAGGAGGCCTTCATCCCCGACCAGCCCATGCCTGCCTGCACCTCGTCCTGCGCGCCAACAGGGCCCATGCCACATCCATGACCTCACCTAAGTCATGTATGCTCATCATCATCATCATCATGTGGCCGGTCCGGACGACCCGTCACAGTTGACCACGCCCAGCCAGCCCCGTTTCGACCAAAAAGCGTGCTCCCATGCTGCTGGCGGGCATGGGCTCTGTGGAGCCGTGCAAGTGCTGGAAACCCGTGCCGCAGCCACAGCCAGGCACACAATCACGAAAGCTGCGCCGCGCTTGCCTAGGGCCTCAGTCCATTGTCACTGCACACCCAGGCGCAGCCACACCTACACACCACGCCTACCCCACACCCACTCACCACGACCACCCCACATCTACCCCGCACCCATCCCACACCCACCCCCGGCGGGCCATGGATGCTCACAACAAGAGCCCCAGGCACATTCATGCTCACGCACACCTCAAACGCGCGCCATGCCCACTCACCCTGGCCTGCTCGTTGTCGCCGCCTAGCGCTTGCTGCTGCTTCTTGGAGGAGCTCTTTCCCTCAGGCTTGGCAGGGGCCTCCGTGGCCAGCGTGCCGTAGGTGGTCAGCACCACGGTGTACTTGCAAAGCAGCGAGGGCAGCATGACCTTGTCCTGCATGCACGGGCAGGGTAGCATGGCACGCGTGCCGTAGGGCGTCAGCATCACAGTGTACTTGCAAAGCAGCGAGGGCAGCATGACCTTGTCCTGCACGCACGGGCAGGGTAGCATGGCACGCGTGCCGTAGGGCGTCAGCATCACAGTGTACTTGCACAGCAGCGAGGGCAGCATGACCTTATCATGCACGCGCGGGCAGGGTAGCATGGCATGCGTGCCGTAGGGCGTCAGCATCACGGTGTACTTGCAAAGCAACAAGGGTAGCATGGCCCTGTCCTGCGCAAGCAGATAAGGCAGCTGCGTGTGTGTGTGTTGTGTACAGAATGCATGCACTTATGTGGAAATGCGTGTGCTGGCCTGCTTCCGCACTGCCATCGCGCGCACATGCCTGTCCTTGAGCTCACCTTGCCATGGTACACACACACCGAGAAGCCAGCACGCGCGTTGACCTTGTCCTTGAATTCCCTGTGCCACTGGTGCAGCACAGACGTGGGGCACACCACCAGAGTACCCCCCGGATGCAGGTCCGCCAGATCTACGCCGTACTCGTCCTCCACAGGCACGCCCCCGCTGCTGCTGCCGCCATGGCCTGGCTGCGGCCTCCCTGCCTCGCCTGCTGCACCCCCGTCTTCAATGTTCTGGCCTGCGCTGCTGCTCATGACCCCACTCACAACAGCCGCCGCGGCCGCCGTGGCGGCTGCATCAGGGGAGGTGGGCGTAGCGGAGCTGCGGGAGGGGGGTATGGTGTGGGGAAGGGGGGCTGGCCTTGTGCTGGGGCCTGCAGTCTTGTGGGAGGCCTGCACGGCAGCGGCAGCAGGGGCGCGCAGCGCGGCATGCTAGGGTACTAGGTAGACAGCCCTTGGCACGTGTGCATGTATGTGTGTGCTTGCATGCGTGCGGGTGTGTAATGCGTGTGTGTTTGCATGTGTGCAGGCACAGTGCGGTGTGCTGGAGCACTGGGTGGAGGGTGTTTGGCAGGAGGGTCACAGCAGGCAAGGAAATAGTTTTAGCACCTAGAGGTGAGCACTTAAGGGTGTAGGATGGGGGGCAGGCCAGGTATGAGTCATTCACCTTTTTTCCCTCTCTTATGCGCGAGTGAATGAAATGGTAAAACGCAAAATGCGTCAAATGGATTTGAGCGTATGTTTGCCTGTGAGCTTCTGAGAGGAAGGGGAGCGGGAGGCACTAACTGGCACCCTGGCGCAACGCAAACTAACCCTCCCATTCCCCCCCAACTAAGTCCACAGACACATGTCAAAATACAATCTGAAGCCTACGGGGTGATGTGGGGCCGCTTTGAGCTGCTGGACAGAGCAAAACAGGCGCATTCCTGGGTCATTCTTTTGGATTATCTTTTCAGTTTGCAAAATCATACTGTATACAGTCTAGGGAATGATTCAATGAGATTCAAGTTCACGTTCAAGTCAACATGTGCACATGACCCATCCCTGGTGCATGGGCATGGCACAGTGGGGAAGGCAAGAGTTTGGAGGCTTAGGGTGGAGGGCAACAGGTACTGGGGGCCCGGCAAGTGGGGTCCTGGGCGCAGGGTGCTTGGCGTGTGAGGTGTGAAGTTGGGCGTGTGAGGTGCAAGGCTGGGCGTGTTAGGTGTGAGGCTGGGCGTGTGAGGTGTGAGGCTGGGCGTGTGAGGTGCTTTTGAGGTGCTGGGCTGGGCGTGTGAGGTGTAAGGTTGGGCATATGAGGTGTAAGGCTGGGCATGTGAGGTGCGCATGGGGTGCGCGTGAGGTGCTGGGCGTGTGAGGTGCTGGATCTGGGGGAGGGGGGGGAGGATAAGGATAAGGTAGCCCTCACCTACGCGCACTACAGGGTGCAGCCAGAGCATGAGATGAACGCTAAGCGTGAAACAGGAGCACACAGGGCAGCTGCGAGAGGCACACAGACTTGGGGTGCGGGAGTGTGCAGCAATGAGCACAGAAAGTGCAGGGAGTGGCAACGGGTTGCGCGCTTGGTAGGTGCACAGGCCGGGGGCTCCGCCCTCCCTCAGGGGACGTGTCCAAAGGACCTGGCTTGCCCTTTGGCGTGCGCCTGACCAGCGCACGCTGTGTCAACGTTGGTGAGCGTGATCATCCGCGCAGCGCGCGCCTGGCCGCTGCGAGGTGGGTGCAGCAAGGGGGGCGGCCGGCGCACAGCAACGCTGTTTTCCCTAGCAGGTGCGCCGTCCACAGGAGACCACAGGCCGTGCCTTGCAGCAAAGCATATCCGGCAGCTGTGAGTCACTGGGTATGCCAACGGTCAGCGAGCTCAGCAGCTAGGAGCCGCCGCCGCCGCCGCTGCTGCTGCTGCACACATGCACAAGCCTTAACATGCATGCATAAAACGCCTGCACGGGTGTGCGCACTTGCATTACGCACGCGCACACGCAACACGCACACCCAGACGCAACACGCCCACAAGAAACAGCACACACGCATGCGTGCAGCACTATCTGCAGCGCACCCTGCGGTCAGCTGTGGGGTCCGGCGTGTTTGTGACGATGAGGGCGATGGCGCTGACAGTTTTCCCCAGCCCCTGGTCGTCGGCAAGGATGCCCCCCTGCCACGTGCATGCAGCCGCAAATGTCTTCCAGAATGTGCCAGGCTTATCTTCTCTGTGTCGCTCCAATTTCAACCCATGTCCTGAAGGACGTCTTCCAGGATGGGGGTCAGCCACTGCGGGGTCCAGTCAGGGCGCATGTGAGCACCAGCAAGTGCAGGAGGGCAAACAAAAGAGGGAGAGCGTGCAAGGGAAAGGGGCGTGTGAGGTGAGCCAGTGAGAGAGTGTGAGGGAGCAGGGCATGTGTGGTGGGAGGGGATGAGAGCGCCCCGGTGAGCGCCCAATGGTGCAGAGAGGGGTGAGTGCGTCACAAGCTAAATGTGAGCAAGCGCGCGCGCCACCTGACGCATGTGGCCTGGAGAGAGGTTGGGGAGTAACCAGCAGGGCCAAGAAGCACAACCAGCGGCAGCAGGTGTGAGGTGCAGCTGCTGCCGCTCCAAGGGGCTTGGTGGCTGGTTGGCGGATGAGGCCACCACCTGCGGAGCCTGGAGTTGTGGCCGTACGAGGCAGTGCACGCGGCAAGGGGGCGGGGGAGGAACGGCGCAAATGCAGCAAGCACGGCTGCGGGCAGGCTGAGAAAGGCAAGGCCAGGCGGCCAACCCACAAGGGGTGGCAGCATGTCGCGGGTGCACTTCAGACCATGCTCTTGTCAGGTGGAGCCGTGCTGGCAGGGTGCAGACCAACCAGCCACCTCAGTTCCTCGACACAGGCCGCCGCACTGTCCCACGGGGCGTCAAGTCAAGTGGATGCATGCCAGCGGGCCATAGCGGGCGCACCTGGGGGTTGCTGCTGATCTCACGCTTGCACATCCACGCCAGCGCCATCTTCTGGTGGCGCATGATGGGAACCACCAGCGCGTTCTGCACACGCACGCACGCACAAGCACACGTGCACATCCATATGGGCCCGCTCTAGTCAAGAGGCACGGGCACGCTGTGGGCTGGAAAGGGCGGATGACCCAGCCACGGCATGCGTGTGGAGCTGAGCGGAGGCCACTCAAAATGCATGCATGCTCGTACATGGTTCTGACAAGAGTACATAACACTTGCTTGATAATGGAGGGCATGCCTTAGTCTGGAGCTGGGGCCATCAAATGCATGAGCGGAGCTGGGGCCAGGCATACCCATGCACACACTTGCAGGCCATGGCTGTCCCAGGTCCCTTCTGCAGAGGCTCTGCTGCACTGCCACGCGATGTGGTCAAGATGAGCTTGATCTGATGTGGTCAAGATGGCCCAGGGATTAGATGCGCAGACTGTGCAAACAAACACACACACGCACACACACATTTGCGCATACCCATGCACACACATGTGTGCGCGGATACGTATACACACACGACACACACCTGGGGGGGCTCGATCTCCTCCTGGCCTGTGAGGGACAGGTTCTCAACCACAGCCTTCAGTGCCGCCCTGTGGTCCACGCCTGGCAAAAACGAGGAGGGGCGCTTTAAAACTTACGCCGCTTGGCGCTCTGAAGAGCATGAGTTGAAAAACCCTCTTCACTGTTTGAGCAGCAGCAGAGAAGCATGCTCGGCGAGCTCTGCGCACAGACGACCCCGCGGAACCAGAATCCACTCCCCTGGAAGTGGCATGCCCCTCTCTTAACCTCATGCAGGGCACAAATGCTGCAGGAACAGGAGCCACGCAAGTGAGCTAGCACGTGCACACATGTGGCAGACGCTGGCATACAGTGCTGCCAGGCCAGTCCTTCACCTCCTTGACATGCACCATGCTGGGACTCAGCACTTCTTTGAGTCCCAGCATGGTGAAGCATGCCTCATGTAGCGTGCCAGTATGTACAAAGCCCACAGATGACCCACGCGCGGCCATGCGCTCATGGGCGCACATGCTGCACAAGTGCATGCTCGAGTAGCGGGATGGAATGGCGCAACAAGACAGGTGCGCATGCATAAGAGTTTGCCCAAATAAACCTGCATGTGCGTGTGAGTGCATAAAAGCATCACAGCGTTCAAGGTACCAGGCTGCTACACAGCACAACAAGAGAACGGTGCTCGCAAAAAAGCAGGCGGGAGCTCTTGCCTACGCCTGACTGCTATATGAAGGGGGATATAACCTAAACCGAGCTGGCCAGGATTAGTGCTCAGCTGCTGCACAAGGATGCCAAGGAAGGCTTGGCACTGAGGCCTGTGCTTGAGCTAACTAACCAGGCCTGGTGTCCTCGATTTTCTGACGTTTGGAGTTGGGATCAGAGCCAGCGCTTTCTTCCTGTGATGCACTCCGCCTCTCCTCCACATCCTCACTCGCCAGACTGCTACAAACGACATGACGATCCTCGTCCGCCCCGTCCATCTTCTCTACTCGCAACACAATATCATTAGCTCATTTCTTTTTTATTGTACAAACATTACTGCTCATTCAACGGTACTTACATTTTGCGTGGACATGCTGGTATTGCTGCTGCAGTTGCTGCTGCTGCTGCTGCTGCTGTTGCTGCACTTCCTGGCGTGACAACAACGAGGAGGGTAGCAACCGCGGATGACTGCCAACCGTGGAGAGGTTGATAGATTGAGACAAGGACAGCCATGCCTCATATTGGGATAGACACTGCTGTCTTTGTATGGCGATCCGCTCAATGTACTGCGCGCATGCGTCTCTCTGCGCACGGGCCTGCAATTACAAGGGAGCGTCATTACAGTGTGGAGGCGAGCTCCCAGATCATAAGTGATCTGTCCACCCTTGCAAGCTACGGCTCGTTTTCTGCAAGCAGCAACAATCAATGAAGGAAACCTCTCCAGATTGAAAAAATAAGCGCATACTGGACAAATCCCCTTGCTATCACCTTGTCCATCTGATCCGGCTTCAAGGGCCTCCCAGCATACTCGCCACTCTCCAGCAACGCCTCCATTTGAGCCTTACCCCGGCTGTATCGCTGCTGCAACCTGCAGTACATGAAAACAAGCAGATGCACTGGCAAAACCCCAAAGCCAAATCTTCAACAGGTCCATAGCTGTCCCAATGCACAAGCTGGCCCTGCTGCTGGTTTGCTATAAGGCTGGGAGAAAGGTGCAGATCAGTCCAGCAAGGGAGCTCTCGTTTCACTTACTGGTCGCATTGGTTGAGCTGACCCAAGAAATACTCGTCACTCTTTAGCTGCTGCTGCTGCTGCTGCTGCTGCTGCAACAGCCGGCGCTGGTACTGCTGCTGCTGCTGCTGCTGCTGCTGCTGCTGCTGCTGCCATATGTTGTACCGCTGCTGCTGCTGCTGCTGCTGCTGCTGCTGCTGCTGCACCTGCACCTGCAGCTGGGGTTGCTCCTGGAGACCAATATTTGGCACTGATGTGCTGTCCAGGCCAGGTTGAGCAGAAGTGCCATATGCTTGCTGCATGTGTGAGGGTACCATACCCGTGCCAACTGCGAGGACCTTAGGATGCGGGAGATCTGCGCATGCAAGGCCGTACGGGGTGATGTGTGAATGAAAGAGGTTCAGCCCCTCATCGACTGGGCCATAATAGTGTTCATCTGACCGCACCCATTGCACGGTAGCACTGGACAATCGTGCTACACAGGCCTGTTCTTCTGCGCATAAGCCACCTAAGGCCTGCGCTGCATCAGTTGAGAACCTTCAGCATGGAGGCATTTTGCTGGAGATGACCCTCGTGCTCACCCTGCTGGATGAGTGACGGTGGGAGTGGCCGCTTGGATGCCATTCTGCCCAATCGCACATCTCCCTTGCATGTCTTCCTGTGTCCTCCTGTCCCTGCAGCATCGTCGTCGTTTGTGAGGTCAATGGTAAAGCTGTCTCCCGGCCCTTGCATCCCCTGATGCTCATCACAGGTCATGTCAACAAGCATTCCTGCTGGTTGTAAGCACTGTTTTCTAGGGCGCCTGTGACCCAGTGGAGGAGAGGGGCTGACCCTCGGTGAGTCGTCCGCAGTGAGGTCATAGGTCATGCTGAGAGGCTGCTGGGGGAGCTGCTGCGTTGAGGCGAAGAGGCAGCTCGATGGAATGCTGGAGGAGGGAATGGGACTGTGTACATGCTTGGCTGCACCCAGCTGCTGTTGCTGCCGAGGAGGAGGAGGAGGAGGAGGAGGAGGAGAAGAGAGCGACAAAGGAAGGAGTCTATGTAAGCCTGCAGATTGTTGAGCTCCAGTCAGGTGCTGCTGCGCCTGGTTCAAATGGCTCAGTTGCTGCTGCTGCAGCCAGTGCTGCTGCTGCTGATGCTGCTGCAGCTGTTGCTGCTGCTGATACAAGAGCATGGTGGATGCTTCATCATCCCCTGGAACTGCATCAAGCTCTGACTGAGAATTCCCCATCCTCCTACCTTACACATCCAATAAAAGCCATGATACTTCCCTTCCTCATGACTAACTGGCCACTTATCATAAAAATAGGCGAGTTTCATGGAGAAGATTCAGGTACATATTTTTTTCGCGTTAGATGCCCAAAATTTTTGGTTTCATTAGCATTCGCAATGCCAACAAAAAAATGGTTCATATGCGTCACACAAAACTTAACTTAACACACAAACTTTAAAAAAGAAAGGTAACTGTAACAAGGTAAAGGAGTTTACTGGTGCAAGCACCAGGTTTGCCTGATGGAAGGCCCTGGTAAAAGGCCTCCCTCTAAGTAGGCAAAGAGCATTTTTTAAAGATGCATTACCTCTGTGAAAAAGGTGTGCCTCGACGTGTGTCAATCTTCAACCCAAAGAGTACCTGAACTTCCTAGGTAGAACTCAGCGGAGTTCAAACAATGTAATAATAAAATACCATCTATCATTTCCATCTACACCTAGAAGTGTGTTAGGCTGATTTACCCTAATTGATGTAGGGAGTGTCACGCTGAGAGACTGATGCATCTGAACCAGACTTGCGGCATGGGCATAACATATGTGAGCAAATAGGGTTTGCGGACTGGCTGCGGACAGCGACAGTGTACACCAAGCAGATAACAGGTTGCCCGCAATGAAACTGCGGAGTCCCTCATACCCTCATCCTTCCCTACGCTTCACTCTCTCTGTTCAGCCTGCAGACAGGCAAGGCCAGCGCTGCATGCAGCTGCTGTCGGAGGTACTCACACTGGACGGACTGACTGGAATGGACTGGGCGCTGTTACGCCTGTTGCCCCCCAAGGGCTGAAGAGCTACCGGTCACTGCCCCAGCAAAGAAAAGAAAGAAGGAAATGTTCTGCCTTCTGTGGAATAATAAACTTACATGCTACCTTTGTCTCATTTATCAAATATATCATATTAACATGCAACATGTCTTCCTTCATTCCTTACACTTTGGCTCCTCTGAAGAGTCTCGGCCTTGGTTCACAATGTCAAGAAAGTCGCTCTCAAGCTTCATGCTCATTCTGTGCACTATGCTCATAAGCTTGTGCAGACCAGACGTTCTCGTGCGAGCGGTCTAACCTGGCTGGTTGAGGTAGCTAGTTGTCTAGCCTTGCTCTTCGTGCCCTGGCCTGTCTTTGCGCACTCTTAAACTTGCCTTGCTTGAGGAGCCTGTTTCTCTTGAACCTCCCTTGGAGAGTCTTCTTGGTTGACTCTTTAAGTTCCGCTGTTCCACCAAAACTTCTAGCTTTCAGACACTACCTTTCTTCTCATGTATACGCCTCTTATAGATAAGGTCCAGGTTGCATGCCATGCAGTGCCTTCTAGCTTTCAGCTCAGCTACCTCGGCCTCAGCTTGTTTGGCGGATACAGCTATGTAACCTGACCTGAGACCAGGACAAACAATCTGGACAGAGTGCTCCAATGTCTGCCTCAACACGTTCTGATTGGAAAAACAGCTGTTCCTGAAGGTTGCAATGGTCGCAAAGGGTTTGGGGTGGCGCTGTTGGCGGCCACAAACATTGCAGAGTACA